>Ga0100403_1000109_pt1 | contig 74169 bp, 83 predicted proteins | sample CryGeymet201501t_FD_83663 | JGI IMG/M metagenome (GOLD analysis project Ga0100403, IMG submission 83663) | Groundwater microbial communities from Crystal Geyser aquifers in Utah, USA - Crystal Geyser metaG 2015-01t | ecosystem: Environmental > Aquatic > Deep subsurface > Groundwater | place...
AATTAAATTATATAGTGAGATTTCGGTCTCACTATATAACAAAGGAAATATATGAAAAAATTTAGAGATTACTTTGAAAAAGAAGACAACGCGGAAGCTTTAGGTAGATTTGTCATGTTGACAAGTAAAGTTGATAAAGCTCTAGAGTGGTTAAAAAAGAGTGGAATTTACGATGAAAGTGGAAAAAAAACTCACGTTCAAAATATAAACACATTGAGTGTTGAAGAATTAAATAAATTAACAAATAAATTAAAAGAACTTTTAAAATGAAATCATTTAGAGAATACTATGAAGAAAACCCAAATGAAGATGAAGCTCTATATTCGGAACTTGCTATAAATCTACATGACAAGTGGAAAAAGATGAAAGATGTTTCTCAGATGGCTACATTAGCTAGACAAGCTGCAAAAGATTTTTTACCATCATTTACGGATTCACTAGATAACTTTGTAGAAAAAGTATCTGAACTGAAAGAAGATCATGATCCCATAGCTCCAAATGGTAAATTGTTTGTGGAACATTTCTTGGAAAGTTTTTTTAAACTTGCCAAACAACATAAATTACCTGTAGCAAACAAAAAGACTAAAAAAGGTTGACAATTTCTAGTAATTGATATAATATAAATATATGAAGGATTTTAAGTATTATATGGAAGCAGTGAAATTAAATAAAGATAGATTAAAAGAAGCATCTTCTTTTGCTAATTTACATCATGCAGGTCAAACTAGAAAATTTGATGGTAAACCATATAGTATTCATCCAACTAGAGTTGCAAAAATAATTAAAGATTTTAAAGGTAAAAGTAAAAACATAGATGATCTAATGATTGCCGCTTTTTTACATGAAACTCTTGAAGACACAAAGGCAACACCAGAAGAAATATCTAATAAATTTGGTGAGTTAGTTTTATCACTTGTACAAGAACTTACAAGTGATACAGAAAAAATTAAAGAAAAAGGCAAGTCTAAATATCTTGCAGATAAAATGACTAAAGAACTTACAAGTTATGGATTAGTTCTTAAACTTGCAGATAGATTGGATAATGTTTCTGATTTTCCAAAAGCACCTTCTAAATTTGTAACCAAATATAAAAAAGAAACAGAAGATATTTTAAAGCAACTAAAAGAAGAAAGAGTGTTGACAGATACTCAAAGCAGATTAGTGACTGCTATTGAAAAAAAACTAAGTAAATTCTAATATTCAATATATCTAATATTGAATATTCCCGCCAGAATTTACCCTTGACAAAAGTAATAATCCGTAGTATAATAGAAGAGTACTCAGGAAAGAGAGTAAAATCAAATTCCTGAGAGTCTAGAACCTACTCTTGACAAAAGTACTATTTAGTAGTATAATTAGTTTAAGAGTAGGAAAAGATTATTGAATTAAATATTTCTAATGTTACATACTATCGCAATGAAACACGGTGCTGAAGTCTAATATTATATACTTTTGATAGATGAGTTTTGATACTTTGAGTATTCAAAAGTTGACAAAAATATTTAAGTAATTACTCAGTTAATTGAAGTTGCAAATTCGATTAAGAACGACGATTCAATAATCTTTTTCCACATCTTGACAGAAATGCCAAGATGTAGTATAATAGAAGAAAGAGAAAAAGAAACTGCCGCCCCTTTTAGAAGCAATTCAAAAGAAGCAAAGTTTTCACTCTTGACAGAAATCGAAAGATGCTGTATAATAGAGAAGAAGAGAAAGCGAGAAGTTGATAACCTTTCACAATCCGCACTTATTTTAATAAAGATAAAGTGAAGAGGTAAAAAATGTCAAATTCAGTAACAGTAAGTACAATCGTAGCGGTAAAAGATTTTTTGGACAATATCAAAAACACAATGCTTGAAGCAGTGGACAATGGCGATATTGAAACGGTGTTGAACAGTGGTGATCTTACAATCGTAAGAGCGAACTCGACAGCCGCAAGAGCTCTTGCAAAAGGTGTTCTTGAATCAGTCTTTACTGACGAAGATGTATTGGCTTTAGTTGATTCTAAAATCAACGCATTGACTTCCGATGTTGAATTTCTTTCAGAAACTCTTGTTGAAGTGGTTGACACTTTAGAAGTTGAAGAAGAAGAAGAAGGAACAGAAGACGAAGACGAAGACTCTGATGAAGATGTTTTCGATGACGAAAATTTTGAAGACGAAGATTTAGAAGACGCAGAAGAAGAAGAAGAAGAAAACGAACTTCAACCTGCCTAAACAATAATTTAAACCTGGTGTAAAAGCCAGGTTTTTTTATGCCTACTCAATTTGTGAGTAGGCTTTTTATTGTGCAACAATTCTGGAAGAGAATTCTGATTCTTTTACTATCTCTATTATTTGATCTGTTTTCATTGCAGAGTCTATTCCTCTTTCATGACTAATAACATAGGTACCTCGATTTTGGTAAGTAGTTTTTACTATGTCTATAAATTTATGAATAGTATCTGAATCGATGCCAGAGAATACTTCATCTAGAAATAATACATTCGACTTAGCCAAATTAATATCAATTATTTCTAGTAAAGCAAATGATACACAAAGATTCAATTTTGCTTTCTCACCTCTAGAGAATTCTATGTAATCATATTCAGAATTTTTATAAACAATATATTCAAGAAAGCTTTCATCAAATTTAATACTTAATTCACCATCAAAAATAATATCTACTATATTCGATAATACAGCATTGAACGTAGGTACAAATTTATTTCTAATAAACATCTTTATACCCTCTTGTGATTTAGGATTAAAAGCTTCTTTCCAGAAGTCTATTTTTTCTTTTTTCTTTTCTAATTGATAGAGTTTCTCTTCTACTTTAATTTGAGTAACTTTCTTTTCATTTTTCTGTGTAATAAAAGATTTGAATTCTTTTTTTAATAGTTTCAGTTTAGTATTTTTTTCATCGGCTGATTCTTTAATTTGATTTTTATATTCATTATACTCTTCAATTAAATCATCCATATCATCTTTTATAAGATCAAGTGTTGACTTAATAGTTGATTTTAATGAGACTACTGCAAGTATATCATTCGCTTGAGTCTTCAAGAGAGTATTTGTTTTTTCAATTAATTCTTTATTCTCAAGTTCTGCTTTATCTATTTCATCTTGATTTGTATGCCATGAATGATCGCAGCTTGGACAGGTAAGTTTACCGCTATTTATAATTTTTTCGTTATTCTTAATATCTATTTTATAAGATGAAATAGTTCTTTCACTTTGTTTAATCTCTTTTTCAAGAATTTCTAACGTCTCAATAAGACCAGTATATTTAACTTTTAAATCTTCATGTTCTCTTTTTTGTTTTTCAAAGTCTTCACCAAATGATGGAATCTCTACTTCTTTTTCGTTTTTAATTTCTTTATATTGTTTAAAAAGTCTTTTCATTTGAGAGACAATAGTATCAATATTTGCATCTAAAGAGACTTTGGCTTTTGTAAATTTATCTATATCTTTATTATTTTCTGTATTAAGTTTTGTAATCTTCTTTTCAAATTGATCGAACTCTACTTTAATTACAGATTCAAGTAAATCATATTTATCTGCTACAGTAAGATCAAAGAAATTTTTACTCTTCTCAATAGATACAAGAATAATTTTCATAAAGATTTCATAATTAATTTTAATTATTTTTTCTATTTCTTCTTGTGTAAGTTTTGTTTCTGCTAGACTTATTTCTTTTTCTTCATCACCTTCTATCTCAAATAAAAGTAGATTATTTTTTTGTTTAGTATGTTTTCTATATCTTTCTACTCTATATATTTTTTCATCAACACCAAATACAAGCAGAACTGCTAAGTTTTTTTTTGTTTCTTTGTTGATTAGAGAATCAATTTTTCTTTTTGTTTTCGCACCGTAGAGAGCAAAAGATATTGCTTCAAACAATTGAGACTTTCCAATACCATTTCTTTTTTCTTCATTGGTTTTATCGTGACCAAAAATCTGATGAACTCCTGATGATTGAAAATCAATCTCTACACGATCTTGAAACATTCCATAATTTTCTATAATAAGTTTTCTAAAAGTTAATTTCATAATAACAATAAGTCTAAAAGTCCCTGTCTTATTATATCATCTTTTACTTTAGATGATACAAAGTTTTTAAGAACATCTTCTGGATTTTCAGTAATTAAATTTGTCCAATCTTCTATTTTTGCAATCGACTGATTCTTCTTTGAGATATCATATTTAAATTCTACTTTATAGTTATTCTTTTCTAATTTCTCTCTCAGAGTATCTTTGAACTCATAGTCATAATGTTTTGTAAGAATAATCTCCATATAGCAATTTTTTTCTTTTACAAGTTTAGGTAATATTTCTTTTGTCAATTCAAATCTTTTATATTTGATAAGATGTGGATTTACTATAAATTCAAATTTATTTTTAGCCAAATCCGCTATTACAAATCCATGATATTTTTCTTCACCAACTTCTCCAAAATTTGACATCATAGGTGAAGAAATATAAGTTGTTTTATTTATTGTTTGGTGCTTATGATAGTGTCCAGAATAGATATGATCGAAACCCATTTCTTCAAATTCATCACTAGACTGCTCGCTCCAAACATCTTCATGTCCGCCACCGACATCAAAGTTCTTGAAAGATAAATGAGTAAATAAATAGTTCTTTTTCTTTTTATCAATCTTAATTAGTTTCTTTTTTTCTTCAAGAATATCATCTTTGAAGTAAGGCATAAAGTGAAGATTGCTTTTTTCAAACGTCAAACATTTATAATCAGAAAATACATCAAACTCTTTCTCAAATACTTTCAGAAAGTTTATTTCATTATCTGCTCTTCTAATTGTTTCGTGATTTCCTACAACAAAACAAATGTGAAAACCCTGATCTTTCTTATCTCTAAAATAGTTCAACATACTTGTAAGCACAAATATGTCTATTTTATCTTTATATTCTACTACATCACCAAGAACAAAAACATCTCTTATGTCTTTCTCAGTAAGAGTATTAAAAAAATAATCAAGAGATTTATAAATGTAGTCTATATAATTGCTACGCTTTCCAAGTTGTAAGTGAATATCCGATACTATGCCTACTTTCATATGTTCTATTATATCCAGCCATCAAATTTTTAAAAAATAGATAAAAAAATAAAAAATAGAAACTTCTTCCTGGAAACTGATATAATCAGTCTGAAGGAGAGAATGGATATTTATGCCTTTGCTACCTTGCTAAAAAATATTAACCTCCTAAGAATTTAAAAGAATATAGTAATACATGGAAACAAAAGAAGAGAAAGAATTAAAAAAAACAAATAGAAGTATTAAATAAAAAATTAAAAGATATTGAGGAGAGTAGAACGAAACTTTGGAGGCCTGAGGTTAGTGATGTGTTTGCTTATATAACTGATACTGGCCAAGTGTCTACGACTAGGAATATCAGCTCTGCAGAAGATGCTGGTTTCTTTAGTTTTTCTAACGCCTTTCCGAAGTCAATGTTTCTTACACTAGAAAAAGAACACGTAAATGTATTGAGGTTTGTTAATGAAGTTACTCTTATTCACTATCAGATAGGTGAAAAATATTGGGGGGGGGTCCACTCGGAGAGAATAAGTAAAAGATAGGCTTACGAGTATTTTGGAAAATATGAATCAGATGAATCGGCTATAAATGCTTGGAATATGTTATCAGAAAAAACTAAGGAGTGGTTACAATGCCAGTAGTCTTAGAACTTGGAATATTTTTCTTTATTGGTTTTATTTTTTTTCTATTATAATATCAATGAATTGGTGTTTATTATCTTACTTTAGTTCTAGCGACTATAACAAAACAGCTACCAAAGAACTTATAAGAGATAAAGAATACTCTTTGGCAGTTAGACTAATAACGAATTATATGGAAGGAGTATTACTTTGGTTTTTTGTACTTAATATAATTTTTTGGATTTTCACTACTCCTGTTATTCTATTTTGTCAAACTACTTTGGCTATTTCTAAAGTTATAGCATACAAATATAGTATTGATTGGAAAAACATAGGTGTTTGGTTTGAACAAAATTTTTATAGATTTATTTTAGCTCCATTGATAATGTTGATAAAAAATAACACAAAGTAAAAAGAAAATAATATAATATTTAAAGGAGCAAAAAATGAATAAAATCATAGCTATAGGTTGTGGTGGAGCAGGTAACATTTTGTTAAACGCTTTGGCTACAGAAACTAATGTGCTAAGTGATGTCGAGTCTAGTAGTCTTTACTATAATACAACTTCTGCTGATTTACTATCTTCATTTATTGGTAAAAAACTAATATTGAATGGAGATGGAACTGGTAGAAATAAAAAAGTTGGTAGTGAGATTGCTAAACAAAACATTGTAGGCATTTTAGATCATGTAGATACCTTCTACAAAAAAAATACAAAACTATTGCGTAAAGATGATACTATGGACATTCTTGTTATTTCATCATTCGGTGGTGGTAGTGGATCCTCTGTAGTACCAGTGATTATTGATTTCTTAAAAGAAATCAAGGGTGAAAACGTAAGAGTTAGTTTGATTGGTATCTTCTCTTCAAGTAAAGAAGGTGTTTCGACAATTCCAAACTGTGTAAAAACATTTAATGAATTGTATAACGATTTCGTTCTTACTGAAAAGTTAGATAACTTTATTGTATTTGACAATGAGAAATTCGAGATTGATTATGAATTAGAAACTTTTGATTATGATGGTATCAACTCGGTAATAGTTCAAAACATTGAATCTATCTTTCTTGATAAATCATCTATCAAAACAAATTCTGGTGGTATGCAAGCTCTAGACGCAAATGAACGTAGACGAGTATTAAATTGGGGAAAAGGAGTAGCAGATTATATTACTACTGAAGTTACTAATTTTACTGACCCTATCGAATTTGAATCTTCTATTTTTAATGGCAAATACAAATTTGCTAGTGCAAAAGCAGTTTATTTGAAAATTAACTTTGCTTCTTCTAGAGATAAAGTAAGACAAGATACTATTGATGAGACAAATATATTAATTGGAACAGTAAGAAAACTATTTAAAAATGCTTTTTTTGTTTTTGGTTATGAATTTGATTCTGTAAGAACAACTGGTATGTCTGTAGATATCTATATGAATGGTATGGATTTTCCAAAACAAATTGAAGCTGATGCCAAAAAAGCAATGAAAACAGTAACTAAGTTGAAAGAGAAGAACAAAGCTATTGAAATACAGCAAGATGCATTGGAGTTCTAATGAGTTACTTAGAAAAAACTATCATAAGAAGATTTGCAAAATTCAAGAGAGATATTATGGTTCCTTTCTGTGAAGAAAGGAATCTAGAACCTACTTTTAAGAATTTCATTTCGTATAAAGATAGAGACAACCTGTTTCCAGATAGTTTAAATCTTATAATGGGAAAGAGAGTTTCTCCATATTTGTTTTGTAATTCAAAATGGTATTCAGAATTTTTAGATTCTCTAGAGCCAGACTTTCGTGCAGAATTCGGAAACAACATGTCTACTTTAGATTTAGTTAAAGTACGAATGAAAACTAGAAGAAATAAATCTATCACCAAAGTAATTGCTTTGATTTTAAAAGATGATTATATTGGTGATAATATTTATTAGATGAAGATATGAAAAAGTTATATAATATCTTAGAGGTAATAGATGTTTTGTAGAATAATATTTGAAACAGATTTGATAGGATGGGATGAAGAAAACAAGCCTATCGAATTATTAAAAAATAGTAAAAACAGTATTCTACATTTTGACTTTATAAATGACTCTGTTGATTGGAAAGTTAATTTTTTAGCCTTAAAAAAGATACCAAAAAATGATGCCGATGTCCTTGAAAGACATGATGTATATATACTAGTTTTAGATAACAAGAAAACTCTTCTTATTCAACCATTTACAGAAGTTCATTTTCTTACTTTTGATGAATCTAAAGATATAATTAAAAAACAAGAAATTAATACTTTAAAAGAAGAAGATACAATTCTTATGTATGATGAAGAATTAATGGATTATAGTTTTCAAACTATTGTATCTATTAATAAAGTAGGCAATTATAAAGATGTCTTTATAAAAACTAGAGAAGATGGTACGCAAGAAGTACTGAAAGATTTCAATAATTATATTATTGGAACAAATCGCTTTTCTCAAGGTGTGGTAATCAATAATTTTTTAATTTTATGATCTACTCAAAAAAGTTTTTAAATAGAATGCGCATCTCTTTACCAAAAGAAGATATAGGCTATGTTTATATTTTTAAACTTGGGAATATGATAAAAATAGGAAAGAGTGTAAATCACCCTAAAAAGAGAATGAAGCAACTCTCTATTTCAGAGAGTGCTGAATTGCATTATTTTAATAAATATATAAACTACCACTATATAGAAAAAGAGTTTCACGTTCTTTTGAAAAACAAAAGAATTACTAACTCAGAGTGGTTTGAAGATGTTACAGAAGAAGAAATAGAATTTTTAAAGAATTGGAAAAAGGAGAGAATAGTTTATGAATGAAGAATTTGTATTTTTCAAAAGTATGAGTCAACATGACTCACGTTATCTAGAAGAAAATATACCTAATATGTATAAGTCAGAAGTAACTGGTGAAGAGTTTTATATTGAAACGCCACCACCATTTAAACCACAGCATAAAGATATTTATATGATAGAATGGACGAAGAATGATAAGATAATTATAAGTATAAATAAAGATGGTGGTTTAAGCAGTAAGAAAATATCATCACTCGAAGAATTTGATTATCTAGTTGATTGGATTAAAGATTTAGCAAAAGCAACAGAAAAAGAAAGAAAACAAAAGAGTTTGAACGTTCTTAGAAAACAATACTTACACGAAAACGAAGTAAGAATGAAAGAGATTGATATACAATTAAAATTTACTCGATTAACTACGCATCCTGATATTCAACAAGATTTAATAAACAAGACTCAAAAAGATAAACCCTACATAGTAGTCCCATTTTTCGAATATAATAAAAGAATTTTGTACGCTTATTATCTTTATTATTTGACAAAGGAAGAAATTAAAACATTTGATGAATTTATTGAACAATATATATAATGAACATTATAGAATTTCCTGAAGAAGAGAAAATTAATTATATTCTCATTGATAAACAAATCAAAAGAGAAGAAATTAAATTTTACAGTAAATTAATTAAAAGAGAGAAATTATACTTCTCTTATAATTTTGAGAAATTCGATATACATTACAACTCATTTAAAATAGATTATGTTACAAATCTAGTCAAATATAATTTCGATATACATTGTAAAAACTTTGAAGATGGTTTAGCCCAAATTATATTCGATAAATATAAAGACATTATTATTACAGACCTTTTATCAGATGAACAATTAATAAGAAAAAGAAAAATGCAAAAAGAAATACAATCTCTTTTTAATTTGAAACATAGAAATACAATCTATAATTTTCTTCTATACAATAGATTCTTATTCCCGCTTATGGCTAAAAGATATTGGCTAAAGATATTCTTGAATAATTTTGAAATGGGGTATCTAGGTAATGAAGAAACAAACACACCTATCGTAAAGATCAAGGGTAGCATAGTGTTATCTATTGAACACTTTATAAAAGATTTGAAAAGAATGAACTTTATTAAAATTAATAAATTCCCATTCAGAGTAGAAAATAATGACATCTATAGGAACTTAGAATTGAAGTTAGATTTTAGATTACCTAGATTATTCTTTGCTTATTCTGTAGATAGAATAAAAGCTTTAATAATTAAGTTTATTGAAAATGATTTTAAAGTTAAAGGAACTCAATTTACAAACTTCTGGGGATTTGCTATCAAAGATGCTGTACAAACAGATATTACTCAATTACAAGAGGCCAAGTGGAAAGATGATACGACGATAGACATTCAGTATATGGTAGGTTCTATTGATAAGGTAGTTAAAGCAAAAGACCTAAAAAAGGCAGCGATAGCTCTTGTGGGCGTAGTTGGTGCAGATTACGTGCTAAACTCCATTAAAAAGAATATAACTAAAAACAATAGAAATGAGTATGTCAAAAAACAATGGGAAAAAGCAATGGCTGATAAGAAGAAAAATGAAGCTGATAGAATGAAAATTGCTAGAGATAAATGGAATAAAAATAACAGATAAATTGTATTCTAAAGAAATATAGAGTATGAAATCATTTAGAGAATATTTTGAAGCGGCAATAAAAAAAGCTGCAAAAAAAAGAGGTAGAAAACCTAAAAAAACTACTGTCGGTATTAGAAATATGGCAGAGAAATATGGTACTACTGAGAAAGAAGCTAAACGAGTATTTAAAAAAGTATATAACAAAGCTCTGACAGCTTATGGCCATGAAGGTCGTGCGATTGCAACTGCATATTCTATAATGAATAAAAAATTTGGAAAAGAGCAGTGAACAAAACTAAAAAGAAAGTAAAAGTTTTAACACCAAAACAGGCCCTAAAAAAAGCAAAGGTGTCCAATAAATTAAAACATCATACCATCTATAATGGAGATTTGCCTATCTCTGAAATAACCATAAATCAATTCAATCAAAGGAAATACTTTTCCGACGTAACTAAATCTTTTTATAAGATGGGAGCAGTAAAGCCTGAAGATGTAAAGGTTCGAGTTATGTCTAATAAAATCAATTTTACTACTCCATCTTTTGAGACTACAAAGAAAAATTATATTCAAAGCATATTGTTTCCAAAGAAATTAACAGAAATTAAAGATAGAAAGCAGATGAAGAATCTAGATGTGAAGTTAGATTGTTCTTGTCCTAGTTTCTCAAAACAGGGCATGATGTATAAACTTGGTACCATAGAATCTGCAATCAAAAGAGAAACTAGATCAGATGATCGTTGGGGGCCAAGGCACTCCAACAAGAATTATCTTTGCAAACATTTAAAATATGTTATAAAAAACTTTGAAGCAATAATGAAAAAAGTTTAAATATACTGTAATGAAATCATTTAAACAATACTATCGAGAAAATCTTGAAAATTATGATGAAGCTTTTGGTAGTACTCCAAAAAGTAGACTAGATTTTGGTTCTGAATTAGAGCAAGAGTTGGCTAAAGAGATGGAGACTGAAATAGTAGAACTTCCAGATAAACAAAAGAAATACTCGATTAAATTACCAGATATTAAAACTCAATCTAATTGGGTAAAAACTTATATTGCAAACAGTCCAATTTTATCTAAGATACCTATCGCTACAGATGATGTAGAAAAGATGTTAAATGCTGTAGAGAAATTTTCTGCAAAAGATTATAGAATTATGAAAGGAGAGTTCGGAGCAAAATTTGGGGATGTTATCGTAAATAGTTCAGTAGACTCAAATAATTTTGAGACGGCTACATTATTTATAGATACTAAAGTTGGTAAAAGAATCTCTTTGAGAAGCTTGGCCCGTTTTGCTAGTGATCTAAAAAGTAATCAACAAAGTTTTTATCTCAGTAAAACAAAAGAAGATATTGTTCTTATACAATACAATAAAAATATGATGTTTAAAATAGTTAAATATTTTAATGATAATATTATTGTTCCGCATAATGCTGAATCAGAAGATAAACTAAAAAAAGCTACGATACAAACTTTGGCAGATTATGCTTTTCATAAATCTGTACCTGCTGAATTAGTAAATAAGTCAACTGAGTTTTACAAAGCACTTTCTATAGATAAAGGTTCAATGGAAATTATGATGGATATAAAAAAATTGAAAGAATTTAGTAGTGATAATAGAGTGTTTACAAATATTAAAGATGCTAGTAGACATATAGTGAGAAACATATTATGAATATAAATGATATTTTAAATGAAGAAAAAAATGATCCTTTCGATATAGAAAGATTGCTGAATACAGGCCATAAGAAAATAGAAAAAGATTTTGAAAACGGAATGTTGAGAATGCTTGAAGAAGCTGAGGAGGGTGAAGAAGGTAAAAAACTATTTTCATCTTTAAATAACAGTGAACTTTTTAAAGTTGGGAAATCAATTAGACGACAATTAAATATTAATGCAACTGTTGATTTTTTACTAGATTTGATAATCTAGGAAAAAATAAAAGTTTATCTTTTTCTGAAATGCTATCCAATGTTTTAATGGCTAATACATTAGCATTATTGACTAGTGAATCCATATCACCTCAGGCAGCTGGAATACACTTTGAATACTTGTTTGCTGGATTAACTAATAGTCAAGTTGCTGGTATAGATAAAAGCAAAAGTGATAGTATTTTTGACATAACTTCTGGTTCACCAAATAAAACAAAATACTCTTTAAAATTTTTAAGCCCAAAAGGGACTGTTAAAGGGTCTATTGCTAATTACATAAGTTTTATATATGGTGATGATAACTCTTTAATTGCTAAAAAAATAAAAGCCGCAAGAGATGAATATACAACTTCTAAAGATACTACAAAATTATCTAATTTAGCTAAAAAATTAAAATCACCTAAAAATAAACTAGGATATATTGTTGGAGTAAAAAATTCTTCTACAGTTGGTATCTATTATATACCATTTGAAAGAGCTAATCAATTATTTTTAAATTCTCTTTCTAGTTTAATAGATATTAGACAACCTCAAGATTTTAAAATTTCTGCTAAGAATTTTATTGATCAAGCAACAAATAAAGTTATCATAGAAAAAGATGCTATGTTAGAAATTAGAAATGATACTATTGATTTATTTAAAGAAATATTTTTTAATATTGAAAATTTAAAATCAAAATTGATAGATAAATCTGGAGATTTTAAAGAAGAGAAAGTGGCAGGATCAGATGTATTAGCTTTATCTAATAAAATAGATTCTGATCTAAAGAAAATATTTAAGTCTTAACAGTATAATAACTTATGATTTCTAAAGAAGAAATAGAAAATAATATTACTCAACAGTTAGATAGTATTAATCTTTCTAAATCAAAGAAGAGAAAGAAACGAAAAAATGTTGAAGATAATACTCAAATCAAAGTAATCTCTTATCTTAAAATGAGGTATTCAGATGTTATCTATAAAGCAGATACAAGTACTGGTGCTTTCATGACTATGGGGATGGCTATAAAAAATAAAAAGCTTGGTGGAATTGTAACTAAGTTTCCTGATCTTTGTATCTATCATATTTCTTTTAAACCTGTTTTATTTATAGAATTAAAAAAACCAAGTGTAAAAATTTATAAAGCTAATGGAGACTATTATAAAAATGAGCATTATATAAAACAATCGGAGAGTATGAAATTACTTGAAACAAAAGGGTATGCTTGTTCTTTTGGAATAGGCTTTGACCATTGTAAGAATCTTATAGATGCTTACATGAAAAACGACCGAGAACTGTTTGACAGTTTTAAAATAGTATGAAAAAAATAACAAAAATAATCCCAATCAAAAATACCAATAATTTTAACTTTGAATTTATTGATGAAGAAACAAATAAATCGCACTTCGCCTCAGAAGCTTCTAGAGAAGAACTGATTAGATTTATGAACTATAGCAAGAATCCAGAAGAAGTTTCTTATGCTGAAGAGATTATAGAAAATCAAAGCGTCTTCTATAACGGGTGATTAGGAATACTTCCATGATTCTCAAGTATGAAGGCAAGTAGTTTTTTCTTAGTTGCCTTCATATCTTCATTGATTTCTTTTTCCCACAAATAAAGCAAAGGCATTTTATGTTCTTCTGCTATAAATCTTTTTCTCTTATCATTTTGAACATTTCTTTTTTGAACTTTAGTTAGTTTAGTATATTTCTTTGTCTGCTCGACGATATATTCTCTAGCATGAAAATAATCTCCATTTACTTCTATCAAACCAATAGGTTTTTGTATATCATCTGATACATACTCGAAGATCAAGAAATCGTAGTATTTATTCTTCAGATGGAATTCTTGAATATATGGAATTTTGCATGAGTTGAGCAGAAGTCTAATTGCTCTTTCGATGCTAGTCTCTACATGAGTTCTGATTATTTTACCAGTCACTTTGTCTTTTTTGACTGTAGAATATTTAGTTTTTGGTTTGCGTATTCTTTTTTTCAAAACATCCTCTTTGTATATTTTAAATATAAGGTTAGAAGATATGAAAATTTTAAAAACAGGAGCTATTTATAGATTAACATATACTGGTTGGAAAACAACTCCGCAACCTATAGTTTTTATATTATATGCAGGCCCACAAGGTAATAAAATGCATGGTTTATATTTAAACTCTTCTACAAATTCAAAAGCAGAATTTGTACGTTTTATATCTATTATCAAACAACTTTCAAACTCAAATTCTATCTATTTAAAAAACTCTAGAGCATTATATACTATATTGAAGAAGTATTGTCCAAATTTTATGCGGACAGCATATAGAACTTTATTTAAAGATAAAATAGGAAATTATGCAGTTGTTTCTTATGGTCTTGCAAAAGAAACAGATTTTAGTGAACAAGAAAAAATTAAAAATGATTATCTATTGTATAGCCAAGGTAAAAAAATGTTTCAATCAGTCGTAGTAAATAATATCATGCCAGAAAAGAAAGTGGTAGATACATTTTATCAACCAGTGAAAGCACCTCCACCTCCACCTCCGCAAAAAGTACAAATTAAAAATGAAACTACAGGTGTAGTTAAAACAAATATATCTAAAGATAATAAACCAGAAGGAACTGTAAGAAAAACTTCTGCTAATTATCAAGAGCCAAAAACTGCTGGCGATGAAATAGAAGGATACTAAAAATGAAAGGACGAAGAGGAAGCTCTCCAGTAAAAAGCAATAGCGTAACTTCAGGTGGTGAAGCAAAAATCATTAAAGATATGAATGATTTAGCACCTGTAGCCGCCGCCGCTCAAAAGCTGAGAAAAACTGGAAATCGTCAAGCAAATATTCAAAGCATTATAGAACTTCTAGAAGTAAAAGATGGTTGCGATTTTAGAGATTCTGTAGAGAAAGCATACAAAAAAAAAGAAAGAGAGTTAAATGATAAATATCCTGACATAGCAAAAGCAGGCGGATATTTAGAGATTTTAAAACAACTTAAATACGCCCTCCAATCTTCAGATGTAGTAAATGATAAAGATTTATATGAAGAGGGCCAAGACGCTTATAAAACCAATTCAGGTATTACAAACTCTTGGAAGAAAGTAAAAAATTGCAGTAAAACTTTTAGAACCACAACTACAGCTCTAGAAGAAAGTACTGTTCCTACTAAAGAACCAATTCCTCCTGCTAAACAAGTTATTAGTAATAAAAGTATTCAAAACGATATTTTTGAAGAACTATATTTTTCTGAAACCGCTTACCCTTCTAAATTTATAAAATGTTATGTATTTTTCAATAATAAAACACCGACACCTTTTGTAAGAGCAACTATTAGTTATCCAATGCAGTTCATAGCATATAATGAAGAAGCGCCAGGGCATACAGATACTAATCAACACATTATAGAACAAGATATAGATATTCCACCTTATAATAAAATCACATCTTTTAATTATGATGTAACAGGTAGAAAAGTAGAATTGGAAATAAAAGATAGCGGTGATGCTATGGGTGAATTTTTCCTAACTCAGTTGGGAAATATACAAGATTATAATGGACAAATAATAGTAACTGTAAGATATGGTTGGAGTTCACCATATATAACAAGACAAAATTCTAGACTTATAGAAGACCCAGATAATTATGTAGCTGTAAAGCCAAGAAAATATAGAGTACCTGGAACTAAGAAAACAGAAGAATTGACTTCTAGAGCTAGAACTTATAATGTAGTTAGCTTTGCTTTGATGGATATGGAAATCAGCAGAGAATCGACAAGTACTGTGTATAAGTTGACTGGTAATGATAATGATTTTATGGCAGTAAGTCCGATAATGAAAAGATGGATGCCTATCAATAATATCAACCTAGCAAATCTTCCACTTGGAAAATTGGCAATAGCTTTTCATTTAAAAGAACTTATAAAAGAATTGAGAGAAAAAATATTCTTTTTTATCCAAGCTCCCAAGATTACAGAAAGTACTACAGCAGAAGAAGTAAATCTTAATTTTTCTGAAGTTGTACCACAACCAAAAAAATTACCTGCTAGTGAAAAGCAACTCTATCTAGATAAACTACAAGCAACTATTAATCAAAATAAAACCAATATCTTTGAAGCGAAACAATTAGCTTTAGAATTATTATCTATAACAGATAAATTAGCTTCATTAAAATCTGAAGATATAGAACAGTTGGATAAATTAAATACATTGGATATAGAAACTGCTAAAAAATTTGGTAGAACAATAAATGTAAATCCTCCTACTAAAAATGATGATGTAATTAATCAACTAAAATATGAAGAACAATTAAGTTTAACTTATGGTTTAAATTTAATTAAGTATTTAACAAATAGTATAGAAAATAGTGATCCACAAGTTTTAAAAAAACAAATTGAACGACAAAAACAATTACTTACATTTCTTCTTACAATGAGTAAGAATATAAAAATACCTATAGCACAAGCTTGGAAGTATGTGGTAGATGAGGCTAGAAAACATATAGCACAAATTAACGCAGTAATATCTTCAGAGGGTACTAGAAATAAAGCAGAATTTATATTTTTAAACTTTGTAAATTTTAATAAAGCAAATACAGAAGACCCAGATAACCCAGCTAAATATATCGAAGGTATTCCTGTTAATTCTATTGTTGCGGATATATCAACTACATATAAACGATTGTTTGAAAATCTAGCGGGTCTTACAAAAATTAAAACTAAAACACTTAGTACAAACAAAAATGATTTTGCTTATTTAGATACTAATGTTGGTTGGTACCATGCAAAAAGTAAAATAGAAATTGAAAATCTTGTGTATGCTATGTCACTTAGAATGCAAGAATCAGCAACTAATTTAAAAGAAAAGAATGAAAAATTTGATGAATATCTTAAATTTATGTTTAAGCAATTTGAAAGCCAAATCAAACTTATTTTAAAAAGCGATAATAGTTTTGATATTGAAAAACCTGACAGTATAAAAGGAATTTTAAGAGATCAAATTCAATTACAATACGATCAGATAATACTTATGGTTTTATCTGAATATTCTATGGATGGTTTTACTGATACTGTAGATTCTGATACGGCTGAAGCTTTTGATATAACGCATGGTTATTGCTTTAGACCTCAAGGTTTTAAAACTCAAGCAAACGATTATACAATTACAGAAAATGCTGAAATCTCTAGATCAAGAACTCAATTCTCAACAGAAATAGATACAAGTTATTATAACTCAGGAACTTTGAATATCTATCATAACAATATTCCGGATGTTATTTCTTTTACACCGAATATCAACTATGGTTTGATTATGTCCGCTATGGCTACTTTAAATAAAAAAGATCCTACAGAAGCTTTCACAACTATATTAAATCAGAAGCAAACTCTTACAGAAGTAAAAAAAGAATTACAAGAAGAGAAGAAAAGAATAAGTGGCTTAACAAAAGAACAAAGAGAAGCAGAAATTAAAAATAAAATAGATGTTATGAAATCAAGTATCCCTGTCATTGATAGTGAACTTCTGAATTCATTTATGGGTGAAACAGATATGGAAAAATTTCCAATGTCTCTAAACGTAATACCACATTCAGATAATGCTAGAGCTATGCTTAATAATAAAATGCATAGAACTATTTTTAAAAATAGATTAATGAGTTTCGTAAATTCCTATGAAGCTGATATGTCTATACTTGGTGAACCTTATTATGATTTGAGTTCTATTAATAAATACATTTATATTAAAGTAAATAATGTTTTTGGTCAAGAAACTTATCAATCAGGTATATATCAAATTACAAATATCATTCATGAAAAACAAGGTGGAAGTTTTAAAACTAATTTCAAATTACTTAGAACTAAAGCCGCTGAGAATCCTGTGGGTAAAAGATTACTTGGAATGCTAAATAGTGTAAGTTTAGAAGAAATAAAAAAAGAATAAAACCACAATAAAAAGAAAAATACAGTATGGCAGCAAAATCAACAATAGAACAGGATATCAAAGTACTTTCAAAAGAGATGAAAACTCTTGTTGGTATCTTTAGTGAAATAGCCTCTCAAAATACTAAAGTAGATAAAAGCTTTAGAAATACTACCAAAGGTGTTAGAAGTCTGGCTTCAGGCTTTCACAACATGGGTGGAAAAACTAAAGAAACAAATGCTATTTTTGAATTATTTGATGGAAATATGTTTAGTTTCGCTGCCAAATTACCTAAATTTCTAAAAGGTCTAGGTTTAACAGCATTATCTTTCAGTGCTTTAAAATATAGAATTACAGGTTTAATTTCCGAAGCATATGCTATGAATCAACAAATGTCTTCACTTGGAGATTCGCTTACATTTTTATCAAGTGCAGGTAATGGATTAAATATTCAATTCGCTGCTTATGGTGGAAGTAAAGGTTCAATGGGCCAGGTAACTTCTGCTCTTAGATCATTAGATACAATGGGTATAACGACAAAAAGTACATTAGTTGAACTTGGTAGTGAGTTTGCAACTCTTGAACAAATGACAGGAGTTTCGGCTGATAGTTTTGCAAAAGTTGGCGCAGGTATGCTTAAATATTTTAAATCAACTACTAAAGAAGCTAAACTGGCTACAAATGCTTTTATTAATATGGGATTATCTGCTGGTGACTTATCAGAGACTCTAGAGAGCGCTGGTGAATTAATGAGTAAACTTGGAACACTTACAAAAATGAGTAGTAAACAAGGTGTTATCTTTAATCAAAATTATGCGGCCGCAGTAAAAACAATGAAAGAGTTTGGTGTATCAACTAAAACTGCAAATGAATTTTTATCTAAACTTGCTGATCCTGAAAACTTTCAAGATACTGCTAAACTTTTAGGTCAACTTGGCGTACCTATGGATCAGTATTATAAGATGCTAGAAGGTGGTGAAGGTTCTATGGATAAATTTATAGAATCATCACTTGTTGGTGTAGCTGATCTTGGAAGCAAAGTTCAAAATATGTCTGCTATGGCACGTTTCAATCTTTCTAAAACATTGGGAATAAATCCACAAATGCTTACTCAAATGGCTGGAAAGTCAGCGGCTGAAGTTAAAGGTATTCTTGCTCAGAGTAAAAAGAAAGCAGAAAGTGAAAAAATGGCAGAAGAGAAAAAAGCTCAAACTAAAGCTAATGCTGAAAGAATGGAATATCAATTTACACTTTTAAAAATGAGAGCCTTAGCTCCTATTATGGAATTTGTAAATCAACATCTTCCTAAATATATTGCAATCATAAAATCTATTGCAGATGTAACTGCACAATTCTATAATCTTGTAATAAAACAAGTAGAAAGTAAAATGGGAACTATAGATAAAGTTATTGGAGGCATGATAAACTTTGCTAACAAATTAACAAATGCTGGTTCTATGACAGAAATGTTCTCTATGATAGGAGAAACAGTAGGGCAAGGTGTTGGTTTGTTTTTAAGTAGTATTCTTCCAGGATTGATAACTGGTGTTGCTACTTTTATATCTGGTATAGCTGTTGGATCTGGTTCGTTACTTAAAGATGTTGGGGATTCTTTAGTTAAAGCAATACCAAAAATCAGTGAAGCTCTTCAAAAAATTATGCCAGCTGTTTTTGACGCATTCTTTACAATACTTGCACCAGCTTTACTTAATTTATTTTGGTCTGGAATCCAACTTATGTTTACAAGTTTAAAATCAGCAATAATATCTTCTTTTTCAACAGGTTGGAAAATGATTACTAGTGGTAATAAAATTGCTGGTATATTAACTATTCTTAGTGGTGTTGCAGTATCTATTGGTATTGCGGTAGCACTTTGGAAGACTGCAAACAATACTTGGAATACTATGAAAAGTATATGGGATAGTGGATTCAATGTAGCTAGAGGAAGCTTAAATGTTCTAAGAGCTATTCTTACTCAACTAAAAACTAATAGTGTAACTGGTGGTGGTGGTGGTGGCGGTATAGGTGTGGATGTTCCTTCTGGTTCTGGTTCTGCTTCTGGTTCTGGTAGAAAAGGTAAGGTTGGCAAACTATCTAGAATAGCAAAAATAGCAAAAGGCGGAAAACTTGGTACTCTTCTAAAAGGAAATATGGGTAAAATTGGTGGATCAGTTCTTATGGGTGGTATTGCTATAGCTGGAGTTGCTAGTGCTGGTATGGAAAACTCACAAAGAGAAAAAGAAATAGAAGCTGGAACACAATCAAGGCTATCAGAAAAAAAAAGTTTAGCTGGAGAAGCTGCTAGTGCTGGGGGATCTTTGGTTGGTAGTTTAGCTGGTGCAAAAGCTGGAGCTATTATTGGAACTATGATTGGTGGGCCAGTTGGAACTATAGCTGGTGGAATCATAGGTGGTACTGTTGGTGCTATGGTTGGTGAAGCTGGTATAGAAATGTTAAAAGGTAATAGAAAAAAGAGTGAACAAGAAATGAGAAATGAAGAAGTCTTGTTTAAATCTAGAATGAATTTTAAAAATCAACTTGAGATAAAAGAAGAAAAAGAATTAAAAAGAAAAGTAGCTGCTGGCAAAACTCTTACTAAACTTGAGAAAATCCGTTTGAAAGAATTAGCTGCAAAACAATTAGAAAATAATTTATCTGCAAGCTCAAAAGATTTACTTAATAGAAGAGATGCTATAGCAAGTCCTTTAGCAGATGGTAGAATGTTCGGTGCTATACAAGGAAGAGGTGTAGATGCTTTAAATACATCTGGTGGTAGTAGAAGTCAAAATAATACTGGAAAAGGCTTTGAGAGACAAATGGGTGCTTTTGCAGAAAGTATTAAAACACTTGATGAAAAAGATAAAATAAGTGCAGCTCTTTTTACAGCAGATAAAATGGAAGCTGCGGCTATAGCTAAGAAAGAAAAAGAACTTAAAGCCAAAGGAATGGAAGGTGATGCCCTTACTCAAGCCATGGAGAAATTCAAAAATAGTGATGAAGTACAAAATGCTAAACTAATAGGACAAATGAAACTATTGGGAAGAGCTGGTTTATCTAACGATAAGGCTTTAGGCGTAATAGGAGATAGTATAGTACATACTTCTAGAGAACAACTTTTCTCACAAGATAGATGGGGAGAAGTTCAGAATGATGTTCAACAGGGAATATTAAAAAGAAATTCTAAGGGTAACTGGGAATTAAAAAATATTAAAGAAATTGCTCAAGCAGAAATGGCTTTAAATAAATTGAAAGCTGCGGCGGATATAAAAAATTCTTTATTGGGACGAATGTTTAGTTCCGATAAAGAAAGAAAAAAGGCTAATGATGCCGTATTGGCGTCGGCGGAAAAATTAGAAAAACTTAAGGAAGATACTTCTGCTAAGTTGGATGAAGAAGAAAAAAGATTGAGAGTGAAGTATTATAAAGGTGGTATTGGTTTTCATGAAAGAGATAAGAATAAAGATACAAAACCAGCTATGCTTTCTCTTAGAAATGGTCTTAAAAATAAAAGAATTGATTTAGGTAAGGTGAGTGCAGTATAAAATATGAAAGATATGAAAGGATATTTTGGTCTTGGGCCAAACAATAATAATACAGTACCAGGTGATGCTAATCTCATGGGATTTATCATTCAAGGCGAAACACCTATTGATAATAGAAGATTAATAAATCATATACCTTTCCAATACATTGAGAAAGTTCCAAACTGGACTAAAGAGGCAATGTACGAAGAGACTCAAATACCTGGTAGATTTGAAAATATTTATTCTTATAATCAATCTAGTAATAATAATATTGATCTTCAAATTTTATATTATGCAGAGAAAGATGATCCTTATGATCCTATATTAAAAGTAGAAGACAATAGAGGAAATAGTAAATCTACTTTTAGAGATTTGAATAACATTCAAAAAAACGCACAATCAGATTTCAGAAAAGGGATAGCCGATAATCCTCCTACAAGTCAACAAGATTTAGAGAATAGATTTGCCAATACTCTTAGTGATGTAAAAGCTTTATCTGCAAATAGAATTAATGAATTTATAAATAAAAATGGTTTCGGTACTAAGCCTGTATTTGAAACTCATTGGAGTATTCAAAAAATACTTGTTTACATTCAAAGATTAAAATCTCTTACGTTTCCAGAGTATGATGGTTTATATTCTCCACCAAAAAGTTTGCTTCTGAATATTGGTGAGACATGGTGGGATGTGCCAGTAATTATTAAATCTATAAGTATTGAACATAATGCACCTTTTGATATTAAAAATGCATTGAGTAGATTTTATATTGTAAATTTAACTATTTCTACAAGTTATCCGATGTATCAAGCAATATCTGCTAGTAGTGTTTTCAATTCGAGAACTAATGAAGTATTTGCAAGAAAAACTTATAATCTAGCAAGACAAGGAATACAATAATGTTTTTAAATGAATTTTCATACGAAATCATAGATAAAGTAGATTCTAGAGTATATGAAAGCGTAGCATATCACCCAAAATTTCCTATAGAGGGATATAGTAATTATACAATAAGAATTGAAGAACAATATAGAGCAGATAAGATAGCTTATAAATTCTTTCAAGATGCTAGTCTTTCTTGGGTGCTAGATGTAGCAAATAATTTTAAGCATGGTTTTAAAGAATATACAGAAGGTAGAGTAATAAAAATACCAACTAATGAAGTTCTTAGATTAATGAAAATAATATGAAAAATATAGATGTTGAAATAGATTTTTTTGAAGAAACAATATCTGGTACAGATAAATACTTACAAGAAAAAAAAACTACTAAAAATGATTATAGTAGAATAGACTTTTGTAAAGTAATATCTGTAGGAGAAGTTGAAGGATACTCAATAGTCTATTTCAGAATTACTTCTAGACCAGATACGGGATTTTCTAATAGATTAGAAAATATGCTGGAAGCAAATCTTGCAGAAGACATAAGTCCTCCTGCTCCTGGAAGCACAGGGATAGTTGCTGGAATATATGGTAATGGTTCTGGTGATAAATTTGTTTATCTTGCTACTCTGATGCAAGGTAACGATAATACAAAAAACTTTCAAGAAACAACTAGAAAAGAACCGAACGATTTCTTAATACAAAAACAACACTCAGGACTTCATTTATCTGGTGTAAAAAATTATGCAAGATTTTCAAACTCAAGTTGTGCTATGGTTTTCGATAGAAGTAAAGTAAGCATCGGTGACAAACAAAACAATTATGGTCTAACAGTTGATACAGACACTATAAGTTTAAAAACAAATGAAAATGTAAATCAACTGGTAATGAGTAAGACAGGAGCTTTAATTTCTTCTCGACAACAAATAACTTTAGCTACCAATGGTGATTTGAATTTAATAGGAAAAAATATTAGATTTAAAAGTATTGACTCACTTGAAGATCCTGAAGAAGATGCTTTACCTTATGTTTCAAATGATAAGAATCATATTCACGGAGTATCGAGTAAATATGAAATAAGTTCTGGTTATTACGGTGTCAAAGTTCTTTCAAAAAACATTGCCACTTACAATCCACTGATAAATCCTATTTCTCCTAAGCCATCTTATGTAATAGATATTTTAGAAGGTGGCAGTCAATTTAATATAGGCTCAGGAGATTTTGAGGTTAACCTTCTAAACTCTGCTCCATTCATAGGTTCCGGATTTAAAGTAAACATTGGTACGATACCTTTTCTAAATTCTTCTGAAATGATATTGGAGACTGGAAATTTTGAAGTAACTACATCTCTAGTTCCAGGGGCTTTGGCTAGTTACTGTACACTTTTAATGGATACTACAACTACGCCGAAAATCAAGATGGGATATCATGCTGTAAAAGGTATGATGTTATCTGGTTTTGAGGCTACCACTTCAAAAGTTCTTATGTCTTATGGCCCATTTGGTATGAATTCTATTACTATTAAACCTACTGGAATAACTATAGGTGCTATGTACGGGGCAAGAACAGAAAAGATGGTACTTGGAGAATCTTTAATGACACAATTAGGAGTTATAATGGATTTGATTTCTGCTATTACAGTAATCACAGCAGTTGGGCCAAGTAGTCCCCCTGTAAACTCTGCAATGTTTCAAATGCAAAAGGCTATATTAAAACTAAAATGTTTATCATTTTTTAACAAAAATAATTAAGATGGCAGGTACAGCACAAGATTCATTATTTCTAACTCAAATCGAAGCATACTTCAACACTGGTGCTTCAAGTGGGGCTATACCTTTTTCACTTTCTGGTATAATATCAAATTATGTTAATACGACAACAGATGGATACAACAATGCTTTTCTAGGTTTTACAGGAAATGAATTCGGACTGAAGGCCGCACTATCCTCAAGTCCAGACCCAACAGGGAGTAGTACAGCTAGCAATTATTCTACAGGAACAGTATTAGCTTTTACTGGTAAATTGTTAGCCGTAACCAACCCAGCCGAGAGTCCTCCTTATGTACCTATTATAAATCAAATAATATCTCCACCCTCATCAACAGTAGCAGAGTGGATGAAAGTTTTTAGTTCTAATTTAAAATTGTTTTCTATGATGGGGAAACCAGGAAATACAATAGCTAATAAATATTTAGCATTAGGTTATTTGGCTGCATTAAAAAAAGCAATACAAACTGTAACTACAGAATTTACATCTGTTCACTCTATAGTTGGAACAGTATCTAAAATACCAGGATCAATATCATGAATGAAAAAATAGAAAAAATAGAATTGTTGGGTGATGAAGAAAAAACTCTTCTAGAACAAACCGTTGAAGTTATGAAAGAAACCGTGAAACTCAGTGAAGAAAGAATGAGACAGATTGAAGCAGAAATTAAATCATTCGATAAGAATAGTTCAAATATACAAGAATTGCTTACAAAATTTAATGACTTTAAAAATACAAATATTATTGATAGACAAAAAAATATCAATGAAAAATTAAAAAAATATCAAGAATACATGGCTAAAAAACAATGAGTGCAGAAGATGATCTATTAACAGAACTTAGTTCCAAAGAAGTAGTCCAACAACTAGATGGACCAAGATGGACTGTGGCTAGAATTAAACTGAAAACTAAAGAACTAGATCAGGTGCGTACAGTTATCAAAAATGTAAAGCAAGTTCTTAGTAAAGTGAGATCAGTACTTTCAGCTATTAAAAAGTTTTCTAGAATTTTATCTTTAATAGAAGAATTACTTACTGACCCAATACAAGCAATAGCAAAGAAAATAATATCTACTATTGAAAATGCACTTAAATCCATAGGATCAAGTGGATTTTATTTTTTGAATACTCTTGATTACACAAGAATCAATATACCAATTTCTGTAACTACAGTTCCTAAAAAAGAAAAAGGAACATTCTCACAACAAGTTTTAAATTCAAATATACCGTTCACAGCTTTTATACAATATATAGCCGAGTCTCTTGGAGCGGAAGAAGTTGTTAATGATCCTCAATATTCAGTTGGTGCCAATCTAGAACAGACAAAAGAAAAAGTTAAATTATATACTCAATCTAGTGAAGATTCAGCAGATGCTTTTTTCCCAAATCCTTCAAGTATAGAGATCAATGGTAAAGTTTTTAGTCTTGGTAATCATAGGCCTATTACATATAATGAATGGATTTATGCAATAGCAGAGGCTTTTATTGATCCACTTGATATACCTCCTAGTTCATTTAGTGGAGAATATGCTAGAGTGGCAGAAGCGGATTCAGAAACATTACAAGAGAAAAAAGCTAGAGGTGATATTTTTAGTAGTCTATTTCAAGATAACTTGTATGTAGGTAAATCTGGCTGGACTCCAGGACTTATAAAAACAGGAAAACCTTTTATAGAAGTTGGAACTAAAGTAGATATACTAATACTAGGCATGGCATTTCCAGATATAAAGGCAATGGTATCTAATGCAAACATTTTAAATAGAATGTTTCAATCTATTTTTATACCCAAAGATATACAAAAAGCAGATACTATAGAACAAGCTTGGGATAATACAGGAAAGAGTCTAGAAGAAACTAAAGAAGAAATTAAAAAATCAACAGAAACTATTGTAGATGATATCAAAGATTGGTGGGCCTCTGATTTGGTTAAATCTTCTAATTCTAGAATGTTTCCGGGTGGGTTAAAAAATTATGTAGAATCTTACAAGAGTTCTCAGAATTTAATACCTGGTGGTGCTGAGCCAGATTTTTATGGTATCAATGTTCGTTCTTTATTCCAAGAACAGTTTGTATTTCTTGAAAAAATCTTATATGATGCAAAGAATTTTTATTCACCTACAATATCAATGGGTGATTTGATTACAGGATATATAGATAAATTAGATCGAGAACTAAGATATATTGAATCTTTTTTAAAACAAATAGAAATAGTTATAGAAGATATTCTTGCTTTATTGTTGATAAACATATCTATTTTAAAAATATCAACTACAGGTGGCGAACAAGATATTTACGATCAGATTGTAAATTCTAAAGATTTTCCAACTAATGGTTCTCAAAGACCATATTATCATATTGGTTTTGTTTTTTGTTCAGTATTGCCTACTGCAAATTCTCAAAGTATTAATGATACAAGAAACATTAATTTAAACAAATATTGGGAAGAAACACAGAAAGAATATGATACTTCTTTGAAAGAAGAAGTGACTAATTTAAACAATGGAGTTCAGGATTTACAGAAAATATTAGGAATTTAAAAAACTTTTTATTATCTTTTAATTAAAAATACACTAGAATGAAAGGTTTAAATACTGTAGTAAATCCAATAAAAATCTCAGAAGGCGGACAATTAGTTGTAGCTAGACATGAGAGAAGAATGTTCACTGAATACAACTCTGTTTTGGGAGAACCTCAATTCGGATCACCCATACCTTATCTTATGTATGAAGAAGCTACAGAAGGTTTAGCAAGAGAAACCCTAAGAGAAGTAGAAAGAATACTGCTTAATGATACTGAAATTTTATTAGAAGACTTGGAAGTTAGGTTGGTACCAATAGCTGATAATGGAATAGAGAATATGCTTTTAGAAATAAATTACAATTTTAGATTAATAATACAGCCTACAGAAAAAATAAATGTTAGATTCTTTAGGATTGCGGAGCTTTAAACAATGTCAAATCAATTAATACCACTTACCTCAATAGGTATACCTTCTTTAGTAAATTTTGTTAAAGAAGATATGAATGAAGAACTAATAACTCAAATTCAAAATCATCCGGATTGGGATGAAATTTGGGATGGTCAACTTTTAGAAAATTCTTCTTTTGCTATCATAAACTTTTTTACTTATATTGCAACTAAATTAAAAGAAGGTGTAAATAGAGGAATAAAAGAGAACTTCTTTGTTTCTGCAAACGATCCTCAATCAATTATAAACGGTTTATTATCTTATGGTTTATCTACAAAACAAAACACATCTTCAGTAGTTGAGGTAACTGGTGAGGTTCAAAATGATTTTATATTTGAAGATTTGATTATAGCACAAGGAACTAAACTTAGTGGTAGAGATTTAGATGGTAACTCAGGTTCTTTTGAAATATATAATGTAAACAATGATGATTCTATTAATTATAGAACACCAGTAATTATTGAAAGTACAAATGCAAAGAAAACTAGATTCACAGTAAAAGCATTCTCAGGAGTTACACAAAAGAAAGTAATTACACTACCGAGTTATAATTATGAAAGATTTACTATAAGTGATTTTGAAAGTGAAGTAATAGATGATAATATAGAAATTTGGTTTGATATAGATGGAGTTAGCCCTACTAAGCTTATAAGAACAGATTCTTTCAAGATTCCAAAGAGTTATGATAGTAATTTTACTATTTCTAACTCTACTGGTATACCAATGTATAAAGTTCAGTTTGATGATACTGGTTCTATGTTTCTTATATTTGGTACTCAAACTTTTGGTGGATATTTTCCATCATCTATAAGTGCAAATAAAAATCTTACAATTTTCTATAGAACAGGTGGCGGTAGACTAACAAATATTTCAAAAGGTGCTATCAATCAAACTTTAACTTTTGCAGCCAGTTCAAGAAATTTAAACATAGCTTTTACAAACTTTTCAAATGCTTCTGGTGGTGGAGATAGATTAGACCTTGCTGAAGAACAGTTTTATGCTCCTTATAAATTTGGTAAAGATAAATCTATAGTGGGTGATATTGATGCTTTTTATGAATTATCAAATGTAGCTATTCATCATGAACTAGATTCACCAAAATATTCAGAAACAGATAAAAAAGTAAATATCCTGCACTACAATAATTATATAGTGCCTTTTAGAGGATTTAGTAATTTCGTATTTCCTACAGTTGAACCAACTGATACTGTAGATACTTATAATGAAAAATTTATCATAGCTCTAAATAAATATCTAAATGTAGATAAAATTCATGATGGCTCTCTTGAAGAAGAAGTGGCCTCAGAATTTGTTACTCCAGTAGGAGGGATCGCTGAAAAAGAATACTATCTAGAGCTTAAAAAACCAATGAATGCTTCTGTAACTGCTTTTGCTACAGCACCAAATAATCTAGAAAAGATTGTCGATAAGATTTCTTTTACTGCTAATTATAGTGGCTCTACTCTTCAACCAGATTTACCAATTAATAAAGCTAGAATAAAATCACCTAATATAATTAGAACACTTAATATAACAACACCAACTTATTTAAGAATAGCATTCGATGAAATAGCTTCAACTATAGGTGGAGATATAGGTGGTCAATTTGTAGATGTTATTATAGATGTAGCAAATTATGGACTTGATACTCAAGATAAAGCTACATTGTTTGCAGAAACAATCAATAATGCTTTAGCAGGAGAAATATATCTTAGAAATTTCAATCATGAATTTTGTTATATAGATGATGAAGGTTACTTGATATTAGAATCAGCTATAGTAGGTGAACTATCTAAAGTTAGAGTAGTTCAAGTTGAAAACCAACAAAATCTTTTTGATATACTTGGTATAGAATATGGATCAGTTACTCCAGAAGGATATTCTCAGAGAGTATTCAAACAAGATACAAACTACGATCACGATCAATCTAAGATAGATTTTAAATTAAATGCAAGTTTAATAGATAAAACAAATATTTTTGAAGAAATATTACCATCTGCTTGGCCTGATACTTCTTCTGTTAAAGGGCCAATAGCTGAAATGATTTTACTAGATGAGAATGATAATGTAATTGCTCTTCTTGAAGGACAAACTATTGTTGTAACACTTGAACAAGATAGTATTCCTAGAGCTACAGTAACATTTAATAATATCTCTAGTAATAGTATTAATGTTGGAGTTCCAGCTAATCTAACTGCTATTGATTTTGTAGATGAAAATATAAATGCTGTTCATACATTAGATTTTGCTAATTCAAAATTATTAGTTCAAATGGCAGAAAATAATGGAACAGGTTTAATTCCTTTAACTGCAAGTTCTTTAATCGGAAATAAAAACTTAACTATTAATCTACCTCGAATAACTAATTTATTTGTTGGTCAGAAAGTAGAATCAGCAATATTTGGTATAAAAAATATTAAAGCTATTGTTGGCTTAAATATAGAATACGATAACTTTAATGATACATTACAAAATTTAACTCAAAATCTTCCGATTAATTCTGAAGTTGATTTCACTACTAAACTATATGTTTATGGTCAAACTGGTAATACGAGTCTTCAAATAAATCCTTTATTTGCCAAGTTACCAGTTAGTTTAATAAACAACAAAGCAAATATAACATCTTCAAATCTAGCTGGTGGTACAAAAATTCTATCTTTTGATTCTGTTTTGAGAAAATTAACAGTTAGTAATCCGGCTATAGAAACTCTTTATAACAAAGAAGCAGTAGTAAATTTTAATTCTTATGTTAAAAGATTTGATACTGGTGAAACTACTTTTAAAGTCGGTAGAAATATTAATAGTTACTTTAACGATTATGAAATATTAATGAGTGCTTCATGGATTCCATTTACTAAAACTGTTTCTAATAATTTTAGAGCTACTGGTTATCCATCAACAAATGAACATAATAAATTATTTGAAGCTAGAAGAAAACATACACTTTTAAATAATATAACAGATTCATCAAACAGTATCGTAGTTTCTCAAACTTCTGAAAAGTATGAGATTGGTCAAAAAGTAAAAATAACTATGAATGCAAATGTTGATTCTGCATATGATAACTCTACCTCTTATGTAGATACTATTGTAGTTGATACTGAAATTTTAAATGTTATACCTAGTGGTTCAAATACACAATTAATTCTTGCAAGCAATATGGCAATAGCTTTAGCTCAAAATGATACAGAGCTTCCAAACCCTATTCCTAATGATCCTCCAATTTTTATACCAACAGCAGATATTGTTATGCTAACACCTGCGGATGTAGATGTTTTTATTCATACGGATATTATAGGAGATTTTGCTACTACAACAGGTGGAGCAGAAATTAGACCATATCCTGCAAAATACTTATTTCCAGGTATGAAAGTTTTAAACTCAAATATCTTTGGAGCTACTGATGTATTTATTGTTAGTGTTGATGAATTAAATCAAACAATTACTACAAGTGCGCCATCTATAAATGCTTTTAATACACCTCAAGCTTTAATTTTTGAAGCAGGTATGACTGGAGACTTCATTGCCGGAGCTAACATAATTGATACAAATCAAACTAAATACGTTCAGAGTAGTTATTCTAAACCAGTAACGAATACACCGCCCGATACTATTGTTGAGTTTATTAATTTAACAAGTGATATAATAGTATTGAATGATGTTTTACTTACTACTATGAATTACACTCTATTGGAATTTACAACTAGATATAGAGTCAATGGTAAAAAAGGAACAAATATTTTAGAATACAATCCACTCAAGTATTTAAAACCAGGTATGACGATTGATAATCCAGATGTGCCTATTGCGGCTACAATAAACACTATAGATTCTATGACTATTGGAATGGATGTTGAAGCATTAAATACTAATACAAATGAAGAATTTTTATTCTCATCTTATTATAGTTATGAAACTTTCAGTCCAGAAATTTATGATAATTCTGTAAAATTTACAGTTCAATTTCAGGCTAAGAATTATGGCTTTATTTTTGTATCGTATAAGACTAATCCTTATATTAATGAGGGTGAAGCTTATGGTATAATAAGTAAACTTAGAGCTGATGGGAAAAGAATGATTGGTATTGAACCATTGTTAAAAAAAGTAAACTTCAAACCTATTGGTGTAAAAGGTAGAATCAAAGCATCTCCTGGAGTTTCTAGATTTCAGTTAGCTACTCAATCTATAGATTTGATTAGAGAAAGATATGGATATACTTCTAAGTTGGCAACAATGGGAATAAACAAAGGATTTCCTACTGAAAGAATTAAAAGCTTATTAAACAATGAAACTATTAATCTTGGGGTAGATTTGGCGTATTTAGATTTCCCTATTGATAATATTCCAACTGATGGATCTTATGATTACTATTTTGTATTGAGTGAAGATTTTATAAATAGAATGAAAGTGCTGGAAGAAGAAAATTCAAACATTCTAGGTATATCATCACTTTATGATATAATAATAACTGGAGTATTATAATGTTTAAAAGAATAGAATTATCTTTTGATACTGAGTTTCTTTACTTCAATAAAAATGAAACAGATGAAGTAAGTTATAAAGTATGGGGATATATCACAGATACAAACAAAGTTGACATAACAGATACTTCTACTATTACAGTATTTGATTACAATGCTGAAAAGATAGATACTAATAAATTGAAATTACTGGAACTTGGAACTTGTATTATAAAAGCATTTCATACAGTTTCTTCAACACAAGAAAAATTTGTAGATACACAAGAGATAGTTATTTACGAAAGTTTTCTTAGAGATAACTATCTAACAAATTTAGTATCTAATTTTGAAAAAGAAAAAATACAAGGCAACACTTTTTTAAAAACTATTATGGATACTTGTATGCAATATTTTGATATTCTCTATGCTTTCAATGAAGACAACATAACACTTAAAAACATTTATAAAACTAAAAGTAAATTTCTTTCTGAACTTGGTAAGAGTATGGGTTTTCAGTTCTTCGATCAAGAAAATATAAATACAGTATTAGAAAAACAATCACAAGATATTTATAGAGAACTACTTATAAACCTTATTGATTTAGTAAATATTAGAGGCACCAAGAATGCTTATCAGTTGTTTTTTTCGGTGCTTGGATATGATATTAGGTTAGAAGAATTTTGGTTCGATTCAGACGGTAATCTAGTAGAAATTAATCCAGATGATTTTTTAATAACAGAGTCTAATCCAACAGGAGCTAGGTTATCTACGTTTTTTAGATATGATTTAGCTGGGAATCAGATTGATGATCCACCAGTAGAAAGAGTTGACCCAAGATACCTTATGGAATTAGATAATGACTATGATCGAAACAATAAAAGTAATTATGTAAGACCGATCATATCAGTAAGAAATGACTTATCTAATTCAATTCAGATTAATGATCCGTCTACTTTTAGTATAGAAAAAAGAAGAATTATAAAGAAGTTTCTTGAATATTTGAAACCTAAACATATTCAATATATGCAAGAATTAATACAGGGAAGTCGTCTGAATGATTTAATCAACTTTAATTTTGATGAAGATTTATCTTTTTCTAGAATTGCAATTAGAGAGGACGAACCAGGAACATTTCCTTGGCTTGATATGGTAGATGAGTTATACGAAAGTTTTAAAACATCTTTGGGTATTATAATGAAAGAAAGTATAGAATTCTATTATAGATGGGATTCTAGTGATATTAAGTGGGATGCAGGCAGAAAATGGGATGATTCTGAAATAATTTTAGATAATTTCCTACCCCCTGTTAAAATATAACAAAGAGAGTAAAAATGAATTTATTTAAAAAAATTTGGCTAGAGAATTTAAAAAAGAACAAAGAACCACTACAAAGATTTGTAGAAGATATTGGTGGAATTAAAGGTAAATTTAGTTGGACTAAACTAGATAAAAATCTTAATCCAATTGATAAAATGTGCATTACAAATGCAGTTACTATTAATGGTAGAAGTTCTATAGTTCGTTTGTTAGCCCAAGGGGTTTCAAGTAAAGTAGGAGCAATCAATCCTTTAGATTATAAGATTTCAAAAATGAGATTTGGTAATGCTAAATTGGATCCTATATCAGGAGTTATTAGTGCTGATCTTGATCTTCATTATTATGACTTGACAGAAATTTCTAGAAGAGTAAACTCTACAGATGATTCTAACGCTCTTGTAGTAGGGACTGTAAGAGGTGCTGGTGGTAGAAGTTCAAATTTTCTTACTACCCCTAGCTCAAATACGAGACCATCTGTTTCTTTTAATACTATAGCCGCAAATCAAGTAAGTAATTCTGGGTATACTTTTAGACCCAATGAATCAATTATTCGTACAATCACTGGTGCTATAGAATTTCCAAATGTTAAAGTAAGTACAGATACAACTCCAGCTAGAGAACCTTCACATAAAAGTTTAGAAGTTTTATTGTTTGATGCAAATAATGTTCTTATAGAGGCTATCAAATTTGGTGGTAAATATAATAAGGCTATTGGTGGAAATAGAGCTACCGATTATGGGACAGGTGTAATAGCAGGGCCAGAAGTAACTGTAAGTCCTTATACAACAATAGTATATCCAAACATAGCAATTAATACTAAAGTTTTAGATTTAGATAATACTATTCTTTATTATGATGTTGATAAAAGATGGAAATTATTTTTGAAAGCAAAAGCTGTAGCTGATTTAAACAATCCAGGTAATTTTGCAGGACATCAAGTTGCAAGATATGTAGTAAGATTTAATATCGGTCAATATAATATTATTGATTCTATTGTTCCTGTAGTTGGCTTTAATACGGGTGAAGGAACAAATAATGTAACTAGATTTGCTAATCAACCAGATTCATACTCTATAAGTAACGTAGCTTTCTCTGATGGCGATAATAATTCTATTGATGATTACTCTGTAGCTTTCTCTGTGATTATGGGTGCTAATCAAGGAAATGGTGCTGGAACTGGTAATGATGATAGAAATGTTTATTATAACGAAGCTTTTCTTTTTAATGAAAGAAATGAACTATTTTCTATAGTAAGAATGGATGCAGACAATGGTTTTATTAAAAACCCCGATACTGCTTATCTTTTAACTTGGCAATTAAGTGTTGATCCAAATTAAAAAAAAAGAAAAAATGAAAACAAAGTAAAAATAACTAAATGGCAAATCTAAGAACAAAATATTTCTCTAAAAACCTTCAGGCTTGGGTTGAATTAAATACCTCTAAAAATGTTAGTTTAAATTCAAATGACATTCTAAAAACGGGTTCAGCCGACTTAAATATCGAATCTAAAAGAATTCGATTGGTGCCGTTCAATGATGATTTAGACTCTACAGATTTAATGGAATTGATTGCAGATTTAATCTACAATGATATCCAGGCATATAATCAAGCTGCGTTTCTTGGAAATACAATGTCTGATGGTGTTTATAAGAATGTAAAAAATTCTTTTGATATAGAAGTATTAGATGTATCTAATATACCTGCTCCACTTGGTCAAGTGTATATAAATAGTTTTGCTATTAAAGATGGTATGGCTTGTAAAAATCAAGAAACTAATATTTACGAACCCCCATTCAGAATAAAACAAATTCAAATAATTGCTCCACTTTCTAATCTACAAATAGCTGTAGATAATTCTCTTGATTTAGAAGTCGGAATGGTTATCACTTCGCCTCTATTCCCTAAAGGAACAGAAATCACAAACATAGTAAGTCCTACTCTTATAGAAATTAGTAAACAACCAACTGGATTACCTGTTGGATTTGTGCCAGTATCTTTTGAAAAGAAAGCGGTATTTAAAATAGGAAGAGAAATAGATGAACTTACTCTTGGTTTTGTAGGTTACAGAAGAGATTTAATAGAATTCAATATAAAAAACAGTACTTTTAATGTAGTAAAAGGTAGAGAAGGAATTGTTAAACCACCAATTAATTCTAATTTAGATTCATTATATGTAATCAAAACTATTGAACACAACGGCGTACTAGATTCAAACATCTTTAGAGTTTATTTAAGAGCTACGGCAGATAGAATACTTACAGAAGATTTTGAAATCAATGAAGAAATAAGACTAATTAAAACTATCTCAAAAGAATGGGATGGTTATTATACAATTACTGATATATCAAATGATTCAAACAATCCTTGGGTTGAAGTAATAGCAATAGGAAAAACAGAAGATACTTTTAATCAAGTTGAAGAAGGTGGTTATCTAGAGACAAATTATTTACCACTTTATAGTGTTCTTATAGAAAGAAATAGTTCAGGCGATCCTACAATAATTGTAGACTCTATTGATAGAATTTTTGACCATGTAGGCATAGATTCTAGTATCGATGAAATTTATAGAGCTACAATAGAACAAGATGAATTTGGTATTTTTGGATTACATACAAAAAATAAAATACATCTTACGGATCCTTTTGGTAGATGGTTAGAATGGAAAGCTGGTCAATCAGCAACAGAAGGTTCTATTGGCTATAAATATAATGAAATAGAAATAGAAGGTGCTAGTAAAATTGATAACACTCAATTACCATTTACGCCTTATGATGTTATAAATAATTTTTCTCTTACAAATATTCCATTTATACTTAGAGATTTACAAGATAATATCTTTGGTGAATCTACAGTTGAATTAAATAATATCAATCTAGCAATGAAAAATACAATCAGAACTATTGGTGATGAAAGTATAGAAATAAAATTAGTTTCTGGTGATGTAGTTGAGGTTGGTGGCTTAGAAGAACTACAGGTAAGTAATGGTGGATTAAATAATATCGAAGTTATTACAAGTGGTGATGATCTTACAACTAAAGGGTTAATAGCAAACGAAGACTTTATATTAGTTACTGATGGGCCTGGAAGTTATCAAATAGGTAAAATCACTTTAGTTGCTTCACAGATTCTTACTGTAAGCGGATTGTTAAAACCTCTTACAACTCTTTCAAAAATAGTAATTTTTAGAAATAGTTCAATTACAGATGTTCCAAATTCAGAGACTTCACTTACAAATGCACAAATAAGAACTCAAGTGATATCTGGTGCCAATGGTACTTTTTATCAAAATGAATTCTCTAAAGTACAATTTGAATATAACAATGGTATTTTCTTAAATCTAAATAAATGGTATTTTATACAGACAAGAGCAAAACAAGAAGGAGCAACTTGGGGTAATTCACCATATATTGCTATTCAGAAAACTGATAGTGGTGAAAGACAGAGTGCTTTTATAGAAATTTTATATAAAACCGTAGAACAAGGTTATCCAAATGAAAGTTTAGTTATTGAAGATGAATTGGGAGATTTAACAATTCCAAATCCTGCTAGAACTATAGCTCCACATTTTAGACCTTCATTTTACGAATTCTTTGCAAAACCAATAGATGTTAGATATTTAACAAATGCTGATTTTCCTACAAAAATCAATCAAGTATTTGTAGATGTTCAATCTGGTAGAATTCTATTTAATGAGAAAGGAACACCTAGAAAAGTATTTGTTTCATATTTTAAAAAAGATATTCTTTCTGGAGATAGCTCGGATTTTTCTTTAAAACATATAGACAAAGATGAAACGAAACAAATAAATATTCAAGATAAGTTTACAGATATAGATAATAAATTTACTAAAGGTGGTTCTTTCGAAAAGACTATTGAAGTAAATGGTATAATTCAAAAGCCTGTAAAAGGTTTCAGGGGCCCATTTTCAGTTTCAAATAGAAACCCATTTGAAATCAATTATATACTAGATAGCTATGACAATCATTTTGTAGAAAAAACTAAAAATAATATTAAATTAAATATATTAAATGAATACAATATTATTCATACTAAAGATCACTCTATTTTAATTAGTGATAAGATAAGCGATAGTTTAAGTAATTTCAATGGCAATCTGATTGTTGGATATATGAATACTATAGTTCCTAAGCCGTCTTTCAATGCAGAAAATAAACTAATTGCACCTGTTCAAGAAATTTTTGATTTTCAATCATTATATTTTAAACCATGGAATTCAGCATTGTTTCCAACTGAAATTGATTTTTCTAATGATACAAAAATAATTAATCCATTAGCAAGTGTATCACAAGATGGAACTTGGAATGATTTTAATTCATCTACTTTTGATAATTTCAATGTTTTAAAAATGTTGATTAGAAAAAGTTATACAGAAAATTTACCTTATGTAGCAGATTTAGAAACCAAAAGAAAATGGAAACAAAGATTTGTAGTTAAAAATACAGATTCATTTTTAGCAAATTACGGTGGATCAGAAGCTCAAATAATTTCAGAGAGATATATGACTGAAATTAAATTTGATAAAGATGGTATAGAACATAAAGGAGAAAATTTAGTTTTTCCTTTTACTCAATCAACTAAATTTACTAACTATGAATTACAACTTACAGATGCCGTAAGTATGAATGATGTAACTCTTAGAACACAATTAGATGAATTAGAGTTCAATAATTTAATAGTAGATAATATTTTATATTCTTGCATAAGAACTAACGACAATATTCCAGCAACAATAGATCATCCAACTTATCCTACTTTTCATCTTCATGTAAGAAAATACTTATTGAATAAAGATAATAATGAAGTAGAAATAAATGAATTTACAGATACTATTCTTCAATTAGAAGAATATAGAACTGATTTCCCAATATTAGAAATGAAAGCTATTGAATTTGATGATAGATTGATAGCAATAGCAATGTTAAGAAATGTATTGGGTGTAAATAGAATTCAAATTCAATTTTTAGATAAAGTTACTCTTGAGCCATTGTTGGAAAGTAACTCTTTAGTTGAGTTAGCAATAAATGTTAGTGGATTGGCTTTCTTTGATTTTAAAAAAATTAAAACCAATACAATGGCAGTTGCCTATAGATTTAGCAATACACAATCTTTTTTCAACATAGTAAGCTTCGATCCAGAAGATAACAATTTTTTTACTGTAAGTGACGACTATACTTTAGTCCTTGCAGAAGATGTTCTTGAACAAATAAATATTTGCAAGTTTTCTAGAAATTCTTTCTTGATAAACTATACAACTTCTTTAGGTTCTAGAATAAAAAGATATACTACAGATGGTATAGCAGAATTTTTTGATGAAGCAGAGACGATAGACGAATATATAATTACAAATTTAGTACCAACTACAGGAACAAAAACTTATTTATTAGAAACTTTAAATAATGATTTAGCAGTTGTTTATCAACATCAATCTGATGTAAATGATATTCAAACAAAAATGGCTATATTTGATGAATGGGATTTTAATAAAAAAGAAGAAAATGTTTTATTCACTGAAACTGTAGGTAGCATATCTTCTGAATATCAAATAATAAATCTTAATGAAGATGTAATTATTTTCAAGAGAAAGAAAGATGACGATATTATTTTTGAAACTTATCTAAGTGATATTAGATTTAATAAAAAATTAACTATTCAATATTTGAATACAGATAAAACTAATATTTTATCTACTACAGAAAATAGTTTTTCTTTCTTTAGAAGAGAAAATTTGAATGATTTAAAATTATCTCTAATTGAATATAGACCAGATTTTACTAATGAGTTTATATTAGACACGAATACTAATGAATCATTTACTGAACCTTATAAGATTGCGGCTAACGTAGCAATCAATAATAATAAAATGGTTACTGTTGGACATAAAGATAATCATCTTGCGATAGTAATACAGACTATAAACGGTGATGGTGAAATTATAGTTGACTATCAAAATGATTTTGTTATTGAATTTAATAATATACTATCTGGTATTGAAGAAACAGCTTTAAAAGTCTTAGATGTTCAACATATTAATTATTTAGGAAATGCTTTAGAAGTAAATAATTTAGTAATAAGTGCAGTACCAATAAGTTCTAATAAACTATATGTTTTTGTATTTGATTTGAATACTCTAGCATTAAATGTATCTACTGGAATTCAATATACTGCTCTTGCTGGTAGTGGTGATCCTATAACTAATCTAGTTGTAAAGAAAATATCAAAAGATGTTTTATTTTTTATTGGTAATGCCAATACTTCTGAAAATATAAAGATTGCTACAGCTGATTTTGATAATAGAATGGATTCTAATGTTTATGAATTTAATCATGCTCAAACAGTAGGATTACTTGCTGATAACAACTTAAAAAACTTAGCACTATCAAATATCACATCTCCTTTTAGTTATACTAGTTATTTTGTAAAAAATAATAAGTTATTCCTATCTAGAACAACTATGACAGATACGATTTTAAATACTTATGATATAGTAAAAACAATATCTTCTAATCCTGTTGTTTATGAATTCAATGTTTCAGAAGAACAGAGTTTACATAATGCACAAACAGTTAGTGATATTGTTGAATTAGAAAATAGTATTGCACTAGTTTACAGAATAGCTAATGATTTATTTTATAAAGTATTTGATTACACTTATACTTTTCTTCAAGGTGATGCTACAACAGGTATACCTTTACAATCAAATGTGGATGATGTACATAATAGAATTGTACAATTTACTGGTAAGCAAAGTATCAATCTTATTTATAAAAATATTATAGATACTGAAACTTATGTAAGAAATATTCTTTTTACTGATGTAGGTATCATTGAAAGTGCAGACTTTCTTATCCCAGTAGTATCTTATTTAAGATTTAATGTTATTCAGAAACAAGACGGTAAAGCAGTTTTATTTAGATATATATGGCTTTCAGAATATTCTATACAATCATTTGACATTTCACCTTTATCAATAAGTATTCTTACAGATGCAGTAATTGATGAAGGAAGTGAATTATTTAGTTATTTAAGTAGTTCTATAAAAGTAACTGGAAATAATTTTATAGGTAAGAAGTTACCTGTGTTTAATGTATTTACTAATAAATCAAGAAAAACTATTCCTGGCTTATACGAAACACAAATACACGATCTACCTTATTCGATAGTAAAAATAAATGAAAATAATTTTACTATAGTTTATCAAGATTTAGAAGATACTGGAAAGGTATTTATGAGAGACTTTACTGTAATAGATGGGAGATTTTTTGCAGATTCAGAATTATATGAATTTGATTTCTTTGATCTTCAATCAACTAATAACACTTATATCGAAGCATTTAGAAATGAAGAAAATTTAATTTACTTCTTCAAGAACCCAGATACAAATAACATTAATATATTGAAAGTAGATTTATTTGCTAATCCAATTGATCCACAAACAACAATAACAATAGATGAATTAGAAAATCCAGAAATAATTTTTATTAAACAACTAATTGAGAACAAATATTTAATGATTTTAAAATCAATGAATATGTATTATACATATTTAATTGATGAAAATTTGAAAGTATTGAACGAACCACAAGGTTTTATGATTGAAGAATTTATAGATGCTGAGAAAATTTCTAAACCTAATGCAGATTCTTTCGCAAATATAGTGTGGTATTACAAAAAGAATGGAGACTTAAATTACAAAATTCATGGAATTGACGGAAAGAATTTTGGGATTTGTCAAGTTGTTGGTAAGTGGAATTATTTGGTAGTATAAATGAAATTTTTTAAATTAGACGGTACAACGCAAGATACATTCTCTATAGGGACAGGAAAAAGTAAAGTTGAATTTCAAAGTTTCAGTGGTAGATTATACTATAGAAATTTTGGAAAAGCTTGGATCGAATTAAAAGATTCAGATAATACACTTCAAGAATGGGAACCACGTAGAGTATATTCTATAGGACAATTATTCACTTACTCAAATTCTGTTTGGTATGTAAAACAATCTCATACAAGTGGAGACTTCTTCGCAGTAGCTTCGAATCTTGTAGCCAAAGTTGCAGAGTATTCAGCCCTTACAGTTTTTGATATAACTTTAGCAGATACTTTTATACTTACAAATTCTGATTCACTCAAAGTTATTTTTGAAGGAACAGTAGACTTGGTTACTTCACCCCCAAAGAAAGTAATTCTTCCCGACGCACTTTCAATGGAAAGAGGAAATAGAATAGAGATTCAGAATGATACAAATATAAATGTAGATGTTTTTCTACACGATCAAATAGAAACACTTGATCCTGTAAGATCAAACGGGTTATCTTTTCTTATACTTAAAAATAGAGTATCTCAGAATGGAGAATGGACTACTTTTGATATTGGTTCTGGTGCAGATATTCTTAAATTTACCACAACAAAACTTGGTAACTATCTAGCAGAAAAGAATCAAATAGTTCCTGTTTCTACTGCTATTGTAAATAGTTTTACAATTACATTACCTCCTGAACCCTTTGATTCAGAACGAGTGGCCTTAATAGATGTTGGTTATAATCTAGCCAATAGACCAGTTTTCTTAGATAGAAATGGTAGAAAAATAAATAATCTAGAAGAGGATTGGATTATAGATGTCGATGGAATTTATATTGAAGTTATTTATAACGAAGATTTAGATTCTTGGTTTTTTGTTGATTCACCTGTAGCTGGCTTTTCAGGCAGTTCAACTGGTGGCAGTTCAACTGTTACCCCAGCTGTTTTTGATTTTGTAGCTGGCCCAACCGTAGTAGATGTAGCACATAATAGGATGTATTATCCTATTATACAAATTTTAGATTCAATAGGTGAAAGAGTTGAAGCAAATTGGAGACACTTAGATACTAATATAATTAGAATTTTTCTAGATACTCCACAGACAATTAAGGTTTTATTATTATAAAATAAAGAGGTAAAAAAAATGGCATTAAAATTCTATACAGACATAGACTTTAATCAGAACGAAATTAAAAATGTTAAATTTGAAAATCTTGCAGTAGCTCCAGTGGGTGCAACAGCGGGTAGCTTCTATTTTGACACAGTAACAGAACATTTAAGAGTATTTAACGGTTCTATTTGGGAAACAATCGCATCAGTAGATGTTGAATCAGTTCACTATAGAGGCGCAGTAGCTATTGGTGCCGCAGTGGCTCCAGTAACTCCAGCAGTAGGGGATTTATATATCTTTACTGGTGCAGCTGGATCAATGACAGACGCATCTTGGGGTACAGCTCAAAACGTACCAGTTGAATCAGGCGATCTTGCGATCTACAATGGTGCAGAATGGGACATCATTCAAGGCAATACAGTAACAGCTTCAGAAACTGCTCCTGGTGTTATCGAGTTAGCTACTCAAGCTGAAGTTGATACTGGTACTGATACAACTAGAGCTGTAACTCCTGCTACGTTGGAAGGTAAGTTGGCATCTTATACTGGGAAGCACACTCAAACTGCTACTCTTGTCGCTGCTACTCCTTTTAATATCAATCATAATTTAAGCGGTGATGTTACTGTAAATGTTTATAACAGTGCTGGTGAATTAATTGTGGTTAAGGTTAATATAGTAGATGCAGATAACTTAACAATTACTTCAAGCGCAGCATTAACTAACGTATTAGTTGTAGTAGTAGGATAAAAAATGAAACACTTTGCTAGTCAAGAATTTTTTGGAAATATAGGTTTTGGTTTAAGAGGACAGAATGCAAATAATGGCCAGATAAATGATTTGGCTATAGGAAATTCTCCTATACTCTATCTAACCGGAACCAATCCAGTCTTGACTGGCATAGTGAATTCAGAAATAGATAAAGAGGCAATATTGTTTGTTTCTTTCAATGGAACTGGACTTGCTACATTATCTAGTAATGATATAGATTCCTTATCAAACAATAGATTTGATTTTTTAAATGATATTATTTTAAATCCAAAAGAGAATTGCACTTTAGTATATGACACAGATGCAAATAAATGGAGATGCTTTGGTATCTCTTCAAGTAGTGGAAGTTTTATAGGCGGGCCAGGTGTTGGAGCTTCAATTAATTTTAGTTTTACAGCTATAGCTGCTCAAACAACCTTTGCACTACCATCTACACCTCAAGACCCAGAAGACGTTTTTGTTTTCGTAAATGGCATAAAAGAGACTCCAACCAACTATTCTATAGTTGGTAGTGATTTGATTTTCAATTTACCCTTAACTGGTGGAGAAATCATCGAAGGTTACATTTTTAATTTTTCATCTTACAATGTAGAGTCTTATATAACAACTGGAGCTAGTGGAGAAAATATAACTGATCTATCTGAATGGTCTCCTTATGCTGATACGGCTGGTAATAATCCTATAGATGCTTTGGGTGGAAGTCCAAATATTCTATGGAATTTAAGTTCTATTGATCCTATTTCTAAAACAAGTAATTTTGAATTAGTTAAAGATGCAGCGAATAGACAAGGTGAAGGAACATCTATTCCTTTTACTATTGAAAAGAAACACTTAACTTCTATATTACAATTAGAGGCATATGCAGAATTAAAATCTGGAATATATATTAATACACTAGATAAAGCCAGAGCGACTTACTCAGTAACAGGTAATGTTTGTACTGTGACTATGCCAAATGACTTTACGGTTGGTACAATAGTTAGAAATGTATTTACTTCTGGTGGAGCAACAGTATTATCTGGAGACTTTGTTCTTACGGGTGCAACAGATACTAATTTTAGTTTTGCATTAACTACAAGTAATACAACAGGAAATGTAGATGTATCTTATGTAGGTGATCTTAGAATATCTATAATTCAAGACCCCCTAGGAACTCCAGAAGTAATAGAACCAGTTGGAACCGACATTCAACTAGCAGTTGTAGGGAGTGTAGTAAAAATTCTAGCTACTTTTCAAACTCATGCATCTATTAGAGATTATAGATTGGCTATTCACGTAAGTGGAAGCACTACAAATGCTTTTACAGTAGGATTTAATGATATACGTATTTGGGAACAAGAAAGAAATTACGGAGCTATTATAACTGATCCAATCCAATACACCCCTTCTAGTGCTAACTCTTCTTATACTCTTACTTCTTCAGATGTTTTTTTTCATCGAAAAGGAAATGCTTGTGTATTAGAAGGAAGATTTCAAATAAATACAGACTCTAGCACAGAATTTAGATTATTACTCCCTAATGGCTATAGTGTTTCAAATCAAATAACTTCTAAAACAATAGTCGGTGTTTTAACTGCTTACACCTCTGCCGCAACATGGAAAGAGTTTCATTTGATGGCTGTGGGGGGAAATAATTACTTAACTGTAACTATTTGGGGGGACAAAGACTCTAGTAATAATCCTGAAGATAATTTGTTAGCCAATACTTATAGTTTTGCAGGTAAAGTTTTTTCCATATTCTCTTGCTCCATACCAATTCAAGGATGGGGTTCTAACATGGCTCTGTCTAGTGATGCAGGAAGTGGAAGATTAATAGCTTGCAGAGTTTATGGTAATACTGCTTCGGCGACCACCTTAACTTTTCCTTCTGTAGATTATGATTCTCATAACGCATATAACTCTACAACAGGTATATATACTATACCTAATTCTGGTTTTTATACTTTTCATGTATATTCCGAATATTCCAGCACTACTATTAGAAGCCTTTACCTACGAAAAACTACGGAGTCCAACCTTACTTACAACTGGCTAGGTAGATCAAATTACGATAGCTCTTCTAAGTCAACTTTTGATAAAAGTATGGGTAGATGGTTTAATTCTGGTGATCAAATAGTAATAGGTACAGATAATCCGTACACGGGCGATGGGGGGTATCTCACTATTGTTAAAGAAGAATCAGGTTCTCAAATACTAGCAAGAGACGAAGTAGTAGCTTGTAGTTTTTATAGCTCTGCTAATCAATCTTCACTTACTACTCAAATTAACTTTGGTGCTAAAGTTTATGATACACATAATGCAGTTACTACAGGAGCAGGCTGGAGATTTACAGCTCCTAAGAGCGGTAAGTATGCAGTTAAAATAAAAATAGTAGGCAGTGCAAATATAAATTTCGCAATATATATAAATGGAATTTTATTTTTGCCATTAGCTAGAAGCGAAGCTGGTGGGTACGCATCTGGATCAAGAGATTTGACATTACTAAAAGGGGAATATATTGATGTTAGACCAAATTCTAGTTCAACCGTAACTGGAAATGTTGATGTAACTAATGTTGACGCTTCCTCAATAGAGATATCGAGTATAGGATAAAATATGAAAAACATAAGAATAAAAAACAATCAAAACATAATAATATCAGATGAAAATCATTATAGCGATGATAAGGTTCAAGAATTCATAGATATTAATATTTCTAATAATTCTTGGGGCAAACAAGAAAGATGGGTAAGAGCAAAATACAATGTTATTATTGATAGTATTGATCAAGAATCTGTAGAAGAAACAATCTATCCTGACGAACAATATTCAGATGAAGATGTTTTATCTACAGAAGAAAGATTAAAATATCCTAATTCAGATTCAGAAGAAGCTGAGGTTTGGGTTAAACTTCGTGCGGACTATACTATAGAGATCAATGACTATAAAAGAATTCCAAAAGAAGTTACTATGAGACAAGCAAGAATAGCTCTAGTAAGAGCTGGATTATATGAAACTATTCAAAATGCTATTCAAAATTACAATGATGAAGAACTTAAAATAGAATGGGAGTTTTCTCAAGTAGTAAAAAGAAATTGGCCGAGTTTAGATGCTTTAACAACTTCTCTGGGAATAACTTCAATACAAGTTGATGATCTATTTATTGTAGCGGAAAATTTATAAAAAGGATTTAAAATAATGAATGGATTAATAAATCTAAACACTTTAAAAAGCGTAGATACTATAGTTCTAGGTACAACATTACCTCGAACTCTCAATACTATAACTCTAGATAATAAAAACAATCAAATGGCATATAGTTTTCCAGCTGAAGACTTAACTTTTCAAATTGACTATTTGATACCGGGAGTTACTTATTTTCTTATATTTTCTACGACAGGTGTTGCATATAATATTACATTGCAGTCATCAACTTATACTATGAGAATACCAAATCAGTTGATGCCTATTTTTACAACTACAAATGGAAGGAAAGATATGATAGCTCTTACTAGAATTGGAAATGAAGTCTGGATGAGTTATATTTTAAATACTTAATATGAACAATAGTTTTCAATTTATTACATGGGAGCCTCCTGCAAGCCCTAATGACGGAATCATAAAAACACCTACGGTGCCTTTTAGAGATATTTCTTTTGCTTCTCTTTCTTCTGATTCTCTTTTAGCAAACATTAGTAATGCGACTAGAGTTATTACAAATAGTAAAGGAGAAACAAAGATTCCTGCTGGATTTATATCTGAGAATTTTATTGAAGCTTTTACAAATGAGTTTTGGTATTTAGAGACCTTAACTCAAAATAGTTCTATTTGCGGTACATATTCTTGTAATCCATACAACTGCAATCCATCCGACTGTAATCCTTTTTATGTTAACACTATACCATCAATTTTTAGCTGTAATGGTATAGGTGGTAATGGTAATTGTTATGCTGTGTGTGCTGGATTTGCATGTCCATTTTTTAATTGTTTCTGTTATAATACTTGCTTTCAAACTTGCTTTCAAACTTGTTCATATAGTTGCCAGCGAGAATGGTATAGAACATATGAAGTAAAACACAGATATGGATATGAAGGTAACAATTGGGAATTTAAAAGAGTTTTTTATGATAATTTTATCGGAATTCCAAATCCACCAATAAATATTACAACATAGAAATATATAATAATAGGAGGTAGAAAATGAACGAACAAACAATTTTTCAAGCGATGTTACAATTTGTACAATACGAATTGTATAACAAAAAAACTGAAACTGAAGCTCAAGCTATAGCTAACGCTAAGGAGACTGTGCAAGCTCTTTTGACAGAATCTAAAGCTCTTTTTGTAACAGCTACAGCTGAGTAATGAAACAAGAAGAATTTATTAAAAATAAAGTTAGATCAATGTTTCAGGATGCTTTTAATCCTAACTTTGATGCCGATAAAGTCAGTGAAGCAAGGCTTATGGTTTGTAGGCCTTGCGAATTTTTTACAAAAGATAAAGTTTGCTCCAAGTGTGGTTGTATGATGGAAGTAAAAACTAAACTCTCAAAAGAAAAATGTCCAATAGGTAAATGGGATGCATTGTAAAAACACTCTCTCATTCTACTATAAAATTCAATAAATAATCAATAAATAAATTAAATATACTTTTGAATGGCAGGAGATAGCTATGGATAAAAGTGTAGACAATCTAAACAATTTAATTAAAGAAGCAAAATGTATAGGTGAGAGAATGACTCTATATAAGCAACTGAGAGAAGAAATAGTTGCTAGAGAACCTATGACTCCGCAAGAAATCTTGCAAAAAAACAATACTCTTAAATTAATAGATGAGAGTTTAAAATTAATGGAAGTGTGGGGGATGTCTTGAAGCGTTATATTCTCATTTTTCTTCTTTTATTTTGTAGTAAGCCAAAACAATCTATAGAATCAGAGTTATTGTTTGCTCATGTAGCCAACTTAAAAAATGAATATTCTTTAGCGGAAAAAGCTGTGCAAAAATGGGATTTGAATATTAAAACAAAAACAAAAGTTTACTCTGATAACACAGAGGCAAACGTGATAACACATTCAGAAAATTTAGTTTGTGATGATCTTTATGTTTCTGATTCTATAAAAACAAAATGTAAAAGTAGAGTAATTGCTTCCCCCTATTCTGTAGATAATTTGATTGGTTTTACATTGTTAGAATATAATGCTTCTGGTAAAATTCAAACTTCTCATATAATATTAAATGACTCTACAGTATTTTCACAGTTGTCTGAAAGTGATAAGATAAAAATAATTAGTCATGAAATGGGCCATGCTCTTGGCTTAAAGCACGTAAATGATCCAAATAATATTATGTATAATATTTTTGAGAAAGACAGAGAAGTATCTTATGAGCCACAAAGAAGTGTATTAAAAAGATTATACAACGGCGAAAATCTTACTACAGAATTAGATTCTTATTTTATAAAGATTTATGGCAACTATCTGATGCACGAAACACTACCTATTTATTTTATATCTTTCAAAAGAAGTTATAAACAGACACAAAAAGAAAATTTTATTTATGATGATATATAAGGAAAAAATATGTTAAGATATGTACAAAATCAACAAGCAACCATTGATAATCTACTTGCAAACGATAGAACTTTTACAGGAAAAGTTGTGTTCTCAAAAGTACCAACTATGGATATTACAGCTGGAGTTCCTCTATCTATAGCAGGAGATCAAACTATTGATCCAGCTACTTGGGGAGAAATTGATCCAGCTACTTTTCCAAAAATATTAAATGTCAATACACAGTATTTTACAAATTTAGTATCAAATGTTACAAGTGGTGAAAGTTTGATATCTGAAATAACTTCTGTTGCGTTGAATACTTTAAAACAAAAGTTGGGATTATCTGAGGATTGGACAGTAATATGAAAAAACAAGTAACTCTTAAAAAACCAGAAGGTATTCAAGAATGGATTCTTTGGGTTGCTTCTATTCTTACAGCTCTTACAATTTTAGTTGGGGCGGGCCAAAAATATTATGAATCTGCTTATGATTTGATTACTGGTAGTAACTCGGCGATGAGAATGTATGAACAAAGACAACTTGAACTTTGGAGAATAAATAAACAATGCCTGAGAAATGATCCTCAAAAATTCGAGACACCGCAGAGAGAATTAATAACATTATTACTTTGTCCAGATACAGCAAGCTTGCTTGTAGAAGTAGTACCACCACAAATAACAAAGTCTACATCTACTTGGATAGAATTGAATAAAGTAAGAAGACAAGATGGCGAAGCCAGAAACACTTCAGAAAAAGATGTTCTTATTTTTTATAAAAGTTTAATTTCTGGCTTAGAAGCTAGTGAAAGAGAAGTACGCAAAGTAAATCAAGGAACATCAGTAGTAGAACTTTGTAGATGGACTGACAAGGTTTCTTTTAATGTTATAAGAAAATATGAAGGTAATGTATGTTTTATTGAAAAAATATATCTCGATGATGGTATGAAAAAATTTATAAATATAAAATGCGAATTAGTTAAATGTGATTATGGAAACAATAACTAGAAGATTAATTAAACCTGAAGATTTGAATCCAGCGAATAAATTATTTGGTGGTAGATTGCTTCAATGGATAGATGAAGTTGGTGTGATCTATGTCTATGGTAAATTCAATGAGACTCGATTGGTAACAACTGAAATGCGGGATGTTTATTTCAGATGTTCACCATCAAGTGGAGATATAATTGAATTTACTGGTGAGATTATAGAAGAAAGAAAAGCTTCTGTATGGATTAGAGTGAGAGTGAAGAATGTAACTGTTGAGTCTAAAGAGGTTATTGATTGTTCTCTTAGATTTGCATTCTTGGATAGAATGAGAGGAAAAAGTGAAAATTAAAATACACAGTACAGTCACAGACAAAACTTATAATGTATCGTATCACATTAAAGAAGAAGGGAGAAATATAGCGTCAGATCAACAAATACGTGATACTTTTGTAAGAGATTTGTTTCACTTTAACAATGATTTAAGTGAAGTTATAATGTGTATGAATGCTAGAGATTTGAATATAGTTGTTTTTGATATACAAAATTATAAGGAAGAAGAAGAAAAATGGCATACAAACGAAGAAGTTTGGATTGGGTGATGATAGGGTTAATTTCAGGTATTATAATAATGGCTGGAGTTATTTTGGGATTATTGATTATGAGCGTTGTAATATAAATAAGGAGAAATAAATGGAATTTTTAAAAACTTACAAAAAATATATTATATATGGTGTAATAGCTATGATATTGATTTTATCTCTATCTTCATTTGTAAAGAATAGAGTTCAAGGAATATTTCAAGAACATGAAATATCAGATACGAAGCAAAAAGTTAATCTTGATGCTGATGCTGGATTCATAGATTGTATAGCCATTCAACATTCTTGTTTGTACGATCATATAAACAAGAATCAATTCAAAACAATTAAGGAGGATTGTAAAGGTGAAAATTATTGCAACAATACTTTTAAGTAGTCTATTGTTTTTTAACTGTGCTACTTTCAATGAAGTAAAAGTAGAAGAGTTTCAACCAAGTAGAACCAATGGTTGTGTACAAGAAATGTCGAGTTCAGCTAGACTAAAATGTTTTAGTAAACTTTTGAAATCTTTCCAAAACGAAAAGAATGCTAGAACTGAGTTTAAGCAAACTGATTTGGAAAGAATAGATTGGCAATATATTTACGTGAACTATTCATATTGTAGCGTAGATAATGAAACAGATGAAGTTTATGAATGTTTAAATCATAAAACAAAATTGCGTAAGCCAACGCTAGGCTACTACATTTATGATTATTCTAAACCAGTAGTAGGATTTTTAATAGGATATGGAGTAGCATTGTTATGAAGATATCAGTAGCATTAGGTGGCGGTGGAACTAAAGCCGCATTTGGAGTTGGAGTTCTAAAATATTTACATGAACAAGGTCATGAAATCGAAGCAATCACTGGAACAAGTGCTGGTGCTTTAAATGGTATTCTTATTTCTCTTGGAAAATTTAATGAACTATTATCTATTTGGGGAAATCCGAAATTGAAAGATATCTTTATGACACCGTGGACTTTTGGTATAGCAGAAGGTTTTTTCAAAAAAGGATTATATCAATTAGATGGTATTGAGAAATTAATAAGAACTCATGTCACAGAAAAAGAAGTATCTGAATCAAAAATCAATTTTGGTTGTGTCTATACTGATTATCACAAGAGTGAGAAAGTTACTTACTATTCAAAAAATTCTGATTATGAAACTCTTATAAAAAGTATTATGGCTTCTATGGCTCTTACGCCCGCTTATCCTCCAGTTCAAGTAAATGATAGACTTGGAATAGATGGTGGTTATACAGAAGGTGTCCCTGTGGAGAGTTTGATGCCTCTTGTAAAAGATTCTGAAAAGATTCTTGTAATTTTAGCCGATTATTCAGGCTCAGAACAACCTGATCCTTTTACTTCAAGTCCAAAAAATCTAATAGATGTTTTTTTGAGACAGTCAAGTATTTCTATAGATACTGTATTTGATTATAATGTTAAATACGGAAGATTGAAATATTGGGATCAAGATAATAAATTTATTGTAGTAAAACCTAATCAATATTTTGTAGAAAGTGCTTTGGATTTTAATTCAGCACATATAGCTCAAACTATTCAATATGGTTATTTGTATGCTTCAAGAAATTTGGAGAATCTAAATGGGTAATTTTACAGAAGAAGAAAAACTAGGGTTAAGCTTATTGGGAATAATTACATTCCCATTTTTTCTCATAAAAGAAGCTTTATATTTTATAGGTATTTTGGAAAGACCTCAGTATGAATATGATTCTTCAAAAGATCCAAATTATAAAAAACCGGAGTAGACAAAAGGCTATCGTTGATAACCTTTTTAATTATGAAATTTAAAAATATTAAAAAAGCTACTAAGTTCGCAGTTGAGAAATTCACTTTTCAAAAAGATAAATTTGATGATGAAGTCGCAAAAGAAAGATTAAAAGTTTGTGAATCTTGTGTTTATCTTTTAAAGCCAGCTTATGTATGTTCTCAATGTGGATGTCTTATGAAGTTAAAAGTAACTTGGAAAGAAGCTGAATGTCCCGCTGGAAAATGGTAGATTTTATTCAAGTGCAATTCAAATATACTTTATGGATAAATTCGATAAAGATTTATTAAAAAATATACTGGCGGGGCCTGAAAGAATTCAGGTTAGACTGGACTTATAAAAAAATATGAGATACGAAATATTAAATACTACATCTAAAACACAAGAAGAAAATAAAATTAAAAGTTCAATTCTTGCAAATATAAATGAGTTAATCGAAAAATTAGAGAATTGGAGTTCTGAGTGAAAAGTTTAAAATACGATTTTTTTGGTGCAAATAGAAGCAATGCACTTGTAATATTTAATAATTCGGCTTCAGAGTTAGAAGTTGGTAAAGTATTAATGTTGCAAGGATATGATGCTACTAACAATATACAAACAGCAACTCCAATAGATAATATCAAAAAGAAATCACCAATAGGGGTAGTTTTTAGAACTATACCTCCTTTTTCGATGGGAGAGATAATTAGAATAGGAATTTATTCTGGTCTCAACACTTCTCTTTCTGTAGTCAATGACCCCGTATATTTTGATAACATGGGAAATTTAACTCTTACAAAAGGTTCATCTGTTATTGGCTCTGTAGTAGATGTTGGCATTACTGGTAAAATATTTGTTAATATTGGTGGTGGTAGTGGTTCAAGTACTTTTCTTCAAAATGAAGAAGATGTTATAATGTTAAATGATGATGTTATTCTTATTAGTGATTTATTTTTAGAAAACTTATCTGCTGAGTATAAAGTAAGAATGCAAGAATCTACCAATGCAGCTTCCATTATTTTGAAAGCTGGTATTGGCGGTGGTATAAATGGTTATATGTTTGGTGAAATTACAAATGTTTTTGATACACCAAATAAACTAAATATTGATTTTTTTAATGAAACAATAAGAATACAGAATAAATTAGGCAGTACTATTGCAATTAATGTACTGAGAGTGGTATAATGGAAACAATTAAAGTAGATATACTACAAAGTAAAACAAGTGATACTATTATTATAAAAAATAGATTAAAGTTAAAAGGTGGTGCAGATGGTATAATTCCATTGGGTGCAGTAATAGGAGTTGCTCCATTTTTTACCGGACCTAATAATACTGGAACAATATATGTTCCAAAGGGTATTCCTGCTAGTGGACAAATCTCTGCAAATGGTATGATGAGAGGGAATGGCGTAATTATTCCAGAAGGTGCTGATGTTGATCTTGTTGGTAAATACACTTGTGACCTTTCAGACGAAAGATTTCTCATGGGTGCTAGTGGAATATCAACTGATGTTATTTCTGTAGTTAATGGTGTGAACAATGGAGATAACACGGTATCTCTTACTGAAGAATATAATGGGCCTCACGATCATGGTGGTTCAACTGTTGGTAATGTTGATTTAGATCACACCCACCCATACAATAAAAACGATGATATTGGCGATAACGCTTTAAGTGGTATTGGAGCAAGAATTGAACTCATAAGTGGCCCAATAGAAAGCGCAACTGGATCTTCAGGCCCGTTGAATCACAATCACGATATAGCATATTCTGGTTCAGGTCTTCCAATAGACATTAAACCAAAATTCATGAAGGTTATTTATTTACAACAAGTGAGACTATAATAATCTATGACTTATAAATTCAAATATAAAAAACAAAATGATTTTTTTTGGAAGACAAAAAAAGTAAAAGCTCATATAAAAGAGCAAGCTGTAGATGATATAGTTGATCCTAAAACAAAACAGGTTCTTCAAAGGGACTTTAAATATATTGATGCAATGATATTAGAATTTGAAGACAACACTATAGAAAGAATACCAGAGTGGTCTAAATATCAAATGAAACTTGGTCTTGATTGGAAGATAGCTCAAAATAAACAAACTGAAGAAGAAACCGGAGTGGATCCAAAAATTTAAGTATAATTTATTTATGAAAAATAAATATACTTATATGAAGAATAAAATACATCAATTTTTATGGAAAATTTTAAAGAATTTTTTGAGTAAACCCAAACCTCTTCTTTCGCCTCTTGAAGACTTAGCTCCAATGATGCAAAAGAAAATAGATTTTGCAAACTATTTCGGTGGAGCAAAAGTTGTGTTTCTTGGAGATTCTAATGGCGAAAATATTTCTTCTGACGATTTGTCTATGTTTAAACCTGTTTCGATTAACTTATCGAAAGGTGGAACTAGAGCAGATGGTTGGCTGAAATTTTTTAAAACTCCGGCTGGTATTTTGATTTACAATCAAATCAAAAACAAAGAAGTGATTATCAATATTGGTGGAAATCACATATTGCAAGGAGCTATGGATGTTTGGGAAAGTAGTTTTGATGAACTATTTGCAATGTTTCCAAATGCATGGTACATCACAGTTCCACAAATTCACTCTAACTTATTAGAACAATTTGGTCACGAAAAAAGTGCAAAACAAATCAATTCTGAATTGCACGTAATAAATGACAAGATCAAATCCAAAACAAATAAAGTGATTAATATTTATCCTCTTACAACATTAGATGGTGAAACACCTATCTTCTTTGTACACGAAGATGTAGTACACTTTTCTAAAAAATACGATCAAAAAATTAGAATCCCTTTTATAAAACAAATAGTAGGTATATGAGATATCTACTATTACTTATTTTGGCTTCCATGTTATATTTGTACGTGGAGGCTAAGGTGATAGACTATTATCTTGAGAACAATCCATGCTTTCAAAACATCCACGAAAAATAACAGATTTATTAAAGCAGTATAATGAACAGTTCATAAAAAGTATGATGTTGAAAGTTATTTCAATATCATATTTTTCGGCTGCTTTTTTTACAGTAGTATTTAATGCATTTTATTTTTTTGTACCTGTTTTGAGTTCTATTACTAATTTAATGCTTGTATATACGATTACTCTTGGCGTAGCGTATAAAATAAGTCTATCAAAAAGAATTAAATATAGTTATGATATTTCTTCTATTCTTCTTCTGGTTGCAGATGTTATATTTATATTTTCTACATTTGTATTTACACCAACTGGTATGATGGGGATTTACAATCCATCTTATAATTTTATTTTTATGATGTTTATAGCTTTTACAATTTTTACACCAAATTTCTTATATGCTATTCTACATTCTCTATCTTATGCTACTTTGGCTTCTGTATTTTATGTATGGAATTTTAGCCAAAGTTCTTTATTTGTGATTGCACCGTTGGCTATTTCTACAGTGGTCACAGTACCTTTGTTTTATTACTTTACAGCTTGTCTTGTGTCTTATTATATTTGGTATAGAAACACTCATTACTCAAATATAAAAACTTATGTTCAAAATAATTTGATTACATCGGCCCATCAGAAATTAATTACAAACGATCAAATAGATATTGACAATTGGCATATACTTACGGCTCTTATCAATATTGAAACAGACTTATATGGTGGAGATTTTATTACTCATAAAGTTAAAAGAGATACAATTGAATTAATTATAGGTGATGTTTTGGATCATGGAGTAGATTCTGCCCAAATAGCTTTTGCTTTAATGAGTATCTTTCACTCAAAATTAGAAAGACATCCAGAAGAAACTATTCTGAATTGTCATGAATTTCTTAGAACTATGGGAATAGATGAAGGAGGAATGGCTTATATTTCTCTGATTGAATTAGATAGAAAAACTAATAGATGTAGAATTTATGGCAACTCCGGAGTGTATCCTATTTTAATAAAGCTTCAGGATCATATAGAAATAATCACTAAAAATTCTGTTTATGGAGTAAATATAGATATAGAGAAAATAGAATTTATAGAAGTCTATCTCAAAAAGAGTGAAATGCTAGTAGTAAAAACTGATGGTTGGAACTCTGAATATGATGAGAAAGCTTCTATTATTATAGGATATAACGATGATAGAAATATTTCTAGGGCTTGATAAAATACAACAATGGTTTTTAATTATATTCGGTACAATTATAATACTTAGTTGCGCCTCAGTTGTTTTATATTTACTTTTTAAGGGTGGTATAAAAACAAAAAACTATGAGTTAAAAGGCATAGAAAAAGAAGCAGTTAAATTACCTGAATATCAAAAACAAAATATTTGGGAAAAAGATATTACTATTAAAGCCGAGAAGTTCCCCCACGATGATATAAAAATAGGTTCTATTGGATTTATAAAAGACATAGTTATATTCAAATTTTTTGGAACATTCTGGAATTCTGCTGATCCTGAAACTAAAATATTATATGATAAGTTCGCAGAACAATTTGTACCGCCTATGTGGGTAGATATGCCCTATAGAAATCAGTTAGAAGCATTTTTATTTCTTGAAAATTCTAATATTCAATCTAAATTATTACCTATCATAAGAGAACAAGCAAAACTTTGGAAACATATATTTGTAATAGGTACTTGGGAACAAATACAAGGGCAAGAGTTGTCCATGCTTACAGCAGAAAGCAACGCTCCAGAAAACATCATAGTTATGACTTCGCCGCCTACTTCACTTGGAAGGTTATAAAAAATAATAATGAGAAAAGTAGAAGTTTATAAAGTAGAAGAACTTAGGGATTTATACAAAATTCAACTTTCTTTACAACAAAAGAATTTGAATTCTAAAATAAAATGGGCTCTTCAAGAGCTTGCAAATAATGTTATAGAATATGAAGAGAAAGCTAAAATTCTTTTGAATAAAAATTCAATAATTGTTTCTATAGCATTAGATTCAATTACAGAAGATTCTATAAAAATTATTAGAGCTTCAATAGATGAGATTAAAAAAAATAAAGGTAATTTTATAAAAAACAAATCTAAAAACAATTATAACTATGGCGGATATGGCTTACGATCTATATTTAAAATGGGTTTTTCTTTTAGAATGTTTAAAACAGAAGAAAGCGTACTACTAATTTGTAGATTAAAAGGAGATTATAATGTTTAAAAGATTTTGGAAATTTATAGTAACAGATGATAGAACTGGTAAGCCAAGTAAAACTGCATTTATACAATTCAGTACATTTATGATAATTACAGCATTTGTTCTTTTTGTGACCACATTGGTTACTTTGGACGTCTTTGGAATTGTAGATGCTGTTTCAGATGCATCATTTAAAATGATTGAAGAAGTATTCAAATATATGTTTGAGATATTTATTGTGACTACTGCTGGATATAATACTAATAGATTTATTAAAGCAAAATGGGGTTCAATAGAAGCCAAGCCTATAAAGAATCCAAAAGGCGACGAAGACGAAGACGAAGACGAAGACGAAGAAGATCATGAGAGAGTTGAGATATGAAAAGTTATATTTTAAAAGACCATCAATACGAATTTCAACAAGATAATTACAATCCAGACGGTACCAGTAATATGGTTGCCTCTAAAGAATGGGGAAGATTCAATCAATGTTTTATCTCTAGTTCCGTAATGTCTCTTAGACAATGTTTTATTAGAGTGAGAGAGAAAGGTATTCTACAAGAAAAGGGTACAGAAGGTATTTTTTTTGATGAGATAGCGTATTTGGCTATTCTCTTGAGTAAAGTTAATAAAGATGGTGATGCTTGGAAAAACAATGATGGTAGATATTGGTGGGAAAATCACTGTAATCTATTGAATGAATTAACAGATCAATTTTTCAAAGGTGAATTACCAGGAAAATGGGTTTGGCATAAACAATCTCTTGATATGATAATCAAAGTTTTAAAATCCAATTATCAGCCTATCGTTGGTATTTATATTGGAGATTATTACAGAGGTGGTAAAGGACACGTTACTGCAGTTGTTGGTTGGAAAGAAGATGAGAAAGGAAATATTCTTGGATTGTACTTTAATGATCCAGCTGGAAATTTAATATCGAAGAAGTCTTATAAAAATGCTGGAGCTCTTGACGGAAAAGAAGTATATTATTCTAAAGAAGTATTGAATAAAACAATGAAGTCTGGACAGATGATGTATTTTAAAGAAAATTAAAAATGAAAAAAACTTATAACATATTAGACTCGTTTGAAAGTGAGCTGGAAGATATTCTAGATGATGAGGAGGAAACGCCAACAGAAGTTCCTACGCCCACTGAGAGTGATACTGTCGATGTGTTAGAGATACCTAAATATTCTGATTCTAATTTTGATTTACAACCTACACCTCCGGCAGATCATTATGAAGTTCCTGCGAAAGATACTACACAAAAGATTCCACATTTTGCTAAATCAGTACAATTATATAGAAGATTTAAAAAACTTGTATCTAATCTTGTATCAAAAAATTATGATAGATTGCTTGAAGTAATACAAGAAACAGAAAATAGATTACAAGAACAAATAAATAAAAAAGGAAATTCTAATTATAAAACACAACCACTTATTGGTGGTATAGTTGGAAGCCCCAATCTAAATAAAGGTGATATAGAAACAATTCATAGAGTTGGTCATATGTTATTTAGAGAAGTAAGAGTCAATAAAAATGAAACTGTTATGGTTGACTTTATTGATTATAATAATCAATTCAATAAGATGGCTTGGGATTTAGTTATTACTAATATGACAGGTATGGCTTTATTGGGATTTACAGTTACAGCTTACTTTGCAGATGAAGAAGTATTTTATTCAGTGTCGAATGTTACAGATAATGATAATTTAGATTATGAAATATCTGTTGTGAAACAAAACATAAATATGAATCTTTATTTCACAAATAATTCAAACACTTACTTAAATATAATATATAGAAGAGTTTACTAGGAGAAATAGATGTTACAGAATTTTGGAGCCTTAAAAGGTATAACGATTAACAAAGCGAATGGGAGTGCTAAAGTTTATATTGAAAACTTTGGAAACGTAGCGCCAGGTGGCGGATTTGGAAATAATAATGACTATGCAATAGATTTAGTTACAAACGAAATATGGCTAAAAACAGCAGGGACTTGGGCTAAGACCGGGATTTCAAATAGAGTAGATGCTCTAGAATCCGGTCTTAGATGGTTGCCAGGTGTAAGAGTATATTCTGGTACATTGACAGAAGCCAATTTGCTTTCTTCTGGTGCTACTATCTCTTCTTTTGAAGGTGGTGCATCATTTACATTTACTTCTGGTCAAAGAGTAGCACTTGGTGCTACTGGAAAAATTTATGAATTTGATGGTACAGTTTGGGCCGAATGGCAACCTCAAAATAATTTAAGAACTGGTGATACTTTTATAACTCAAAACTATTTACCAGATATTGATACTAGAGAGAAAGGTTTGGCTATTGTTCAATACAACGGTACGGCTTTTATTAAACTTAGTGATATAGATTTTGAAACAGCTGATTCTATTTCTTTTTCAAACTATGTAGTTTCTGGAGTTCCGACTTCAGCCGCTTATCCTGTAAGTACTGATTCTATTGAAGGTGCTATTTTAAAATTTCATAGAATTATGCTTAACTTTGAAGCTCAATTTGGTATTCCTTTTAATACTGCAAATATTGGTGCAATGAGTGGAGCTACTATTACAAGTAATACAACAGTCAAAGATGCTTTACAAGAAATTGTAAACAAAACAAGATTTGAAAACAATCTTAGTAATATAACTACTTCAACAGTTTTAGATACTATTGCTGTTGCACAAGCAAAATCTGTGCAATGGGAAGTTCAAGTTATTGTAGCCGCTGATCCAACTAGAACCTATTCACTTGTTATCAATGCATTAACCAACGGTACTACAGCAGATTGGAGTGAAAGTAATATTAGAGAGATAGGAACTATCATAAATGGTTTAGCGTTCTCTGTAGATGTAGTAGCAACTAATCTTAGATTGTTGGCATCATCTTCAGAAGCAGTAAATATTACAGCTACTAGAAGAATTATTGGTAAGTAATGCAAAATTTTGGAGTTAAACAGGGGATAACATATTTTCTCACTGGTTCAACATTAAAGATATTTAATAGTAATCTTAATGGCATAGCTCCATCAAATGCAGTAGGTGTCAATGGAGATACATTTAATGATACCTCTACAAATAGAACCTATAAAAAAACTGGTGGTCTTTGGGAAACTTTTGGTCTTACAAGACAACTAGAAACTCTTATCACTCCTGGCCCAAATGGCGGAATAGTTTTTAGTAATAATGGACAATTTGAAGTATCTTCAAGATTCAAATATCTAACTTCCGCAGACGATGGTTCAGATGTATCTCTTGGAACTAAAGGATTAATAAGACACTTAGTTCCAAGTTATTCGCCAAACGGTAGATTTGAATTTAGACCGGATTTGAATCTTAATAATATTTTTATAGTTCAAACTGAAAATTTAATATCTACTAATGATTTTGTGTTTCAATTACAAACAACTGGTAATACTCAGTGGGCTATGCTGGAAGCATGGAATACAGGTGGTCTTAGTATTGGTTCTGGTGGCTCTGGAAATAATTCAATAAGATTTGATTTGGCAAGGGCCAACATAGCAGAGTTAAAAACTACAGCATTTGAAATAAAAACTAATATAGATATTTTTAATAATCGTATGATTAATCTTGCTGATCCTATAAACGATCAAGATGCAATAAATAAAAGATATCTTGAAGATGCTATTTATAATCCAAATAAACCTACAATTATTATGGATGATTTCATGTCTGCATCTACAACAAATAATGATATTGGCACTCTTGGTTGGAAAACAAATGGTAGTGGTAACAGTACTAATGCGGCATATATAACACCAGGACATCCAGGTGTACATACAAGAATCCAACGGACTAATAACTCTTGGGTTTCAATGTATCTTGCTAGAGTAAATGGCGAACAAGTAATCAATTTTCAAAATTTTACAAAGATGATTTGGATTGTAAAAGTTCAGAATGATGTGGCAAATTTGGGGGCAAATATTGGATTGTTTTCACAAGGAAACAATAACAACGCCAATAACAATCTTGTTGGATTTCAAAAATTAAATACAGATACAAACTGGTTTGCTGTAAGTAGATTCAACTCTCTTGAGACTAGAGTAAATACAGGAATAGCTGGTAGTTTAAATTGGATTAAATTTGAAGTAATTAAAACCCCTACAAATTTGCTTTATTATATAGATAGTGTATTAGTTGCAACTATTACTACTAATAGACCAACTTTTGATACCTTATTTAATGTTGGTTTTTCACTCTTTAAAAACGGTGGGCCAAATATAAACTTTTCTATAGATTACTTTTCAATGAGGATGGATTCAAGTGACAGATAATATTTACAGAGTAAATACAACAAAAGATGGAAGTATAGATTTTCATACACAACAAGAGGCTGATGATTTTATAGTATTTTATCAAGTCACTCAAATAGAAGATGTACCAAAAGAAATTAATTCTAAAGTAACTAAATATGCTGTAGTAACTCAAAATAATCAAATTCTATTTGATACAGAGCAAGAACGAGCCACATATATTGAAGATAATGAATATGTAGAATTATTAAATGTAGAAATTAATGAACCAATTGATATAACAGAATATAAGTTAATCCACAATAATGATACTTTAACTTTCGATACAGAGCAAGAACGAACTACATATATTTCTCAAATAAATGCTTCTATTGAAATATTTGAACCTACTATTGATAACTCTGCTATTATGTATTCAACTATAGAAGATGTTTTAACTTCTGCTATAAACTTTGGTCAAAAACTTATGAAAGATTTTATAATAGAAAATATAACTCTTGGGATAACTCAAAGAGGATTAACTTCTCATGTAAGAAAAATAACTTCTGAATTAATCACTTGTTTAAACACAGGCTCTCTTTACGATGCTATATCTGAAATAAAACTAATTACCCCTGCTAGTCTTGATCCTGTGATTCTTAGTGAAGCTAGAATGCTTTCTTTTAGAAATAAAGTTCACGAATATCTTGGATTACCTCTCGTTACAACTTGGAATCAACAATGAACAAAAAACTCTTCAATTTTTTTAGACCTTATTTTTTAATTTTGATAAGACCTCTTATAATATATCTTGGTAAACTAAAAATGCCATATACAAGTAAAACTCACGTTTTAAGACATTTTTATTATATTGTAAAAACAATAAAACCTGGTGATACTATTCTTTCTATTAGTAGAGGACATTTTTCTAATTTACTTTTATCAATAGTAAATAGAGGCTTTTATAAACATTCAGCTATTTATATAGGTGTTGAGAATGGAATACCTATGGTGGTTGAAGCAATTAGTGAAGGCGTTGTAAAAAAAAGTTTAATTCATTTTTTAGCTGATAAGGATGAAGTGGCTTTTATTAGACCCAATCCAAATATAGCAGATTCAGAAACTATTTATTTATCAAACAAATGGTTAGAAAAACAAATAGGTAAACCATACGATTATAATTTTAGTTTTAACAATGAAGATTTTTATTGTATAGAATTAAACTTTTTCTATTACAAAGCAGGAAAAGAAGATATAGAATTTACTAGAGCATATAATAGTAAAAATGAAATAAATCCAAATGATTTTTATTATGCAAAAAAATACTTTACAACTTATTTCGAGATTAAATAAATATACTCTAATGGAAACTTATAATTTTAAAGAATATTATTTAGCGTCTAAGATCGTAAACGAAACATTTTTTAACTTTGAAAAGAATCAAAGTTATAGTGAAGAAACTATAGACAAGCAAAATCTCGAAAGCGCCATTGAATATGGCAAAAATTCTTTGAAATTAGACTTAGCTTTTGTTATTAAATTTGGATTAGGTATTGGCGGATTATACGAACCACTCCAAAGATTTTATGCAGGACAAGGTATTACATTTTCAGAGCAAGAATTAATTTTACTTGCTGGATCATTGCTTGGTACTCTTACAAAAGAAGACTTCGTTAATTCAAAAAAAGCAATAGATAAAATACTCAAAGGTAAAAACAAATTAAAAAAATTAGCCTCTGCATCGCTTCAAGTATTTAGAGGTCTTATGAAAAAGATTCAAGGACAACAAATGCTTGTGACTTATTCTTTTGTTCTTGTGCCTATTATGGAAGCAATCAACAAAATATCAAATGGAAATATGAGTTCTGTTGATGCCACAACAATCAAAAATATTGCACTTGGCATGGCTATCAACTTTAGTATTTATGCTGGTTCAAGCAAACTTAAAACAGTTTTCAATTCTCTTAAAAATAAATTTAGTAGTAGAAAACAGTAACCATTTCAATAATTACTCCAGCATCAGTAGCAATTGTAATTGGAACGAAGTATTTAACATATCTCTCTCCAAATATTGAATTCAATAAATAATTATCTACGTCCGATGTAAAGTTTGGCCCTGTAGGAATTCTACAAGTTATAGTTACATCTATTTCTTGACCTGCATTTATTAGAGTCGGAAAAGTAGGAATGCTATCCATGATAACCATATCATGTAAATCTCCGCTTCCGCCAGAAATCGCAACTCCGGGTATCTCTATGTTTTGTAGCTCCATTGGTGCATTGCCAGTATTCTTAATTTTTAAAGTAAATGTTCTTGGGTCTATTAAATTTGGTGAAGGCGATGCAACGTCAAATCTATCAAAAATAAACTCAAAATTATCGTTTACTTTCTCAGTCACTAATATTGGAGCTGGTACAGCATTTACTGTAAATTGATAATTAAAATTAAATATAGGTACTTTTGGATCGTTTGTTTCGATTGAAACAATAAAATCTCTTACAGTCTGATCGACAAGAGTATAATCAAGAGTGACTTCTACTTCATCAACATTTGGAAGCAAAGAATCTTCAATATCTGTGATGTTTACTGATTCTCCTGGCCCAAGTAGAAAACCACCAATGTTCACACTACTAATATCTAATCTAGAAGTTCCTTTATTTTTAATTTTAAATTTGAATTGACCAGCAACCGTAGTAACGACATCTGATCCAATGTAAGTCCCATTGTTTGGAATAATTACTTCACTCAAGTTTGAAACTTCTATAATTGGAGCTGGTGTTGGTTGTAGATTCCAATTTAATTTCCATTTAGCCACGAAGTTTTGTCTAAGCATATTGTAAGCTGAGTTCATGTAATCTGATTTCTGACCCGCAGAAAGGATATTGTTTGTCCAGTTTGTTTCGATGTTATTTATAGGATCAATAGTTGTGTAATAGTATAATCCAACAGATTCTTGAGAAAATGTAAGCTGTTGGAATTGAACAAGAGTGTAGGAATAACGGCTTACATTTTGAAAAATAGAATTATAGTTGTAAGCAAAAATCATAATAAATCCATCTTCTTCTGGTTTCTTACTTGCTACAGTAATAGTAGAAATTAAACCTTTTTCAAAATAAATTTTCTTTTGATTTTGTAAGTCTTGTATTAGTTCAGAAGGATATTGATATTGATAAAATGTACTCATAAATTATATTTAGTTTTTTCTTTAGAAAACCAAAGCATTTTTCTTTGACTTGTTTTAATATTATATGTAATTTTATTTAACTTTTCTACAGAATAAAAAAAAATAAAAGATGAAAACTTTCTGAGAGAAATGCATATAATGAATCTGAGAAGGAATAAGGATAATTAATATCTTTGTTCTAAAAAAATTATGAATGATATTAAATTTTCAAAGAGTCGTTTTGATACCCAAAAGAAATGTTTAGGTATCTATCATTATAAATATATAGAGAAGCTAGAGACCTCTTCTGTGATTTATCCAGCTACGGTTATAGGTGAAGCTGTTCACTATTATCTAGAACTATTTTTTACACAAATAAATGAAGAACATTTCAATTGGGCCAAGCAAAAAATCCATAAGCCGACCCTTACTTATAAACAATTTATAGAGAAAACAAAATTAAGACTATTCACAGATGTTTTTTCAGAATATCTTGATGGTGTCAAAGCAGATAAAACTAAAGAGTTTAGATTATCGAGAGGTTGGAAGTTAGAAGATTTTTTGAAAGTTGCTGATAGTTGGGTCTGGGAAATACTAAAATTTCTTATCAAACTATTTGAGTATGGGCAGTTTTCTTCTGAGTTAGAGTTCTCATGCAAATATAAAAATGTAGAAGTAAATGGGATTATAGATTTAGTTTTACAAGTGGATGAAGATTTATATGTAGTAGACTTCAAAACTACAAAAGATAGTTCTACTTACTACTTTGTAAATTGGGATAATGATCCGCAGAGTTTAGTTTATTACTATGCATTGTGGAAAGAAAAAGGCATTAAGATAAAAAAATTCTCATATTTTTGTTTTAATATGGAAAACAAGACCATCTTGGTAAATAGTATAGAATACACAAAAGATTATACTAAAAACTTTGAAGATATAATTAAGAAGTTTCTAGTTAATCATAAAGTTAGTTCAGACAAAAAAAAGTGGACACCATCACAAAACAATTGCAGGTGGTGTGATTTTAAAAAACAATGCCCGGTAGGTATAAAATGATAACAAATAGAATTCTTAGACAAAAGGGTAGAAGATTTGATACAGACCTTACACTTCATTTTATAAAAGAATATAAAAAATCAGTCAAAGAAGATAAAGAAGATTATACAAAAGAAGATTACGAAGAAATAAAAGATTGGTTAAAAACTCTAAAGAGACATGCTCACGATCAAATAGAATATGAGTATCATGCCTTTAGAGAGAAACCAGACTTTATTAATTTTGAAGATGTACCTTATGGACAGGTTGTTGACCATCAATTAAATATTGTTATGGATGCTTTTGATGAAATATGTATGAGACTTGAGGAAAAAGATAATAAACATGGTTACGCAAGTGAAAATTAATTTAATGATACTATTACTTATACTATGGCTTTTAAAGAGAAATAAAAAACAATATACGTTGATATATAAAAAACCATATGATTGTGATTTAGAAGATTTAGAAGAAACAGGATATATCTTAGCACCATATCAAAAGATAGTGACCAATCATCCATTAATTTTTCCTATCGAGCCAAAAAAAAAATCAATCGAAGAAAAAAAATAAATAATTTTTATACACTGTAGAATAATATAAGATACAATAACAAACAAGGAAAACACAAATGGCTACAAAAAAGGTAAACTATTTAGACAAGATTAAAAACAAAGTAAAGAAAGCAGTAGAAGAAAAAGCTGCAAACAAAACTGGCAACGAAAATGAATTCATTCCACCTGTTGGAAAAACGAAAGTAAGAATTCTACCCCCAATTAACGAAGATCATTACTTCTATCAAACACATTCGTATAACTTTCTTCCTAAGTCATCAAGCGAAGGAAAAGATGTTATGCTTTGGACATTGAAGAAATATGAGAAAGATGGTAAAGAAATTAAGAATCCCGTTGATGAAGCGGCTTCACAATTTTTTGATTCAAACGACAAGAACCTAAGAAAACTTGGAAGTCAAATTAAAAGAAAGAGAAGATTTTATTTCAATGCTATTCTAGTTGATGAACCGGATCCAGCTAAAAAACTCGTTGTATTAGTTGATAATACAAATGAAGGAAAACTTACAAAACAAATCTGTTCTGCAATGAACATCCCATTGATTAGAGATATCGAAGACAATTGGGTTGTTGGTGAAGAAGACATTGATATGGAAGAAGATGGTATTGATTTGTTAGGTTTTGAAGATGGTCACGACTTCTTGATTGTAAAATCAGAAGAAGCGATTACTCTAGACAATGGTGCTAAGATTAAAAAAGCAAATTTTGAATCTAGTAAACCAGCTGCAAAATCAAGACCTCTTTCTAAAGAAGAGTTAGCATTGCTAGATAATAGATTTGATTTAACAACTTTTGTTAAATACGAAACTAATCTAGAAACTGTAGAAGAACATCTTGAAAGATATGTAGACTCTACAGAAGAAACAGAAACTTCTTCAAGTGCTAAAAGCAAAGTTGCGAACAAGTATAACTCTCCAAAATCTGAAGCTGCTGAACAAGTAGAAGATGAAAAAGAAGATGAAGAAATGGATGAAGAAACAAAAAAACTAATTGATGAATTAGAATAAGAAAATTACCTTTTCACTATTTGAAACTCTATGAAGAAATTCATAGAGTTTTTTTTTACCCTATGAAAACTATAATAGTTTATGGAAGATAAATTTAGATTTATTATATTAAGAGATTTTGTCAACAAGAAACCTTTAGTTCTAGCAATAGATTCTATTGAAGCTATTTATGAAGATCATAAGAATTCTATTTCTATGAACTTAGAAGAAGAAGAATCGAAAAAACTTTTCGATTCTTTACCAGAATTCTTCACAAAAATAGAGATTAAGAATAAAGAGATTTTTTATCCTGTTGATAATTCTATAGAAGATATAGTAACCTTTTTGGCAACAAAACAAATAGAGGAGATTTAACAAAATTGGCAACAAAAACTAAAACAAAAAAAACAGAAATAACTACAGACCTAATTGAAGAAACAGAGCCAGCCGAGACAACGGAAGTAGCTGTTATTCCCAAGAAAGGCTCAGCAAAAACTACGAAAGCAACTAAAGTTTTATCAATGGATGAAATGGAAAAAGAAATGTCAGCATTTCTTCTTAAATCAACAGGCGTAAAAATACAAAGCATCAAAGATGTAGATGTAGTAAAGAAATATATCAATACTGGTAACTACAGTTTAAACTTTGCTATCACAGGAGATTTGACTAAAGGTTTACCGGCTGGTAGAATTTATTCATTTGAAGGTGAATCTGGAAAAGGTAAATCACTTCAAACTTGTGCTATCTCGCTTCAAAATGCAATGACTGATATTGCAATCATCATAGATATTGAGAATGCTCTTACAGGAGACTTTTTAACGAAAATTGCAAACAATAATTCAGAGTTGGCAAACAAAGTAAAAATTGTAAATGACATTTATACCATTGAAGATTTACAAAACTTTCTCAACAAGTTGATTCAATTTCAACTATCTAAACCTGAAAAGAATAGACCACAAATTTCTATTTCTATCGACTCTTGGAGTATTCTTACTTCTAAACATGAGATCGAAGTAGTTGAAAAAGATGAAGGTAAAAAAGATATGTCTAAAGCAGTTGCGGCTAGACAGTTATTAAGAGCTTTGGGTGGAAAATTCAAAGAAGCAAATATTACACCTATGTTAGTTATGCATTTAACACAAAACATTGGCGTTATGTTCGGAGAAAAAACTGTACCTGCTTCTCATGGTAACGCCGCATTATTTATGTCTACTACAAGATTTAAACTATATGCAACAGAAGAGATTGTAGATAAGAATAAGAATCCTATCGGAACTATCTTGAACTTCAAGACAGTAAAAAATAGATTTACTTATAAAAATAAAACAGCTAAAATTGCTTTCTACTTCTCAGGCCCAAAGATTGGTATTGATAGATTTTCTGGTTTACCAGAAACACTTACCACTTGGGGAATCTTTGAAGCAAGTGCAAAAAAGGTTACTGAGTCAACAACTTTTACTTATGTAAGAGATGGTGAAGAATTTGAATTCAAATTAAAAAACTTTGAAGCATTCATTGAAGAAATGGGTGGAGAAGAAAGTTTTATAAATGAATTAAATGAAAAATTAAAAAAAGCAATCTCTGGAGTGGAAGTAGACGATAACCCAGAAAACTTTGAAGCGGATGATGAAGATGTAGCAGATGGATTGGATGCTATAATTAAAGGAGAAAATAAATGAAAATAATAGAAAAAATTAAAAACATATTTACACAGTGGAGTGAGACAGTAATTTTTGATACAACCTACTATGTAAGAAAACATTTTAGAGATAAAAAAACTTATCTACTTGCGTATGTTCACAAAAACATGAGTTTCATAGGTGATATGAATGAATCAAAAAAATATATCTTTGTATTTGAAAGAACAGATGAGGGGCTTGCTGGTTGCTACAAAGAGTTGAGAGAAGTACCAATCAATTCAGAAATTCCAGAAGTATATGAATTGATTGATAGTAGAATTGGTTCTATTTCTTTATTCTTTCCATATACACCGAAAAATGAAAATTTCTCTGATGGTAAATTGTTATATGAGTGTTTACAAAAACATATGGATTCATTAGAAATTATTAATACAAATAATATTAATAATAAAACGAAAAAACAAAAGAAAGGTAAAGCTCCAGTTAATAAAGCTTCTGCTAAAAAATCTCCTGCCAAAAAGGGGCAACCTAAAGCGAAAAAGAATAGAAAGCCAAAGAAATAAAACTATATAATAGTTTGTGAAAGTCTCGATAAATCATGAAATTAGATTTAATTTAAAGAATGAGTTTATCGAGACTTTTTTTTTGACTAATCAAAAACAATTAGTAGAAAAAACTAGACAAATAATAGATATTTTAGAATATATTGCTTATAGGTTTTCTATAATAGAAATAGAAAATATAATAAAAACAAAAGTAAATTTGTTTACTATTGAGCATACTTATCAAATTGATAAATTTCCTATGCCGTTTGTAAAAAGAGAATTTACTTTTGACTATTTACCAACAGTATCAAAATACCACTGTAATAAATGCGAACATCATTCAAACAAAGGAATATGTTTACTTAGAGGTAAATATACTAAAGGTATATGGAAAAATTGTATTTATTATCTTGAAAAATTAAACGCAAAAAACTTCAAGATTATTGAATATAAGTAGAGGTACTATAAATGAAACAATCAAAATTTAAAGAAGAACAAAAAAAAGAAGAACCACAAATAACAGAAAAAAATTTAGAAGTCTTGACTATGGTTACAGAACATATTAAAAGTAACGTATTGAATAATGGTGTAAGCATTTCAAAAGCATTGACAGATGCAAATAAATTCTTAAAGAAAACAACAACATACATGGAAGAAGAAGGATTGGCAAATATTTTTGACGATCTTATTAAAACAGTAAAAAAGAAACAAAGATGATTACAGCTTATATATCTTATAGTCATATTAAATTTACTTTTGAAGGTAATCAAGAAAAAGTATTGTTTGAAGAATTTATTAATGAAAAATTCTCTGCAAAAGATACTTCGCTTGAATATGATTGGAGATATAAAAAAGGTATCTTATCTTCTTCTAAAAGTTTCTATATAGATTCTAATCAATTACTGCCTATTGGATTTCTTGCATATCTAAAAGTTTATTTAAAAGAAACAAGTTTTGAAGTAAACTTTGTAGAATATAGAACATTTCCAAAAACTGATCTTAAACCTTTAAAAGATGGAGTTCTTAGAGATTATCAAATAGAGTCTATAGAAACAGCAGTAAAATATAAAACAAATATTCTTAAACTACCAGTAGGTTCTGGAAAGACTCTAGTATCTTGTTATCTTGGGAAAGTTTACTCTAAAGCTACTGTACTTTATATATTTCCCAGTATTGATTTAGTACATCAAACATATGAAGAGTTCATAAATAAGGGGAAAGTAAATTCAAAAGATATTTCTATTTTTCAAGGAAACAATATCATTGATGATGGAAGATTAATTCTTTTGTCTGCTGATAGTTATTTAAAAGCCGCACATAGGTTTCCAGAAGTAAGTGTAATAATAACGGACGAGTGCTTTACTTATAAAACTTTAGTGCAAACCAACAATGGAATGAAAAGAATCGGTGATATAGTAATCAATAAATTAAACGATTTAGTCTTATCTTTTAATAAAAAAGAAAATAAATTTGAATATAAAAAAGTAATTAATTGGCTTAAAAAGAAAACAAACGAACAATTGATTATCGTAAGTTCGGGATATAATATTAAATTTCAGTGTACTGCAAATCACAAAATTTACATCTACGAGAATTTTCAGATTATTCAAAAACAAGCCGGTGAGTTAAAATTAAATGATAGAATGATAGTGACAAAAAAACAAGTTGCACATACTTATAGAAAAATGAATAATTCTGCATTATCAAAAGATCAATATCAAATGATACTTGGGAAAGTTTTAGGAGATGCGTGTTTAAGTAAATCAAAGAAAAACGTAAGATTTAGAATGTCTCAAGGAGAAGATCAATTAGACTATTTAAAATATTGCATAGAGTGTTTAGAAAATCTTGACTATGCTAAAATAAATGAAGGAAAATCAGGATATAATCTAAATAGAAAAATCCACTATGTTCAGTTTCATAGTTCAATGGAATTTTTAGAATTATATAATAAAATGTATATTAATGGTATAAAAACTATAAAACATATTATTGAAGAAATAGATGAAATAGCTTTGGCTTTTTGGTTTTTAGATAATGGATCTACTTCAAAAAAAGAAAACTCAATGAGTTTATCAACCCATTGCTTTTCAAAAGAAGATAATGAATTGTTGATTAAATATTTTAAAGATAAATTTAATATAGAAGCAAGATTAACACAAGATCATAGAATAGATAAATTTTATTTAGTATTTAATAAACAATCATCTGAAATACTTTCCGATATTATTGCCAAATACACTCCTAAATGTATGGAATATAAACTATTTGAAAAAGATAGAGGAAAATTTGATTTTAAAATAGAAAAGAATTGTTTCTCTCTTAGAGAAATTACAGATATAAAAATTTCTGATAATACCAAAGAAAAATATGTTTATGACATTACAGTAGAAGATAATCACAATTTTTTAATAGGTAGAGCAGATCACAAAGTATTGGTATCAAATTGCCATTACCCCAATGACACAGTTCAAAAGATTATATTCTCTTGTCAAAAAGCTGCAATTAAAATCGGTCTCACTGCTACACCAAACAATCCAAACCCATACACAAAAATGATGATGCACTCTTTACTTGGTCCTGTTTCTTACAATAAAGAAATCAAAGAAATGATAGATACAAAAAATCTTGTTGATATTAATATTAATATTATCAAGACACCAAGTAAGTCAATGGAAGTTGTAGGTAGTTGGCAAGATATTTATGATACGGTTAGAATAGATACAGAAGAAGAAAAAGAAGATTATAAAAATGATGGATATGAAATTACAAAAGATTTGGATGGGAATACTATAGCTCGAAGATTTTTAGAATATGGTGATGAAAGTCTAGCAATAGTTTACAATGATGAAAGAAATGATTTAATAAAAAGAATTGCATTAGATAGAAGTAGAGTTGTAATTCTTACAAGTAGAATTGCTCATGGTGAAATACTTAGAGATTTAATCGGACCAAGAACAAGACTTATAAATGGTCAAGATGATTTACAAACTAGAAAAAAAGGTATTGCATATCTCCAAGAGAATGAAGAAGCTATATTGATAGGGTCTAATATTTTAAACACAGGAGTGAACATTCAGAACATTAAAACATTAATCAATGCGGCTGGTGGTACTAGCCCAATATTAACAATTCAAAAGCTTGGAAGAAGTTCAAGAAAATCAGACACCATAGAAAAATTACTTGCAACTGTTTATGACTTTGATGATTCATTTCATCCAATGACTAGAAAGCAATCTAAAAGTAGAATACAGGCTTATGAAAAAGAAAATTTACCTATATTTTTTTTAGATAAAGTAAATATAAAATAACGACCATTGAGAAACTCTAATTTCTCAATGGTCTAAATAACATACTAGAGGTAACCTAATATGAAATCTACTTTTATATTATCCGATAATCAACTATAATTAAAACTAATATAATATGAAAACCCGTAGAAATTCTACAGTTTTTTTTTGCTATTGACAAAAAAGTACTTTTCATTTATACTAAAAGAGTAGAAAGAAAATAAATAAAAAGATTAATAACAATAACAGAAGTATACATGGAAGAAAGTCCACTTACTGTAAATTTAGATTACGACAAACTTCCACAAGATATTAAAGCATTAGTAAATCCTTGTATTATAATTAATGTTTATGAAGAAGGATTGCAAAGTAAAGTAATAGGTTCAAAACTTAATTTAGAATGTATTGAAAAAAATGAAGTAGCTCAGTATTTAGGTAAAGTTGTTTTTGTAGATGAAAACGCTGAGTAATTTACTCTTGACAGTTTCTACTTTTGGGTGTATAATTAGTGCAGAAAACGAATTATGACTTTTAAGAGAGAAAAATCTACTCTTGACAAGAATTCATTTTCGTGGTATAATTAGAGTACATCAGGGGGAAATTGATGAGTTTACAAAAATGGTTATTAGATAGAAGAGTTAATAAAGAACAAGGTGATATTCAAACATTAGAATCTTATAAAGGTTACAATGTTGGAGATTCAATCTACTTTTCTGATGCAGATAAAAAAATGAAAACAGGAGTTTTCATTAAAGTAGAACAGAAAGATGATTCTGCTCCTACTGTAATTTTTACTAATTCAAAAGGTAAAGAAGATTCTACTCTTGGTTATTTCTTAATCAGCAAAGATGATTATGAGAAACAACTTAAAAAAGAGAAAGAAAAAGAGAAACAAAAAGAAGCAAATAAAATAGTAGCTGCAAAAAAGAGAAAAGCAACTATGCTTGCGAAGAAAGCTCAAAAAGCTGAAGATTCTCAAATTGCTATCTTATCTGGTGATGTTAAAATTCCAGATAGAATTACTATGGTTTTCTTGAATAAACTTTCAAGACCTTTTAGTATTGAAAAAACTGATTCTAAAAGTTACTATGTTGCTTGGAATACAGATACAAAAGAAGAGACTTCATTTTACTTCACAAAGACTTTAAAGTTAATGGCAGAAGAAATTGTTGGTCTTGGAATGGAAAGTTTTTTAGAGACTTATACATATTAGAATAAAGCGGAGTTAAACTCCGCTTTTTTTATTTACTGTCAATCAATTATACTCTTGACAGTAAATAAAAAAAATGTTATAATTAATACATAGAGGAAACAAAAATGATTAGAGAAACGCAAGCAATATATAATATAGATTTTTGGTATGATAGTGTTTCTATGGAAGATTATTGCACAACAATATTAAAATCATTTAACTCAAATAAAAGAGTAAAAGTGAATTTAAACAAAGGTGTTGATAATGCAAATGTGGTTCCAAGTGCAAACACCCAAGATTACTATATAATCAATATTCCAGCTATGCCGAATAGCATCATAACAGAAGATAGAATATTAATAAAAGAATCTATAAAAAGATTTATCTTTCTTAGACATGAGTTAGCTCACGTTTTGTTTTCTTATGATAATGATAAATTTTTAAATTATTCAAGATTAAAAACCAAAAAAGAAAAACGTTTACAAAATTCTTTGGAAGATTGCAGAATTGAACCATTATTCTTTTCAGTATTGAAAGGAACTAAAGAGTATTTTGAAAAAGTAAGAAAAATTTTCTATACTAGAGAAAAAGTTAGAATAGAAAAAGAAATGACAAGTGAGTCATTCGGCTTATTCTTTATATATAAAAGTTATGGTTTTGAATTCAACAACACAAAAACTATACAAAAGTTTGAAAAACTCTATGCAAAATATTTGCCAGAATTTTTAACTTGTGATTACAATGGTATTATTGACTTAGCTATAAAAATATTAGCTAATGAAAAATTTGAAAATCTTAAACAAGAAGAATCAATAAAACCACCAAAAAGTGAAGAAGATAATTCAGAAGATAATTCAGAAGATAATTCAGAAGATAATTCAGAAGATAATTCAGAAGATAATTCAGAAGATAATTCAGAAGATAATTCAGATGATAATTCAGATGATAATTCAGATGATAATTCAGATAATTCAGATGATTCAGATAA
>Ga0100403_1000110_pt1 | contig 73966 bp, 66 predicted proteins | sample CryGeymet201501t_FD_83663 | JGI IMG/M metagenome (GOLD analysis project Ga0100403, IMG submission 83663) | Groundwater microbial communities from Crystal Geyser aquifers in Utah, USA - Crystal Geyser metaG 2015-01t | ecosystem: Environmental > Aquatic > Deep subsurface > Groundwater | place...
AAAAATGCTTCAAAAATACTCTAAATTGTGTCTCTGAAATTCGTGAACGTTTGTAGTATTTATTTAGATTGATAGATAATGCCATTGCGGTTCATTATACCGCTTTAACTTTACTAGCCCCTTAACATTTCAAACTGTAAAACGAAGTATGCAAAGAAGAGGCAGTAAAAACATCATCATTTATAAAATGTAAGTTTTTTTTGCTGTTGTGCACCTTCGTGTTCCGCATCAGAACCAAATCATTTCTGATCTAGTAGATCTATTCAACACTTTCCTACCAGATGTAATATCACTTGGGGGTTATTCAATCTATGAGTTTGATAAGTAAATTATTTCTTTAGTTTTACAGCCTCATTGAGTTTTTTTTCTTAAGTTTTTGCAGTGCCAAACTCCCATATCGTTAGGGTTTCCGTTGACCTCACGAACCATCACATATGGATCATAAGCATTAGAATATACTCGTCCTTCAACCGTTGTGGCGGTGGATCCTGTTGAGCTTATAACAACTGTCCCAACTGGACAATCAGTTCTAAATTTTTTGTTTAGTCGAGCCTCATCTTCTTCTCTCTCAGTTTCAGTTGAGTTATGTAGTTCACGTTCTTTTGTTTGAGTCATATTTCCTTTAAGAATTAAATGATACGGGACATAGTATCAGAATTTCTGTTTTGATCAAGGAGATGTGTGTATGGAGCTTGTGACCCCATCCAGAATTGAACTGGAGTTACTAGGATGAAAACCTAGTGTCCTAACCACTGGACGATGGGGCCGTCTATCTGCCACTCCAAGTGACATTTTCGAACTGGTCTATTGTATCAGGTAGTACGCTAATTATATCGTATCTATACTGCAGGTACTTTGGGTGTTGTCGCAGGTAGGCGCGTGCGACGTTGCGGATGGCTGCGAGCTTCTTTGGGGTGACTGCGACGCTTGGGTCGCCGAAGTAGTTGCTCCTGCGCGTTTTGACTTCACAGAAGACAATTTCATTTACTTTGGGGTCGAGAGCGATGATGTCGATCTCATATTTTCCGACCGCGATATTTGTCGCAATGATCTGATACCCTTTATTTGTTAAAAAGCTGGCTGCTCGTTTTTCTCCGGCAGCTCCCAATTTGTTTGTTGCAAGCTTACGCTGCTTTGGTGAAAGTATTCTTTTCTCTAATGCGAGTGGCGGCTTTTCCGATGCGTTCACGGAGGTAGTATAGCTTACTCCGTCGGACGTTGCCGCGAGATTTGATTTCAATCTTTTTGAGTGCAGGAACGTTGATGGGGAAGATCTTTTCGGCGCCGATGCTGTTGGCTGCGATTTTACGGATAGTAAAAGATGTGCCTGTACCACGGTTTTTGATTGCAATTACGATGCCTTCAAAAATCTGAATACGTTTCTTGTCACCTTCGATGATTTCTTCGTGGACGCGTGCGGTGTCGCCAACGTTTACGGTGATGTCTTTGTGAATGAAAAATTGTGCCATTGGTATCTCCTGTGTTGAGAACGGTATTGTACTCGATAACTGCTCGAGACGCAATCGATTATTTTGTAGTCTTTTGGGAACCGGCTACTCGGAGAAATTCGATAAACAGTGGATGTGGTGTGAGTGGGCGAGATTTGTACTCTGGGTGTGCTTGAGTGGCGATGAAGAATGGATGGAGTTTGGGCGAAAGCTCGATCATCTCGACGAAAAAGTCATCTGGTGAGGTGCCTGAGATGACGAAACCTTCGGCTTCGAGAGCTGCGCGGTATTCGTTGTTGAATTCAAAGCGGTGTCGGTGTCGTTCCGAGATCAAGCCCTTTTTCTTGTCAATAAAGGCGTTGTGCTTTTCGTAGATGCTGTAGGCTAGTGTGCCCTTTTTGAGTACACAGTCATAGGCTCCGAGCCGCATGCTGGCGCCGTCACCCTTGATTTTTTGATATTTTTCTTCGAAAGGAATGTCGTGGATGATTGGATCTGGCGTGTTGGGATCTACTTCGCTGGTGTGCGCATCTTTGAGTCCGAGGACATTGCGCGCAAACTCTACACAAGCCAGTTGCATGCCGTAGCAAAGACCGAGATAGGGAATTTTGTTTTCGCGGGCATAGGTGATAGCGGCAATTTTGCCTTCTACTCCACGCTCGCCCCAGCCAATAGGCACGATGATGCCTTGTGCTAGCTTGAGTAAGCCGAGAGCAGTTTTGTCTTTTTTCTCTACCAATTCTGCGCTGATAAGATCAAGTTTGAGTTCGAGATCATTGTGCCAGGCGGAGAAACGAAGTGACTCAATGAGTGAGACGTACGAATCTTGTAGTTCATAATCGCCAGTTGCGAGGTATTTCGCGATGATTGCTACACGGACTGTTTTTGATTTCTTTGATTTAATTTTGGTTACGAGCTCTCGCCATTGTTTGAGGTTGCCTCGTTTGAGGGGAAGCTTGAGTTTGTTGAGCACGAGTTCATCAAATTTTTGCTCTGCAAAGACGAGCGGAATATCATAAATAGTGTCACAATCTGGATTGGAGATGACGTCTTCTTTATTGAGGTTGCAGTAGTAGGCAACTTTTTCTTTGCGCTTGTCGTCGATCATCAGTTCTGCTCTACCGACAACGATGTCTGGTTGGATGCCCATTTCATTGAGTTTGCGCACTGAGAGTTGTGTTGGTTTGGATTTGAGTTCGTTGATGTGTGATGGGTTGGGAAAGTATGTAACGTGGATGTGCAGCGTGTCATTTGGCATGCGCAACTTCATGATGCGGTATGTCTCGTAGTAAATGACATTTTGGTACTCACCAGCGGTGCCACCAAGCTCTACAAGAATAATGTCGTAGCCCTCGGCTGCGGTCATGATGCGTTTGATAACTTCTTCTGGAACGTATGGAATGGCGTCGACCGTTGCGCCATCGAACTGTAAATTTTTTGTTTTTTCGATAACAGCTGAGTAGACTTGGCCAATGGTGGTGAAGTTTTTGTGTCCAACTTCTTCCGAGAGAAATCGCTCGTAAGAACCAAGATCGAGGTCGGCTTCCAAACCATCTTCGCAGAGAAAGACGTCGCCGTGTTCAATGGGATTGATGTTGCCGGAGTCTAAATTGAGATAATTTTCACACTTTATGTTGGTGACACTAAAGCCACGATTTTTGAGCAAATACCCGAGTGAAGCCGCCGTAATACCCTTGCCAAGACCCGATAAAACGCCACCAGAAACAAAAATGTATTTGGTAGGTTTTTTATCTTCGGTAGAGGAAAAAATCCCGCTGGTTATCACGGGGCGTAATTATAGCCAGCAGTTACCAAAGAAGCAAACTGTAAATTATCGCAGTAATTTTGAGATTTCTGCATCAAGTGATTCTGACCAAGTGACGCAGTATGGCAAAAGCATTCGTTGCGGCTCTTCTCCATTTGGAATGAGGACGACGATAGATTCCGAGCCGGTATGTTTTTTGAGCAGTGCGCCTAGTTTTTCCAGTGTTGCCTGCTCTGTTTGGCGTGGGATGAAAATCTCGTGGTCTGCGATATCTGCTTTGGTCTCTGGGATGCTATCTGGCGGAACAATTTTTTCTACCATGAGTTGCATTTCATCATCTCGATTGTCAACTTTTGCCTTAATCAACATGGCGGTATCGTTGGCGAGTAGCTCGCCGAACTGTTGATATATTTTGGGGAAAATAACAATTGGAATCGAGCCAGTTTCATCTTGAAAAGTCGCAAATGCCATTTGACTGCCCGTCCGCTTGGTGGTGACTTGTCGAATGTTATTGATGATGCCACCAAATAAGAAGGTCGCACCAGCGTGGACGTTGATATCTAGTTCTGTAACAGTTTTGTTGGAGCGCTTTGCGACCTCAGTGAGCGCATGTGCCAATGGATGCTCGGTCAGAAACAGTCCAAGCAGCTCTTTCTCAAACGAAAGTAACTCGGCTTTTGGATACTCCTCCAGTACCGGAAAGGTGTCTTTGATTTCTTGTGAACTGTGCGCAACGCCAGAAAAAAGTGTGTCCTGCTGTTCATCTTCCGAAGTGAGCTGGCTGGCTGTTTGTCGAATATTTTCTAAGCTTTCCAGCATACTAGAACGCGTGCCAAATGTATCGAATGCACCAACTTTGATCAGAACCTCTAAGGTAGTTTTATTTGCTTTCCTGCCATCGGTTACATTTATAAATTGTGTCAATGAGCTAAATTTCTTTTCTTTCTTTCTGGAGGCAAGAATATTTTCGATTGCCGCTGAGCCCACGTGTTTAATAGCGGTCAAGCCAAAACGGATGCTGAGGCCATCGACGGATTCCGCGTCTTTTTCCAGCGTAAAATCTGCATCAGATTGATTGATATCTGGTGGCAAAATATGAATACCCATTTTCTTGGTAGTTTCGATTGCATACGCCACTTTTTCATCTCGATTGGCGGAGTGCGAGGCAGACTCAACGCTCATGAGTGCGCACATATACTCGGCAGGATAATGTGTCTTGAGATACGCAGTTTGGTAGGCAATCATGGCGTAACTAGCTGCGTGTGGTTTGTTGAATCCGTAGTTGGCAAAGGCCTCAATAAAGCCCCAGACTTTTTCTGCTACTTGTTTGGTATAGCCATTTTTCACCGACTCGGTAGTAAATCTGCGTTTGTTTTCGTCGAGCAATTTCTTTTTCTTCTTACCGATGGCGCGTCGCAAAATGTCTGCTTCTCCGAGTGAGAAACCAGCCATCACATTGGCAATTTGCAAAATTTGCTCTTGGTAGACCATGACACCATAGGTTTCTTCGAGCACAGGTTTGAGCGATTCGTGGGGATAGGTGATGCTTTTTGGATTGTGTTTGCCTTCAATAAATTGCGGGATCAGATCCATTGGACCCGGCCGATACAGTGCGACCATAGCCATGATGTCTGAGAATTGTGTTGGTTGGAGCGTGCGAGCAACTCGACGCATGCCAGCAGACTCAAGTTGGAAAACACCCATCGTTTCGCCGCTCGAAAGGAGCGCAAATGTTTTTGCATCGGTGAGTGGAATTTTTTCAATTTCAATTTTTTTGCCTTTGTGCTTCGCAATCAGATTGATTGCCGTTTGTAAAATTGATAAGTTGCGCAGACCCAAAAAGTCAAATTTGAGCAAGCCAATGGCATCGTCAGAAATATTGCAATCTAGGGCGTACATGTCGTACTGGGTGATTGTTTTTCCCGTTTTTGAATCTTTCTGGATTGCAGTGTAAAACGGTAATTCTTTATCAGAAATAATAATGGCAGCTGCGTGTACAGATGAGTGTCTGATTGAGCCTTCGACGGTTTGAGCCAGATCTATGAGTTTGCGGTACTTTGGTTGTTTGTAGTATTCGGCGAGTTCGGGCACGGTCTCGACAGCTATTTTAAGCGAGACTTTTTTGCCAGGAGGATTTGGAATTAACTTCGCGATGCGATCTGGCTCTTCGTACGGCATGCCCAACACGCGGCCAATGTCACGAATTGATACTCGAGCTTCCATCCTTCCAAAGGTAATCACGTGTCCGACGTGGTCATCGCCGTATTTTTTTGCTACGTAATTAATCACTTCGTCTCTGCGGTCGTCTGCAAAATCCATGTCGATATCAGGTGGCGTTGGACGTTGTGGATTGAGGAAGCGCTCAAATGGGAGGCCGTGTTGGAGTGGGTCGAGCGAAGTGATGCCAAGCGCATATGACACGATTGATGCTGCAGCAGAACCACGACCCGGACCAACGCCGATCCCCTGTCCTCGCGCCCAATTCACAAAGTCTTGAGTGATAAGAAAGTAGGTTGCATACCCTTTGTCGATAATAACCTTGAGTTCATACTCCATTCGCTCTGTTACTTCTTTTGTAATTTCTGGGTACTTCTTCTTGATGCCAGCTTCGGTCAGTTTCCTAAAATATGAATTGGTTGTTTCACCTTTTGGCAGTGGAAATGCGGGAAAGATGAGTTGGCCAGTCGGAATGGTCAAATCACAAGAATCCGCTATTTTCACGGTGTTTTCGATAGCATCTGGATAGTCGTGAAATAACTCAATCATCTCTTTGCTCGAGCGAAGATAAAAATCTGGCGAGTCGAGCATAGTCATGCGTTTTTTATCTGAAATTAATTTGCGCGTTTGTACGCAGAGCAAAGCATCTTGTGCCTCCGCTTCATGCGCAAATACATAATGAACGTCGTTGGTCGCAACGAGCGGAATATGGAGTTTTCGAGCCAGCTTAACCTGCTCTGCGAGCAATTCTTCTTGACCAGGAATTGCGGGATGACGTTGAATTTCGATATAAAATCTATCAGGAAAAAGTTTTGCAAATTTTTTCAATTGCTTTTCGGCTTCAGCAAGATTGCCATCTCTAATCAGTTTATTGAAGAGGCTACTCATGCAGCCACTTGTACAGATAAGGCCTTCAGAATGTTCTTGGAGTAATTCGAAATCAATGCGTGGTTTGTATGAAAAGCCCTCAAAGTTCGCTCGTGAAACAAGCTGCAATAAATTTTGGTAGCCCGTGAAGTTTTGCGCAAGTAATGTCAGATGAAACTGATCCGATCCCATTTTTACTTGTTTGTTGGTTCGTGACTCTTTTGCGTAGTACGCTTCGAGGCCAACAATTGGTTTCACGCCAGCTTTTTTACACGCGTTGTAAAAGTGAACGGCTCCGTGCATATTTCCATGGTCAGTCAGCGCCACGGCTGTTTGTCCATGGGCTTGGACCTGCTTCAACAGCGGATCGAGCTTACTGAGACCATCGAGCATAGAGTACTCAGAGTGCACGTGGAGATGGACAAATGCATTAGGCATTATTTTGTAGCCTCAAGCTGTGTGATGATCGCTTCACGCACCTGTGCGGGATCAGATTTTTTTGGCAATTCACGTAGTATTTGGCCCATAACGAATCCAATAACTTGCTTTTGTCCGCTAAAGTACTTGGCGGAAATATCTGGGTTTTCTGTCAAAACCTTGTTTACAATTGCTATAAGCTGTGTGTCATCTACAACGTCTGTTTTTTGTAGCTCTTTAAACTGTAGAAGCGTTTGTTCTGCCCCAGCTTCTAACGGCGAAGGCACTTTCTTGCTCAAGATGTTTTTGAGTAGTGAGGCGACAGATATCCCCTCATTTTTCGCATTCGTGAAGAGTTTGTCGTATTGTCGTGAAACTGTAGTATTCACGATAATTTGTTCAATCATGTTTGGCTCAATGCCATATTCTTGCTGCCAGCGAGTAGCAATAGCACTCGGTAACTCTGGAATCGTTTCACGGATAGCCGCAATCTGTTCTTCTGTAAAACGAATTGGCGGAATATCAGGGTCCGGGAAATAGCGATAATCTTCGGCGTCTTCTTTACTTCTTTGCGAATAAGTTACTTGTTTCACAGAATTCCACCCCCGAGTCTCTTGTGAAACTATCTGATTATTTGCTAAGAGTTCAGCCTGTCGATCGATTTCAAAATCAATCGCCTGTTCGAGAAAGCGGAATGAGTTGATGTTTTTAATCTCTGTTTTGTAGTTTGGTAGCTCGGTCTCGCCCACTGGTCGTAGTGACACATTTGCCTCCAGACGCATGCCGCCTTGTTCCATGTCACAATTGGCTATATCCAGATACTGTAAGATTTTGCGAAGCTGCTTGCCGTACGCAGCTGCGTGCGCGGCCGTGGTAATATCTGGCTCAGTCACAATCTCAATCAGCGGCACACTCGAGCGATTAAAATCAATCAGACTGACTTGCTCGCCATTCACTGTTTTGTGCAGTAACTTCCCCGTGTCCTCTTCCAGATGAATACGATGGATTCGCACGGTGCCGAGTTCGGTTTCAATCTTTCCGTCATAGCAAAATGGCAGATCATACTGACTGATCTGATAGCCTTTGGGAAGATCAGGATAAAAGTAATGTTTGCGATCAAACTTCGAAAACAGATTTATTTTACAACCGAGGGCGAGGCCAAGTTTGATCGTCCACTCGATCGCCTGTTTGTTTGCAACTGGCAATGCGCCAGGCAAGCCAAGGCAAACTGGACAGGTATAGATATTTGGTTTCTCCGCATGAAACGGATCATTTTTACAGCCGCAAAACATCTTTGAATTGGTTTTGAGTTCTGCATGAACCTCCATGCCACAGACGAGTTGGTACTTTTGATTAGTCATTGTTATCTTTTCTCCAGGAGTTCCAGTCTGTATTGATTTCATACGCATGGGCGACTTGTAACACGAGATCTTCTCGCCATGCTGGCGCCATAATATTCAGACCAAGATAGAGGTTAGTTTTTTCGTCATGAAAACAAGGCACGCTAATACCTGGTAGGCCTGCAATTGAGCTGGGTTCGAGTAGCATATCTGCTAGCTCTCCAAACATAACCGAATCTTCACTTGCTCCAATTGGTTCGGCAAATGAAGGAGAAGTTGGGCTTATGAGTACATCATAAGAAGAAAAAAGTCGGGAAAAATCTTCGATAAAGAGTGTTCGTGTCTTTTGCGCGACTTGGTAGTATTTTTCTGCATATCCTTTTCGCAGAGTATGTGTACCAAGCAGAATTCTCCGGCGGGCTTCGTCTCCAAAGTATGAGCGATCATTGCCAAATCGTATGCCATCAAAGCGCGCGAGATTACTACTAACTTCTGCTCTTTGTACTATGGTGTAGACGCTCACTGCATATTTTGGATCCAATGCATTGACGAGTTCTACTTTTGCGCCGAGGCTTTCTAAGACTTTTGCAGCAGCCAAAACATATGGATTTGCAATTTTAAGACCCGGTATGTCTTGGTACATGATACCAATTTTTAATCCCGAGATAGATTTTTGTAGGAGCGATACATAATCTGGAACAGCTTGATTTGTAGTTGTGCCGTCTTTTGAATCATGACCAGCAAGACAGGCGAGCATGATCGCTGCATCTTCCACCGTTTTAGTAATTGGGCCTGGCGAGTCGGTCGATGATGCCATTGCAATTACGCCATATCTACTCACCCGTCCATATGTTGGTTTGAGTCCTACCACTCCGCACCATGAGGCAGGTTGACGAATAGAACCTGCAGTTTCTGTACCTATTGCGGCTGTGCACATATCTGCAGCGACTGCAGCAGCACTACCTCCCGAAGATCCTCCTGGCAAGTATTTTGGATTTCTTGGGTTCAGTGTTCTGCCAAATTGAGAAGTTTCGGTTGACGAACCATGAGCCCAGGCATCCAGATTCGTTTTTCCAATTACAGCGCCGCCATGAAGTTTTAGGTTATCAATGAGTGTGGCACTGTAGGCTGGTTTGTAATCCTCAAGAACTGTTGAAGCAGCGGTTGTCACCTCATTTTCAATACAAATGTTGTCTTTAACAGCTATAGGACAATTCTGCAGTGTTGTCTCTGGATTTTCAAATTGCTTCATTGAAGTAGGAGAATTTGTAGAAAGAAATACATTCAGATCTTTGTTGCCCGCCTCAATCTGAGAAAAACAATCTGCGTATATTTTTTTGGCTGTTGTCTCACCCGACTGTATCTGAGCCAGTGCTTTTTTTAGTGTTAGTTTATGGAGGTTATTTTTCATCTATGAGCCTTGGAACCACAAAAAATCCTTCGTGTGTGTGCTTTGCTGATTGTAACGCTTGTGACTGCGTTAACATTCTGTCTTCATCTATCTTATCTTCACGCAGCACATTTTCTTGTCCAGTTACTTGGTTTGTTGGTTCAGTCTGGGAGATATCGAGATCTGTAAGATTTTTGAATACTTCGAGCGTTTCTGAAAACGCAGACTCCAGTGATTTTGCTTGCTCGTCTGAGATTGGCAGATTGGCAAGTTTGATTAGATCTTTCATGAAATCTTCTCCAATGCCGCAATGCGTTCTGCAATTGGTGGGTGCGTCTGAAACAGTTTGGAAAACCAACTAATAGCTCCATGCGTATTTTTTAGAGGATTAGAAAAATAAAGATGGGCGGTCGCCTTATTAGCTGCTTCGAGTGGCTCTGTATCAGCGCTGATTTTTTTGAGCGCCGCCATCAGACCTCTTGGATTTCTTGTCATACCGATGCCAGAAGCATCAGCCAAAAATTCTCGTTTTCTCGAAATAGACAGCTGGATGATTTGTGCAATGATTGGCGACAGGAGCGCAAGCGCAATACCGACAACTGCGAGGATAATCTGGAGTTGTCCGCTTTCTTTGTCGTTGTCCCTGGAACGGCCAGATCGACCCCAAAAAGTCATGCGTAGTGCCCAATCGGATAATAGCGCAATCATGCCAACAAGTATCGTCACTACCGACATGAGGCGAATATCATAGTTCTGCACATGAGAGAGTTCGTGAGCTACTACGCCTTCAATCTCACCTCTGGTTAATCTACTGAGTAAACCCGTTGTCGCACACACAACTGCGTGCTCTGGATCTCTGCCTGTGGCAAACGCATTCATCGCCGAGTCATCAATCACATACAGCTTCGGCATTGGCATCCTTTGGCCTGAGACGATATTCTCCGCCACCGTATAGTAATCAAAAAATTCTGCTTTGGTCGCAGGCCGCGCCTTGGAAATACTCAGGATAACTTTGTCTGACCACCAATAGGAAGAAAACGAAACGATGCCAGATAAAATGAGGGCAATACCCACAAAACTGAGGTCATACTGCAGGCCAGTTGCGATCAAGTAACTCGCACCGACAATAAAGCCGACAAACAACACCATAATTGCGGCTGATTTTTGCTTATTTCGTTGAATTAGCTGTAGATGCGTCATTAGATGTCTACTTTGACATCCTTCATCTCGTCTGAGCTCACTTCAAGGTGTGAACCAGATTGTGGTGTTTGCAGTCCCGCTTGTTGTTTGAAGCCAAACAGACCGGCAATGAGATTGGATGGGAACATGACGAGTTTCTCGTTAAAGTTTTGTGTCAAATCGATAACCGAGCGACGAGCATACATCAACTTATCTGCCGTGTCGGTAAGCTCACGCATAAACTGCGTTACTGTCTCATTTGACTTGAGTTCTGGATTGTCCTCTACCACCAAACTGATCTTTGGCATCAGAGCTTGCATGGCCGTAGCCGCTTTTTCGATATCTGGTAGCGAATTAGACGAAGCTGCTTGTGCTACCGACTTGCGTGCATCGGTCAGTAACTTGAAAATACCTTGCTCGTGCTTGAGGAAACCTTTGACACTCGACTCCAAATTTGGGATGAGCGAAGCCTGTCTTTTCAGCTGATTACCGATCTCTTGAATACTGGCAGTGATCTGCGTCATCAGCCGCTGTAGGGTGTTGTAGATGCTTGCCGCGTACGAAGCGATGGCGATCAGAATAATGAGAAGAAAAATGGGTGTAGACATATGGAAATAGTATACCACCAGGTTGTGTCTTGGCAAACCAGGCCCCTCTTCGTATAATCAGACGCTGAGGACCCGTGGTGTAGTGGTTAACATGCCTCCCTGTCACGGAGGAGATCACCAGTTCGATCCTGGTCGGGTTCGCCATTTTTGAAAGAAAAACTAGATCTCACCATAAAAGAAAATTGGAATTGTAGCAATGCTGAGGAAATAGCATTGCAATTGGGATTTGTTTGCGACGATACTTTTTCGGTAATCCTTGAAAAATATATTGAAGAAACAGTTGTCACTGCAATACTAACTAACTATTTAGCTGTTCTTGCTATGGGATTCTTTAATCGTGCTGGAGCTGATCCTGAGATCTGCCCTATCAGACCTCGCTCTAGTTCACGGTTGAATACCTGATTAATTGTAAGTGTCTAGAAACTTTTTTCATGCGGTTACTGTTGTTGTTTTGTTTTTTCTACCCCCACCGTTTCCCGCACAAAAAAATCAACTCCATCGCAATCCAAGACAACGTACGAAGCATTTTTGATTGAGCCATGTGGGAGTTCGTCGTTGGTGGCGTAGCCAAGTTTTACCAGCAACGCTCTGATCGTCCCCGCGTGCGAAACAGCCAACACATTTTTCCCCGGATAGGCGAAGGCAGTTTCTCGAAAAAAAGTAATCATCCGGATTGCACTCTTCTCTTCGATTTCTACCTCGGGATGCAGTTGGTGGGCCAGTCGCAATTCATCTGCCAGAGAGTCGCGGTAGGCAATGGATTTTTTGAGTGTTTCCAAAAAGTACGAGATTTTTTTGCCCTCAAATGGTCCAAGCGAGTACTCTCTCAGTAGCTTGTTTGTTTTTACAACGAGGTCGTGATCGGCAGAAATAATCTCGGCTGTTCGCTGTGATCGCATGAGGTCCGAACTAAAAACTTGGGCAAACTGTACATCTTGTAGTTTTTTTGCAGTTTCTTTTGCTTGGTTGATGCCATTTTCTGTAAGCGGAGAATCGGCGTGACCCTGCATGAGTCCCTGCGTATTCCAAACAGTCTCGCCATGTCGAGTGAGGTAGAAACGGCAATATTTGTTCTTGTTTGCCATATGATTTTCTTTGTTACAATATCATTGAGCGCGAGATTAGTATAATGGCAGTACGTTAGCTTCCCAAGCTGATAGCACGAGTTCGATTCTCGTATCTCGCTCCCTCGCCGGGATAGCTCAGTTGGTAGAGCGACGGTATCGTAAACCGTAGGTCAGGGGTCCGAATCCCCTTCCCGGCTCCATAGAATCAATAGTAATACGGTATACTAGTTGGTATGCGCAGAAGAGTTACATCCCGCCTGGTAAAGCAAGAGAAAACCAAAGTTGTTCGTCAGTTTTGGTTTTTTATTGTTATAGCAGCTATTTTGGTCAGTTTGTTTATCTTTGTCATCTTGCCCAACTTCATCAACATAACCTCAAGCTTTTTGGGCAGCACTACCCCGTTTACACCCAAAGATGAGTTGCCACCCTTTACCCCGACTTTGACTGCTCCACCCAAGGCTACCAAGGATGCAGAGTTGCTGTTGTTTGGCTATGCTGAGGCCGAGAGTGAGGTTTTTGTGATTGTAAATGGCGAAGAGCTTGAGCCAGTTGTGGCGCAAGAAGATGGATCTTTTCAGGCGACAACTACATTGACCGAAGGCGAGAATGTTTTGACAACGTATGCGCGGGATGCCGCGGGCAACGAATCGCAGCTCAGTCGTGGATACAAGATTGCTCTCGACACAGAAGCGCCATTGCTCGATATCACAACCCCTACTGCAGACGCAATAATCCAAGGTCGTGCGCAACAGAACTTACAAATTGCAGGACTGACCGATCCTGGTGTCAAAGTGACGATCAATGGACAACTCACCTACGCCAAACTAGATGGTGCATTTGGTCATAGTTTTCGTCTGAATGAGGGCAAGAATGATTTGGAGTTTATAGCGACAGACGCAGCTGGTAATGTGACTGAGAAGAAATTGTCAGTTATTTTTCAGTTGTAGTTTTTTTCAGCGTCGCTACCAGCAACACCCAGTACGAAAAAACAATTGGCTCAAAAAAAGAGTTGTTGAACTGTGCGTGGACAAGCAACGCCACGAGCGCAAACGCAATGATGTGCTCTTTTTGATAGACGATTTTATAATCTTTGAGTAAGATTGGAAGTAGTAACAACATTCCAACCAGCCCAATTCCCTGATACAGGAAAACAAAAATATTATTTGCCTGCAGGCCATGGTCAATACTTTTATCTGCAAAAGTGCTCGGATGGACACTAGAAAATAACCCAGTGCCAAAAAGCATTTTGATTGGATTAAGTTCAAAACCACCGAGTGCTTCTTGATCGTGGGAGATGCGACTATTGATACTGCTCGTTCGCAGCAGATCGACCCCTTCGCCAGTTGGTTTCGGTAGCGCAAGCAATGTGATCAAAAGGATGCCAGCGGCAAGACTGACAATTTTTTTGTTGCGTAGAAATTGTGTTACAAAGAAAATGGTAACGGCAAGGAACGTAGCCCGAGAGATGGTGGCCGCGATGGTCATGCTGAGTAGTACGGTAAGGGCAATTGTCAGCTTGGCAGGAATTCGCTTGCCCCAAGACCAGAGATTGGCGAGCGTGAGCACAAGTAGTATGCCAAAATAATTTGGATCAAGCATGCTGCCAATTGCTCGGTAGTAGTGGTCATCCCAACCGAGTACGGCCAAAAATCGCATATCTGGCAAAAAGAGATATTGGATCACTCCCATGATTGCCATGACTACTCCACTGGTGAGCAAGAAGAGGCGAAGCAGTTCTTTTTGCTTGGTGGCAACTGAGAGATAGATAGTCCAGGCTGTACTCGTGTATAAAAATGCACGAAAGGTGAGAAGCAATCCCCGTTGGTCGCCACTGGTAAAGCTTTGTAGCAGCACGCCGCTGATGATGAGTGCGACAAGAATTTTTGTATTCGTTCTCGACTCTTTCCAAGTTTTTAGCAGTATTCGAGCGTAGACTTTGCGTTTGGTAAACAAGTAGAAAAACAAAACGAGTTCGTGGGCGTATTGCGCTCCCCAAGGAACGGCAATTCTCTGGAGCTGTCCCAGTGAAAGGATAAAAATAAGTACACCAAGCAGTACTACTTCCTTGTTGAGTGATTTAGGTAGTTTCATTTTGTAGGTGCCAAGAAATACGATACGCGCGGACAAAAAATGAATGCAAACTCATGACGGTAGCGTACGCAAGGCCGCGCCAACCATCAAGAAATCCTCGAAGTAAAAAGTAATTGAGCAAAAATTTTGCAATCGGGTAGGTGCAGATTTCTATGCCCGTACGAAGTAGTGAAGTCTTTCGCTCTGCTGCTGCAAGTGCTGCGTAGTTTGATACTTTTGCTATAAATTGGTTAATGGAGGGATGAGCGGTGTGCAAAATGACGACGTCTGTTTGTTCAGTCGTGCCTGAGATTTGTGGCACTTCATGGACTTTTCCTTGGTATTTTGCCTTGGCGGGTTGCATTGCGCGCAAGATTTTTGTGCTCCCCCACTCTCCATAGTGCAGTTGCACGCCATAAAAAATATCGGAGCGTGTGAGATAGAGACCCGCTGCTTTGGTTTGAGAAATATATTTTTTGAGTTTTTCAAAATCTGATTCGCTTATTTTTTCATCTGAGTCGAGGAAGACCACCCAATCGCTGGTGGCGTTTTTGAGCGCTGCATTTCTGGCCGCGGCAAAATCTTGAATCGGTTGTTTGGTATTTTCTCGGCCAATAGTGATGACTGAAACGCTAGGTTGCATGTCGGAGGGATCTATACACACCAAATACGAGGAGCGGGAGCGGAATCAGTCGGGAAAAGAGAATGGCTTGGCCGGTGCCATAAAAGTCGTTGCTGGAAATAAAATAGAAGAGTCCAAAAACAAGTGAAGCGACGCTCAAGGCAAGATGGAGATTGAGTATGGCGTATTTTTTTGAAGTTAGCCAGAGATTGTAGCCAAGGTTGTTGCAGCTTTGTAAAATTCCTGCCAGTGCGAGCAGTGGGAGGATTGGGGCAATTGGTAGCCACTGTTTGCCAAAGAGCAATGAAACGAGTTGCGTCGGGAAGAAAAAAAGTGGTAGTGAAAGTAGCGTGATGAGACCGATGAGTGCAACAGAAGATTTTAGAAATGCGTTTCTGAGCCGAACTTTGTCATTTTGCATTTTAGAAAAAATGGGGAGCGTGGAGTGATTTAGTGCTTTTGAAACATCATAGTTTGGTTTGTGACTCAGTGCGTAGGCGTTGTGATAGAGGCCAAGTTTGTAGGTACCGAGTAACTTACCAATCAAAAAATCATCAATGTTATCTCCGATATAACTGAGCAACGCAGCGGGACTCAGGCCAAGCGAATTCTTGAGGATGTCTTTGGCGCGACTACTATGGAAAGTAAGTGTTGGCCAATCGGAGAATAAATAGAAAGAGGCAATGACTTCGATTATTGCAACAAAAACAAGTCCGAGTAGCAGCGCGAGTGGCGAGTGGATGAAAACTGCAAATAAAACTGTGGCTGTAGTTTCTATGAGCGAAAGCGAGAGTCTAAATATAGCTTCTTTCGAAAAGAGGAGTTCTTTTTGGTACTTGATCAAGCTGGGGTTAATGAAGCCTTTAATAAGCGGCACGAGGGCTGCTATCGCAGTCAGTGGTGCAAGTACGGGGTTGTTGTAGTATTTTGCCAGCAATAAACCGACGCTTGTCATGAGAATCGCAATAAAGAAGCCTCGAACGATTGCTATTACCCAAGCCGTACTGAGATAGTAACGGATGCTGCGCGTTGTTTGTAGCAAGGTGATGTTGACGCCAGTTTGTGTTGTTGCCTCGCTAATACCCAGCGCAACGAGCACAATCGCAAAGACGCCGAAGTCCGCTGGTGACAATATATGAGAAAGCAGTGATATTTTTACGAGCGCAATACCAGCCGTGGCAAACTTTAAAACCGTTTGCCAACTAAATCCACGAAGCGTATGTGCGGTATAACCCATCCTGCCATTATCTCTATTTACCGCTTGAAACTCCAGCGGAGAATCGTGATAATGAACGACGTCCTATGCATAGACTTATAAAATCATTTTCAAGCGTCATTCTCGATTTCATTGAAACAGTTGTAATTGGTTTATCGCTTTTTTTAGTTGTTTACTTATTCTTACTACAGCCGCATCAGGTAAACGGTCTGTCTATGTTTCCAAATTTTCACGATGGAGATTACTTGTTAACAGACAAAGTCAGTTACCGCGTTGGGACTCCGCAACGGGGAGATGTGATCGTATTTCATGCGCCGGCGGCCGCCAATTGTCCCGAAGACACTGGTTGTGATTTCATTAAACGAGTCATTGGCGTGCCGGGAGATACAGTACAGGTAAAAGACTCAAGTCTGTATCTAAACCAACAAAAACTTGATGAATCTCAATATTTGGATAGTTCGGTGATTACCAGTGAGGGGACATTTACTTCGGGTGGCAGGGTTATTACGCTTGGACCAAATGAGTACTTCGCGTCGGGTGATAATCGCCCACACTCGAGTGATTCGCGTGCTTGGGGTCCTGTTGCAGCAGACGAAATTGTCGGCAGAGCCTTCTTCCGCTACTGGCCAGCCAAAGATATTGGCTTGTTGCCAAAAGTTTCTTATTGAGATTCGATAATACTCATGAATTTTTCGAGGTCTTGTTGTGTTTTTTCTACATCACCCTTAAGGGTAATGCTGATTTTGGTTTGACGATCAGTGCGAACAAGATTGAGTTTTGATTTTGCGGCTAGCATGCCTTGGATCGTCTTTTCCCATTGTTTTAGCTTGGCTTTATCAATCGCGTACGCACCGGGAACTATATGAGACTTTGGGTCATGTGAGCTTTCTTTGGCATGTCGTGAGAGCTCCTCTGCCCTGCGCACAGAAGCATTTTCCTTCAAAATTCGTTTGTAGACTAAGACCATAGTCGATGGATTTAGAATGCCCGAAATGGCTCTTGCATGACCCTCAGAAATGTTGCCACCAAGCAAACCATCTTTGATAGCATCGGGAAGCGTGAGCAGTTTCAGAGTATTGCTAACATAAGAACTTGACTTGCTGACTCTGCGTGCGATATCCGCTACGCTAAACGAAAACTCTCGCTGTAGTTGTTGAAATGCTTGTGCACGTTCTATTGCTGATAAATTGGTTCGTTGGACGTTCTCTATTAAAGCGATTTCCAGCATTTCTCTAGGAGACGTTTTTTTGATGATTACAGGGACTTCACTGAGACCAGCAATTTTGGCTGCTCGCCAGCGGCGTTCGCCAGCAATAATTTGATACCCAGCGGGAGTATCTGCGACGACGAGTGGTTCGAGGACGCCAAACTGTTTAATGGAGTCTGCTAATTCTACGATTTCTGCCTCAGCAATTTTATTTCTGGGTTGGAAGGGATTTGGTTGTAAAAAGGTAATTGCGAGTAATTGTATGGATGAATTTGCCATAATAGCAAAGGTATATCACATCTGGCACTCAACGGGGAGTGGGACTTTGGTTACTCAGGAAGAACGTTGACGACTGTGGATGAATGTTGCTTTCCAAATTCTACTACTCCGTCTTTGAGCGCAAAGATTGTGTAGTCTCGTCCCAGTCCGACGTGCTTACCAGCTTTGTAGGTAGCACCGCGTTGTCTGATGATGATTGAGCCAATTTGAACTTTTTCTCCACCAAACTTTTTGACACCCAAGCGTTTGCCGTGGCGATTTCCTTGTTTGTGTTGGGCGACTGCGCCCGAGGCTTTGACATGTGACATATTATTTTTTCAGTATAAACGTATAAATTGAACGACTGACAATTGCGTCAGGTCTGCTGTATTTCAGCGGACCAGATACAGTAGTGTATCCGAGAGGCAAAAGTTTGTCAATCAAGTGGCCCATGTTGAACTCGACGTCTTTGACCGTGGTGTGTGGAAAAACAATGGTGACCGGTGCTCCGTTTGGCAAAAATGTTTTCCAGTTTTTGAAAGCGCCCAAATATAATTTTTCAAGTCCCCGAAAGATGTCCGGAACTTGCTCCGGTTTTGGTTTTGGTCTGCCCAAAAATGGTTCTGTTACGATAGCTGTAATGATGTGTGAAACTTGCTCTGGAACGTGGGTAGCGTCGCCAAGATGTACCTGCTGATTGTGTGGTTTTTGGTATGTTTCACTAAACCACCTGAGATTATCTATAGTTCCGGTCACAGAATTTTTGTCGAGATCAATTCCTACTCCTGCATCATCGAGCACAGCGTTTTCGAGTAATATGTTGCCAGAACCACAAAATGGGTCGAGTACTACTCTTTTTTCTGATTCGTCAAATGATCGGTTGATGTTCAGTAGCATTCGAGCGACTTTTGGTGGCAGCATACCCTTTTTTCTGTCAGCGTATGGTTTTTTTCGATCTCTGACTGTCCAGTCATCAATATTTTGGACTGCCACGGTGCGGGTTAGGTAAGAAGACGACGGAGTTGTTACAACAATAAATTCTTGCACTTTGTGTTGGTGCAGTAGCACTGCTGCAGAAATTCCAGATCGATTGCCATCGACAAAACGGGCTGATCTGCCAAGTAGCACTAATTCTTTTTTGATTTCTCCAGCATCGATTTTGTCTTCTTCACCGCGGTTAAATTCTCCAAATGCAAAGTTGATACGACCTTCGGCGGCATGTACGGCTATGGCTTCAGCAATATCTCTAGGAGTTACCGCAAGAAGTACAGTGAGACTTTGGAGTATTTTTACACAACCACCAAGGCGATTTTGTAATTCTTGAACGTCTAGATCATCTTTTGTTTCTAGGCTGATGATTTGATCAGTAATCTTCTCGAGTGATTGCTCATCGACTACACTGACAAGTTCGGCAAAAGAAAGCTTGCTGGTAGTGCCAAGCTGAAAGAAGTAGGTGTGCATGCAGTTTACTTTTTTAGAGAAATTTTCTCGATAGTGATAACGGACTCTGGCTGGCGATGGCCAAGCACTCTGCGCTGTCTGGATTTAGATTTGTAGGTTGCAACGCGGATTTTTGGTGCTCGTTGCTGCTTGTCGAGGACTGCGGTGACGCTTGCGCCAACAACAGTTGGAGCTCCGACGCTACAAGCTTTGTCGTTTTGGACCAAGAGAACGTCTGGAATGACAAACTTCTCACCCTCTTCTGTTTTGAGTCGAGGAACGATGAGACTCATGCCTTCTTCAACCAGAAATTGTTTTCCGGCCAACTGAATAACTGCGAAGAGTGAACTTGGGTTTGTCATAAGGTCGGTAGTATACCATGATTTCACTCAATTTGAAGGTGCGAGCGGTTCCCCGTCTCGATTGCAATGCTTTGGATCACTCCAAAAATAAGACAGGTGCTGAGCAGCGAGCTTCCGCCATAAGATAACAGTGGCAGCGCGACGCCTGTAACGGGCAGTAACCCCAAATTCATACCGATGTTTATACTCACCTGTGCAAGCAAAAGCACGAAGACACTGACCAAAAAAGTTTTGCTTGTTGTTGTAGCAGTTTTTTGCAGCAAATTGAGTACATATATAAGTAAACTGAGGTACAGACCGAGTAACGTTATCGAACCAATCAGGCCAAACTCTTCTGAAAACGATGCAAAAATAAAATCAGTTTCTTTTTCTGGCAAAAATTGTAGTTGTGATTGCGTACCGTGTTGCATGCCTCTGCCAAATAATCTGCCTGAGCCAACGGCTATTTTTGATTGTTCTACGTTGTAGGTAGCGGCTGACATTTCTTGGCTCGGTTGCAAGAAGCTTTCTACTCGGCTCTTTTGGTACGGTTGCAAAAGAAATGCCCAACTTACAGCTGTAAGCAGAATGCAGACAACACCCCCAAACAAATATGCTTTTAGAGGGATTGGTTGGAGCCAAAAAGCTGCACCAGCTGTACACAAGATAAGCAGCGTCATGCTGAGATTTGGTTGTAGAAAAATGAGCACCGCAGGTACTAGGGTGATAATTGCCATGCTCGTTAGTATTCGTAGTGATGTTTTTTTCTTGGTTATACCCGAGAGCATCAGGACGAGTGATGGTATAGCAAATTGAGACGGTTGGAGATTGAAGAATCCCAGTGAGATCCATCGATTTGTATTTCTTACTTCAGAAGAGAAAAGCAGCACAACAACGAGGAGTGTGATGGTGGCGTAATAGAACAGGTTGGCGTGGGAGAGAATTTTTGCAAAAGAGTACCTTTTTATGCCAAAAAAAGCGCCGAATCCTACCAAAAAATAGAGCAGCTGTCGGAGGGCAAGTGATGGATCAAGACCAAATAGCGTGGTGCTGCTCAAAATTGTAAAGCATCCAAGTATAGTTGGTAGAAAAAGGTGCTTCATCAAAGTACGAGCGAGAGTTCTGGCCCAATGGTAAGGTTTGTGCCGGTTTTTCTCTCAATCTCGTCTTGCCAGCCAGTTGGAATTTCCTTGACTGTGACTGTTGCGTGTTCACCTCTGGAAAGACCTTGTTTTTTACGCAAGACTTGAATCGATCGCATCAGGTCTCTAGCAGCGCCCTCAGTCGCAAGTTCTGGTGTTAGGTTTGTATCGAGCTCGACACGTTGTTGCTCTGTTGTTTGTGTCCAAGTGACATTTTTGATGTTTGTTTCAGCTTTGAGAACAGCCAACGTCTCTTCACTTGGCTTTTTTGTCGTGTCCCAGACCACAATAGTGCCAAGTGGTTGGCGAATTTTAATGCCTGCCGCGGCTCGAGCAGCGTGTGCCTGCTCTACAACTTTCCTGATAACGGCCATTTCTTGTTCTAGATTTGTATCGAGTAATTTGGTGTTTGGTGTTGGCCAATCAAGTAAGTGAATACTTGAGTTTTCGTCAGATATTTGTTGGTGCACAAACTCAGCAAAGAATGGAGTAATTGGCGCAAACAGCAGAGCAAGTTGCCAGAGGACAGTACCATATACAGCGAGTGATTCAGTATTTTCTGAGTCTGCCAATCGATCTCGACTGCGACGAACATACCAGGTAGAAATTTCGTTGAGTAACTGCATTAAGCCCCGAGCTGAATCGACTACGTTGTACGCATCCATATCACGTGTCGTGCTCGCAATGTATGTTTGCACTCTACTCAAAATCCATCGATCAAGGACATTTTTTGGTTTTGTGGTTACTTGCTTGAGTGGTTCATTTTTTGGATTATTGAGTTTGTAGAGCGAAATACAGTTGTACCAAATGAGAAATACTTTCTTTCGAATATCTGAGACTTCTTTTTCATTAAAACTCAGATTTTCTGACTTCATCACGGGTGAGCTCATGAGATACAGACGTAAGCTATCGGCGCCAAAAGTATCAATCACTTGCATTGGATCTGGGAAGTTATTTTTTGACTTGCTCATTTTTGAGCCATCTTCTGCCAAAATAGTGCCGGTGGTGAGGGTATTCTCTACCGCTGGTTTGCCAAATATTCCGACAGACAAGACGTGCATGGTATAGAACCAGGCTCTTGTTTGTGCGATGTATTCACTAACAAATTGAGCGGGATATGAGCTCTCAAATTCTTTTTCATTTTCGAATGGATAGTGGCGTGAGGCAAATGGCATTGAGCCAGACTCGACCCAACAGTCAAAAACTTCTGGTACTCTAGTTCCAACAATTGTCTTTTCGTCGTCAATCCATACTTTGATAGCATCAATACTTTCTCGATGAATATCGGTCAGATTTACCACTTCGTTTGGCTGACATGCCCACTCTTGTAGTTCTGCAATTGAGCCAACAATTCGCTCTTTGCCATCTTCGGATCGCCAAATTGGGAGCGGTGTTCCCCAATAGCGAGAGCGAGAGATATTCCAATCGGGTGCTGTCGAAAGTCCGTTACCAAAACGACCTTGCTTCAGGTGCTCTGGATACCAATTCATTTGTTCGTTCGCATCTTTGAGGGCGGGTTTAAGTTTTTGTACATTGACGAACCAAGCTGGCAGCGGAGCATGGTAGAGGCGTGTGCCACAGCGATAGCACTCAGCCACACTGTGTGTATGAGCCTCCTGTTTGTAGACTAAGCCTCGCTCGAGCAGTGCATCATCAACAACTGAGTTGGCCTCATTGATAGACTTCCCTACCCAGCTACCTAGCTCGGCCTTCAATTTTCCGTGTTCATCAACGTGTTCAATCACTTGAATACAGTGTTCTTGCATGATGCGATAGTCGTCTTCGCCGTAGGCAGCGAGGGTTACAATGCCGGTACCCTCACTGTCAGTTACAAACTCATCTGCGACTATGACGCCAAATTTTTCGCCGTTTTCACGATTTGGATAAAAGTCAAAGTGTGGTTCAAACTCGAGCTTCGTGAGGTCTGCGCCCAACTGCTGAGTAACAATTTCGTATGGCTTATCCTCGAGCATTTCCAGACGACTTTTTGCCAGAATGTACTCTGCATCTCCTTGTCGTACGGTCACATATTCAAGAGTTGGGTGTACAGCAAGTGCTGGCGTGGCCAACTTGTTCCACGGCGTGGTTGACCATGCGAGCAGGTACTGGTTTTTTGTGCCGCTAATTTTGTATTTATAGGTGGTCGCAGTATCTGTGACAGTGCTGTAACTATTGTCCATGGCAATTTCAAAATTGGACAGTGGGGTTGTGCAGCGAGAACAATACAGAATAACCTTTTTACCCTGATAAATATGGCCTTTTTCGGATAGTTGTTTGAATCCCCACCAAACTGATTCCATGTATGTGCGGTCCATTGTTTTGTAGTTATTATCGAAATCTGCCCAGCGACCGAGGCGTTCGATGATTGTTTTCCATTCGCCATCGAGGCGAAGTACTTCTGAGCGACAAGCTGCATTAAAGCGATCGATACCGTATGCTTCAATTTCATTTTTTCCGTGTGTGAGGCCGAGTTTTTTCTCGATCATATTTTCGATTGGCAGGCCGTGACAATCCCAGCCCCAGACGCGTTCGACTCGGTAACCCTTCATTGTCCAGTAACGCGGAAAAACATCCTTGCTTGTTGAGCCGAGTAGGTGGCCGTAGTGTGGCATGCCGGTCGCAAATGGTGGTCCATCGTAAAACACATATTGCTTATCTTTTGGACGATTTGAAACACTTTTCTCAAAAGTGTTATTTTGTCGCCAATACTCCAACTGCGAACGTTCTAGTTGCGGGAGATCAAGTGTGGTGGGAAATGATTGAACTGTTTTTGACATGCTGTACTCTAGTCTATCAGCGAAAGCTCGCTAATTGGCTAGTGCTTTTTTCGCAAGAACGCAGGAATTTCAAACTCATCTTCAAACTCTGTTGCTGCGGTGACGCTCTGTGTTTTGTTTACACGACTTGGCTGTTCTGGTTCAAAATCTTCCGATTGTACGAAGGGACTTTCGCTTGGTCTGCTTGAGGTAATCTGTGTCGTTGTGAGTGGCTGTGTATAGCCGTCTGGAGCTCGATCAATTTTTGTGATTTGCGGCGCATCTTCTGTTTTTTGCTTTGGCATTCTCGATTGAGATTCTCCGCTGTAGGCGCCAAACATTTGACGTTTGGAACCTGCAAAACCCATTTGTCGTTCGTCAAACCCCGTTGCAATCACACTAATCTTTATGCTATTGCCCATTGTTTCGTCGATAGTCGCTCCAAAAATAACATTTGCTTGCGGGTCTGCTGCGTTTGAGATAATTTGAGATGCGTCAGAAACTTCGGTCATTGTCATGTCTGAACCGCCGATGATGTTAAACAAAATGCCTCTCGCGCCTTCAATTGATACCTCAAGTAATGGTGACGCTATAGCCATGCGAGCAGCAGTAGAAGCGCGGTTTTCGCCACTGGCTTCTCCAATGCCCATGAGGGCTGAGCCAGAATCTGTCATGATTGTTTTGACATCTGCAAAGTCAACGTTGATGAGGCCAGGTACGGTGATGAGGTCAGAAATGCCTTGTACGCCCTGTCCAAGCACGTTATCAGCTAAGCGGAATGCGTCGAGCAACGTCATTTTTTTGTCCACCACGTCCATCAGACGTTGATTTGGAATCACAATGAGTGTATCTACCGTGTCTCTGAGCAGCCCAATACCTTCTTCTGCGGAGGTCATGCGGCGAGTGCCTTCGAAGGCAAAGGGTTTGGTGACAACTGCGACCGTGAGTGCACCCGATTGTTTGGCAATTTCAGCTACGATCGGCGATGCGCCAGTACCAGTGCCGCCACCCATACCTGCAGTGATAAAAACCATGTCTGTATCGTAGAGGAGATCCTTGAGTTTTTCGTAGGATTCTTCGGCTGCAGTTTTGCCAACTTCTGGGTCTGCACCGGAGCCGAGACCTTTGGTAAAGTTTGAGCCGATTTGCAGTTTTGTTTCTGCCTGGGAAGTGAGCAGTGCCTGTGCATCTGTGTTGATTGCAATAAACTCCACACCCTGAATTTGCTTGGATGTAATCATCGAATTGACTGCATTGCTGCCACCGCCTCCGATGCCAATTACTTTGATTTTTGCGAAGGTAGTATTTGAGGGTTTAACAAGTGCCATATCGATATATCTCGCAGTGTATCATTTATAGTCCGAGAATCAACTGGCCTAGTATACCCTACGGAAGGAGCGAAGAAAGCAGTCGTTTTACTGATGAAAATACACCGCCGAGATTGAAGCTCGGTAATCCTTTAAGTGAGAACGATCGTTTTTGTGTACTGCCGCCGAGCTTTTTACCAAATTCAAGGAGACCAATTGCAGTTGCAAATGAAGGTTTGTGGATATCGTTGGTGAGGCCACTTAACACAGTTGGCTCTCCTACCCGTACGGCAACACGCAGTTCTTTCTTTCCAACTGAAGCCATATCTTGCGTGCTTGCTCCCCCACCCGTGAGAACTAAGCCAGCTGGGATTTCATCGAGAATGCCTGCGTCATCCAACGCTTTTTCTATGAGTGAAAAAATTTCTTGCATGCGTGGAATCATGATGCCTTCGGAAATAGCTTTTTTTGAGAGCACTTCATCGCTGCCGTCAACGAGCCCAAAGTCTTGTAGCCGAAGCGTATCTTGTTTCTTTTTTCTTGAACCAAAATCCTCTTTTGACTCCCCAGGGAGTGGCTTTTGAGCATCGAGCGCTTCGTCTGAAAGTGAGATCTTGATTTTTTCTGCTGTTTCCAAACTTACCCTGCAACCGAGGGCAATATCTTGCGTGATGTGTCGAGCGCCAACTGGTAGTGAGGCGGAAAAAACCAGAGAACCTTCTTGATAGGCACAGATTGATGTAGAACCAGCGCCAATATCTACTAGTGCCACGCCAAGTTCTTTTTCCGTTTCTGTCAATGTGACATCGGCGGCTGCGAGTCCAGAAAAAACAAAACCATCAACTTGTAATCCCAGATCCGTCAAACACTTTTCTATATTAATAAGCGTTGTATTGAGCCCAGTAATTATATGAGCCTCGGATTCAAGGCGCACGCCAGTCATGCCGACTGGGTCTTTAATACCTTCTTGCGAGTCGACCTTGTAGGCATTTGGGATGACATGAATGATTTGACGATCTGAAGGCAGGGACACCGCTCGTGCGGCTTCTGTTACCCGATCTACATCTGATCTGGTGATTTCTTGTTGTGGTGAGGCAACGGCAACAACACCCTTGGAGTTGAGAGATTGAATGTGCGTGCCACCAACTGAAACATAGGCTGATTTTACTTCCAGCCCCGCCATCCGCTCGGCGCCATCAAGACTTTGAGTGATGGTGTCGAGAACTTTCTCCAGATCGATGATTTGGCTTTTTCGCATTCCTCGAGATGACACGACACTGACACCGAGAACTTGCAGCTTTTGTCCTTCGTCAATCGTTGCGATCAGAGTGGCACATTTGTCTGTACCAAGGTCAATGGCGGTAACTATCGAGTGTGTTGGCATATAGTAGCGTGCGAGTAGCATAGCAAAATTATTGTTGAGTGCGTAGTAGTGGTAGATCAAATCGCAGGTCAATTTCTCGTAGTGGCTCATCAAGTTCTGTGACGGCTGGTGACTGGAGAATTTGTTGCAATTGTTCAATCTTCATTTTTGAGTTTGTATAAGGCAGAAATATTCGAACCCCATCTGTTGACTTGAGCTCCACAAAATCTGGCTTTGCAATCAGTGTGGTTGTGAGGAGCGGGGTTTTATCTCTCGCAACGAATGCTTGGAGGAATGTGTGCAGTTCTGGCGACAAGTTGAATGCTCCTTTTAGAAGCACGTCGGAATTTGTCGCAGATGCGGTGAGCAACTCGCTAGTTCCAGATTCAGAAACACCATATAATTCTCCAGAATCAAGTTGTATGGTGTATGCAAGTGGTTTATTTTGAAAGTAGAGTACGAGTGTTTGCGGCAATCGCAGCTCATATCGTTCGAGTTCTAAATTATGTTCGGCTGCATACGCAACAATGATGGGATGCTGCGTAAAGTCAGTAAAAAATAATGACGTTGTCTTGAGTTTTGCAAGCAGCTGTTCGTCTGGACAGGTCGATGCGGCCGTAGTGTGACACACAATGGTTTGGATACGTAGAAATAGATACGAGCAAGCAATTAATACTAAAAAAACTACCCAGCTACCGCTCCATCCAGTAAGATATCGTTTCATTTTGTTGCGTAGGATTTGACAAGCTTCCAGAGTTTTTTTGTGCCCTGTGTATTGCCGTCGTGCAGTAACATTTTTTTCCTGCGAGATCCTAAAGTGAGTGAAAGTGTTTTGAGTGCAGCGAGGAGTGTTTCTGGCGTGAGATGCTTTTGCGATAGTACGATTGACCCACCAGATTTTACTGCAAGTTCAGCGTTTTTCAGCTGTTCTTGTTTGTGTGAAAATGGCAATGGAATGAAGATAGTTGGAATACCAAAGTGTTGCAGCTCGAAGGTAGTGTTGGCACCTGCTCTGGAGATAACCGCGCTGGCTTGTTTGTAAATCCAGGTCAATTCCTCTTCTGTGATCCACTCTTTCACATAGTAACGACTTTGTGCCGGTTGGGAGAGGCGCAACATTTCATTCTGCAACTGTTGGCGGTAATTTGTTTGCTTGGTTGGAGCTCCACACTGATGAATTACTACCCAATCTTTTGTCAGCTGTGGCAAAATTTGGGTAATTGTCGCGTTGATTACCTGCGAACCTTGATTGCCGCCTGTTACATAGAGCAATGGATGTTTTTCTGTTGATTTATACCAGCTCGGTGTGGTTGGGTTTTTCTCCTCCAGCTTTTGTCGCAGTAAATTTCCGGTAAAAACTGCTTTTTTAAACGGAAATTGTGTCAGTGCTGTAGTGTGAGACACGGCAATTTTTTTGCTAAACAGGCCAATTATTTGGTTGCTCAGGCTGGCTACCGCAGTCTGCTCATGCGTGATAACAGGTATGCGTTTTAACCAACTTGCAATTGCGACGGGAACTGCCAAATAGCCGCCAAACAACACAACTACGTCTGGTTTTTCTGCTTTCAAAATTTGCGTTGCTTTGACAAAGCCAAGTAATACTTGCCAAGTTTGTGCAAATAATTGCAGTGGCGAGTGATAGGAGAGTTTGCCAGATTGAAATTGGACAAATTTTATTTTTCGCTCGGCGATCGCTTGGCTTTCGTGAGAGCGTTGTTGGTTTTCTATTTGAGAAAACTTTCTGCCTAAAAAAACAAATTCTGGATCAGATTGACCCAAGACATAGTCGATGAATGCGAGTGCAGGGGTAAGATGTCCACCGGTTGTTAGTATTTTCATGCTGATTCTCGAGCGGCGCGAATTACCACGCCTGAGGCAAACAATAACATGATCAAAGACGATCTTCCATACGAGAAAAATGGCAAGGGCTCACCCGTCAGTGGAATGAGGCCAACTGTGGCAAGTAGATTTAAGAAGGTTTGCCCCGCAAACCAGAGGAGTATACCGTATACGAGTAGCTGTTGCTCTGGTTTTGATTCGAGCTGTGCTGCTGCGCGATAGAGGTAGAGAAATAGCAGTGAAAAAAGTATTACTATGACAAAGGCACCGACAAACCCAAGTTCTTCGCCAACAATAGCAAAAATTGAGTCAGTGCTTGATTCAGGTAGGTATGAGAGTTTTTGTTGTGAGTTGCCAATACCGTGACCAAACCAACCGCCACGTCCAAATGCGAGTGCAATTTGTGCGACATGAAAACCTGTGCCCTGCAGATCACTCGTCGGGTTGAAAAAGGTTTTGACGCGGTCCAAGCGATATGGAGAAGTAAACACAGCGAGAAGCAGTAGCGGTGTGCAGATCAGGCCAACGAGTGCTAGTTTTTTTATCGAGCCACCCGCGAGAAAGAAAATGCCAACCGCGATAGTGCTGAGTAGCAGTGTAGAGCCAAGGTCTGGCTGCAGAAGAAGTAACCCTAGCGGGAGTGCTGTCAGCAGCAAAAATGGACGAATGCGCTGTTTTTTTGCAAACCAATGAGCGAAACCAGCTACAAGCGCAAACTTCATTATTTCAACTGGTTGCAAAACCATGAAGCCAAGATTTATCCAGCGTCGTGCCCCGTTCAACTTGAGGCCAACGACCGGCACAAACACGAGTAGTAGTAAGAGTATTCCAAATATGTACAGACTGGGGCCAAATCGATTCCAAAATGTAGTCGGTATAAGACTAGCAGCTATAAACGCGCCGACTCCTATACCAATACCTAACAGCTGTTGAGTAATGAGCGCATACGGCGTGCCAAAGGTTCGGTAGCTTTCGTTTATGGAGCTTTCAAACACAAAGATAATTCCTATGAGAGTGAGAAGCCCAGTAATCAAAAAAAGCCAGCGCGCAACACTCGTATGTTGTATTTTTGTTCGCGTCATCTCACTACTGTGAGCCAAACACCAAATATGGTGAGTAAAATTTGAATAATCCAGGCTCGTTGTACAATTTTTGGTTCTTCCCATCCTTGTTGCTGTAGTGTCAGATGAAAGGGAGCGGCTGGAAATAACTTCTTTTTTCGGAATCGTTTTGACAGCAATTGCAAAAATGAAGTTGTAATTTCAAGTACAAATATAAAGCCGATAATGAGTAGCGCGAAGACTTTGCCAAGCAACAATCCTATAACAGCAAGCGTGGCTCCAAACGCGAGAGAGCCGACGTCACCCATGAATATTCTGGCTGGATAGACGTTGAAGTAGAGAAAAGAAATGAGGGAGCCGATCCAAATTGCGATAAACAAGGATAATGGGATATCGAGAATGGAGGCTGAGAGGAGCCAAAGCCCAAAGAGACAAATCATGAGCGAACCGGAGGCAAGTCCGTCGAGTCCGTCGGTTACATTGACTGCATTTGCAAACGCCAAAATAGTAAACGTAGCGAAGGGAACAAACAGTAACCCGAGATTAAATGTGCCGATGAACGGAATGTTGATAAAAGATATCCCAAGGTTTTGATACAGCATCAGACTGATGATGAGTGAAAGAATGAGCTCTAAGAAAAATTTGTGTTTCATCCCTAGGCCAAAAAAGCCTTCCTTCTCGAGTAGAAAAAACTTTTTAATGTCGTCATAGAGGCCAAGTAGGCCAAATGAAATGAAGGTAAAGAAAATAATATTAATCTCCGCGGTGATATCTCGATGCACGCTGGTAACCTCTTGCCCAAAGAATTTTACCAGAGGTAAAATGATTGCAAATAGTCCAGAAACGACGAGGATGACAAGTAGGCCTCCACCGATTGGAACACCTGCTTTTTTTGCATGGAAACGATTAAAAATCGGGGTTAATTTGCCAAATATGTCGGAAGTAATTTGTGACTTCCTGCGAAATCGCCAGGAGTACAAAAGATTGATGAAGGGAATGATGAGAATTGAGGTAACAATGAAAGAAAATAAGAGAACGCCAAACGCGATGCCGAGTGATTGCATACCTTTATGATACTACGTTCTGGTGATTTCTGCGCCGAGAGAACGAAGTCGTTCATCTAGTGATTCATATCCGCGGTCAATGTGTCCAATAGAACTGATGGTACTTTTGCCAGTGGCAATGAGGGCAGCTATAACCAAGGTAGCACCATGGCGGAGGTCTTTCACCGAAAATTCACCAGCCTGCAGCTGTGTGGGTCCAGAGATCGCGATTGCATGCTGGATTTCTTTGTCACTTTCTTCGTACTCGAAATTATATTGCTCGACTGGGTTTGCAACTTCTGGTTGAAAAGCAGTAATATGTGCCCCCATTGCTTGGAGTTCTTTGACGTATTGGAAGCGACTCTGGTAAATTGTCTCGTGAATAGTACTGGTGCCAACGGCTTGCGTCATCAGGGTTGCCCACAGCGGCTGCCAGTCAGTCATAAAACCTGGTGCTTGTGCGGTTGTTACATCGGTCGCCTTGAGAGGACCTTTATAAAAAAAACGAATGCCATATTGGCCAACTTCAAAACCCGCGCCAATTTCGTCGAGTTTTGCCAAAAACGAAGTGAGATGTTCTGAATTTGCATTCTCAATGATAATGTCACCCTCTGTGGCAATTGCAGCACATGCGTAACTGACAGCTTCATTGCGATCTGGCATCAATTTGTGAATGGCGCCGTTTAGTTTTTCTACCCCGATAATTTCAATTACTCTGTGTTCTGGACGAGATATTTTTGCGCCCATTTCAATAAGAAACTCTATAAGATCATCAACTTCGGGTTCTTCGGAGACATTTTCCAATCTTGTTGTTCCTTCGGCGAGCACCGCGGCAAGAATAATTGTTTCGGTTCCTGTGTGTGTATTTTTGTGAAAACGATAGTTTGCTCCATACAATTTTTCTGCTTGAGCAAAAAATATGCCATTTTCTAGCGACACATCTGCACCGAGTGCGCGCAGGCCATCAAAGTGCCAATCGAGTGGTCGCTTGCCAATCTTATCTCCACCCGGCATGGGTACGATTGCTTTGCCAAATCGAGCAAGGAGTGGTGCGATAAACATGCTTGAAAATCGACCTTCTTCGCCGACAGTATTTGAGAGTTCAAATGAATCCATACCACTCGGGTCGATTACCAGTGCTCGTTCTCCAACTTTTTTCACTTCTCCACCGAGCGAAGTAATAATGTTGCCAACTGTGGTTACGTCTTGAATATGGGAGAAGTTCAGAATTCTTGAGGGTGTATCCCCGAGTAGCGCCGCGAGCATGAGTTTATATGAAGCGTTTTTGGCGCCGCCAATTCTGACTGAGCCAAATAATGGTTTGCCACCGACGATTTCAAATGAGTTCATAGATTCCATTATAACTGAGTTATGAATGCTAGTTCTTCGGGTTTAAATCCTTTAAAAAATATTTCTGGTTTGAGTGAAATGCCAAATTTTACCTTGACCGCTGCATGAATGCGTTTTAATAACTCGAGGTAATCGGTAGCAGTTGCCGCTCCAGTATTTACGATAAAAGCCGCGTGTTGCTGTGAAATCTCGGCGTCACCAATTCGTAGTCCAGCCAGGTGTAATTTTTGATCAACCAGGTAACCAATGCTTGGGGTTGGCAGTGAGAGTTGCGCTTGCTCTTCGACTGAAATATTTTGAAAGACACAACCAAGCGAGCGGGCCGGCTGTTTCTGCTTTTGTCTTGACCAATCTGTTATGACTTGCTGCGCCCGTTGTTGGTCACCTCTAAATAGTTGGAGTCGAACAGACAAAATAAACTCGTTAGAATGATGAAATCTTGAGTAGTCATAGCCAAATTCAAGCTGGTCGGCAGAAAGTGTTTGTGTCGTTCCAGACGCATCAAGCACAGTGACAGACGCTATAAACTCTGAAATATAATGAGTTCCGCCGTGGATATTATTTACCACTGCCCCACCCAGAGATGCGGGAATTTTGGTAAACCACTGCAGTCCGGTGATACCTCGTTGCACTAGCTGCTGAATAAGTACTGGTAGCGCTGCGCCAGCGTCAACGTCTACAACCACTCGTTCTGCATCATTTTCGTCATAATCTATGTCTTGAAACTGTGGCATTCTAGAATCTGAGGTGGCTGCTTTCCATCGAGCGTCGATCGCTGTCGCTGAGCTGGCCGTTGGCTGTTCGGTGAGCACCCGTATTTCGCTGGCAGTATTTTTGATAACCAAACCAGCAATACCTCGATCTGCAATCAGTGTGTTGGCGCCCCAGCCGAGCACGGTGGTGGGAATTTTTAGACCCACAGCAGCTTGCAGTACCTTGGTACATTCATCTTTTGAGGTAACAATACAAAATAGTTCCGCAGGTCCACCAATGCCTACCGTTGTATGGTGTGCCAGCGATTCATTTTCGCGAAAAGTAGTATCGGGACAGGTCTGAATGAGTTGTGTTTTCCAGGAGTTCATGATGTCATTGTAGCAATTCATGAACCAGATAAATATCTCCGGCTCCTAGTGTGATACAGACGTCGCCTGCTAAGAGGTTTGTTTTGCACCACTCTGCTAGTTTTGATACGTCTGGCAAGACCTCTAATGTTTTGAGCTGTCGTTTTTTTCCGATTGCAGTTTTGAGCATGTCACTCGAAATAGTGGTATCACTTTGTTCTCGTGCTGAGGCATAAATAGGCAATAACAGCACTTCATCAGCAAGTGATAGCGCAGATACAAATTCTGTAAATAATTTTTTAGTTCTAGAGTAGGTGTGTGGCTGAAAGGCAAAAACAATGCGCTTATTTGGTTCCCACTCTTTCGCCGCCACAATCGTTGCAGTGATTTCTGCTGGGTGGTGGGCGTAGTCATCGTAGTACTGAACGCCGTGAACCAGGCCTTTGTTTTCAAACCGTCGTTGGGTTGAGGCAAATGTGCGGATTGCTGCGATGGAGTCCTCGATGGAAAGGCCAAGTGACACACATGCTGCGATAGCCGCAGTTGCATTGAGCATATTAAAAAACCCAGGAACTCCGAGGACGAGTGAGTATGCGGTTCCCTGATATTCAAGTGTTGTGGTGGCTTGTTTGTCTTTGACTGTCAAATTTTCTCGCAGCCGGAATGTATCTTCTGGTCGTGTGCCATAGGTGAGTATGTGCTCGACAGGAGCAGAAACTGCAGCGAGCGATTGTGAGTTGATGATGAGCGTACTCGGATTTTTCATTTGTGCAAAAAATGTATTAAAGACAGCGAGCGTGTCCGATTCCTCAGCATACACATCTGGGTGGTCGTGCAAAATATTGGTGCAAACGGTGATGCTCGGGTGCAAATAAGAAAAACGCGCAACTCGCAGTTTTGGGTTTTGCTCTGTTGGGTCAGTGACATATTCATCGGCTTCCGCGACAAAGGTTGTGCCCTCGGGAGAAAATTTGCCAGTATTCTCGAGACCAAGGATGCTGCCGACGCCAACTGCATATGAAGGATGCTGCTCGAGTTTTTCCAAAATCCAGGTGATCATCGCTGTAGTAGTCGATTTGCCACCGACGCCGCAAACAGCTACACCATTTTTTTGGTCAAAGAACATACCTAGTGCTTCTGCATGGGAAAATATTGGAATGCCTGCTGCCAGTGCTGCTTGCACTTGCATGTTGTTAATCGATTGATGCGCAGCGGTATAAATAATGCAGTCAGTTCCCCCTGGTAACGGCTCAGCGAATGACGTTTGAATGACAAGATCTAGTTTATCCAACGCACTTTTGGTAACAAAATTATTTGTGAGATCGCTACCAGTCACCTGCACGTCATAATCTCGCAACAACTGTGCGAGCGCTGTCATAGCAACGCCTTTGATGCCAACAAGATGTACCTGTTTGTAAGGGAAATTTGTCATGATGCTATGAGTGATTTAAGCACAGGCAGAATTTTTTTACTACTATGGCGTAACAATGCTCGGTGAACTGCGTCCACTTCCGATTGTTGATGAATAGTTTTTTGTAGCAACGGACTCTCGATGATCCTCGCGTCTTGCAGCAAATTATTGACCACAGGAAATTCACTTTGTGCTGCGTAGGCAGCGAGTAACTTTGTTTCGATTGGATCTGAGTTCACAAGTATATGGGTGAGCGGAAATCCGAGCGTGCGTTCTATTTCCGCAACGTGGTCTTTTGCGGTCATATCGTGCGTTTGTGAGTGCCGGGTCATCAGGTTGAGAAAGTACGCGATTGGAGCTTTTGATTTTTTAAGTGCTTGAGATAGACCTGGGGTTACCAAAACGGCAAGCAAGCTCGCATAGAGATCTCCTGGTCCAATTATGACGAGATCTGCTTGTTGTATTGCGGCTGCGGCTGCGGGGTTGAGTTGACAGTTGGGAGTGAGGGCAACAGATAAGATTTTTTTTGGTTGCGCCGTCACTGCATCTAATATATGTTCACCAACCACAGTTGTACCGTCGGTATAGGTGATTGCTAAGTTGACCGCAGATTCTGTACTAGGAATCACAGTTCCTTGAATGCGGAAAATTTGTTGCGCTACCTCGAGCGCTTTGGTAGTAGAGGCATACGTATCTTGTAAAGCAGTCAGAATCAGATTTCCAAGATTATGCCCCTTGAGACCACTCCCTTTTTCAAATCGGTAGAGCAACAATTGTTGCAGGGCTTTTTGGCTGTCGGTGTTTGCGAGTGCTGCCAAAGATTGGCGCAAGTCCCCGACTGGTGGAAATCCGAATTCGTCTCTAATTCTGCCCGTCGAGCCACCGGAGTCTGAGACCGCAATAATCGTAGTTATTTTGACAGGTAACTTTTTGAGTGCAGTTACAACGGGATAAATTCCTGTTCCGCCACCGATCACAACGACAGATTTGTCTCTCATGTTTGATTTTTGGCGAGCTTAGTTGTAATCCGAACATCGTCCCAAGGAATTTCTTCTGTTCCGTAACTCATACTTTGTTCATGGCCTTTACCAAGAATGGCAACTATGTCTCCTGGCTGAGCTGCATCCAACGCAAATTGGATAGCTTCCCCCCTGTCTGCAATAGATACAACTTTATCGTGATTACTACGTAATTGTTCTTTCATTTGTCGAATAATTGACCATTTATCTTCTGTACGCGGATCTTCTGCGGTGAATATTGCAAGGTCTGCCAGATCAGTAGCAATTTTTCCCATGACGGGACGCTTGTCTCTGTCGCGCAATCCGGCACAGCCAAAGACCACAATGACTCTTCCCTGTTTTTTCTTTACTGCCTGCTGCTTCTTGAGCGTAGTGAGAACAGCTTCGATGCCCTGAGGTGTGTGCGCAAAATCGATCAGCACTTTGTATGGTTTCCCTAGGTCAAGCCACTGCATTCTGCCGGGAGCATGCACAAAAGTGGTTACTGCCGCTATGAATGTTTCTTTTGAAATTCCGAGCTGCTGAGTAATTTGGAAAACAAGACGAGCGTTTTGCTGGTTATATAGCTCTGGAAATCGAGCTGCGATGGCTTTGGAGACACCTGGTGGCAAGCGGTCACTTGCAGAAAAAGTTTGTATATCTTTGCCAGAAATCAGCTTCGTAAGTAACGGAAAAGATTGATCATCAGCATTTAGGACGACGCTTTTTGCTTTTTTGAGCAGCAACGCTTTGGCCGCTACATAGTTTTCGTACGTGAGATGATAATCGAGATGTTCGCGGTCAATATTGGTAATTGCAGCAATTTCAGGTCGAATTCCCCAGGTGCGAAATTGGTATATTCCATGAGAAGTGGTTTCGAGAACCAGGTGCTCATATTTTTTTTCAACAAGCTGCTTCATGAACGCATAGAGGTCTTTTGGTTGGGGTGCAGTGACGTGTAGGCCAGAATCATTTGGTTGCTTGCCCATAAAAAATCCAATTGTGCTGACAAGTCCAGATTTATATTTTGCCGTGACAAGTACGTGTTGTAAAAGTGTTGAGGTGGTTGTTTTGCCGTCAGTACCAGTGATGGCAATGATTTTCAGTTTTTTTTCTGGAAATTTTGTTGCCAGTTGTGCGCGTAAACCCTGGAGCAAGCCCGTTTTTACAAAGTGAAATGGGCGTTTGAGGAAGTAGAGAGCTTGCGCTAGCATGTCATTATTATAAAGCACTTACTGGCGCAAACTAAGCGAGATCTGTTCTGCCATCCGAAACCAGAGCGGAGCTGCGGTTTCAGCTGCCCAAGGCGAAGTGCCTGGTTCCTGCAGTTTTACAAAAAGCAGAAAATCTGGATCGTGTGGCGGAGAAAAACCTATGAAGCTCACGATCGTCGCGTCCTCTTTATAACCACCTTCCTCTGCGACCTGTGAGGTTCCAGTTTTTCCAGCTACTGGAATTTTTTTTGAGTAGGTCCATTGTGCTTCGCCATGTTCCGCAGCGTACACAAGCATGTCTTGCAGTGTTTGAGCGGATGCTGTGCTCATGACTCGTTCCTCAACAACTGGTTGTACAGTGTGTGTTTTTCCTTCGACTGAATCAAAAACGGAGCTAATGATTTGCGGTCGCAGTAACTCGCCATTGTTGGCAACCGCTGCCACGGCGCGAACGAGCTGGAGGCTCGAAACAGTGATTCCCTGTCCAAACGATCTGGTGGCCGTTTCGACTGGTCGCCAACTGGTTGGAAATGGTGTGTCACGGTCTCCTTGCAAATCTGCACCAAGCTCTTTTCCAATACCAAACTTTTTTAGATATTCTACAAATGTCTCATTTCCAAGTTTTTCACTGATAAAAATCATCGCAGTGTTGTCAGAACGGGCCAGCGCATCACTCATTGTCGTGTTTGGATGGTACTCGTCGTTCCACGTTCTGATTGTGTATGAGCCAAATTGTCTTGGTCCTGTGCAAGTGTCGCAAGTAGTTTCTGGGGTTATTTTTCCGGTGTCGAGTCCCGCCGCCACTGTGAGTATTTTAAAAGTTGAGCCAGGTTCATAGAGTTCGGTCAGAGCAGGATTTTTATATGACTCAGGGTCATAGAGATAAAACTTTTCTTGAGCAAAAGTAGGGGCTGCTGCAATTCCAAGAATTCGACCTGTTTTTGGTTCATATGCGATTGCCTCACCACCGAGTGCCTCGTAGCGTTGTATGCCCAACTGCAATTCTCGCTCTAGAATTCTTTGAATATCTCTGTCTATAGTAGTTGTTACGTCACGTCCATTGAGCGAGACGAACTCTTCTTTTTCGGAAAAGAGTTTTCCTCCTAATGCATCTCGTACCACTTGTCGCTGTACTCGTTGCGGTTGTAATTCTTTTTCTAGCGCACCTTCAATTCCAAAATAACCAATGTCTTCACCTGCTTCTGTTTTTCCAATAAAGCCAGTGAGCTGCGCGGCCATTGAAGCTTCGGGGTAGTACCGCACTTCGTACTCATCGAATCCAATGCCGGGGATTTTTTTTCGCTCAATTTCTTGTTTAATAGACTCGCTAATTCTTTCGCGCAGTCCAATCCATGTTTTGTTCTCTGCGCTCAGCTTAGTTTCGAGATCTGCCGTCAGGTTTTCCTCAAGTTCGACGCGAGCGCTACTCGTTGCAGATTCATACTGTTCGCTATCGGAAATGAGTATTTGCCCGAGTATCTGTGCAACTTCTGCAGACGGTCTGTCAAAGAGGATTGGCTCTGCAAAAAGTCGATATACAGTTTGATTGCCAACGAGCAGTGAACCATCAGAAAAATATAAATTGCCGCGACTACCAACATTGTTAACTTTTTGGCGATATTGCTTTTCGGCTCGTGCGGTTAATTCATCGCTGGAAATCACTTGCAAAAAAAACAGTCGCAAAATTACGCTGGCTGAGCAAACAAATATAATTGACAATACAATTCTTCCTCGCCAATGCGAGGAATGGTGATTTTTTTTCATGGACGAAGTGCGAGCGAGTCTTGCTTTGGTTGTGCAGCAACAACAATGGTTGCGTTAATCGGCTCGTAGCCAAGTATAGCAGCCTCTTGCTCTAGTTTTGTCAGAGAGCTCATTTGTGCAAGTTCGGTTTCCAAGCGCTTTCGTTGTGCCAACAGCAAGCTTTGTTCCGAAATCTGTTGATTATATGTGGAGTTTCTTTTGACCCAGATAGATTCTGTAACGAGGGTAAGCACAATTTGACTGAAAAGTGCGAGTCCAAGGAAGCCATAGTAAAAATAGAGATACAGTTTTCTCATATTTTTTCAACTCCACGTAATTTTGCACTGCGTGCTCTCGGATTTTTTTGTAACTCTGTTTCGTTCGGTTGTAATGGTTTTTTGTACAATTTCTTCACTTTTTTGTTGGCTTCCCACTGTACGAATTGTTGTTTTACAATCCGATCTTCACCTTCATGAAATGCGATGCAAACAATCCTGCCGCCTTGTTCTAGTACTGAGAGTGCTTGGGGCAAGGCAAGCTGAATCTCGCTAAGCTCACCGTTGACCGCGATTCGCAATGCTTGAAAAACTTTAGTTGCAGGGTGGAGACCGTGAGCTTTTCGATGTGTTACTTTTGCAATGCAATCGACGAGTTGGGCCGTGGTGGTGATTGGGGTCGGAGATTGTTTGACAGCTTTAGCAATTGCTCGCGCGTGTACTTCCCCCGAAAATTCTCTAAAAAGTTGCTCAAGTTGTTTTTCTGGTACCAAGGCAAGAATGTCTTTTGCCATAACCGCAAGGCGGGTATCCATGCGCATATCAAGTGGCCCATCTCCCATGAAGCTAAACCCCCGTTCTGCAGACATGAGTTGCTCACTGCTCGTGCCAAAATCAAATAGCACTGCAGAAATAGGTAGGTCCTCAGTTTGTTTGAGATTAGCTACCTCCTCTGCTAGTTTTGAAAATGATTCGTGGATGAGAAAGAGTTTGTTTTCAGCGATAGCTGCTTTGAAACGAACTACTCCGCGTTCTATTGCTTCCGTGTCCCAGTCAAATGCTATAACGGTTGCGCCTTGATCAAGCAACGCTTGTGTATGACCACCGCTGCCAAACGTGGCATCAATCACAACACTGCCAGATTTGATTGCCATTATCTCTAGAGTTTCGGTGAGCATGACTGATTGATGTGCGGTGTTCATATTAATTTTCTAGTTGTTCGACGGTTGCCTCAGCGTTTTTATTCAGTTCCTCAATATATGTGTGGTAGGTCTCTCTGTTCCAAATTTCAACTTTGTTCAAGCTGCCAACTATCACCAAATTTTTAGTAAGGCCAACTGCATCAATAAGATGTTCGGGAATGCTAATTCTTCCAAGCTTGTCTGGTCTGAGATCGGCAGCATCGTTGCTGAGTAATCTGATTGCGTCCCGTACCACACGTTTATTGGTCGAGAGTTGTGAGAGTTTTTCAACCTCAAGCTGATAGGTCTCTTCAGGAAATAAGAAAAGCGCTCCATCCAAACCTCGAGTGATTATCCAGCTCGCTCTATTCTCACGAAATACTTTCGGCAGAGAAACTCTTCCTTTAGATTCGAGCGTATAGTAATATTTACCAATAAACATTAACTATAAGATAATTTACCACTGTTTACCACAATTCAGCATTATGACGTTCTCAATCGAGAAGTAAATACAAAAAAAACACGAAACGATCGTGTTACTACGCAGTAGGAAGTGGTGTTTGAAAGAAAATTATTGGGTTACAACGACATACAGTGGCAAGAGCGAGACGGTCGCAGTAGCGAGCTTGCCATCTTGGGTCGTAGGGAAATTTTTCCAGGCAAATCCGTCCCAACCAAGAATTGTGAGCGACTCTTCACTAGCGGCGCGAATGCTCAGCGTCGCTTCACCAGACAGAGCGCTACTTGTTTCGAACGAATATGGTTCAGAGGCAATTTTTCCTTTGTATCCTTTTGGAATACCGGATGCATTTCCAATGATGATATAGCGTGTACTTGCGAGTGTCTTTGCCTCAATTTGGAACTTGCCGTCCTTTGAAGAAAAGCTAGCTTCCTTTGCTTTGTTATCAATATATTTCCAATCAGTTTTGAGACTGTAGTCCTCGGGACCACCAAAAGTACTTGTGAGTGAACCGCCCCTAACATCTTCGTGATAGGTACAGGCACCGCCAGCACTACAACTACCCAAGAGAATTTTTTCTGTAGCGGGAATTGTTGTGAGCTGAAAAGAACCGAAGGCGCCTTGAAGCAGTGTGCCGGCTTGATACTCAAGTTCGTACTCTACTTCGATTGCTTCTTTCTGCACTGAATTGATAGAAATAACGATGTTCCTGCCGTCAGCCTGTGGTGAGATCGCGATGTATGGGCGTTCTTCTTGGGGGATAATATTGACTGGTTGGACAATACGCTTTTTTTCCGCAACTACTTTTTCAGGTTCTGAGCTTGGACGCATTTTCCAGAAAACAATCGCGCCGATGATCAAAATTACAACACCTACTCCAACGATAATCGGTTTTTTCATAAGATTTAGCCTATCATAGCTGAGACATTTGAGTCTAGCTGTTTTTTTTGAGGTACTTGAGTATTTGGTCGGAAGCAATTCTAATTTGTTCGGTCGTATCGCGGTTGCGAATCGTGACAGTGTTGTCTTCAAGAGTTTGATAGTCGACTGTTACACAGTATGGTGTGCCTGCCTCATCCTGGTACAGATACCGTTTGCCAATATTGCTTCTATCGTCCCAAGTAGTAGGAACTTCCATAACCAGTTGTTTATAAATAGCTTTCGCAGCCGCAATAAGCTCTGGTTTATTTCTTGCAAGTGGAAATACAGCAACTGTATAGGGCGCGAGTTGTGCAGGCAGGCGAAGTACGGTGCGAGATTTTTCACTGTCCTCCCAGTAGTGTTCTGCTAAGACCATCATAAATAATCGGTTGATACCAACAGCGGGTTCAATGACGTGAGGGATAAACCGTCGGGTGTTTTCGGCATCGGCTGCTTCTAAGCTTTCGCCAGAGTGTGTTTGGTGTTGTGTCAGGTCATAATTTGTTCGGTATGCTACGCCCCACAGCTCTTTCCAGCCAAAAGGAAACTTGTAATCGAGGTCGTAGGTGTCTTTGCTATAGTGGCTTCGCTCGGTATCGGTGTGTCTTCTCCAGCGGAGATTTTCTTCGCTAATTCCCAAAGTTTTGGTCACGAACGTCCACATGGCCTGCTTCCAATCTTCAAACAATTTTTGCCAGTCTTCTGTCTCGGGATCAAAGAAGTATTCAATTTCTGCCTGCTCAAACTCGAGCGTGCGAAAAACAAATTGCCCGGTAGTTACTTCGTTGCGGAAGCTTTTGCCGATTTGTCCAACACCAAAGGGCAGTTGTATTCGAGTGGAGTTTTTGATGTTAGTAAAGTTAGTGAAAATACCTTGGGCCGTTTCTCCGCGTAGATAGACAACAGATTTTTCACCAGAAACGGCTCCAATTGAGGTCTCAAATAAGAGATTAAACACCTTTGGCGGAGAGACGGGATTGCCGTCTGGGCTAGGGATTTTGTGTTTTTCGATATAGGAGCCCATACCCGCAACATTCATTTCTTCTGGCTTGGTTTCAGAGGTTTGATTATTTTTTTCTTGCCATTCTTCTATCAGATGATCTGCGCGATATCTTTTTTGTGTGACCAGATCTTCTACGAGAGGATCATTGAATGCAGTTGTATGACCAGAAGCAACCCATGTTTTGGGATGCAATAGAATTTGCGAATCGAGACCAACCATGTCTTCACGCTGATGAATAAATGTCTGCCACCAGAGATTTTTGATATTGCGAAGCAGCTCAACACCAAGCGGCCCGTAGTCGTATGAGTTAGCCAAACCACCATAAATGCTCGAGGTTTGAAATACAAAGCCGCGGCGTTTTGTCAGACTGACGAGGGAATCAAGTGTGGTTGGAGTTATCTGCATGTACTCGAGATTGTAGCAATCTGGTAGCTATTTGACTAGTAAGTACTCAAAACTTCTCAGCGGACGTTCAAAAATAGTGGCCAATTGTTCTGAGAGTGATGCTCCTTCTTCACTAGAAATATCATAGCCAAGCAGTCGTACGAGATCGACGATCTTTGAGCGTAGCTCAGAGAGGGCGGTTTGCTTTTGTATGACAGCGGAATACAGCGCGGTGATATGAGCAAACATTGTGTCGTCCAGTTCTTCAGGGACAAAGAGGCAGTCAAAAATTTCGAGTAACTGTTGCACTCTTCTCACTTGCGAGAGCGAGTTGGTGCTCTCAAGCGCTTGTAGATGGAGTTTTGTTTGGGTGATGAGCGGGATAGACTTGGTTTTGATGCAGTGTGCGGTTACTAACGAACCAGGCTCGAGATTACCTGCGCTCGATGAACCGATCCGACGTACGCCCTTGGCGATGTACACACTTTTTCCTTCTTCTTTGGTGAGTATAGTGATCGCTCTGTCGAGTTCGCCAACATTGTATCGTTTGAGAACGATACCGGTAACATTAAAAGTGTGAGCTGCCATCAATTCTTTATGCTCAAAATGCGACTGAGTATGTTGTATCTTTTAGTATCTCGAGTTGTTCTTGAGTACCATTGGTGTCCAGGAGTACAGGAATAGAATCGATGCCACCCTGTTTCCAAATTTTTAGCTGATACAAATCTTGATTGGTGTACGGAACCTTATACTCAAGCTTGATCTTGGCAGAACCAAGTGGCTCTAGACTAAAGAAGCCGTTGATAACGGAGAATCCAAGTTCTTCGGTCATGCGCGCATCTTCTTTGAAACCTTCTGAGCTAATTACCTCGCTACCTGCTGGCACATAAATTCTTGTCCAATCTTTCAGAGTTGAGTTGAGGCACAGTAAACCAGCTTCGAGATTGCAGTTATCCGACTTTCTTGAGTTTTTGTAGGTTATCTCGAGTTGTTTTGTGATGAATCCATCTTGTGGAGCCGACACAGTTTGTTCAATGTCATACGTGACGAACAAGTTTGATTTAGCACCAGCTAGATTTGCGTTTACGATTGCGAGGAAGTCAGAATCTGGTTCTGGGATGAGTCTGCCCGCAGCGTTCAAGGTTTCTGCTGCAGCTTGCGCGGCTGGATCTAAGAAATAGAACTGGATGTGTCTGCCAGCAATATTTTCTAGACCAGTTTGAAAGAGCTGTGGCCAAATAGTTTTTGGACTGGAGTAAGACTTGGTTAGTACTGAGCGCATGAGTGGACCAAGGACTCCTTTGCGATCATCTCGGAGATATGGAGTAGGTCTGGTAATAATCTCAGACAAAATATAGATAATTTCTGGACAGTCGCAGCGTGGATCAATTTCACTAGAAAACAGACCATAACCCGGTACTTCAACTGGTCCGAGTACTGTAAGCAAGTCAGTGAGGACTTTTGTGTCTACAGTAATGATGCCGTCGATGTTATCAGGTTCTCCAGGAACACTACTGTACTCTGGAAAGAACTGCTCCATGGAAACTTTGAAATCTGGAGAAATATTCATATCTCGAAGGTTCCACGATTTCTCGGTCGTGAGATAGCGTCCCAATTCTTCTGGAATCGGTAATTTACTTCTGTATTTTTTGTCTAGCTCGTAGATATCATCCGATTTTTCTGGTTCTACTTTGCCATTCTCGATATTAATAACAGCAAAGGCGGTGAGGAAACCACCAGTTGGCCGTAGTTCTGCGTCGTTTTGAAACAGCACAAGATATTTCTTTCGCTCTCCTCTGCCACCAGCAATGCTTGGTAGTTGTTCAATCACAGGGCGGTACTCTGTTACCGCTATAACGGCAGCACGGGAAATTTCTTGGGCCTGCAAAATTGAAGCTCTGACTGGCATGTCTTTGATAGTTTCTGGATAACGATCCGGAGAAATTTGTGCCAATTCTGATTCTGTGGTGCGTAAGTCTGCTGCAATTTCGTCAAGAATAGGTGCAATTTTATCGAGTGTTTCGAGTATTATTTTTAATCTGTCTTCGGCGGTTCCACCTTGAAATGAACCTTCACCAGAAAAACCGAGCACATCGGCGTAGGGTACGAGTGTATCGATCGATTTTTTCGCGGCAGACAAACCTGATTGAGCTGCAACGAAACTGTGTTCACCATCCAGATAGTAATTTCGAGCAATTGGAATGGCTCTATAAAATGAAAGTTGTTCGTATGTTGCTTTCATTTCTTGTAATCGCCCTTCAAGTTGATTGAGGTTTTCTTGAATTGGTGGCAAATTTTGCGCCTTAAAATGACCATAGGTTTCTTGACTGACAATTTGAACTTCACCGGCCTGGAATTGCAATGATTGGAGTACGCGATATGTTTTGAGGGCTAGTGTCGCGCCAACTCCAATGAAAATAGTGAAAATGACCAAAGCAGTGATAGCCACTTTTTGCCATGACTTACGAGCGAGCCACCAGTTTTGCGGAGCAGATATTTCTGGAGTAATTTCTGGAATAATTTCTGGTTCAAAATTCTGCGGCAGGTTCATATGAGTTTTTAGTATAGCAAAGAAGTGATCTCTGCTCCAATCACCACTTTGAAATCATCGCCTGTGGGGTTTTGATTAAAATCTGTATGTCTCGTAGTAGCGAAGAATTTGTCGCATAGTCTGCATCCATTTTAGATCGTTGAATGAATGGAATCTCATTTCTACCGCTCGTTTGCCAGGGACCTGTTATTCCAGGTTTGATGCTCAATATTTGACTGATGTATGGTTTTGTCTCGGGGTACCGCTCACTTTGTTCTTCAAGTTCTCTGCGGACATATGCTCTTGGTCCAACCATAGACATCTCTCCTCGTAAGACATTGAGTAGCTGTGGAAATTCATCGATGGTGAGCGAGCGCAAAATTTTTCCTAATTTGGTGATTCTGGGATCATTTGGAATTTTCCAGTCGTTGTCTTTAAATTCTTTGAGCAACTTTTTATTTTGTTTGTGCAAAATATTATCGGCGTCGATAACCATGGAGCGAAATTTATAGAGGTGGAATTCTTTGTTATTGAGACCAACACGTTTGTGGGTGAAAAAAATTGGTCGTCCCGAGTCGAAGTAGATAAGGATGGGGACAATCAGCCAAACAGGTAAAAATAAGATTATAAGTCCGAGAGCAACAACAAGATCTAGTACGCGTTTCTGTGCTAGGTATGTCATGGTTTAGAGGTATTCTACCTGTTTCTCCTCTTTGAGGCGCTCGACAATTTTTTTGACATCCTGACTTTGGTTTTTGGGAATGATCATTAAAATTTCGTTTGTGTCAATTACAACCATATCTTTGATGCCGACAAGTGCAACCAATCGCCCGTTAGCATGCACCAAATTATCGGTAGAACCAATTGAAAGTACATTTGGCTCATTTGAGTCGCTAAGAAAAACATTGCCATCGACGTCTCTTTTCTCGAGTTCATAGACAACTTTCCAGTCGCCGACGTCATTCCAGCCAAAATCTCCAGGTATTAAGACAAGATTTTCAGCTTTTTCGGAAATCGCATAATCGATTGAAATAGCTTCTGATTTTGCGTATATCTTTGGTAATAGTTCAACAAATGCTGTCCCTTTTGTTTCCGTAAGCCGTTCAGTTTGATGTAACATTTCGGGCATATGTTTCGCAAAAGCGTTGATTAAGGCAGTGCTAGACCAAACATACATGTTGGCATTCCAAAAATACCTGCCAGTAGAAATGAAAGCTCTCGCGGTAGCTTGGTTTGGTTTTTCAGTGAAACTATCAACTGAAAAAAGCGACAAGCCTTTTTCGAGTTTTGTGAGATCATGGCCGATTTTTATGTAGCCAAACCCAGTTGCGGGGTGCGTCGGGGTAATCCCGACAGTTACCATCGATTCATTGCCAGCGGCAACCTGGACGGCTGCTCTCATGACTCTCACAAACTCTGTTTCATCACTCACAACATGGTCGGAAGCAGAGTTGATAATAATTGCGTCCTTGTCTAGAGACCGAGCGTAGAGCGTTCCAACCAACATGGCGAGCGCAGTATCTTTTTTTTCTGGTTCCGAAATGATGTTTTCTTTTGGAATTTTTGGGAGTTCTTTTAGTACCTCAGATTGATACTTCATGTTAGTCACAACAATAATTTTTTCCCAGGGCACCAACTTTGTGATTCTATGCACTGTGTACTGAAGCATCGTTTCGTTGCCAAAAAGTTTGAGAAATTGCTTTGGAGTCTTCTCTCTTGATTTTGGCCAAAGTCGAGTGCCACCGCCACCGGCTAACAATACTGCGTATACGTGTTCGTTATGAGGCATAGTTTTTTACTCCATTGCAATGAGTTTTCCATACATCATACACTATTGTTTTCATTGCTTTCTTATATTTTTCTGCTGAGACTTTTTTTGCTTGCTCTCTCAAGTTGTTGGGAGAAAAGGTCATCATTTGTACACGTTTGAAAGCGAGAGAAAGATCTTTCTCTGTTTGGTTAGCAAGCACCAAACCATCACGTTCATTTCTGATAATTTCGGCTGCGCCCGACTGTGAAAATACGATCGCTGGTGTGCCATGCGCGAGGCTCTCAATTGCCACAATGCCAAAGTCTTCCGTGCCCATTTGTACGGTTGCCTGAGCGTTTGATAACAGATTATTTTTTTCTTGTGGAGATACGGGTCCCAGGAAAATTATTATTTGCTCGTTCGCGAGTGCGTTTTTAACACACTCAGTAATCGATTCGCCTACAAGACGGTTTGCAGCCAGCTGGCCCGCTTGTTTCTGCAGTTCTGATTTCATTGTGCCCTCACCAGCAATCAATAAAAGCGAGTTTGTATTTTGTGCTGCCGCAATTGCAATGTCGATTCGTTTATACCAAACCAATCTTGAAAGTGATAAGAAATAAGGTTTTTTTGTTGGGGACTTGCCAGAATGCGCCGCAGTTTGAGCGGCAACTGGTGGATAGATTGGAGCGAGTGAGTTTTTGGCATAACTGCCAGATAGCTGAGTATGCATAGTTTTTGAAATGGGAATAATGTAATCAGGTCGTGCTGCAGCGGCTTGATCCCACCAGCGAAGGTATCGGAGTGGCAACTGGGCTAGTGCAAGCATACCGGGCAACTTAAAAACTCCATACGAACGAAGATAGGCATTATTTTTTGTTTTCAGATACTTTGGTGGGCTAAAGAGATAATTGATATGCAGTTGGTTTGGATTGGTGAGCACGCCTTTTGCTTCGGCGCTACTGATGGAAATGACGATGCTATATGAACTCAAATCCAAAGATTCAAACGCAAGTGGTAGCAGTGGGGCAAAAAACGGATAGAGTTTATTTGCGATTTGTGAGCGCGTAGTAAGCAGTGCATGAACTCGTTTTTTGTCTACCCATTTGATTATAGATTGGTTATACAAAGCGGTGAAAAGTGGCGCGTCTGGAAAGACCTCGAGCAGTTGCTGCAGAAGGTACTCTGCTCCTCCATATTGAGTAGTTAGTCTGTCGTAGACGAGGCAAATTTTTGGTTTAGGTAAGTGCGTTGCGGTAGACATCGAGTGTTTGTTTTGCAAGCGTGTCCCAGTTGTAGCGCTTGCTGAAGTTGTCAGGCAGTGTCACTTCTTGTTTATGAGTTGCTACTGAGTTCCACGCTGTTTCGAGTGAGGTGATATTTCTTGGATCAAAAAATGTCGCATAGGCTTGATAAATTTCATGGAATATAGGAATGTCTGAGGCTAGTACTGGTGTGTTTTGCATCAAAGCTTCTAGACCAGTAAGGCCAAAGCCTTCAGAAAAAGAAGGTTGAATGAGAGCAGTTGCTTCCCGGTACCGCTTGGCCAGCGCTCTGTCATCTATAGACAAAAAGAATTGTACTTGGTTTTGAACTTTGAGCGCAGTGATTTGCTGCTTTACACGTTTTACAAAGGCAGAGCGCGCGGTAACTACTTCAAGCTTCAGCTCTGGGTGTTGTTGTAGTAACTGCAAAACGATTGCGATATTTTTGTGTGGATAGAGAGAGCCAACGTAGAGTAAGGTATTGGTTTTGCGCGCAAGTGTTGGTAATTGTACTTTGAGTAAACTATCGCCGACTCCTTCGTAAGTAACTACGGTTTTTTCTTTTGCTATAGGGTACGTAGCCGCTAATTCAGTCGCAATTGTTTGTGATGGTACGAAGATTTTTTTTGCACGCGAGACAGCTCGTGCGACGATGTGAGTGTAGAAAAAATACTTGAGCCAATACACCACGGGGTTGAGAGTTGTCACTTGTAGGCCGCGTTGTTTGTGCCACAGCAGGTCATGAATCGTGACGACAAAAGTTCCTGCGTAAAAATACGGCACATTAAAATGTGGAACATGCAGTAGGTCTAATTTTTGTTTGTTGAGAACGGATAAAAATACAGTCTGCTCTGCAAGTGAGTAGTGTTTGTAGGGAGCAATAACGATCTCTATACGAGGCGACTTTGCAAAACAAAGATCTCGCGCTTGTTCTTTGGTTGAACAAAAAAGTACAACTTCTGCTTCATCTTGGAGTAGAGAAAGAACTTTTGGAACGAAGCTTGAGATGTACCGACCTATGCCGGCATGACTGAGTCCAGCCAGCCGGCAATCGATTCCAATTCTGAGCACTGTATTATTTAGCGCTTTTCTTTCGTGTAGTCATAGCTTTTTTGACACTAGGACGACCTGCTTTCTTTGGCTTTGCCAAAGCACTGTCTACGATCTTTTCAAGCTCTGCCAATTCTTCTTGGGTTGTACCCATATCGTTTGCGACGAGAGAGTTTGCAATAGCGAGCTCTGCTTCTGCTTGGCGAATTTTTGCGCCACGAGTGATGTTGCCAAAAATGACGAATACGATGTATGCGGCAGAAATGGCAAATGTCGCTACAGGAATGTATTCAAGAAGTTTTGGTTGCTCAAACAATTGTGCGTTTGCATACAGGTATTTGATTAAGAGTGAGGGCAACAGTGCCGTCACAAATAAACTAGAAACGACAACAAAGAGCCCTTCCATCGTGTGTTGTATCGACGTGGTTCTAAGATTTTTAATCTTAAATTGCAGTGCTTTATTGTTCATAGTCCGCCTTTCTTTAGAGCGAGAAAATACTTAAGTAGCCAGCGTATCACAGTTGGATACCTTTTGGCATAGTGTTTATCGTAATATTGTAGCATGGTGTTGTAAAAGTGAAATTGCGTTTTTTGCGCAATACTTTGTGACGACTGTTTGATACCTGATTTATATTTATGATGAATGATTGTCACATTGGGGATGAAGACAATTTTGTATCCAGCTTCTCTAAATCGTCGACACCAATCCAGGTCTTCCGCATACATAAAAAATTGCTCATCGAGCAAGCCAACTTTTTTATAGAGTGCTGTACGAGATAAAAATGCAGCGCCAGAGCAAGCGTCAATTTCGTGTATCTCATTGAAATTTTTAAATGTTTGGTGGTACTGGGCAAATTTTTCAGATTGTGGAAATAATTGTTCGAGTCTGGCAAAGTAGGTCAATGATGCCCAGATGGTTGGTTCGCCACGGTGCGAGGCCGGATCGAGTTTGCCAGAAAAGAATGTCAGCTTTGGGGTAACTACTGCAACTTTTGGATTTGCATCCATATACGCAACAAGCTCGTCGAGGTTGGATCCAGGGGTAAACTCTACATCAGAATTGAGTAACATAGTGTAACGGGCTTCCGAAAGTGCGAGTGCCTTATTGTTTGCTTCTGCAAATCCAAGATTTTCATCGAGTTTTATAATCTTTCCTTTTGGGCAACATTCTGCCACTGATTCTAGCGAGCTATCGCTGCTTGCGTTGTCAACAATGGTGATAACCACGTTCAGTTTTGTCTTTTTAAGGTAAAATTTTTGTAGTGAAGTTAGTGCTTTTTCTATCCAAAAATCACTGTTGTAGTTGAGAAAAATAAGTTCTAAATCTGGCTTACTTGTTTTCATTGCTGGCTCCGATGTGTCGATAGATTATATCAAGCTGTGATGAAATACTTTGCCAATCATAGTTTTTCTGCACAAACTGTTTACTTGCCTGCGCAAGCTTTTCTCGTAATGACGCTGAGTTTAATAGTATCAGTGTTTGTTTCGCAAGCTCTATTCCGGTGTTTCCAATAAGCGCGTGGGTGTTCTCTTGCAAGTGTAGTCCTTCAACCGCAGTTGGTGTGGCAACAAGTGGAGTTCCAGACGCCATTGCTTCGAGCACTTTGTAGCGTGTGCCTTTGCCGCTAAAGACTGGCGCTACTAGTACATCTGCCACTGCAAATGCGTCGCGAATGTCTTCTACCCTGCCTTTGACTACTATATTTGGATACTCGTGCTCAAATTTTTTAATCTCATCAGTTGGAGCGTTGCCGACAATATGCAATTTTGCGTTTGGAAGTTTTGCCAAAATGTGGGGCCAAATCTCGTGCACAAGATATCGCACGGCTTCCCTATTCGGCAGCCACTTAAAGGTACCGACAAACAGCACAGTTGGGTTTTTGTGGGAAATTTTTGGTTTTTCGCTAAACCATGCTGCGTCAACTCCATTGGCGACAACGGCAATGTCATTTTGTACTTTCGTAGTTTGTTTAATGAAGTCCTTGTCTTGCTCGCTCATGACGATAAGCTGATCTGCTCGTTCCCAGTAGTATGACTCCCAACGTTTAATTTTTTTGATATCAAGATTAAGCAGTGGTCGAATGAGTGGAAACGCTTGTTTTGCATAACTCTCATAGCCCAAATACTCGATGGTTTGCTCGACAAGAATAGTCGGGGTTTTTGTTTTTGGCAGATGCGGCATCATATAAAAGGTCTCGGCATGGAGGAGATCAAAATCAGTTCGCTGGAGTTCTTGTTCAATTGCTTGAGTTACCTCTGACACATAATTGCGAATTACCAAAAAAGGGTATGAGGAAATTGCAGTTTTTGCAATGTTGCGGAGAGTAAAAGGAGTTTTTGACCGCCGAAACACGCGGACGTCGGCGCAGTACTTCAAAAGTTCTGGAATATACTTCGTTTCATCTTGATCTTTAATCAGTGAAAAAAGCGTCACTTGGTGTTTTTCAGACAGTTGCTTCAGCAAATTGTAGGTGCGGATCTGTCCACCCGAGAGAAGCGGGTACGGCAGATAGGGAGTGAGCATGAGGATTTTCATAGTGGGTTTTGTAGATTAAAGATAAGATATTCCGGAGTCTTCTCTACCGTTTCATACTGTGATTCAAGCATTCTTGCCTCATCATCATAACTTGTTGTCACATAGTACTGTGCACCCATAGCAATTTTTTTGTCAATCTCGAAACCAATCGGCCAGCCACGATGTCTTGTCTGAAACAAAAATGAAGTGTCTCCAAAAGCTGGTGCAATCACGATGGCATCTTTCGGCACGAGCTCTTGCACCCGCTGCCCGGCTCGTTGGTATTCCCAGTGGTTTATCTTGTAGTACTCTTTGACCAGATTGTAGGAAAAGAGCAACATAAGCAGATAGAGTCCCGCCACCACAACTGGGGGGAGTTTTTTGGCAAGTAGCATCGCTCCCTTGGCCACGGTGATACAGATGATTGGCAACGCAAGTATCTGGTAGTAATCGTGTTGAATATTGCCACGTGCGATGACAGTGAAGTAGGCCGCAATACTGACCCACCAACTACCGTATACCAATAGTTCTGTAGTTTGCAATTTTTTCCAGTGCAACAAGATTGGCAGGAAGAAGACGGTGCCGAAGTAACCCAAAATAAGTTTCATTACTCGCTCGTAGCCAAGCCAGCGAAACCACACTGGTTGAAAACGGGGCGCTTTGCCATTTATAAGGCCGTTGTAGAGCCAGTCGGAAGCAGGAATTCCAGAGGGAAATTGCGTAATCCAGTTGCGCCACCACAGGAGCGGCACAAGACTGACGGGCAACAATAAACTCCAAAAGAACTGTTCTTTTTTTAAACTTCGAGCAAGTAATTTCACCAGTAGCAGCGCGAGGTAGACTGGTGCGAGGAAGAGCACAAATGGTTTCGTGAGCGCAGCAAGACCGAGGAGTACAAAACTTGCTAGATACTGCCACCATTTATTTCTTTCGAGCCAGTAGGCAAAAAAAGTGAGTGAGGCGGTACTCAGCGCCAGCATGATCGGATCTGGCAGAATCACTCGACTATAAAAAACCGCATACGGCAAGAGTGCAAAGGTAGCTGCGGCTAGCAAGGCAGTTTTTTTATTTGAAAATAATTTTACAAAAAAGTATAAGCTCAGCAACGTGACGAGTGAAAATAGAACGCTGAATAAACGACTGGCTACAACGAGAGAAAACTGTGGGACGAGACGAAGAATGCTTGCCAAAAGCGCATGAATCCAGGGGAACTCAACCATACGATAGCCCTCAAGATTGTCTTTTCCTGATGCGATATTTGAGAAATCATGAAACCGTGGGTGCAGGATATCTACACCATTTTGTACATATTCATAGGTGATAGAAGCTGTGTCTGCTTGGCGAAAACTATGCCACTCCAAAACAGGGTCGCTGATATAAAACAATCTGAGGCAAAATGCGAGTGCAACGATGGCGAGTAGTGCTTTGTTATTTTTCATTTTTATGCCAGAAGTAGACAGCCATGGCCATGCCGGCATATGCCCAGTAGAGTTGCGCAATTTTTGAGGCGACAAAGACATCAATGTAGACAGCGTTGAGCAAGAGTCCGAGCGTTCCTGCGATGAATCCGATCAGTACGATTTTTTCAAAAGCAGTGAGTTTTTTGCCTGCTTTCTTACGTAGTGTACGAATTGTGAGCGTGAGCGCAGCGGTAATACTGCCGTAGAACGTTATGAAGCCGGCCAGGCCGGTTTCTCCAAGGGAGCGCAAATAATTGTTGTCGGTACTCTCTGCTTCGGTGAATTGCTGGACAGTTTCTTTGGTCAGTGTGGCGTAGCCTGAACCCAGGAGCGGGTTGCTATAAAAACCAGCAATTGCTTGTGGCCAAAGCGTATCGAGTCGTATGGCCACTGAGAGGCCGCGATCGAGCGCATTTTGTGAGTACACCCGTTCAGTTTCTACCAGCACCATGGTTTCTACCCCTTCTGCAGAGACGGTGGCCACGAGCTTTTGGTCTGGTACGTTGACGTAGACATCGCTCGGCTGCTTTGTGACCGGTCGCTCATCAGATGGGACGAGGACTGGGACAATTGCGGCCGCTTCGTCGGTTGAAAGTCCATTTGCTGGTTTGTCGATCGTTATCGTTGGTAAGAAACTCAGATGCTCAGGGATATATTCGTAGAAAACTACTTTGGCTTGTTTATTTGCTTGTTCGTACCAGGAATTGGCAGCGGGAAAGCCTTCTAGGATTTGTATCAATCGCTCGTACATGTCCTGACCAAAAAGTGCCAAAAGTAACCCTGAGCCAGTTGCAATAAGAATAGACTGTCGCAAAAACCAGGTGATTTTTTTGAGCAGCGTTTTTTGTTGGAGCGCAAAGATTGTAACGACAACCGCCAGTGCGAGGATGAGTGAGCCAAACGAAGCGCGAGATGCAGAGACAGTAATGAGCCAAATGCCAAAGTAAAACAGAATATAGAGTGCAAGTCGTTGCTTTTTTTTGGTAAAACTATAGATCGCGGCCAGCACAAATGGCAGCGTGAGGACAAGATAGCCTCCGAGATCATAGTGTCCACCAAAGGTAGATTGCACGCGTGCGTGCGGTGTGAGGTATAAACGTAAGCCATTGCTAAATTCTCTATTCATAGTCGAGTACACAGGCCAATACAAATAGCGCTGCCCAACTCCGTAGACAGAAACAGCAAACAGCGTGATGAAGCTAACGGTGAGGAGTATGCCAAGATCTTTTTTGGTTTTGAGCGCCGAGAAAATAATAAAGAAGAGCGTGAAGTACTCGAGATATCGCAGGAGATGCAACGCAGATTTTCCTACGTGCAGCAGTTCAAAGGGAATAGTCTTGGTAATAAAAATAGCGCTGATGAGAGAAAGTAAGCCGGCAAGCAGATACAACCCAAAGAGCTTTGCTAGAGGGATTTTGAGTGTAACCTTCTTCCGTATTAGTTGTATGAGCCAAACGGCAGTGGTCAGCGCGATAAAAATATCTTCGAGGCGAACCCGAACTAAGTATCCAGGAATGAGATCAAAAAGTGGTAGCTTTGGATAGAGCGGGATAAAGCCAATTAAAAAGCCCCCAAGTACCAACAGAAGATACCGATCAATCCATTTCATTGCTACACCTTACCTAAGAGATCGCGATATAGATCCGCCTGTTCTCTTCTGCCTATTGTAGCAAAAATCCACCAACGAAGCCGTACGCCCAGATTAATTATCAAATTGACAATAGGTCGTTGCCACAGCGGCATGTGTTTGGCCCAAATAAATTTATAGCCAAGCAGTTCTCCGAGTATGGCTGATTTCTTGCTTGAGCTCGCAGCTTGCAAGTGGGTTACTTTGGCTTGTGGTTCGATGCCGACCAGCCAAAGGTGATATCGCGCCCGCAAGCAAAATTCAACATCTTCACCGTACATAAAAATATTTTCATCGAGTAGGCCAATTTCATCAAAGACTTCCCGTTTTATCGCAACTGCTGTTGCGGCGACCCAACCTTTCGAGCCAGCGTGCTGTGTTGACGGCAAAAATTTCCCCAGTACTGGGATGTCGTCGAACATGAGAAGGTGGTTGGTGAGTGTCCAGAGATTTGGCATCGCCCCACCTTGTGGTTGTGGTGAGCCATCTTGATTTTGTAATGCTGCTGCCAAGATGCCAAGCTTGTTATTGGCTGGAAGCAGTAAAGTTTGATACAGCTGATCGATTGCCCCAGGTTGCACCTGTGTATCAGAGTTGAGGAGTAAAATAATCGCACCTTTTGCTTGTTTGATAGCAAGGTTGTTGGCATGCGCGAAGCCAGTATTTTTGGGATTTCTCAGTACCTTGAGCGGCAAGGAAAAGGTTGTGCTGAGTTTTTCAACTGCTGTCGCACTCCCATCAGATGAGTTGTTGTCGACAACAATAATTTCTGTTGATTTTTTAAGGTTGCTAGTTGAGGGAAAGGAATTGGCAACAGCGTGCAGTGCTTGGAGCGTGAGGTCCTTGGTGTTGAAAGAGACAATAATGATTGTTACTCGCATGAGACGTTATTGAAACCAGCGGGCTCTGCCCAAACGGTAGTGCAAATTATTTGGGTTTCTCTCGCCAATTGCTTTCGCCGGAACTCCGCCAACAATGGTGTTTGCTGCTACATCTTTGGTAACGACCGCACCTGCAGCAATAACTGCGCCAGAGCCAATCGTAACGCCTGGCAAAATGATTGCTCTTGGACCAATAAAAACATAGTCGCCGATTGAAACAGCGGCTTCAATGGCCGCGAAATCTGGGCTAGAAATATCATGCTCGCTAGACCAAATCATGACTTCAGATGCAATATCTGTGTGATTGCCGATAGTAATTCCGCCTCGTGAATTTGCCAGCTGTTGTCTGCCATCAAGTGTCGCTCGCTCACCAATGATGGTGTCTTCACCAATAGTTATGTGGTTTGGATCATAAATTCGCGCACCCATGTGTAGGGTTGAGCCCGAACCGATGCTCATACCAAACAAACGATAAAAAAAACGGCGAACGTGATGTAGTGGCACATTGCCCACTCCCCACCAAAGAAAACCAGTGACACTTTCCAGCCAAATTGCGGTGAGGCGACGAATGATTTTCTGTTCTAGAGTCATATATATACCAACTATACGCCTATTTACTCGAGTTTTTGAGATGTGCTTTGGCAGCCTCCGTAGTCATTCTACCCTGCGAGGTGCGTTTGAGAAAGCCAATCTGCATAAGGTACGGCTCAATCACTTCTTCGATTGTCACCATATCTTCGTGGAGCGCAGCCGCGAGCGTGCTAAGTCCGACTGGGCCACCTTGATGCTTATCAATAATCAAGGTCAACAAACGACGGTCGCTATCGTCTAGCCCAAGCTGGTCAATTTCAAACAAATCGAGTGCTGTTTGTACGAGTTCACCGGTAATTTCGGGGTGATGGTTCACTTCCAAATAATCACGAACTCGCTTGAGTAATTTCAGCGCAATTCTTGGAGTCCCTCGTGCGCGTTGTGCAATGGCTACTGCGCCAGACTCGAGAAGTGTGACGTTTAGTTTTTTGGCTGAGTGCAGCAAAATGGTCTGGAGCGCGAGCAATTCGTAGTAAGAAAGTCGGTGGATAATGCCAAAGCGGTCGCGAAATGGTCCCGACAATAAACCAAATTTTGTCGTAGCACCAACTAGGGTAAATTTCGGTAGATCAAGTCTAATTGAACGCGCAGTGGGACCTTTGCCAATCACAACATCGAGCGCGTAGTCTTCCATGGCCGGATATAATGTTTCCTCTACGGCTTTTGGCAAACGGTGAATTTCATCGATAAACAAGATATCGCCCGGATTGAGGTTTGTGATGATGGCCGCCAAATCACCCACTTTGGTAAGAGCGGTGCCAGAAGTAATTTTTGTTTGGACATTGAGCTCGTTTGCAATCAGGTGGCAAAGGGTGGTTTTGCCAAGACCTGGTGGGCCATAGAGTAATAAGTGGTCGAGCGGTTCTTCGCGGTTGCGCGCGGCTTCGATTGCGATAGAAAGTGATTTTTTTACATTTTCTTGCCCAAAAAATTCAGGCCAAGTTTGCGCTCGCAAGTTTGTAAATAACTCAGCTTCTTCTGGTGAAATATCCTCCGGTTCGTCGGTTTTTTTCATTGCTTGCTGTTTCCAAACGCTTGGATAGTTTGCTTGAGGGCTTGCTCGAGAGTGATGCTGCTCATGTCAGTTTTGCTTACTGTGTCATACACCACATGCTCCTCATAGCCAAGTGACAGCATTGCTTCTAGGAGCATTGCGTGATCAGTGTCGAGCGTGCCGAGTTGTAGTTCTTCGAGGCTGCCGAGTTTACTGGCCAGCTCAATGATAATTTTTTGCGCTAGTTTTTTGCCCACGCGAGGCACTTGTGAGAAAAAACGTACTTCCCCCGCTCGTACCGCACGGCTGATTTGCTCGCCACCGAGTGAGCTGAGTTGCAGCGCTGTCTTCGGTCCGACGCCTGATACCTGCAGCAACAGCAAAAACAACTCTTTTTCTTTTTTATCGGGAAAGCCAAACAACTCGAGTGTTTTTTCGGCTACGTTGGTGTGAATCCAGAGTGAGAGTTCTTGTCCCTCGGACCAGGTCGCGAGGTGTTTGCCTGAGACGTGAACACCGTATCCCACTCCCCCAACCTGTAAAATTATTGGGGAGCTGAGTTCGAGTAGTGTGCCGGTCAAATGTGCAATCATAGTTACAATTGAATCTGGTGAAGCGTCAGCGCGTGTGCGAGTGTAACCGCGATCGCGTCCATTGTATCATCGTGCGAAACTTTGCCGATCTTTGGGAAAAGCAGTCGTAACATTTTGTTGAGAGCTTGCTTGTCAGCTTTGCCATAGCCAGTCACGGATTGCTTAATGGTCATAGGGTTATATTGGGAAACAGCAATGTTGTGCCCAGTTGCTGTGGTGATGACTGAGCCGCGAATTTCGCTCACCTTGAGAGCAGTTGTTGTATTGCGCGCAAAAATGAGTGTTTCGATCGCAAGTTCATTGGGTTGATATTTCGTTAGGATAGATTCAAGCTCGGCGGTGATAGCGCCCATGCGCTGGAGAAAATCCTGTGTTTTGTCGGTGACGATGCAGTCGTAGGCGACGAGCGACATTTTTCGCTGCTGTATTGTTGCTATTGCCCATCCAAGTCGATCATATCCCGGATCAATGCCTAAAATAGTTATCATGAGATATCGAGTACAGCTTGCCAGAGATCAAGTACTGTGGCGGCTGTTTTGCTCCAGGTAAATTTTGCTTTTTGTTCTCTGCCCTTTTTTCGGAGCACCGCTCGGTCTCTAGCTTTGAGTGTGGCAACTTGCCAGAGTCCATCTGCAATCGCGAGCGAATTTGTTGGATCAACAAGAATGCCGGCTTGCCCCACTACTTCTGGCAAACTCGTAGTATTCGACACCACAGGAATTGTTCCAACCTCGAGTGCTTCGAGTGCAGGTATGCCGAAACCCTCTTTAAGCCCAATAGAAATTGAAGCAGTAGCTGCGCGCAGGAGTACCCATTTTTCTTGTTCCGAGATAAATCCGGTGAGGTGAATATTTTCCTTGAACGGTGATTCTGCAATACGATCAAGAATGGGTTGTGCCAGCCAGCCTTCTTTGCCAGCGAAAACCAAGTGTTGCTGCTTTGAAATTTTTGCAAGACCTTGTTGTTTGCGAGAAAAGCTCTCAAATGCTTCGATCAGACGAATGAGGTTTTTTCTTGGTTGCAAGGTACCGAGCGAAATAAAGAACGATTCGGGCAAAGAGTATTTATTTAGAATTTGTTGCGCTTGTTGTGCCGAAATTTTCTCTACTTTTCCTATAGCCGGATAGCAGACGACGATATTTTTTGGCGCAATGCCATATTTTTCTGCAATTTCTTGTTTCGACGCTTCGCTGATAGTAATGATTTTTTGTGCTCGTTTGACGCTATATTTTGTCCAGTACGTAAGTTGCAAACGATCTCGTAGAGTAAATAATGTTGGGTGTGAAAGGAATGCTAGATCAAGTACTGCCGAAATATATGGCACTGGCGAGAGGCGTGGGGCGTAGTGGCCTGGCGTGAAGAAAAGATCGAGGCTGTCTTTGTTTGCAAATAAATATTTTGGTAATGCCCACTGTGTCCAGAGTTGTTTGGGGCGTAAAATGACATACTTCCAGCCAGGGCGCTCGGCTGGAAGATCAGCGAGTGGATGCATAGTAAGCAACACAGTAATTTCCCAATTGGGGTTGTGTGCCAGTTGTTTTTCTAGTTCTAGCAGTAATTCAAAAGCGAAAATATTGCTCCCCACACGGTTTTGCACATTTGCTTCGTTGCCATCAATTGCTATGCGGTGGGGTGCCATTATTTATTATGACACAAAAGTCTGGATCGTTTGCTCGTAGGCATCGATAGTCTGATCTGCAACGCGATTCCAACTAAACATTTGCGAGCGAATAATCATTTTTTGTAAACGTTTTCGCTGGTCTGCCAAACTTTCGTTGAGCACTTTGCTCAGACCTGCAGCAATGCTTTGCTCTGAGAGTGGGTTAACCAGCTCGGCTGCGTTTCCTGCCACCTCTGGCATGCTTGAACAGTTTGATGTCACGACAGGTGTGCCATGGTGAAATGCCTCAAGGATTGGTAGGCCGAAACCTTCATAGAGTGACGGAAATGCAAAGACATTTGCTTCGCCATAGAGAACGGAGAGAGCTTCATCGCTTACACGATTCAAAAATCGCAGCCCAGGAGTCTTTGCTAGATCGTCTGTTTTGTCCCAACCTACACTCCCCGCGATCAATAATTCTAGATCTGGAATGTTGAGCGATTGCCAAGCAGCAATCAGCCGAGCCAAATTCTTCCTTGGTTCTCTGGTGCCAACAAATAAAATATAGGGCTTTGTTAGTTGCAGCTCCACCTTGAGTTGTTCGTACCGAGCCTCAGTCAAATGTGTATTGACGAGCATGGCCTCATCTGGCAATGCCTCGTGCACGACATGGATGCGTTCAGCGGGAATATCTAGGTAAGAGATGATGTCATGTTTTGTTGCCCTACTCACCGCAATAATATGTGCATTGCGCTTCTTGAGTACCTCCCAGGATTTCTGGTGCATACTCATGATCTGCGGGTGGGCTGTCTCTGGGTATTTAAGCATCGAGAGGTCGTGGATGGTCGAAATTAACGGCAGATCTCTATCTGGTGGTTGTAGCCAGTCCCAGGAGTGAAACAAAGAAATTTCTGGCATGGCAGAACGGATTTTTGGGTAACCAAGTTTGTACCAGAGAAAGTTGTACAGCGAAGGTGGATAGTTGCGGATGACAGTGTGCGCCTTTTGCTCTGTGGCGTCTTTTAATTCTTTGGCAATTTTTTCGAGTTCTGTTTTTTGTCGCAATGATGAACCGTATAAGCTCATTTTTACTCGCTTATTGGCAAGCAAGTGTCGAGTGAGATTCGTCGTGTAACGCGAAACGCCTCTACCGTAGAGTACAGAAGTAATGTCGATGCCGACGCGAATTGCTTGAGACATAGTGCTATCCATTATTTTCCATAGTTTGTTTGTTCGTGAAGATGCGAACAAAACCAAGATTCTCAGTTGAGAATGAACCAGTCTCCCGAAAACCAAATTTTTCTAACTCTGCGCGGACTAATCGATTCGGGTCAGTCAGATCCTGTAGATAATCAAACACTACCAGGTACGTGTAGTCAAGCGTTGGCTCGAGCAAATCCCGCAGTTGGGTATCTTTGGTTATAAAAATGGTCTTGGTCGTAAGGGTTTTGATCTTGGGATCTGCGTACCACCGCCAGGGAGCAAATGGATCAGGAAAGATAAAGAGCGCGACGGTATCTTGAGTAGGATATGTCTGCTCTATTTTTGCGATACTGCCTCGCCAATCCTCTCGCTGCAGTTTGGCGTTGGTGTAGTAATTTGTTGTGCTCCAAATAGTAAGGGTGAGAAGTGTTGCAATTAGGATATGACCAGTCCAGGCAACTGCTCGACTTTTTTGTTGGGCAGCCAAAACCGACAGGTAGGCAGCAAGGCCATAAAAACCAGCTAATGACAATAGTAAACGCTTGGGCTCGATCACGGGAATAATCCAAGAGACCAACCAACCAACGAGCAGTGGCAGGCCAGTCCAGAGCAGTAGTAACGCAAGTAATCTGCGTTTTTTACTTGGCGTCTTTGGCCAGAAATGGATGCATAGAAAAGCTATACCAAGACCAATCAGGCCTGCAATGAGTAGATAGGTTGGCGAAAGTGAGAGATCACTCAGACCAAATATAAACTTGGCAAAAACCAACTGCAACGCCTTTTCTTGTGGAACGCTGACGACTGTATCCCAGCCCGGCAAGTCATGGCGCAAGAGTTGGCCTGTTTGTAGTTGTGCAAAAAACATGGGTAGCCAAGGCGCAAAAAGCGCGGCCGAAAGTGCTATTGACGAAAAGAACTCTCTTCGCTTTTCCTTCACCACAACAAGTTGCCAGACAAGTTGAGAAAAAAGCAAAAAAGGAAACAGATACGAGCTATACAAACCAAGTATTGTGCTGGCTGTAAATGAGCGCCAACGTTTTTCGTACAGCGCCCACCACGAGATGACAGCGAACATAGCCGGCAGGGCATACGGCCGAAGTTCTTGAGAAAAATAGATGTGCAGAGATGAGGTGCTGAGTAAAAGTGATCCAATAATGGCAGTTTTTTTATTTGCGGCACGAAGCAAGAGTACATAGCTGAAAGCAATGGTCACCAAGCCTGGAATGAGCGCGCCGACAGTACGCAGCCACCATTCTGCAGTTGAAAAGTAACTCGCAAAATGAGTAACGAGATGCAGCAGTGGCGGTTGAAAGTCGGCAACAATGTCTAATTGCTGGGAAAGTGGTCTGGTACTTTCCAAAGCTTGCGCGGCTTCGTCAAGCCAAAATGATCCCGTCAAAAGTGGTATTCGCAGTACCAAAGCCACCAGTAGAATGAGATATAACGGAAAAGTTGTAGAAACAAATAATTTGCGCACAAGAAGAATTATAGAGATTATTTGTCAGAACTGCTAGGCGTAGCAGCTGTTTTGAGTTGCCCGATCAACTTTTCATTTTTTGGATTTTGCAATGCAAGTATTAGAACCTCATCCCAAAAAGAAGGCCATTCATCATTTTTTACATAACCGGCTATCCTAATATAGTCTTGTTCAGTTAGTTGTGATTGCTCAGGCATTTTAGCCACCTTTCTAAGTAAGAATACGGTAGAATAATTTCATGAATCGTAGTGACCAAACAGCCATCGTAACTGGAGCCGCAGGTTTTGTCGGCTCGCACTTATGTGATTCGTTATTAAAAATGGGCTACACAGTGTATGGTATTGACAATTTTATCACTGGCCAGGCGAAAAATATAGACCATCTTGAGAGCAACGGTAATTTTCATTTCATAAAAGCAGACGTATCGCAGCCAGCCGCAAAGTACTTGCCTGCTGGTTTGTCACCAGATGTTGTATTTCACCTTGCTTCCCCCGCCAGTCCGCCTCGCTATCAGGCTCACCCAGTTGAGACTTACCTGGTGAACTCGATTGGCACACATTACCTACTGCAACACCTCAAGGAACATGCGCCTCAGGCGCGATTTGTTTTTGCTAGCACGTCTGAAACATATGGGGATCCTGCAGAGCATCCGCAAGTTGAGGGCTATTGGGGCAATGTTAATCCCAATGGTGTGCGCTCGTGTTACGACGAAGCCAAGCGACTTGGTGAAACAATTTGTGGCGTACACGCGAGAGATTTTGGCATGGATGTCCGCATTGTGCGGATTTTTAATACCTATGGCCCACGTATGGATTTGGCCGATGGGCGGATTATTCCAAATTTTATCCGCCAAGCAATGGATTCCGAACCACTCACAATCTATGGTGACGGCTCACAAACGCGATCATTTTGTTATGTGTCCGATTTGGTTGCTGGTATTGTTCTGATGGGCACGCTTGAGGATCTGGCCGGAGAAACGATCAATCTTGGTAATCCAAATGAAGAACATACGGCACTCGCAACAGCAGAGTTGGTGAAAAAGGCATTTGACAAACCAGAGCTAGAAATAATCTTTAAAGATTTGCCAGGCGATGATCCCACTCGACGTAAGCCAGATATTTCAAAAGCGCGTCAGGTACTTGGTTGGTCGCCACAGGTTAGTTTTGCGGAGGGTTTGCGGAGGGTTAGAGAGTCTCTGAACTAATACTGACAATTCCAGTTGCATCAACTTTCGCTCTCAAACTACCTGCTCGGTAGGTTATATTCCCCTTTTTCAGCGCGGTTTCACTCTCGGCGTCACCATGATCCGCGGTCAAAACATACACATCTAAATCTGGGAATTCACGCAACTTCGCATCGAGTTGGTGGATAAAGTTTTTTTGATTTGACTGATCTTGCCAGTTGAGATCGTGCGAGATGATAAACAGGTTTTTAATATCGGGCAACTGTTCTAGTTCGAGTAACGCGTTGAAGACAAAAATCCGCTGCTCATTGGTCGCCACGGAGTCTGCTCCGATATCCAGCGTGATGAAGTAATCACGATCTGAGTAAAAACGCTCACTGTGAATGTCATACGGTTTTTGCGGTAGAAGATCATAGTTGCCTGGGTTATAGAGAATTGGATAGGGAGAATTGTCAGTTAGCAAGGCGTTGATGGTTGGTATGGCACCTTTGTCGCGTGTATTGACGATATCGCCGGTGACGATCAAGAACTCGAACGGCTCAGTTTGCAGTCCAGCTAGTTTAGTGAGAATTGTCTTTTCTGCCAGCGCATTCTCGTCATATCGATTGGCAACGACTGCAAAGGAATAACTTGCTGGGAGCTTGGCTGGATTGAGTGGCCGAGTTGTGATTGTGCTTGGTATTGGCGAAATCTTTTCTGAAAGCGATTTCACAGTATACAGCGAGCACTTGTCGAAACAGTCGATTGTGAGATAACGCACATCGAAATTTTTTCGCAGTTTGGTGAAATCGTCAAAGAACATTTTGTTTTCGGATATACCCTGCTCGGTCAAAAAGAGTTTGCTCCCCTGCTCGAGCAGGTTTGTGTAGACTTGCGCCGACGAAAGCGGCAGCACTTGGTACAGTTGGCTACTGTAGAGATCAGTGTAATAAGGAGAAAGCGTGGTGATGAGGTAACTATTTTCTTTGAGGGAAACATTTGCTTGTAGGACCGAATCGCGTTTGACTACTTGTTCGACGTTGCGGAAGCTTTCGATGAAGCTGTGTGCAAAATCGGTCCGCAGAACGGGAATAAACATGAGGACGCCATAGATAACGATTTTAGTTACGCGGGCGTGTTTGCCATGCAGGAGAAATTTCTGCAGCAGCCAGAGGCTGACAGGAGTAAGAATAAGTAGTCGCAGCAGTTGTATATCTTCCAGCGGACCACGACTAAAGCCGTATTCATATGCCATACCGACGATAAAGAGCAAGCTCAGGAATGATTTTTTAGCAATTTTTTTGTGCACAACTATCAAGACCAGTAAGACCAGCGAGAAGTTCAGGTGGTAATACACTGCCGGATTTTTTGATAGCCACACAAACGGTACGAGCAGAACGCTATACACAGTGAAGTTACTACCAGCCTTAGAACCATCGCTGCGGCAAAGATCAAACGAGTGTGTTTTTATAAAACAGCGGGCGGCTACAAAATTCTCGAGAGACTTGCTGGAAGTGTCAAATGCGTGCAGGCGTGAGTTTGTAGCCAGTGGATTCTGATGGAGAATGAAAAAACTGAGGAGCACAGCTACATACAATGACTTGTGGCGATTGAGGTGGCCAAAGAGTGTTTGCAAGGCGTGCAAACCCTCTGCTCTGGCGACCATGCTCAGCGTCAGCCCAGAGACTCCCCAGTAGATGAAGGCGACCTTGGAGGCTGCAAACACATCTATATATAACGCATTGAGCAATAAGCCCGCGCTTGCTCCGAGATAGCCAATACTCAGTGCATGTAAAATGCCAGTTTGTTCTGGCAATTTCCGTTTGACCGTGCGCATAGCGACAAGAATAAAGCCATAAAAAAGTACAAAGCCAATCAGGCCGGTTTCGCCCAATGTGCGCAAATAATTATTGTCGGTACTATCTGCCTCGGTGTATTGTGAGTTTTCAATCTTGGAAAGCGTGCCGTAGCCACTGCCAAAGAGTGGGTTATTATTTAGACCTCTGATCGCCTGTGGCCAGAGCGTGTCGAGGCGGATGCCCATGGAGATGCCGTAACGGATTGCATTTGGTGACCACGTGCTCTTCTCGAGCTCTCTGGTAGTGGTGACAACGCCATCGGGGGAAGTCTGAGTGTGAGTTTTCCACTCATAGCCGTTGCCGACAAGGTCGGTGGGATCCACATTTTGCTGATCTTGAAAGACTGATTGAAACAAATTGGTAAAGCGGTCTTTTGTTTTGGCACCGAACAGTGTCAGAAACAAAAAAGCCATAACGACTACCCCGGCAAGAGCAGCTGAAGAAAACAGTGCCTTGAGCCGCTTATCTTGAATTCGCAATATGTTTAGTACCACCACAATGGTGAGTGCGAGCAGATACGAAATAAGCGCTGTCTTAGAGCCTGTTTCTATAAGTAGCCAAAGTCCTGCTAGATGTGTGAGCTGCAGCCAACCAAATACTAGTAGCTTTTTTTTGGTTCTTCCAAAGCGTGTAAGTGAAAAAGCAAAAAGCATCGGCAAGACAATGACAAGAAAAGCGGCGAGATCATAGTGCCCACCAAAAGTAGAGCTGACCTTGCCTCCCGCCTCGAGATAAAAGGCTTGCCCTTTGCTGTACTCCCGGTTCATGGTCGAGTACAACGGAAAGTGCATATATTTTTGGCCGAAGCCGTAGAGCGTGACCAAAAAGGTTGTGGCGGCCAAGACAAAGAGCGCAATCCTAGTTTGTCGTTTGGTCCTAATGCCAGAGAAAACAATAAAAAAGAGGGAAAAGTATTCGAGATAGCGAAAGTAATGTAAAGCGCTTTTGCCGACGTGTAGTAATTCGAGCGGAATGGTTTGGAGTAAAAATATGCCAAGTGCAATGGTGAGCAGTCCGGCAAATGCGTAGATGCCAACAAAGCCAAGATAACCGTTGCGCCACTCTGCTCTATGTTTGAGTGCGTGCCAAAACCAGAGGCCGCTGGCGAGAACCATCAGTATGTCCTCTACTCGTACGCGCACGATGTAGCCAGGAAGAATGTCAAAGAGGGGTATTTTTGGGTACAGGGGGATAAAGGCGAGGAGGAAGAGGCTGACGAAGGTGAGCATGCGTACTATCATAGATGCAATTGATAGATGTTGCACAGATCGTAGCACCCAGACTGCACAAGTTCGAGTGAAAATGTATCTTGAATTGCTTGGAAGGCAGCAATTTTGTCTGCTTCGTGACCGAGACCGTATTTGCTCACGTAGACTTCATTGCCATCAAGTAGCTTTTGGCGATACAGACTTAATAAATCTGAGTAGTCGTTTGGGCCCCAAGCCGCCACTTGATCTCTTTCGTCTCTATTAAAATCTTGTTGATTGGCCAAAGGCAGTAGTTTGTAATTATTATTTGAATAGTAATCAATGAGGTACGGACTTATTGCGGTGATCACGATCGGTTTGTTTTCAGTATTGTCAGCAAAATACTTGTTTAAATCGATTACACTCAGATACCACCAGGGTGTTTCGGCATGACGCAGGTTGAGCATGACTTGATTTTTCAGCCGCAGTGCATTTGTGCCCAAGAAAACGAGACCTATCGTTGTAACTAAAGCAATTGGCACTGCTGACCTATATTTCTTTGACACGTGCTTTTGAACAAAGGCAACAGTTTCTTGCAGCGCAATGGCAAAGGCAAGTAAGAGTACGGGGATAGCATACAAAATGTATCGAGATTCAAAAGAATAAAAGAGCGAAAGAAATCCGACTTGAACCGCCAGCAGGAGTAGCACGGAGCGTGAGAAAAATTGGTACCTTGAGCGAATGCTCGTAACCACTACCGTTATTGCTGTTACTATGCCGATAAATTGTGGAACAAATGAACTTTTGACCCAAAGTGTGTAAATACTACCTCCAGCGAGTGCTTGCAAATACAACGGAAGATTCTTTTTGATAAAAACCGTACTAATCCAAGTGGCAGATGATGCAGTTGAGGTTGTCAGACCAAGTTTTTCTTTGAATAGAATATTTTGTACTAAATTAATACCTCTTGAAACAAGCTCGCTTCCCCCTGAAATTAAAAATCCAAACAGTATTGCGACAGACACACCCGCAGCGAGTTTGGGCAAATGCTTAAGTGTTTTTCGTTGTCGGTATAACTTTATGCCGTACAGAAGATAAAAAACTATAACGATTGGGGCCGCTGAGTACTTTGCTCCAAAAAGGCAAAAGGATGCAAAAAAGAAAATTGCCGCTCGTTTGTACGAGATAGATTGCAGCAACAAATATAGACAGAGGAGAAAAATTGGAATGAGGAGGTTTTCTGCCATAGCAAGTGTGGGATACCAATGAGTAAAGTAGTTGGTTATGTACAAAAAGACAATCAAAAACTGTATTGATTTTTGCTTCACAAAATGTCTAAGCAGTAAGTAAAAAAGAAACAAAGAAGCAAGGCTTAGTAGAATATTGCCAAAGTAAAACATGCGGGCATCATTTTTAATCAAAAAAAATGGAATTAAATACCAAGAATACAGTGGCGGCACACTTGGCTTGATTGTTCTGCCCTCTCTACAAAGAGTCCGACCGTATCCTGCCAGCATGCAACGAGCAGAAGTGACATAGTGAAATCCATCGGGAAATGGCTCAAAGTTTGGAATCAGTGTGCGGGTAGAAAAAGGGTTTCGAGCTAGTAGTAGAAAAAACAGCGGTAGTAAAATAAGAAAATGAATATGCTTCATGAATCTAATGATATCATTACCACATGAATAAAAAGAAAACTCTTTCTACTAAAAAGCAAGTAATTCTTGCCTACCCAAATGGCATTGACAAATTGGAAATTGGATCTGGCGAAAATCCAGAAACTGGATATGTCCATGTAGATATTCAAGCGTCAGATAAAGTTGATATTTTGGCTGATGCACGCAAGTTGCCCTTACCAGATAATTTTGTGAAGAAAGAGATCAGGGCAGTTCATATCATGGAACACTTCTGTCATCCAGAATTTTCTAGTGCTCAGATGAGAAAAGACATCGGTACAACAGTTGAAGTGCTGGAAGAGATGTATAGAGTGCTTGCGCCAGGAGGAAAGTTTTTTATGGTGACGCCAGACTTTGAAAAGATAACAAAGTCAGCTGCCGGACACAAAGTGAGTTTTGATCGATTACAGCAGTGGAGTGTTGGCGGACATTTAAATATGTTTGATGTGCACCATTGGCTGTGGACGCATGCGGATGCGAATAAGTGGTTTACCGAGATCGGGTTTGTGAGCTTGGCGGACTGCAATCCAATTCGTAAAAAACAAATAATCTGGGACTTAAATTGGCAAGATCCACATGAGGGCGACAATTCTACTTGGTTTAAAACTGAGTGGTATCATTGGCTATTTTTTGAAGGAATAAAACCGTAAATATTTTTCTCAGTCAATAATTTTCTTGAATCTACTTAGGAAGTTCTCTCTGGAAAAGTATGCGCTCCTTTTTTGAGAAGCTAATGACATGGTTTTTTGCAGCCTCACATTATTAGAAATTTTAATAGTGAATTTTTTTAACTCGTCTCTATCGTTCCAAACAAATCCTGATCCAGGGGTCACAATCTCTGGTTGACCGCCCGCATTAATAACCACAGGAATGCAGCCCGATGCCATCGCTTCTACAGTGGTAATACCAAAGTGCTCCATAAGAATTGGTTGTCTTTCTTTATCTTCATCTAAACCTGTGGCGTGCCAGTAAATCTTGCTCTGAGACAGGACGTCTTTTACTTCCGAAAAAGGAGCTTGAGTGTGAAAAACTACCGGATACCCCTTAGCTTCTTCAACACATGCCTCAAAATATTGTTGGTGATTCTTACCTTCATACACTGAGCCAATCAAATGTAGTTCCCAATCAGCAAGTTGTTTGCTGTCAATCAGTTCTTTGAAAACCTGAATAAGTTCTAGTTGCTTCTTGGAGTGACCAGTGACAAAAAATCTACCTATATGGCAAATCCAGTTTTGTTTTTTAACAATAGCGAAGGCCTTTGTGTTTACTGGAGGGTATAGCACCGCACTTGGCAAACCCCAATACTTTTTAATCCAAAATTGGCAAAATTTGCTTATAGTTATAATTTTTTTGTAGGACTTAATATCGCTGAGAGAGGTAATTCCTGGCCCCCCGTGCAAACGCATCTCCCACCTAGGAAAAAAGTGCTTGAATAAATTATAGATGACATATTGAAACTTTGGAATTTCGAGTCGAGCGATGGCAATTTGCTCCGATGAAATTTTAGTGAGGTCTATCGCAAAAGAAGTAATAGGAGTTGATGTTTCAAAGAGATATCGAATGATGTTTGTTTTATGGTTAAGTGTTCTAACATTTGCTTTGACGGGTTGGCCATTGAAAGAAAATTCAACACTCTCTGATATTGAGTATGCAAATGTGGGAAAATACAAATCAATCGACAGTTTTTTGATGCTAGTACTATTAAATTTTATTGAAGATCGAGGACCAAGCCACTTCAGAATCTTTCCATTTTTGTACGTATCATGCAGAAAGCCTTCGAACTCAGTGGGGTACACAAATATCAGTTTGAGAGTGGGGATAAAAACTCTTCTCTTAAGAAACTCCCAAGGAGTTAAATATATCTCTGCAGGAAAGAAGATCGATAAGAATCCATTTCTACTCCTATTTGGGAAGTAATCGAGATATGAGGTGTTGATAAAAATATCATACTTCTCTGAGTATGTTGAAAGTTCATTTGATAATGCGAGGGGCAAGTATTTGATTTCAATATCAGTAAGATCCACATTCATTTTTTGTTCTGCTTTTGTTTTATCTATTTGCTTATGAGTGAGGAGTGCAGTTTGATAGCCTGCTTCTCGCAACGCCTCGGCGTACGCAAATGTAACTTGTTCGCCTCCTCCTAGCGTAAAAAGCCAACGGTTGTAAATTGCTGCAGTCTTTTTCTTTGCTTGCATGGCTAGTAAAGGTGTTGTTCTAATTGATTGTAGGTTCTTTTATCTCTTGTGCTCCACCAATATCTAATATTAATGAAGATAAGTAGCTGACTATGAAATGAAAAAAAAGCTGAAAGTCTTCCCGAGGCACGCAATCTCCAGATAAGAAACAGATCCCACCGCTTAAAACGAAACGCGAACTGCCTCAAAATTGAATCAAATAGGCGAAATAGGAATAGAATATAGTGTTTCAAAAAAATTCTGATTGGAAAATTAGTTAGTAGTAAAAACAAATGATTCTTTTCAATCATACTGATAAGAAAAGCTGATTCTGCTCTTCCCGTAGTAGCTCTATGATCGTGTTTTATTATCGCTTTGGGAGCGAATATTATATCCCAACCTTGTCTCCAAGCTCTCAAACTTAAATCGATGTCTTCGTAGTACATAAAATAATGTTCATTGAAAAAACTAATGTCATTAATGACCGCTCTTTTAATTAGCATCCCTGCTCCGCAGGCTGCCACAAGATTTCTCTTGCGACAAAAAAAAGCTGAATCTTGTTCATAAAACTCATCTACTTGCTTGTTAATAATCCGAGTAACACTACCAATATCTTTACTGTATCCATCTTTCAAAACAATATTTCCAGCATTTTGTACAAGCCAGATGTGTCTATGCTTGGATGCTGTCCTGTGAATAGTAAAATTTTTACGGAAAATTGAATTTGGAGAAATGGAAAATTTAACAACCGGTTCATTTTTAATAGAAATTGATCCGCTAGAGATAAGCTGATTATTGTGTGTCGGGTATCCGTGTATTATGAAAGAAAAGTCATTTACTTCATCAACGAGTGGTAGTAATATTTTTGCTTCTCCAGTTGACCATCTAGTTGTGATGTCTTTTAAAATTGTTGGTTCGCTAAAGCCTGACTTGTACCATATTCTCTCTTGAGCAAGAGTATTGCTGCTCGAAATGTTTTCTAGTAAAACACCTCTGGGAGAAAAATCAATCGATTCATCGAAGTCAGATTGCTGTGCAATGGTGCTAGATATAGAAACTTCAACAAATGGAACGTTTAATAAAATTTTTGAGGCTACTATACCCACCTTCTGATCTGATGCTGCAGCCACCATTTCGTGTATCCAGTTTTGATCTGCGATAGTATCAGAATTTAACAAAAGAATAAGTTCTCCCACTGCGTGCTTATAGCCTTCATTATTTCCTGCAGCAAATCCTTTATTTTCTGAGAGTTTGATGAGTTTCACTATGGGAAAATTTCTTTTCACAAATGTTCTAGAATCATCTCGTGAATTATTGTCGACGACGATTACCTCGAATTTATTTTTTGGATACTTGTTCTTAAACAAAGAACTAAGGCAATTTCCCAGTAAACGAGCACCGTTGTAATTTACGATGATGATCGAGACAAAAGGAAGTTTTTTCAATATTGCGTATTTAGACTCAACTACTATAGTGATCGTATCATATCGTTGTGAAATTTTTCTTATGAGTACAGCAAAACCTGCAAGCGCAAAAGTCTACTACCAGGGTCACTATTGGAACGATTTGCCTGAGGTGCAAGAATATCTATGCCAGAATTTTACTGATAACAAAGAAGTCTGGTGGACTCAGGACATAAAGGATCGTTTTGCACCAGGAAAAAAACAATTTAAAAAGGGCCTTTTTTTGTGTGATGGCAACGGATGGGTTTCTCGTGAGTTTATTGACAAAAAAATTGTGAGTGAGGCAGTTGCGTTTGATTGGTCAACTGACTTACTAAAAGAGGCGGAGGCAAAAAAGGGAAAACGAAATATTTGTTATTTTCAGGCTGACGTCAATACTATTAATTTTGAAAATGACGAATTTGATCTCATTGTAAATAATGCTGCCTTACATCATGTCCAATACCTCAATCGGTTACTATACATTTTATCTAAAGCACTGCAGCCTGATGGCATATTTATTAGTTCTGATTATATTGGACCACAAAGAAATCAATACACACGCTCTCATTGGGACAAAATAGTGCGGTTCAATTCTACTTTACCAGAAGTAATTAGACATGAAAATTTGCACTATCCGCATCTTCCAACGATGTTGTATACCGATTCAACTGAAGCAATTCATGCTGATTTAATTATTAAAACAATGATGCGATATTTTGATTTATTTGAGCAGCACGACACAAACGGTGGATTGGCATATCACTTGCTGACTCATAATGCTAAGGCATTTGCGATACCAGCCGTTGTTAGAAAACCATTGGTCAAAATGATTTTAGAAGCAGACAGAAAATTAACAAAAGAAAAAAAAGTGCCAGTGCTTTTCAGTTATTTTATTGCTCGACCAAAGAAGAAACCACTGGCAGAGGAATTAGTGGACAAATATCAAGCAGAAGAAGATTCTAGAGAAAAGATGGCCGGTTACTTTTTTGGAACATATTTTTTTCAGGATTTTCTAAAAATTGTACGGCATCGAGGTATCAAAGCATTCTTTTTGTCAGAACTGAAACAGCTAGCATTTCAACTGCTTAAGAAAAAATGAAACAGTTCTTAATACTTTTCACTTTTTTTTGGTCTTTTTTCTTATTTTTTTCATCTGGAATTGTTGAGTCCCAAGATGGATTGCAGTACTTAGCCATCGCCCGTCAGATCTATTACAACCATACAGTGGCTATGCCAGATGCAAAGTATCCAAATGATAATATTCACATGAATGTAAATATTGGCAAAGACAGAAAAGACTATGCCCCAACAGGGTTAGGCTTTTCGCTTGCGTACCTTCCTGCTGTTGCACTAGAAGATGTATTTAATCGTTTGGCAGGTTTATCTCCTACACAAAATTTTCCTCTAGATAATGACTGGCCTATTATGCTTTTTGGAAGCATGACCAATGCTTTTTTTGGCGCACTGTTTGTTACAGTATTTTTCTATTATCTTCGTTCATTTAAGTTTAACAATAAAACCGCTTTCCTGCTCTCATTTGTATTATTTATTTCGTCAAACTTGTTTGTGTATAGCAAATTTGGATATGCGCACCTGATGTTTACGAGCTTCTTGCTTTTGGCATTTTTCTGTATCAGAAAATACAAACTCACCACAAAAAAATACTGGCTATTATTCGCAGGTAGCGCTTATGGCGTCGTAGTAATTAGCTACAATCCAACTTTTCTTTTTTCATTACCTGCCTTAGGTTTGTATTATGTATCTGCAGTTAATTGGAAAAAATGGCAAGCTACAAGCTCGCTGCTAAAAAATATTGCATCTGATGTCATTTGGGGAATAATTGGTGTTGTTCCTTGGTCGGCTCTCTATTTTTACTTCAATTGGGTAAGATTTGATGGGATATTAAGTACTAGCTATGGATCTGGAGCAATTTCAGCTCCAACTTTACCGCCAGCTTTTGTATTATTTGAGGGTGTTTGGGGTTTGTTGTTTAGTCCAGGAAAAAGCATTTTTCTTTTTACGCCAATTTTACTGATTCCGATTCTATTTTGGTTTAAACTGCAGCGCAAATGGTGGCCAGAGCTCGTTGCAGGTTTGATCTTATTTTTTGTATATCTGTATTTTATCGGCTCACTTGTCGGTGGAGTTGATTACTATCCTTGGCATGGTGAGTCCTGTTTTGGACCACGGTACATGTTGCCAATTATTCCATTTGTGCTACTGATTGCAGCTCTGCTCTATCGCAGACTTAGTAAATGGCAAAAAATGTTGGCATTTTGGCCAATCGTAGTATTTGGCATAGTTGTTGAAATGGTGGGTATTTTAGTACCTTATCAGGTACGATTTGGAGGACTTGAGTATCAAATTTATCTGAATGGTGAGCGCATTACCTACAATGAATACGCCAATTTCATGCCACGTTGGTCGCCTTTGTACACAATGTCAAAGCGACTAGCGCGCAAGATACTTGAGATACCGACACAATACTTTACTTACAGCCCAGTGGTGCTGGTCGATGGTGCGTCTGGCCCGATGATTACACGAGAAAAAACTGTATGGCGACAACTGAAACCAATGGTAGTTACGCAGATGAATGATCGCAAAATCGATCAATTGGTTTTTTCTTTTGTTCACCAGGTTGCTACTCCTAGCGCTGAGTATCCGGCGGAGATAACCGCTACTGCAGATGGAGTGCCTATTGCCAATGTATCTTTACTCCCAGACACTCATGGGACATTCAAGATAAATAAGGGGGATATCAAACAATGGCCTCAGCAGATTATTTTACAAACAAATTTCGTCGGTACCTCTTCTGCAGAGCTAAATAATCACTGGCTATTTTTGGAGAGTATTTCGGCTGATGATAGCCCAGTTTCACTCATGCCATACCAATATCCCTATGTATCGAGAATATCAGAAAAATTACAGGGACAACAGTACAACTACTGGGGCGGAAGTAACCGTAGACTTTGGGATTTGTGGATGATGCGAGCTATTATTTTCGAAAATACTCTTGATCTGTGGTGGCTCAGACCCCTGCACTACTGGGATCTACCAAAGAAATTCTTCGCAGGTTTATTTTTGGGAAATGTAGTCGTTTTTGTAGGTACAGGACTCTGGCTGAGAAAAATAAGGTAGAATGAATCTATGTTTTCGTTGCTGACTCCATTTCGTTCTCATAAATATTTACTACTGCAACTGACGCAGAAGGAAATCAAAGCCAGATATAAGCAATCGTTTGTTGGTTA
>Ga0100403_1000113_pt1 | contig 73014 bp, 136 predicted proteins | sample CryGeymet201501t_FD_83663 | JGI IMG/M metagenome (GOLD analysis project Ga0100403, IMG submission 83663) | Groundwater microbial communities from Crystal Geyser aquifers in Utah, USA - Crystal Geyser metaG 2015-01t | ecosystem: Environmental > Aquatic > Deep subsurface > Groundwater | place...
AGCAGGACTTGCTGTTCAAGCAAGCGACACAAGATTATCTGATTCAAGAACTCCAACAGCCCATGCAGCTTCCCATGAAAACGGAGGAAGTGATGAAATAAGTGTTACAGGATTGTCAGGACTCTTGGCTGATCCTCAAACACCAGACACTCATGGATCAGAGCATGCAAGTGATGGATCAGATCCAATACCAGCAGCCACAACCTCAGTTCGAGGTACTGTTGAACTTGCAACCTCTGCCGAAACAACTGCTGGTTTGGTTGTTCAAGCAAGTGATTCAAGATTGTCAGATGCAAGAACCCCAACATCTCATGCATCTTCTCATTGGCTCGATCAAGCTGACGCTGTAAGAATTTATTCTGTAATTCAATCTACATTTATTTTGGCCACATCTGGGGTCTCAACAGATTTATGGGTTCCATGGAATGGACAGGGAGAATCATCCATACGTAACAATTCTCATTTGTTTTTGTTTCCGCGAGGAGCAACGTTGAATAGGTTCATAGTCTTTGCTGATCAAAACCTAAATGCATCTTGTGATATTGACGTTTATCGCTCCACGGATGGCGGAGCAACATTTACATTGGTTGATACAGACACATCAATGGACCTATCGACAGCCTATACACCAGCAATTTCGAATTCAATTGGCTATAATTTTAGCGCATTGGACATTATGGCTGTAACTTTTAGATCGGATACAGTTCCGGCAAGCACACAAGTTAATCTTTGTGCGGAAATAACATGGACTTAAAATTTCAATTCTTACAAACAAACATCCCATATTGGTGATAAAATAAATGCATGGAAGTGCAGACAAACAAAAAATTATTGTTCGAAGATCATGCTCGTAAGAAAATTCTTGAAGGAGTAGAAATTCTTGCAAACGCTGTAAGAGTCACTTTAGGGCCAAGAGGAAGAAATGTTGTAATTGAAAAAATAGGAATGGCTCCACATGTCACAAAAGACGGAGTAACTGTAGCAAAATCTATTAATTTAAAAGACCAATTTCAAAACCTTGGCGCGCAAATGCTTAAAGAGGTTGCCTCTCAAACTGTCGACATTAGTGGCGATGGTACGACTACAGCGACAATCCTTGGGCATGCGATATATAAAGAAGGATTAAAATTAATTGCAGCAGGGTTCAATCCTACAGACTTAAAAAAAGGAATTGACAAAGCTGTTCCTATTATTTGCCAATCTCTTACTTACAATAGTGAACAAGTAAAATCAAATGAAGAAATAATGAACATTGGTAGAGTTTCTGCCAACGGAGACGAAGCTGTTGGAAAAATGCTTGCTGATGCCATGGAAAAAGTTGGCCGTGACGGAGTTATTACAGTAGAAGAAGCAAAAAGCAACAAAACTACATTGGAAGTTACAGAAGGAATGCAATTTAATAGGGGTTACGTATCTCCATTCTTTGTTACAAATTCAGAGAAACTTACAGCCAACCTTGAAAAAGAACCTTTAATTATTATTACAAATAAAAGATTTGAGCATATGAAAGATTTGCTTCCTATTCTTGAGCCAATTCATGCTACAAAAAGAAGCGTTTTACTTATTTGTGATGAAGTTGAAGGAGAAGCTCTCAATAGCTTAACCGTCAACAAAATGAGAGGAACTCTTGACATTTGCGCGATTCGCGCTCCTGAATTTGGAAATGCTCGACATGATATGCTTCAAGATATTGCGATATTGACAAATGGAAAAGTAATATCAGATGCAAGCGGAATAAAAATAACCGATGTTGATCCAAGAGATCCAAATCAACATATTCTTGGAGAAGCAGTTAAGATCATTGTTGGAAAAGGAACAACAACAATTGTTGCAAAAAAGGAAAATAAAGAAAATATTGAAAAGAGAATTGAAGATATAAAGACGCAACTTGAAGATCCCACATTGTCACAAAATGAAATTGATTTAATGAAAAGACGATTATCTCGTTTGGCTGGTGGTGTTGCTGTAATTCGTGTAGGAGGAGCGACAGAGGTTGAAATGAAGGAAAGAAAAGACAGGGTTGATGATGCCTTATGTGCAACCCAGGCTGCGATTGAAGAAGGAATTGTACCTGGCGGTGGAACGGCATTAATTCATGCTTCAAAATTTGACCCTGACATTCATCCCTATATAGATATTTTTAGAAACGAAGCAGAAAAAGCCGGTGCTAGAATTGTTAGAGAAGCTTGCAAAGCTCCATTAGTACAAATAGCAAGAAATGCTGGCTTTCCAAGTGAAGTTATTTTACATAAGATTTTGGAATCCAGCAAACAAACTGGCTGGGATGCTCTAAATGAAGAGTTTGTAAATATGATAGAACGTGGTATTATTGATCCTGTAAAGGTCACAAAAACTGCCTTGGAGAATGCAGCAAGTATTGCAGGCCTTATGCTTACAATAGAATGTGCAATAGCAGAAGAAGATCCCTCATCTATTAGAGGATTTATGGAAGAAATGAGCGTACAACAATGAAAAAAATATTAGGAATTATTATGGGAACCTTTCTTCTACTTGGTTGTTCACCAAGTAGAAGTCAAATGCAATCAAGTATCGACGATTTATCTACGCAACTTGATGCTTCCGAAGCATCTTTGGAAGAAAAAGAAGAAGAGAGAGAAAGACAAGTTGAGATTTTATGTGCTATCGTTGGAGAATTGGTCAACGATAGGATGATTGAATATATAGGAAATAAAACATTTAGAATGCCAGATGGTTCTACAATTGTTATGGAAGAAATGGAGTCTGAATGTCTAAAAATTGTTGATTCCTATGAAAAGGTTATTATGGAAAGATTTTTAGAGTCACAATAACTTAGGAAGATGATATATTTTGGCATGCTTGTTAACAAGTATTCCAACAAATGCTCCGTCTGTGGAACTGTTCTAAATCCCACAGACGGTTTTGTATTTAAATCTAACGAAGAATGGTTTGGTGTTTGCAGGGGCTTGCAATGTATAAAAAAAGCATGTCCAGAAAATTTGGATGACTATAAAAAGTTCATGGCCAATCTTCGAGAAGAAAATTTCAATGAAGAAGCAGTAAAAAGAGCAGAAGAAGCCGGTTTGTATTCATATCAAATTGATGGAGTAAAATGGATAACTTCTCAAAAAAATTGCCTATTGGCTGACGACCCAGGTCTCGGAAAGACCTGCCAGATTCTCATGTCACTTGATTTAAAACAAGGCGCTCTCGTTGTAGCACCTTCTCACTTGGTATTGAATTGGAAAGATGAAATAAACAGATGGCGACCAGATTTCAAATCTTACATTGTTAAGAATGGAAAAATGTTTAAGTATCCAGACGCGGGAGAGGTTGTAATTATGACTTATGGTCTAATTCCTGATAAATTTGAATTGCCTCCCAAAAAGAGAAAAAATCCAAACATAACGGACGAAGATCGAAAGGCCATGGGCCAAACTGTTTTAATATTTGACGAAGTTCAAGCCCTGAAAAACAACAAGGCAATAAAATCAAGAAGAGCAAGGGAAATGATGAAAATTTCCTACAAGACAATAGGGGCGACAGGCACTCCAATTCTAAATAGAGAAATGGAATTATGGAACATGTGCAGGGCAATTGGCATAGAAAAAATAATATTTGAAGACTTTGCAAGGTTTCTTTATTTGTTTGGGGGCTATAGAGGAGAATATGGGTATGAATTTAACGGACCAAAAAAAGAAACTCCAAAAGTGCTAAGAAAAGCAATGCTTAGACGAAAAAGAGAAGAAGTTAATATTCAACTTCCTGATAAAATTTATATAGAAATTAAAGTTGAACTGCCAGATAAATCAAGAAGAATTTTGGACAATGCTTGGGATGTATATCGAAGCAGCAATTATTATAGCGATGATGAAATTCCTCCTTTTGAATTTTTATCGAAAGAAAAGGAAGAACTTGCAAAAAGCAAAATTGCTGTTTTAAAGCAAGTGGCCGAAGATCTTGAGTCACAAGACATAGCTCCATTGGTCTTTAGTGCGCATCTTGCGCCAATTAATGAAATTTCAAAAAGAAAAGGATGGAAAGCAATAACAGGCGTAGGTACGACTTCCGCTCAGAAACACAAAATAAAAGACGAGTTTCAGGATGGAAAATTAAAAGGATTAGCTTTATCAATTAAGGCAGCAGGAACAGGGTTGACTTTAACAAGAACACATGTTTCCATTTTTAATGATTTAGATTGGGTTCCTGCAAACAACGTCCAGGCTGAAGGGCGTACTGAAAGAATAGGACAGAAAAAAGAAAAGGTTATAATATATCACTTGGTTGCCGACCATCCTTTGGAGCGCCATATTCGTAAATTAATCTTTAAAAAAATGGCGCTGGCTCAGGCTGCCCTTGATATGGCAGAAGAGACGGGAGAGGCTCCTCACGAAAATGAAACTGAAGAAGATTTCAAAAAAAGAGTTGAAAGCATTCAAGCAAAAGACAGAAATTCAAGCAGAGAAGCGATCCTTAGTAGACTTGAATTTTGGCCGACAACAAATAAAAAAATTACAAAATCAAGAGCGAAAATTCTTGAAGCCGTTTCAGACATGCTTGTTCTTTCTAGGGATGACGAGCGCATCGTTCGCTTGCTCAAATTTGCAAGACTAGAAAACCAACCAGAACTCCAGTGCTTAGAGGCGATCTTAGCGCCTTATGAAAAAGAGTTCCCGCAGGGCTTCAAAAAAAGTTTGTTGGGGGGGGGTTGACTTTCCAAAAAACGAAAGGTAAAGTCCTTTTCAACACAGCCGCTATCGGCAAGGAACTAAAAATGTCAAACACACTCAAAAATCTCGAACAAGATCTTGCGATCGCTAAAGGTCGCGTAACCAAACTTCAGACTGCTATCGAGGCCATTCGTGACCTAGAAGGACTGCCTGCTGTAAGCCGAACAAAGGCCAGCCCAGCCGGTGCTCGAAAAAGCATTTTTCATCCGAACGCAACAGACATTGCCGTTCTTGATACTATGCTTTCCTTTTCTGCGTCTGAAGAGACTCCACAACTCCAGATGGATTGGATCTCCAAACAGTCTGGAATTGAAAAAGCCGAAGTTCAGCGTGGAATTAAGTGGCTAAAGAGCGCCAACTTAATTGACACCATTGGACGTGGACGAGGAACGCACTATACTGTTCTTACTGATTCAAACAATCTCTCTGTTGTTGATGAATCATCTCTTGGAGACAATTATCGTAAACCGGGTGCTTTTACCGTAAAACAGTATGTTCGGGCGATTTTCAATGGTCTTGAACCCGCCCAGAAAGTGTCACCTGCGAAAATTCTGGGGATTGCTCAGCAACTATTTCCAGAGAGCAACCTTACTCGTCAAAGTTTTGGCCAGGTATTCACCAAAATGTCACAGGCTGGCGAGCTTCAGTTTGAAGGAGAAGGCCGCTCACGTCAGTATTGGCGTGGAATGGAGCTTCTTGAAGATGTGGCCGATGTTCCTGAAGATTTTGACTTTGGTCAATTCTTTTCAAGTGACGAAACTTCTTTTGAGCAAGTCGAAGAAGATAATGCTGTTGAGAGTGATTCTGAAGAAAACTCAGATGATTCTGATTTTGATTCGAGCCTCGATTCAGAAGACGATTCAGAAGTTGCCGTCTAAATCATCCATCATCCAAAAAAAAAGGGAGCCACATGGCTCCCTTTTTTTTTTATTAAGTAATCTATTGTTCTTTTGAAATACTTTTAGTTTTGACGCCAGCTTCAGCAAATAAGTCTCTTGCTCGTTCAGTATCTTCTTTCCATCTTTCTGAAATCTCTTGATCTAACCAAAAACATTCTTTTATACCGGACTGAATAAGAAGTCGTGCGCACTTGCTACATGGTGGCAAAGGCCATACAAATATTGAACAGCCCTTCAGAGAGACGCCATTCATCGCTGCTTGAGCTATTGCATTCTCTTCAGCATGAACAATAATCGGATATTTTTTGTTGCGGTCATTTAATCTTTCGTCATCAGCAATTCCTCTAGGAAATCCGTTGTATCCTGTTGAGCGGATATCTCGTTCTGGACCTATGACAACGCACCCAACTTTTGTTGATGGATCTTTTGAGGCTGTTGAAATGTATTCTGCAAGACCTAAAAACCACTTATTCCACTTGTTTTTATTTTTATCAATCATATTCTTTTCTTTCTTATGGCAAAAAAATAAGCAACAGTGATATCACTGTTGCTTATTGGATCTATATTAAACATTAATCAAGTTTTTCAAATTTAAATTGGCCTCGAATGTTATTTTGGAAAAATCTTCCATAAGATTCTGCATTCGCAAGCTCGTTGAAAACACTCAAGGGGACATCCAAATATCGATATTTTCCGCCTGATTTAAATGTTACGTCGAGCCATGGCGAGCCATTATTTGTTTGATAGTCTACTGATTCAATTGCTGATGATTGCATAAATTTATCCTTTTAGGGTTATGCAATTATACCACATTTTTGGTCAAATTTTAGCAATTAATCGTGACTATATGATGCATAATTTTCTAAAAGTCTCCTTAGCCACGATTTCTTTTTTAATTTTAGAAATCTTTTCATTTCTAGAAGTCGTGCTCCGTCCTTATAGTTTATTTTTTCATCAAGCACAAGCTTTAATATCATAATATTCTCTTGATATAATTTCAAAAGTTTCTTTTGAATCTTTTATTGAATGATTCTTTCCGCTTTCTTCTTTTTCAATTTTATTCGAAAGAGACAGGTCAATTTCGTTTTCACATTGAAAAAGAACAATTTCTTTTTCTTCAAGGAAATCAAAAATTTGAGATTTGTTTTTTCCTTTTTCTCTTATTTCTACCGACACCTGATCACCTAAGGACGCTTCAAGGTCTTTAAATTTCTTGTTGAATTTTTTTACGAAGGCTGTGCGCTCTTTTTTGCTTGCGTCCCACTCAAAATATTCCTGACGCTCTTCTGGTGTGCTGTTTAGACCAAGGGACGAGACCGCGAGAATGCCTGGCTCTTTTTTGATATGTTCTTCTTTTTTCTTTTCATATTTTGATTTTTTTACAAAGTCGTTGCACATATCAATAACTTCATCTTTCCATTCAACAGTGTCATACCTAATTCTTAGGTAAGAATTTATTTCTTCCTTGTATGATTTATAAATTGCATTTCCTGAAAAACAAAATATATATTTTGCATTCTCTAAAACCTCTAAAGGAAGGCATTCAAAAGCCTTTCCAAAACTTTGTCTTGTAACGATGCAAAATTCTTTGTCATTTGACCAAGAAAGAAATATATCTTTGGTTTCTTGGCTCATTCTTTGTTCGGAATTTAATAGTGTTTCTAGATTGAATAGATAAATCATCTGTGTGACTCCATAATTCCTTTTGAAATTGTGTCAAGGCTTGATTCTTGATTTGATTCCTGTTCAAACAAAGCTCCTTCATCAAACAAAGCTCCTTCAGACACTAAAACATGCTCTTTTTTATTAAGAATAATTTGCAAGGCTTCTGCTCGTGTATTCTTTTGCAAATCTCCCTTAGTATCATTTGCTTTGGTCTTTTTATTTTCTTCAGATACTTTGATTTTGAAAAGCCTATCACTCAAATAAGAAATGTCGCCTTGTAATTTCGATATTTCTTTAGTTTGTTTGATAAGTTCATTTGCCATTCTGCCTATATTGTTTTGAGCTTCATTTAGGTCAAATTCTAATATTTTATTATTTTGAATTAGAACTTGATTTTCTTCGGCCAACTTTTCTGTTTTTTTGGACTCTTCAGAATAACGTTCTATCATATATGCAAGTGTCTCATTATCTGATTTTTCCGCTGCTTCCACACATGGATATGAATAATCTATTGCTTTAAGCCACTCCTCAACAAATGGAACAAGCATGTGAGCGTCTTTTGGTGTTATCAATGTTTTTCCATTGCCGCTCCACAGTTCCAGAGAGTTGGAATTTCCCCATATTTCAAAAGCCATGTCTCCTTTGTCGTCTTGGTTTTCGAATGTCATATGATGAGCATCGAACTCGCTATCTTCTTCCTCTTCATCAAAATTTGTAGCAAATTCAACCGATTCAAATAGCTGAATCGGAACCCATTCTGAATATCCTTCTTCTGATTCAATTAAGACAGTATCATCTTCATCATCATATTCTATGAATTTTAGTTTTTTCTCCTGAAAAATTTCCAGAGAACAACCAAAATATAAAATCAGTTGAATTTCTTCTTTTCCAAAAGGCTTCCATGTTGGAATGAAGCAACATTCTTCTTCAACGCATTTCTCAGTAAAAATTTTGTTGAATTCTTTGTTTTCTTTTTCGTCGTTCATGTTTTCCTTTTCTTCTTCCTTGGGTTCTGAATCTTTTTTGCCATATTCATTTTTAATATGTTCATCTAATTTTTTTTCTCTTTCAGCAACCGCTTCGGGTGACATTGCCATTTTAGAAATGTTTTCTTCATAAAAAACATGAATAGGTTGATTTGGTGAAATTTTCCATTCATCCGATCCTGCTTCTTTTTCATATTTTCCCAATCGCAAATCAGACATTCCAGAATTGGCCATCAATATTTCATTTGCTATTTCCATTTCACCGTAAATGGCAAGCATTTTTTCACATTCTTTTTCGTATGCAAGTTCTGCCTCATCATACTCTTGACCAGTAAGATCGGTTTCTGATGGATGCTTTCCAATGTCTATTCCTAAAATATCTGCAATGTCCTGTGGAAAAGACTTTGAATTTTCTCCTTTTTTTAGACCAATTTCACTAATTTTTAAAAATGCTTTAGGGCCATTTGAAACAATGAGAGGAAAAATCTTCATTTTTCTGCCCAAGAAAACATGTTGAGGAGTTAGAATAAATGTTTTAGAGTTTGACATTTTGATATCATTTTCGATTGGAGTTTTTGGTCTCGCTGGCTTTATAAAACAAATATTATTTGAAGAATTTAATATTATTTCAACTTTTTCTCCAACATTTGGCCTTCGATATACAGACAGACAGCCTGCATGCCAATATGAATAACTTAAATCATGATAGGTTTTTAAGATTGAGTCGCCGTAATCGAAGTCAAGGAGTTCAATTCTAAAAGAATTTTCCTTGACTTCGATTACATGACCCTGTTTTAGGGTCGACATTTTATTTTATAGATTCACGCTAGAATCATCATCTCCGTACTTGTCATAGTCCGAGTCTAGGCTTTTTACTGCCTTATAAACTCGCCACCCAACAAACCCAATAACAATGAACATAATGCCTCCAATGAGAACAATCTTCCATATCGGCATTTCGATAATTCCACCATCATCGTTTTCTTCTCTTGCCATCATTACTGCACTGTACGCATTAACAATCCCTGCACCATAAATCTCATCCCAGTCTTCATGGTCTGGGTGGTGGGCAGACTCTTCCAAAATTTCCCAAGCCTGTTCGTTGTCAGTGATTCCTTCACCAAAGACCAAAGCAGCAACACCAGCAACATGAGGAGTTGCCATAGAAGTTCCTTGAAATCCAAAATAACCTCTTTCTCCTGTTCTTGGATTTAAGGTATTCTGAACAATTCCTTCGTAAGGTCCGTTTCTTGTATCTCCACCCGGAGCTGAGATATCAATATCTTTTCCGTAATTGCTGTACCAAGCCAATCCTTCGTTTTTGTCAATGGCAGAAACAGACATGCAATTCTTGTAGCCAGCAGGATATCCTACGTTTTTTGAATGATCGTTGCCAGCAGCGCAGATAACAAGGACTCCCTTTTCATGTGCATAATCTACTGCATCTTCCATGATCTTTGAAGGCATAGAGCCACCAAGGCTCATATTGATTACCTTCGCTCCATTATCCGCAGCATAGCGAATTGCTGTTGAAATATCTTGTACTGTCCCTTCTCCATTTGCGGAAAGAACCTTTAATGGCATGATTACAGCTCGCGGAGCAATTCCGGTTACACCTAACCCATTATTGGTGCTCTGTGCGATTGTCCCTGCGACGTGTGAGCCATGGGCATGATCGTCAATTCCGTCAGGCGGGCCATCAGGAGTAAATGTTACACCTTTTATAAACTTTGTTTTATTTAGATCTTCTAGAGCTTTGAACTTCCCATGATCTTTGTAACCAACTCCGGTATCAATAACAGCTACAATAACATCTTTTCCTTGGTTGGAATCGCTCCAAGCCTTTGGAGCGTCAATCATTTGAAAGTTCCACTGGTGCTGATAAAGCGGATCATTTGGAAAGTCTGAAGTCTCATTGTTGATGAAAACCTCAGATCCATTTGATTCTATTTCTGGAATGGTGTACCAGGTAACTGGTTCCATATTTTCAATTGAAAAACCATGGTCTCCGCTTGCTGCAACGCTTAGTTTTCCTGGGCATTTGCCATCCATCACATATAGGTGGTTGCTTTCAGCATAAGGAGAAGCAAGCTTGAAATTTCGATCTTTCCATTGCTCCGATCTTTCTTCAATTATTTCTTGAAGTTGATTTTCACTGATATTACCTTCGCCATCCTGTGGATCTACAAAATCCACAAGACATTGTTCAGTTTGGCTGTTGATAGAAATTGGTTCGTAGCTAGAGCACCCAGCAAGTCCAATTGTGAGGAAAAGTGTACTTAGAATTTTTTTCATTTTTTTGTTCCTATCTTAGACTCATTAAAATAATTTCTCTATTTATTTGTTCCAAAAATTTAGAATCAGGCTTTTTTGGAAGGTTTTGAGGGTTTTCTTTATAAAGATCGTCCATCCTATTTAAAAGACGATCTGATTCTTCTTTTATGTCTTCAAAATTTCTTTCTCCTCGACGGATAGCAAGCAATTCTTCTGCGTCTTTTCTCCGAACTCGAAGCTCTCCGTACTCCAATATCTCTGTACCACTTCTTACCAGCCGAATCAAGTGGCTTGCGTGCTTTGTATCGAACCCATGCCTTTCTTCTAATTCTTTTCTTTTGGGATTTCGATCTGATTCCCATCTTTCATAACTTTTAAATTCTTTCAATGCTGTTCTAAATCCTCTTTCTCTTCGAAGAATTTCTCGAATATCTTGATCAAACCCAAGACTCTCAGCCGCAACATCTTCAATTTTATCATCCAAATCATGGTCAGAAGCCCTTATGGCAGCAGCCATAAAAGAGCGCATGTTTTCATGCAATGTTACTCTTTCTGCGGGATTAATTTCAATATTATCAGCAGTCCAATCACGAATTCTTTTTTTAATTTCTTCATCAATTAGATTTCTTTCAGTCGAAGGAATTAAGCTTTCATGTTCTGGCAATCCAAATTCTGTTCTTGAAGGCTTTTTGGGAATAGTTCCCATTAAGTATTTTCTATGACGTTCAATCTTTTTTAATTGAGAAACGGCATAACCTGTGTACGTATGCTTAATTTTTAATGTTAAAAACTTATTTTTGTTTTCAAGAAGCTTTTCTCCCATTGGAGATAAAAGAATATAATCTTCTTCATTACTAAAAAGAAGTTCAAGCATGTTTGGATTGCAATTTCCAATAAGATTTATTGCTTTTGCAATATCAAAGATTACAACATCATCTGGCTTGCTTTCAAGAAGTTTTGCATTTCTTTCTGATTTTTGAGGAATAAAATCAAAAGGCCACTCTCCTTCATATTGTTCAAAGTGATTATTAATTGAAATCCTAATATCAAATGGAGCTACACATATTCCTCTAACGTCTATATCCGACGTTGGTTGATTCATGCCATAAGCGTGAGAACCAGCAAAAGATAATAAAATTGTGGTTGGAGCTATTTTAAAATTCATAAAAGTCCTAGATTTTTTAAATTGCCAATTAGAACATCTTTCGCATTCTTTGCGTCTTTTATTGAAATGTTTATGGATTTATCCAATTTAGAATTTGAAATATCAAGATGTGTACATCCTTCAAATTCAAGACTAATATAATAATCATCTGCGTCCCATTCTAAAATGATTCCATTTTCTGAATTGGTTGGGTAGAGATAAGGAAAAGGAACTCCGTTTTCTAAGAAGTGTGAAATGATTTCATTTATATCATTCCATTTGTCAAATTTAGATAGTTTTTTAACTTCATCAATACGATCCAAAAAACTGTTTTTAGAAACTCCTCTTATTTTGTTTTTCATATTACCTTCAATTTAAAAAGGTCAATTGATATTGAGCAGGAATATTCCTGCTCAATATCAATTGACCTTCTTTGTTTAGCGAGCCTTTTCTTTGTTCTTGAGGAGTTCTTGAACTGCGTCAGAAGACTTTGACTCTACTGGAGCGGTAAGACCAGTCTTTACTGCGCTTCCAATAGAATTGGCGCCCATTGAAGCCAGATCCTTGAGCAAAGGAGCAACAAACTCCAGGAATGGCTCCATAACATCTTCCATCGCTTTTTGGGTTGCAAACTTGCAACCTTCTTTGATGTTGTTTGAAGCATTATCGCCAATGAGGCCATCAATGAAGTCTGCTTGAGAGTCCGCCATATAATGGATAAGAATCGGGCCGAGGATCTTCAGAAACCGATGGCCAGCTTCGCTATCAATGTATTCCTGGGGGAGTCCCATTGCCACCAGTCCTCTCTTGAGGCCGCTGGTGATTAGTTCGTTAGCCTGATTGGCACCAACCGATTTGGTTGCGTCAATGCCGGCGCCCTTGAGCATGTCTAGTGTTGAATTGGTAGTCATTTTTTTTGCAACTTTCTCGCTGATATCGTCTAGGTTCTTATTGTTCTCTTTAGTGGTTTTAGGTTCGGGTCTGGTTTTATATTCTACTACATTGCCTGTGCGTTTTGACACAAAAGCATAGGACTCTGGATCGAAAACTTCAACTTCATCTGCTAGCTTAATTTCGCTCCATGTATCTTTAGCAAGAACGATTCTTTTCGTGCCATTTTTGGTCATCCGTTGCCATGGGCCATCTCCAAGCTCATGAGTCCAAGATGAGGTTGGAGTTAGGACAACGGTATCATTGTCCGAAGCTCGATAAGCCTTGTCTTGTTCGGTATAAAAAACTTCCAAGTATCTCTGGACTCCATTATCCATGAATGCATAACGTCCTCCTAACTTGGCAACAACGCCATTTTCAAGTTTTACTTCTTCTTGATTCATCTATGTAATCCTTTTTACTTTTATTCACTTAGCTCAATGGTGAGCCTGATTTGTGGAGGTGCTTCCTCCGTATTGAACTGTGACTTCACGAAATCCTTCTTTAGATAAAGCGTGCCTGCAACTACAGGCTCATCTCCCTCTACTTCCTGATAACGATGGGTCCCCTTAGTGCTTTTCTCAAACTTGAATGTGACAACTCTTTTCATTTTTGTTTCCTTTGTTGGTTGGCGGGTGAATCCGACTCTTGTAACTTAGCTCTTCTCTTAGGAGGTGTCAAGCTAAACCTTTCAACTTTCTTCTGGACTTTTGTTTCTACACAAACATTAAGCATGACTTTACTTTTGTGCATCTACAATTTCTTTACAATAATCAACTGTTATTTCTCCGCCCAGGGCGACGCCAGAAAAGAATAATAGAACTGATAATATTACTGTCCCAATTACGTTCATGGTTCCCTTGTCGGACATGAGAGAAATAAGCATAATGCAAATTATGCTAGAAATTAGGCCAAGTATTTCGATTGCCATACTTAATTTTCAATTTCAACAAATCGCTCAATAAAATTTCGATCTTCAGCAAAAACAGGTGTTTCCCAAAAAGGATTTGTATAGCTCCTTATTGATGGCTTACCATTAATTATTTCTTCTTTATTTTCTCTAATGACGCACCATCCGTTTTTCTTCCAAGTTTCGCAATCATCCCAGATTATCGAATGAGCAATCAGCATCTCTTTTACTTTTTCACAATTTTTCTTATGCATTTCTTTGTGACTAAAATACTTTTGACCTAGACCTTGAACGCTATTTCTGATTGCGTCTTGTTGTCTCCATACAAAATAATTGCAAACGTCTTCTTTTGGAATAACAAAGCAGCGGGAATCAAAACATGCCGTCATTACGTAATCAGGATTTAACTCTTTTAATTTTCTATTAAATCCCATTGTTGCAATTGATGCGCTTACGCTGCACACCTTTTGAACGGCTTTATTAAACCATGCTTCGCTGACAAAGCTGTCGTAATCTGTAACCAAGACTGATATTTCATCTGATTGAACATATGCAATTTTTGCTCCCTGAATTTCGGAAACAAGAGAAGTCGCCGCAGAATTCATTGCATCCCTCAAGTCAACATCCCAAGGCTTCTCATATTTTCTTGTAAACGTATGAAAAGCCTTTCCGTCAACACGAATAATCATTGGCATGCGACGCGTCAAATAAAGACGAGCAGCCTCTTCATACGACTTCATTCTGTCTCCTAATTTCATATTATTTATTCCTTTTAGCTGTCAATCCATTTTCCTACCTGATTAACGTCTTGGCCTGAAATAAATGTTTTTGACATTGGAAGATTTGGTAACATAATCCTTTCAGCATTTAACTCGGTTTTGGATAGTCCTTTTTCACTATCAACTATTGCTTCGCTTAAAACTCTTTTGTAGTAAGACTTTGTTAGCATGTTCATGGTGAAAAGTATCGTTATTATTGATATTAGAGAAATTATTATATTTATCATATGTTCTTCTTCTTTTTGAAATAGGTTTTATTGTTGTCAAGAATATCTTAGATGTCGACAACAATTGGGGGATTTTTTGCTTCGTAATTTCCTGTCATATGCGAAGCATTTATAAACGTTATGTCATCTTGTCTCATTTGTCCATAACTTTCATGAATATGGCCAAATATGTGAACTTTCGGCTTGATTCTCTTAAGTTCATTTAAAAGATCTCTGCATCCAATATGCACGTTTCGATTATAATCGATGCCAAAATATGGATCCCAATAATGGCATTGATCAAGGATTCCATATGGAGGCCCATGGGTAATCAAAACGTCCGTATCAGATGGAATTAGACTCCACTTTTCTGCCAATTTCTTTCCGCGTGGCAAATTAAAATGCCAATTTCTAAATTCTGGCTGTCACGGCTCTCCAAAAAACTTAACTCCTTCAATTTCAATTCCTGAATCTTGAAGATAGAAAAGCGGAGGATTTATCTCGCTTAGTACATCTTTTACCCAATCTGGTGTCTTCTCAAAAGGGCCATCATGATTTCCTGCAATAAAAACCTTATATTTGTGAGGCTGATCTGCAAACCAATCAAGAAAAGCATCCGCGGAAATGATGCTATTCTGACCACAAAAATCTCCCGCATGAATTAAGACATCTCCATCAGGAAGTTGTCCGTCAAGGTTATGATGAAGAGAATGGGTATCTGAAATACAAACGAGTCGCATATTATTTTACTCTTTCAACAACTTCTGACTTTAAACTTTCTCTTGCAGAGCTGAGTTCTGAGTCATAACAGTCATGACAATCATCTTCTTTGTTAAGGTTCTCAATAATGGTTTTTAGATTATTTTTAACCAGATTAGCCTCTAAATTAATTCTATTTTCGGATTCACCAAAGGCTTCAAGTAGAGAAGTTGGATCGCAGAAACTTTCTTCAATATAATCCTTTATTTCTTCTTCCGTGACATTTGCGATCCTTTCTTCAACCCATTTGTCAAAATATTTTTCATACTCTCTATATGAAGGATCAGAATAAGAAGGATGGAGTCCTGTTTCTTTGGTTTTTTTAGGCATCTTTTCATACCATTCTTCATTGATCCAATATCCATCGTTGAACTTTTGTTCAAAGTGTTCCCTCATTTCAGTTGAAAGGTCAATTTCAAAATCAAAATTACCTTTTATTCTTACTTTTACACTTGTTTCTTTTTTATCTTCTTTGTTTTTGAACAATTTCATTTCATTTTTCCAATCATTTTGAATGATGCGATCGCGTCGTCACCATACCATATTTCAACCTTGTCCGCTAGAAATTTTCCTTTTACCATTCGAGAATGTATTTTGACTTATCAAGTTCTGGATTTGTTATCAAGATTTGACCATAATCAATCTCGTCATCAGAAAGATGACGATCATCAATAAAAATCCTTCGATCCATAATGATTAATTCTTTTTCGAATCCTTCAATCGGATCAACAACGCTTGCAACTTCGATATCTTTTTCTTTTTTTGATGGAAGATGGTAATCATCAAAAAGAACAAATTTTGTGAATCTATTTTTTGAATTGTCCCAATCTTTTTGAACCTGTTCAACCCGATGATCTCCATCAATATAAATCAATTCATAACTTGAATCATCTTCCATTTTTTCAAAAGCTTCATCTGAAGATTGTTTTTTAAAGCTAATATAGCTAAACCATTCTTTTGGAAATACTGTTGAAAGCTGATTCAGAAAGTCTTCTGACAAAAAAGGATCAACGGTAGTTACCTTCCCTTCGATTCCTTCATCAATCATTGCCTTTACGGCACACATCGTTCCATAACCTCTTCCAAATCCAATCTCTAACATTGAAGAAATTTTAAATCTTCTGATTAGAGAATAAAGAAGAAGTCCCCTTTCGTAATTTGGACGAAAGAAACAACCAACGCTTTTATACAGAGGCGAGTCTTTTGATCTGGCCTTTTTAGCAGTAAATTCTCCAATATGATCAAAATCTCCCAAAGCCAGAGATTCTAGTGGATACTGAATCTCTTCAAGCTTATCCTTGATATTTACAATTTTCATATTTTCCAATCTAGGAATCGAACCTTTGAGCCACAAGTTATGGCAAACCATTTTGGATAAAAAATGCCGGATTTACCCGCAGCTCCGGCGGGCTGCTTGCGAAAGCTAATTATAATCTAGAATAAATTAGCCCCTAGGATTTGTCCGTTTCGTGGACCAATCGCCCGCGGCCATCGCAGGGAACTTAGAAGTACCTTTCAGCCGTAAATGCGATTCCAAAAACACCAACAAAAGCAATGCAAAGGGCTGCTTTGATATGTCCCATGAGACCCAGAATCAGGCATGCCGGAGACATCAATCCAAGGAGAGAAATAAAGATCCAAAAAATAATATTTTTCCAATGCATACTTAGACTCGTCGAACTTTTGAAAGCTCAATCTCAGAAGTAACCTTCATTTCGCCAAATTCTAGAGTTTCTGGTGAAAAATTGTTATTGAATAGATCCATAAGCGGATCATATTCCACCCGAAGAACAACATCTCCATAAAGACTCGCTTCATCCTTGGAGTTGCAAAGAAAGGTAAATCGCTTTCCGTTCTTTTGAATTCCAAAAAGCTTTCCTTCCTTTTGAATCTGCTTCCAAGAATGATCTGACGTTCCGTGATACCAAATGTTTTGATTTTTCATGGCTTTATAACTCTTTTGCTTTCTCAAGTTCTAAAGTTTTTTCTTAAGGGTTACTAGTGCTTCTTCGTATTTTTTAAATGCTTTTGCAACTTCAATTTCTTCAAATAAACTCATTATTTTCCAATTCCATTCGCTAATTCTTTTGCAACTTCAATTCCAAATTCTGTAATATTTAATTTTTCGTCCAAGCATTCAAAGATTTGGAGGGATTCAAGCAACTCCATGTCCAAATTGACATCCCAGCCTTTGTAGATGCTCTCTAGGAAGTATTGCTGATCCAGAACCAAAGAGCAAGCAGTTTCTTGGGCTTTTGTAAGGGTCGTATAGGTCATGCTAATTGAAGGAGGTTTTTTTTCTACTATAATCATTCCCTCGGCGCGCCAGTATGCGGCATCACAAATATCTGAATCACCCCATTTTTGGGTATTTTCATTCCATGTCCGAACATCCCAATCTCCATCTTTACGTGGCCGCGCTTGAATGCGAGTTCCTCCTGTCTTCCATCCTGCTGCTTGCCAGGCAACTTTCTCACTTTCGACAGATGCAAGCTCTTTTTCTTTTTCCTTTTTTATATGCACATCGATAGCAGCTATCTTCGCTTGTCCAGGAGTGTCATAATAAATCGCTTCTTTTTCGATCCACAACGAGCAGAATCTCATATTTTTACCAAGAGACCACCACCAGCCATATTGTTCATCATAATGAACAGAGCCAATAATATTTTTCTTATCATCCAGCATGTCGATTTTTGAGATTTGCCACGTATAAAATTTGTTTTTCATATATTTCTTAGAACCTGTAATTCTTGTTCGGTTTGCGTGCTCGAATCAGCCAAGATGAGTTATTATTTTCTGAATGTCCGCGCTCAAGTTTTGCGTCAGGATTTTTAAGGACCAATCCTTCGACTTCATCCATATCCTTGAATCGCTCAAATTGACCAGCAAGATCGTAGACAAATGTATCAGCCAGCCAAAGATGGTCTCTCACGTAAATAGCAATTTCCCTACCAGTTTGTTTTTCCCGATCATCTTGCTCTCCCATGATTTCATCGAGAATTCGAAACCTTTCAAGCATTTTCATGTCAATGAAATAATTGTCTTCGCATACAAGGATATCAAAAGCAATAAAAACATCTTTCAGACCCTTGGTTTTGCTATGCATCAATTCTCCATCCAAAACAACATGCTTGTCTGGGTCTGAGGATTCATGAAACTCCATAAGGTCTGCCTTCATTCCTTCAGACAGAGTGTAAGCCTTGTGGGGCTCACGGTTTCGGGTCCACAGCTTGATCTCTCCACCCGGCTTCATCTCTACAAGGGTTCGCGTTCCGTTGAACTTTAGCTGCGCAACGTATCCCTTCTTTTCGTAATCAATAATTTTTTCTGGCGGAATTGAGACCTTTGGCCTCGGCGGATACATGATGTTTCCGCTGTAAATGGGAAATCCAGTATCCGTGTCAGATTCGTTTTCATTTGACATTTAAATCACATGTTCCAAAGGTGATGGATTAGCATTGTGTAAGCCGTTACGCATCCAAAGATTAGAAGGATGCTAATGCAAACAAAGGCAAGAAAGTATCCGAAAACTGTTAGGGCGGCAGAAGCGTTGCCCTGACTTAGGGCGACGCCCATAAAGGTAACAACTAGAAAAACAATAATACCGATGCTCATTTTTATTTCTTTCTAGCTCTGGGCGACAAGAGCTGCAATCACTTGAAAAACAAGATATGCGAGTGCAAAAACTACAGCCGAGCCCCAAAGCATATGAATCCAGAAGATGAAGAATAGTTGAACGAGTTTTGCGATGGCGTCAATCATTTTGGTTGGTTCCTCTCCACCTCAACTTAATCACACTTCACCACTTGGCAAGAGGCAAGCACAAAAATTTTCCTTCACAGCAACCCCATCTTTTATCTTGAGCAACTTAATATTTCCAAGTCAATATCTCCAAGTTCAAAGTGCGGACCTACAAAATCCGGCAATTTATCCCAAACATTTTCTTTTGAAATTTTATCAAGAACAAATTCAAGCAATGAATGACTTGCAGCCCCAAGAAAGTCTTTGCTTGGTAGGTTATCTGCCTCTATAAAGGCAGAGCCTTTTGGTGTTTGGATCAAGGCTGCAACCGGAATCCTAAAATCAATAGCAAGTTTGGGTCGAAAATAAATTGTTCGATATGAAATATTTATGGAGCCCAAATTTCTACTTCTTTCTTATTCTTTCTTACAATAAAACCTTTTGTTTCAGCATATCTTAATTTTTCACTTAATTCAAATTCATGCTCGTCAAAGTGTTTTACGATTTCGTTAAAGGTCTTTCCTTTTCCTTCTACTATAAACTCTATAATCTCTTCTATAGTTGCCATACTATATTTTACTAATTTTAATCGTCAATCAATTTAGCAAATATATTGGCTAAGCTGGCTGTATACAAGCCGCTAAGATTTTTTCCTTCACTTTTTGCAAACTGAAAGAACGTAATTCCATGACGATCAAATTCAATTTGAATTCCATCGGTTTCGTCATTTTTTGTCAATCCAGTAGTAATAAAAAGTCGTACCCCTCCATTATTTGTACCATTAACTTCTAAACTGAACTCATATTCTTTATTTTCTTTAATAATTGATGAAAGAAAATTTAGAAACCGGCTTGCATGGGTGATTGCCGCAGTTTCAATTGGAGGAGCGTTGTAACCATCCCAGCCAGGCTTTAGATCCTCTAATTTTCTTAGATCTTGTCGGCTATTTTCAAGCCATGTCTCATTGTTTTTAATCTCCATTTTTATTCCCCTTTGCTTAATTCTTCTCTGGCACCAAAGACAATTTTTTTGATTTACTTTTCCGGTATATTGTCTGCATCCTTCTCCTTTACATAAAGGAAAAGATAATTTAGTTGTACTTTCCATCAAACCTTCTCCATCATTTCACTAAGCCTGTGCCTTTGCAGCCCGAGCATGGTGCGGGGATCATTGGCGTTCCTAGGAACGCCGCCAAGAGATCTGCGAAGCTGCACAGAAACGTCTCCAGACGTGTGACACCACAGCCTTGGCACCGAGGACAGAGCTTCATTCTCCGAGCATAATAGTTCATTATTATGCCAAGCTCTTTTTCTCTTTAAATTCTGAATTTGTTTCTTTTTCCCAATCTTCAGAGTTCATTAGCGATGCAATGACTTCTGAAATATATTTTTTTTGCTCTTCATTTGGATTTACTTTGCAAGAGAAAACAAATGCCTTTAAAAGCTCTGGGTACGTAGGTTTTGAATTGTTCATTACTCTGGCTCCATTGTTACAGTTAGAGGGTATTCGGTATTTTTGGTGATCATTTCGACTTGGCAGACTTTTGTTTCTGCAATCTCATGAGTAAAGGTTCCAGCAATGCCTTTTCCCTGCTTATGAACAGAAGTTGCAATTGCAAATGCTTCATCTTTGGTCTTATGAAAGACTTGCATAAGAACCATTTCTACGAAGTCAAAAGGAGTATAATCGTCATTGATAAAAATGACATGATATTTCCTAGGCTTCTTTAGATTAGTCTTTTTTTCAACAACGTTTTTAACTTCAGCCATCGTTTTTCTCTTTTCTGTTAGTTTTGGTGCAAAGCCAAAAATCACCTATTTCACAAGATGAACAGTTGCACCTGAAAAATGTTCCAAATATCCATAAAGCTGGTAGGGTTACAAGTAAAAATGCTAATTTCATCTTGCTATCCATTCATATTTTTGACAATATCAAACAAATCTTCTTCTTTGTCTGACGATGCAACATTCTTGAAGTTTGCTCGCGGATCAAGAATTTTAAGCATACTATAAAGTCGATCAGAATTGTTGTCACAAATTTCAGAAAGCCTGTTGAAAAAGTTATCTTTCAGCTTGAACTGTCGTTCCACAAATTCGTTGCTTTCAATGTCCTCTTCGGAAATTTTTCCGATAAACTCAACAAAGGCATTGAAATAGGCTTCATTGCTTTGAAGCTTTTTGAGATCAATCTTGAATCCGGTCACTTCAAAATATTCGCTCATATCAATGCCAAGTTCCCCTTCAATCTCTTCCTGCTTGCTGGCGGTGAAGGTGATGTTGCTCGTCATCACGTAATCGAGACTTGACCTGACGGCCTTCCAGGTGCGAGTTGCCGGTCGTTCCTTCTCGTTTGCCCAAGTGCGAGCAAAGTTCTCTAGCAAGAAACTTTTCAGGGTTGCTTTATGCTCTGCCACTTTTCGCAGAGCTGCGGAAGCAACGGCATCTGCCGCCGCAAATTCGTCCATCAACTCAGAGAATGAAGGACGTTGACACTTTGATTCGGTCGGAAAATGAGAAACGGGTTTTTGCTTTTTTGCAGCTTTGCTCTTTGAATCACCAAGCTTTTTGGGCTTTAGGAAGTTTAGGGTTTGTGGCGGGGTCGCCGCCTTTACGGTGTTCTTTTTCTTTGCGGGAGCGGGCATAGCTAGAATATAGCCACGATTCCAACCGTTGTCAACCTTCTTTCTTTGGCAACATAAATCTTCTTTTAAATGCTTCTCCACCAAGCTTTCTGGGTGTGTATTATTGTTCTTGCTACCATCTTTTAGTTTTCTTTACAAAAGATGGCCGAAAAAAGAATGGGAAATTTCTTTTGTTAGCAATAAATTTTATTATAGCAAGCGGAAAAAGAATATAAAATGTTATGACAATAAAACCAGCTTGAATGATTTGATCAGATTGCATTTCAGGCTTCCAGAAAAGCATAAAAAGCGAAATAAGGGCCAGAACATCAATAACAATATGTTTTATTATATTAAGAAATTTCAATTTCAAAATTTCCTTTCATTTTTAGGGCTTTAGTATAGCCTCTCAATGTTTCAGGTTCGTTCATTTTTTACTTCCTTTTCTTTTTCTTCTTCTTTTTCAGAGGCTTCTTCGCAAATAATGTTTGAATAACAAAAATTAAATTTAAATAACTTATCTTTCATTTTTGATTTTCCTTGAATTTTGGACTTTCCATAAATTTTAGAATTTTCTGTGACAGAAGATTTTCCGCATACCTCTGCTTCGTCACATATTATTGCACTTCCATAAGCCTGAGCTTCTCCATAAATTTTTGCAAAACCAGAGACTTCTGCCCCTCCATAGACGAGAGCCATTCCACATATTTCTGCATTATCTGAAATGTCAGCGTAGCCAAAAACCTGAGCGCTGTCATTTATGATAACATTATTCCATAATCTTGCTCTGCCAAAAACTTTGGCATCCCCACAAACTACAACTTCATCATGAATCTCTGCATTTTCAAAAATTTTAGCATTATGAAAAATTTTAGCATTATTGTTTATTCGTGCGCATCCAGAAACCTGAGCATTATATCCAATATAAGCTGAATTTGAAACAAAAGCCGAATCCGCAACCCAACCTCCTTCCGATCCATCAGGATTTTTATGCCGATGGGCTGGAACCAAACCATTTCCATTGAAATCAAAGAATTTTTCAAAATTCTTATTTGCCAAACTTTACCTATCTTCTATAGGATCTGCATAATGCAAAATTGTAAAAAGAGTTTCCAGTTTTGTTGGAATTAAGTTTGAAGAATCATTTTTATCAATCCTCCACTCTTCAACTTCGCAAACGCTTAAATTTTCCGATTCTTCTGAATGCAAGAAATTAGGTATTTGACCCAAAAGATCTTCAAGAGAGTTGTTTGAATCTTCAACGATTGTTCCATAGATCAGATGAAACCTTGCCAGAATGTAGCGATCGCCTTCTGCTTTTTGATTTGATGCATTTTTCATGTCTTGTGGTAATGATGATGTCATTTATTTTTATTCCTTTTTATAATTTGGAGGACTTGGCGTTTTTAATGGAATATGCCAAATCTTGTTTGGAGAGTCAAGGCCAAAGTCCTCAACAAACAAAATGCCGTTGCCGTTGCATACCGAAAAGTGTTTTCCATCTAATTTGAGACAGACTCCTTGCTGGACTGTTCCTGGATATCGTTTCTTGTCTTTGTGAAGAATGAAAAACCAATAGTTGCCAGCTTTGCTAGGAAGTCCTTCTATCCATTTTTCTTCATTGGTTTTCATATGCTGTTTTCCATTCCATTTTATTAGTTTCGTATTTTATTTCTTCATAATCATCATTGTCAGTGATGTCGGAATAATAAAAATCAAATTGAAAAATTTTGTCAATAATTTTTGATTTTCCTTTTATTTTTGATTTTCCTTTTATTTTTGATTTTCCTGAAACTATAGAATTTTCAAAAACCCGAGCAGTCCCAAAAACTTCTGCTTTATCAGAAATTATCGCATTATTGAAAACTTTGGCAAATCCGAAAACTTTAGCATCTTGCCATATTTCAGCCTTCCCCCAAACTTCAGCATTTTGAAAAACCATTGCATTTCTAGCAACCAAGACAGACGATGCCACATAGGCCGAATCAGCCACCCAGCCACCTTCTTCTCCATTAGGATTGATATGCCGCTTCGCGGGAACCGGACCTTTGCCATCTCCAAAATCAAACGTGTTCATAACTTAATTTGAAAAGTTTTCTTTTCCATAGTTTGGAAACCGAATAACCCATCCATCATAATCAAAAGGAATGTTTTCCTTATCTTCCTCTGGATGGAGAATTAAGTATTTTTTTCCGTATATTGAAGCTTGCTGTGCAACATATTCTGTTGCGGATACTCCGCTCAAAACGGTATTGTCGGCCCAAAAACGAGCTTTTTCATTGCGAAAATAAACAAGTGGAAATTTATTGTTTTGAATCATAAAATGCTGACCAATGGGATCATGGCTCATTTTTGAAACGTTGTCAACCTTGAAAGTATTTGTGTTTTTCATAAAATTACTCCTCTTCATCCGTGATAGGATCGTGGTAAGTGTAAAATGATGGCAAGTATTTTTTCGGCAATTCACTTACTTCAACAACATAGAATTTTCGATTTCCATCGTTGTAATAATCACATAGCCATCCAATGTTTGAACTCCTCTCAATCATCAATCCAAACATTGTTAGGTCTAGGCTCAAGTATTCAGAGATACTCTTTTCATCTGAACGAACAATTAATGTTCGTTGTTTTTCTTGGTCGCAAGAGCAAAGCTTTTCAATGTATAAATTTGAATATTTATCAGAAAGCTCACTTAGAAGTGGGCCGTCAAAATACTCCAAATCACGTACATGAACAAGGTCGGGAACCTGTTTTGCTTCTAGACCAATTGTTTCAAGAGTTTCCATTTTATAATCCTTCCTTGAGCAATGTTTTTTCTTTTTCTTCAGGAAATCGCTTTAGATATTCTTTAAAAAGCTCATCTGCGCCCATTGCGGCACTATTTGCTTTTTCAGATAAACTGCTGCAATATGAGACATTCCCAGGTTGGTAGCAAGCAACCGCGAACCTAACCCAAATTTCATTTTTAGATAGATTTTTCATTAGATATTTTCCTTCCAATAAAACGTTCGAAACCCATCTCCATGTTGATTGCGGTTTTCGCTTCGCATTCGGGGAAGCTTCCCATCTTTGAACATTCGATGAAAGGCCGCAAAAACTGCACTTGAACTGAAATTGTGCTGCGCAACGGACATAATTTCGGACTTGAGTTCTGAGACCAACATTGGAATTCCAACCATAAGAGAGTTTACACCCATTCGAACTAGCTCGTCAACATCGGTGACGACTGGCTTCTCACTATGCGAAATCTCTACGGGCTTGGCAGCCTTCGGAGCAGGCGGGGCAGGCTTCTCCACAACCCCAGCCTTCTCGTGCTTCGCAAGCCAAAATAGCTGCCCCTTCTTTTTCCCATTGTCTACGACAATTCCCTCCTCAACCAATGCAAGAAGCGAAGGACGGATCTTTGCATCATAAGTGTCAAGCTTTTCGCACAAAAACTTGCGAGAAACATGATCCTTCGCTTCTTCCATAATTTCAAGGATGGCCGCCTTGTAGTCAAGATCGTCCTTGGAATCAGGAACCTTTGCACTAGCTAGCGCATAACGTGTTCCGCGCTTCTGTCCAGTGATTTGAAAAGTTCCATCCTTGATCTTTTCTTTCAGTTCAAGGCGAAGCGTTGGCGCATCTTGACCAGTAAGCTTGACCAGCTCTCCCATAGAGAGCCAAGGACCGTGTTCTTGTAGGGCGGTGGTTACGTTCATATTTGAGTTCCTTCTGCCTACAATATAGGCACGGACAAGAGAGTGTCAACAGGCGCACTCAAATTATCTTCTTGGGCACTCAGCACTATCTAGCAGACGGTATGACTCAGTAATACCCCAAAAGCTCCGTTTAAGATTTGTTTTTCTCTCATATGCTTGAATAATTAGATCAAGAAAAAGAAGACCTATAGATTCCAAAGCATCACATATTACATTAAATGTATCTAAATCAAATTCTAAAGGAACAAAAGACTATTCAATGACTTCCAGTCTGTTCGCTTCAATCTTTACCTTTTTTTTGCAATCATATGATTCTACAAGTCTAGCAGATTGATAAGATTTTCCTCTAATAGTTTTTATGACCGTTCCTTCAAATCCGACCAATGGGCCGCGAACGTAATTTGTTCTGACTTTTTTTCCTTTGTTTGTCGAATTTATATTCGCTAACACAATATCATTATGTTCGGCATGACTTGTTTCTAATATTTGCTTAGCCATCTCTCTGTATGCCATTAGATATAAATTTCTTGGCGCATCAACTTTGGCGCCAACAAGTTTTATATTTATACTTTATATCTAAAACAAGAAATTTTCCTTTTCTCCATACAAGAATGGAAGTTTCATCTTTTGCAAGCACACTTTCCTTAAAGAATTCTTTTCCATTTTCGTGAAAGGCGGGCATTATTTTAGTCCATTCAGAATTTGCTTTACCACATCTGGGTCTTTTGCTTCAAGCAGCTTAAATTCAGCTTTTTCATAAAAAGATGCTCTTTGTTTTATATAGTTTTTTGCTCCAAACGAAATTGTAAGAAAGGCCACGATTAAATTTTCATCAAGACGATCTAAATCAACTTTTGATAATATTTCATCTATCTCTTCAAATCTTTGTTCGCAACATAGATTGTCAATATTATCAAAAACAACATCAATCGCTTTTCTCATTTTGTTGGTTTCAAACAACGAATAAACATCTTCTAGCCAAGCTTCGTTATATGTCATTTGATTCCTTTGTTATAATTTTCATCCACTTATTCCATCGATTATAAAATCTCTGTTTATATTCAAAGGAATCTTTTGGTTTTGGCCATAACATCCCAGTAAAATTAAAAGAAAAAACATTGATATATTCCAAGGGGCTATTATATCTAAATGTTGGCGCTTCTATGTTTGTTTCGCACATATTTTTTTCAAAATTTTCATTGAAAATATAATTTTTAATCATTTTTTTGGTAATTCTTGAATCGTAAAATCTTTTTAGATTTCTCAATATGGAATATTGAGAAATCTATTTCTTTACATACTCTTTTTAAGCTTTTGTTTTTCATATTCTTGTTCCGTTGATTCTTTGACATTTCTGCTTGTTCCGATATACGTTCCCTGATCTCCATAAGAATCAGTTCCATACAAAAAAGAGAAATTGCAAGCATTTGGACGAACGTCTGTAACCAATGAAATTATTCCATCTTCACGCATAACATAATCTCCAATTTTTACATCAATTGATTTTTTATTCATCTTCTTCTTTTCTTGTGATTATTCGAAAGTTTGTTGCTGTCAACATATTCTGGATCTCTTTCAAATTGCTTTTTCGTAAATTTTATGAATTTTTGAATTCTTTCGTCGGCAAGAATTGCTTCAATGTTGTTGAATGTATCCCTAAGTTCGTTTTCGCTCCATAGGCTATGAAGCTTTCCATGACAAACCGTATGCATCAATTCTGTTTCTTTTCCGCCTTTTAGTTTAGGAATTAAATGATGACGATTGACCGAAGGGCCGTCAATCATTGGCATATCGCATATTGGGCAATTTTCAATCATTTTTTAAAGAAGAAGTGAGCGTATTGATAGCAAGACGAATTAGAAAAAGCAAACCTCATTAGTTTTCCTAGCGGTGTGTGAATTAAACTTATTTCACTTATTTGATATTTGCAATTGTGAATGTTGTCAACGACAATATCTCCAACATTAAAAATTCTTTTATATACCGATTCTTCAATAATGTCATTAAGTTTCATTTAATTGATTCCCATCCTCTTGATGTAAATACTTTACCATTATAAACTTCTCCTTCAAAAGCTGGGCGGCTATGATCGTTGTTTAAATGGCAAGGAACAGGCTTGTTTTTTAACTTTTCTTCTTCGATCGCCTTAGCCCATTTGTCTTCGTAAAGTTGAACAAATAAGATCTTTTTTAGCAAAAATATAGTCCTTAATCATTCGCATTGTGATGCCAGGATCATGATCTTGCATGTATTCCAAAACTTCATTTTCATCAATTTCAATAATAAATTTCATTCTTCGTTTTTCCAATCAAACTTTTTATAATTTTCGTTGAGCCAACCTCGAAATTTTGGCGATACATCTCGAATCTCTTTGGTCATAAATTCTTCTGCATTTTTGAAGAAAAATGAATGAACCCTTTTGTCTGCATTTTGCTGAATAAATGCAGCGTACTCTTTTCGGCTTTCAAAAGGGCAGTTGTCTTGCAAATTTTCTGCTGTTAAAAGGGTTGATTCCAAAAGACTTTCTGCCTCCTGTTTTATTTTGTCAGCAAACTCCCTGAGCCGATCAGACAAAACGTCATAAATGTCATCCACAAACCCTAAAAATACAGCATCAATGATTTGGTTTTTGCTGTGAGCAATGTCTCCTCCTCCAAAACTATGAAGGCTAACATATTGTGAATTTTTCATTTTTGCTAAAGGATGAAAACAATTCAGATCATAAAGAACAAATCCTTCTGGGTACTTACCGTACTTGTCAGTTTTTGCCGATTCTTCAATAAACTGCTTTACGTCCTCTAAAGACCTAAGTCCAATTTGTGTAGGATAAATTAGTTGAGGAAGCACAACATTTGCTTCCCGAAATGGGCCATATTCTATCATATCTTCCAGGTCACCATTAAGAGAATAATAATCTCCCCATACACGATCTCTCACTCCAAGAAGAACAGCGTGATCTGCTGGGTATTGTGTTACAATCCTGTTTTCTTCGGTGCAAAGCTCAAAAATATATGTTAGCTCTGGTACAAGATCATCCCAGATAATATTTCCAACTGTCTTGAAAAACAATTGATCAAATGTAAGATTGCTTTCATGGGCCATGAGCGGAGTGATCGTGCCTAGTGTCGAAGCTCTCCACTTGGCGCCATCATGCCAAAGCTGAATGCATGTTCCATCTGCTTTCGTCGCAAGGCAAGACTGTTCCAGTAGATCTTCATTGAAGACTTTCGGATCAAAAACGGGACAATGGCCCTCATGCTGATTAAAGAATTTGTCAAATGGACGAGATTTGAATTCCCATCCATCATTATCCGAAAATTTCAGAATGCTTCCGCGACATTCAAGAGTTTCTGGTTCCCATTTTGCCGATATAATGCCATATTTGAAGAGATATAAGTCTCCTTCATTTTTGACATTAACACCAAATTTGGTCGAAAAATCTTCGGCCAGATTTTCAGGATTTTGATGGTTTTCGTTTAGATATCTTTCTAAATTGCTCATATTACCTTCCTTTAGGTTCGTCCTGGTTTTCTGGTGGACCATTTAGCCAATCGATTTCTTTCATATAAGCATTCTCCGTAAGGTCAGAAAAACCATTAAACATTTTTTTAGACTCTTGTTTTGCAAAGCTCCAAGCAACAACTTGTCCAATAGCAATCATGGCAAGGCTTATAATTCCCAGCGAAGCAACAAAGCCCCAAGACCAACCGCCAGCTACTGCCACAGAAAATGCCTTAAGGATTGCAAAAATTATTGAAACAACAAAGCTGGCGGTTCCGAAGTAAGTAAGAAATATCGAAAAGAAAAGTTTCATATGACGATATTACTCTCTTCTTCTTCGGAAGTCAACCAAAATAAAATTCTAATATTTACTTTTTTTAAATATCTGAGATCATATAATTTATGATTAATGGTTACGAAATTTATTGTTGTGTTTTTACTACAAATTTAGTAAAAAACAAATACTTTCCTGTATCGCATAAAGCCATGGAATCTTGGAATAAATTTGATTTCGTAGATAAAATCTATGCTTTTAATGGAGATTCGACCGATGATACAGTTGAAAAGCATTCAGATATAGAAAAAGTAAATTTTATAACATCTCCTAAATGGAACACTGAAGAAATATCTCAAGATGTAATGGTAAAGCAATATGAATTCTGCTTAGACTTTTTCAATAATCTAAATAGAAAATGTATTGTTTTTATATTGTCAAGTGACAATATATGGTCAGAAAAATTGGGTTTTGAAATTTTACAAAAAACAAAAAATTTAATTAAGTCTAATCAGTATAATTTTTTTAATTTGCCATTTGTAAAAGTTCCAACAAAAGATGTTAGAGAAATAAAAAGAAACTTTTCTTCTTTTAGTATTTATTCTGCAATAAAATTCAATGAAGAAATAAAATGGAATAAAATTGCAAATGAAATAAAATTATCTGGCTCTCAAAAAGCAAAGGGACTAGTTTCTTTGTGGGAAAATCAAATGTTTTCTTATGAAACTTGGTTTTTTACAAAAGAAGATATTCTAAGAAAAATTAAAATTCATAAAGAATGGGATGAAAAATTGTCAATTGATGATACAATGAAAAAAGCATATTTAAAAAAATTAAAAATGTATGGAAAACGTGATATGAGCTACTCAGAACACCCTAAAGAAGCTCAAGAACTAATTGATATATTAGAAGAAGATCATTTGGGATATTCTTTGTTCGGAAATTATATAAAATCTTGAATTATACAATTTTCAATTTTATACTTTTCTATAAAAGCCTTTATTGATTCTAGTGGCCTATTGTGCTTATGATAATTGTAGCGAATTTGTGGATTAAAATCTTTTATATAATTTATTTCAAAAGAAGTAAATCCTCTTCTTTCTGCACTTAGAAAATTGAATCTTAGATATTTGGACGGATTTCCAACAACAACTGAAAATGGCAAAACATGTTTTGTATTCACGCTTCCCATTCCAACCATGGCAGATTCTCCAATCGTTAAACCTTGATGCGTTACAGAGTTTAAGCCAATAAATGCATGATCTTCAACAATGCAAGAACCTCCTATTATTGCATGGGCCATAATAACATGATCTCCTAATACTGCATCATGTGGGATGTGACTTTTTGATGTAATATAGCATTTTGAACCAATTTTTGTTCTTTTGGAAACAGAAGGAAAATGAATTGTTACAAATTCTCTAATTGTATTCTGATCGCCTATTTCGATCAATCCGCCAACAGGCTTTACATCTCCCTTGAATGTCATTTCTCCAAGGGTTCCAATTGAAACCATGTTATATATCTTGTTCTTTTTTCCAATTACAACATCATTATATATTCCAACATGGTTGCCAATTGAAGTATCATCTCCAATTTCAATGTTTCCATCCAATATTGAATAAGCACCTATTGATACATTTTTTCCAATTTTGATGTTACCATTTAAAATTGCTGTTTTATGTATTGTCACGCTAAAATACCTCAATATATTTTGTTACTCTATGTGTCATGTCAAATGATTTTTTATTAATGTCTTTAAAGTCATTTGACATGAAATACTTTATTGATTCAGATAAAGGACTATTAAATGACAAATGTTGTTCTTTACCATTTATGCTCATAATTTTCAATGCATCATCAAATATAATTATTTCTTTTTCAAATTGAAAATAAATCTTGATTTGTTTAATTGGATAATTCCCAGAATCATGAACCAAGGCATGAAAATTTTTGTTATCAACTTCCAATTCAAAAAAACCAAATGCGTTATTTTGATTAATTCTTTTTATGCTTGAAAAGCTACAAGATTCTGAGAATAAATTCAAAATTGATATATCATGACACATAAGATCTGATACGGCATTTGCATCAGATCTTACTTTTTGCGTGTTCAATCTATCAATCTTTATTGATATTAAATCTCCACAAATTCCTGATTTGAATCGATTTAAAACCCACAAAATATATGGATTATATGTGTAAATCCAGTCTACGTGAAGCTTTTTAGAAGCTTTATTTGCCACTTCAAAAAGTTCTGCAACCTGGCTTGTTGTTTTGCAAAGAGGCTTCTCGCAAAAAACATCGCATCCGTACATTAGGGCCTTTTTTACAAGCGAGTAATGGGTATCAAATGGTGTCGCAACGAAAACCGATTTACACTTCTCAAATAACAAGTCAGACGATTTAACATTTGATATCTCTGGATATGCTGGGTCGTATACTACATCAAAAGACTGATTGTTAGAAAGAATTTTTCCCCAATATCCGCAACCAAGCAAGCCAATCATAATACGCTCCAATTCTTTATTTCACTAATAACAAAATCAATATCTTCATCTGTCATCCCTTCATTGCAAGGAATGCTAAGAACTCTTTTTCCAAAATCGTTGGTACAAATTTCTGACCCGATTTGTTCTTTCCAGCAATCTACTTCATGTATCATTACAGGATAATGAATATTTGTTGCAATTCCTTTTTCTGATAAATATTCAATTAATCCATTTCTATTCTTTTCATCTAAGACATCTAGGCAAAAAACATGCCAAGCACTTAAGTTTTCAATTTTGTCAACATTTTGAGTTGTTGGCAAGATAGTTTTTATTTTTTCTAGTCCCTTAAAGGCTTCAATATACCTTTTTGCTATTTCTCGTCTTCTGTCAAGAATAAATTTGTAATCATTTAGCTTTTCTAATAGAAAAGCTGCCTGAATCGAATCCATTCTATGATTAAATCCCATCCCAGAATATTCATGTTTTTTATGCATTCCATATGTTCTCAAAGGAGAAATGGATTGCTGCAAAATTTCGCTGTTTGTACAAATGACTCCTGCATCACCTATTGCTCCAATGTTTTTTCCCGGAAACAAAGAGAAGAATGAAACATCTCCAAAATTTCCAACCTTTGTGCCATTAATCTCTTGGAAATGAGATTGCGAACAGTCTTCTATTAATGGAATTTTTTTTAGTTTGCAATGATAAGAAAAGTCTTCTATAGCTTTGATAGAATGCCCATAAAGATAAACTACAATAACCGCTATCGCATCATTTCCTATGAATTCTAGAGACTTAGAATCTGCATTTTGAGTTTTTTCATTTACTGGGTAATGCTTGAACTTATATCCGAGTTGAAGACCACCCAAAATTGTTCCTATAAATGTATTCTCTGGGTAGTATATGTATCCTTCATCTTTGTTTAGGTCCAATCCTCTAAGAATCAAAGATAGACAATCAGTCCCACAAGATGTTCCCAAAGAATATTTTGAACCATTTATTTTTGAAAATTTATTTTCAAATTCTTCAAGATACTTCCCTCCAACAAAAGAAGATGTTTCAAAAATGTCATCTAGCTTCTTGTAAAATGCTTTTTTGTATTTTTTATTAATGTCTTTTAAGTTAAGATAAGGAATTTTCACAATACTATTCCTTGATGGCATCCATTGCTCTCATTTCAACAGAATAATCTTTTATTACCCTTTTTTCGCACATTGAATTTTCGATGTTTGAAATGCAATTTTTTCTATTGGCTAATGCTGTCTCTTCACCTCTACAATGTTCAAATAGCTCTTTTATTTTTTCTACATCAGCCTTTGAGCAATCAATTTCCACCAAAGGATCTTTTTGTGGCTTAGTGCATGAAAATGTCAAACTCCCAACAATTGCTACAATTCCAAGAATAACACTTATCCAAATAAAATTATCACTTCTAAAAAAATCTCTAATTGTGCTAATAAATAAAGTTTGTCGCTCATGTCTGAGATTGATTTTTCTCATCTCTCTTTCATGCTCTTGTTGTTTCCACCTATCCGTTGAGTCTATGATTTCTTGATCACTGTTTTCCATTTTTATTTAATTCCTCTGGAAATGCTGACAACAGCGATCTTATCACAAGTTGCCAAACGTTTAGCCTTTTCCTTGGGTAATTTTTGACTTCGCCCGTTCTTGACGCTCCCTTTCCATCATAAAGAAGCTCTTTGGTCGGAGGGCCATACTCTCCTCCTTTATGCTTATTTCTACAAACTCGAACTTCGTACTCTCCAATTTCTGAAGTCCCTTCTCCATTATTATAGATGTAAGTCCTACCAAGTTCCCTTTTGTTGCTTTCTTGGCCAAATGGCCAAAGTTCAATTTTTATAACAAGCATTTAGTCATCTTCTCTTGGCAACCCTCGTGAAAGTCTTGCAATTTCGACCGACACATCAAGAATTACATCAATTGGTCTTGCAAATCCTAAATTGTTGGCGTTTCTTACAGGTCTTCCGTCTTGGCAAGTTAGAGGTTCTTCTCCAAGAAATCCATTTTTTACAAGTGATCTAATTTGTCCCAATGACATTTCAAGATCTTGAATCCATGAAAGTGTTGAAAGCATGGCAAATAATACAAAATCACTACTTGGAATGTTTTCTAGCTCCTTAGTTTTTTCATTTTCAATAGTATAAAGAATTCTGCCCAAGCTATCAACTTTGTATTCTTCATCTAATTTGCGTTCAATATAGTCTCTTGGAAGGTGAGAGATAAGTGTTTCTGCATATTCAACACAACGTTTAATTGCATCTTTATGATCTTGCAATTCAGCTTGAGTTAAGCTTAATTGTTTTTTTAAGGATTCGATTTCTAGATTTGTTTCTTCTTTTCCCATTTGTTATTCTTTCTTTGTGAGGAGAAGAATTTATTTTACAATCTCCAACGAATTTCCTTCAAGATCCATTTTGATAATTGTTCCAGGTTTGACGTTTGTGGTCAAAAGATAATTGGATAGTGGCTTTAGAACTTCTTGCTTGATGAGCCTCTTTAGAGGGCGAGCACCAAACTTCGGATCATATCCATTTTCAGCAAGCCATTCACGAGCATTATCAGAAAGAATAAGATCCAAATCTCGTTCTTTGAGCCTCTTTTGAACAGAGCGCATTTGAATATCAAGAATATTGATCATATGCTCTTTGTACAGAGGATGAAAGTAAACAATTCCATCAATTCGATTGATGAATTCTGGGCGGAACTTGGTTTGAAGCAATTTCTCACGAAGAACAGCCAGAGTATCCTCGTCATGATCCTGATAATAAAGCTCAGAACCAATATTGGAAGTTAGCAGAATGATAGTATTTGTAAAGTCTACAGTTCGGCCTTGTGTATCAGTAAGTCGTCCTTCATCAAATACTTGAAGCATGATATTCCACACATCAGGATGTGCCTTTTCAACTTCGTCCAGAAGCACCAGAGAATAGGGGCGATGGCGTACAGCTTCGGTGAGCTGCCCACCCTCGTCATATCCTACGTAGCCTGGTGGTGAACCTACAAGCCTAGAAACGGCATGCTTTTCCATGTATTCGCTCATGTCCAGGCGAACAATGGCAGATTCATCATCAAACAAAAATTCTGCCAAAGCTTTTGCCAATTCGGTTTTGCCGGTACCTGTAGGTCCCATGAACAAAAATGTTCCCATTGGAGCATTGGGGTCGGTCAAGCCTGCTCGACTTTGCCGAATAGCATCAGATACAGCAGAAATCGCAGGATGTTGACCAACAACTCGGCTGTGTAGTCGATCTTCCATTTTCATTAGTTCTTTTTGAGTTTTCTGTTGAAGCATTTTTTCAGCAGGAACCCCCGTCCAAGAAGAAACAACTTTTGCAATGTCTTCTTCAGTTACTTTATCCCGAAGAAAAGATCCAACAGCCTGAAGTTTTTTCAGATCAGCAATGCTTTTGTTTTTTCGATTTTCAATAGGAGCGATTTCATTAATCATGAACAAAGCAAGACGATTATGATCCATGGTCCTTGAAGTAGCATTCGCTTTATCCAAAGATTCAGAAACATCTTTGATATCTTCAATTAGTTCTTTTTCTTTGGTCCAGCGGGTTCGCATTTCCAAGATTTCTTGTTCGATCTTGGAAATTTCTTCCCTAACCTTAGCCTTACGACCCTTGTTTTTTCTGGAGTTATCCAGCGTTTCCAATTCCATGTTGAGTCGTTTGATTTTTCGTTCGCGCTCATCAATTACAGATGGAACACTTTCAATATCCATCTTTAGTTCGGCGCATGCTTCATCGATCAAGTCAATCGCTTTATCGGGAAGATACCGATTCTGAATATAGCGAGCACTTAGCTTGGCCGCTGCAACAAGAGCAGAATCTTCAATTTCAAGACCATGATGTGATTGAAATTTGTTCCTCAATCCTCTTAGAATTGAGATTGATTCGTCAACCGTAGGCTCTTCAATTCGAACAGCCTGGAATCGTCGCTCTAGCTGGGGATCTTTTTCGATATTTTTCTTGTAAGCGTCGGTTGTAGTCGCTCCGATGCATCGAATTTCTCCATTTGCCAGAGTCGGTTTAAGAATACCAGCAGCATCTTGGCCGCCGCTTTCTCCCGATCCGGTTCCCATAATGGTGTGCAAATCGTCAATGAAAAGAATTACATCTTTTGCTTCTGAGGCCGCTTGAATTACTCCCTTTAGGCGCTCTTCAAACTGTCCACGATACTGAGAACCAGCAACAATACTTGAAAGATCAAGTTGCAGAATCGAGAGATTCTGAATCGATTTCGGAACATCGTTGTCAGCGATTCGTTGAGCGATTGCATAAACAATGCTGGTTTTACCAACCCCAGACTCTCCGACAATAACAGGATTATTTTTATTTCGACGACTAAGAGTCTGAATCGCTCGACGCACTTCCACATCACGACCGATCACCGGGTCGAGACAACCTAGCTTCGCAAGCCGTGTTAGGTCCCTGGAATATTTTGATAGCGCTTCGCCGTACTCTTGGGAGACTATCACCTTATTTTCGTTTAGACCTTCTAAAATATGTTTGGTGGCTTCAGTTTCTTTTAGAGCAAGAATAAGATGCCCAACAACAATTTTGCCTGGGGTTTTACCCGCAGCAATGTTCAACATTTCATGAATGTCGGCATTCGGCTTTGGATCTCTTACCTTTTCCGTAGGAAAGGTTGAAAACTTTTCTTTTAGCTCTTTTGAGATATGGTGGAGTGAACCACCGGCATTCTTGATAAGTCGACTTGCATTCTTATCATGAATAATTGTCGTAAGAACATGCAAAGTTGAAAATTCAGAATGTTTTAGCAGTTTAGCTTGATCTGCTGCTTTCTGAATAATTTTGCGGGCAGAATCTGATACGTTTTCTGGTTTAAAGTCTTTCATTAGTTATCCTTGTTCTGATTGGTTATAGAAAGCGACTACTGGAATCTACATCATCAGCGTTCTAGCTGTCAAGAGAAAAGCTTAGAGATTCTTCTGGGCTTGCTTCGATCAATTTAAATTAATTAAATTTGTTTACAATTTAAGATTGATGAATTACCCTTAAATTAATTAAATTGATCTTAAATTAATTTAAGATAAATTTTCTTTTTACTTCTTCTATAGAGTTCTTTAGTAGTTTTAATTTAACTAATGCATGAGCTTGAAGTCTGTTTTTTCAAGCTCATTCAAATTAAATTCAAGATTATCCATCTTGAATTTAATTTTCTTTTGTTGATATTCGGTTTCTGAGATCTCTCTTTCTAGTTTTTTTATATCTTCAAAGATCTCTTTGAAAGTCTCTGGGTTCTCTTTTTTAAATGTTTCAATTAAATCTTTAATGTCTTCCATATTTTAATCCTTTTTCTTTTCTTTGTCTTTTTTGTATTGTTCCCAAAAATTGCTCATTCGAAATGTCATGATGACTAGAACAATTGTAGTAAAAATTCCTTCAATTGAAAAGAATGAATCCATAGCTACAGTATAAACTGTAACAGATAGCATTAGAAAATAGAGAAACAATTGAAAGAAAAAATGTGTTTTTGATTTCATGTTGGCTTCTTTCTTAGAGAGCTTCTCTTCTAGTTTAAGCATCAAAAGATGGCTTGTCAACTGACATTCGCCAAATATTACGGCTGATACCAACCCCACAATTCTGCAAATGCATCACAAATCTCTAAAATGTTTTTTTTGCCAGTAATGCTAAAACAACCAAACTTCAATTCATGCTTTCTGGTTGGTAATGGAATTAAGTCAAAAACAACTCCAGAATACTCTTTTTTATAGTTTTTGACAGTTATGTTATAGACGAAAAACATGGACAATGGACATCGGGGATAAGGGTCATATTTTTTTGCGTCAAAAATATAAAATATAATTTTCTCAAGCTTTTGAGAGTCAATTTTCGGAGCATTTTCATACTCCCAACCATAAAAGCTAGCAATAGAAATTATTATATTTTTTAGATCTTGCTTTTCTTTCCATGTCAAAGAGGAGTCTCCTCCTATGAAAACCTTATTCTCATATGCAATAAAAAATGGACGCCGATCATCATCTTCTATAATGATACAATCTGGTTTATAAAATTTATTCTTGCTCATTTTCTTCTTTCCATTGCATTGATCTTCAATAACTTTTTTAATTTTAACTTCTTTGATTTTCATTTTATTTCTCAAATAAAAATGTGCTCAAAACGTAAAGTAATTTAGTCGTTTTGAGCACATTTTAGGTTTAGGGTTTTTGTTAAGGTTTTTGTTAAAGAATTCCGGCTTTGGTAAGTGCGTCTTTGACGTTTTCCAAGGCTGCACCACTATCAAAATACTGATTGATGATATCAATATCTTGCGGTCGTGCGTCCTCTCCCAAGAGTGCGGTAATGTCGCGCTTGAGAACCCCAATTACGGAATTGGTTGCTTTTTCGATTAGTTTTTGTTTTACTGCTCCAAACATATTATTTTCCTTTTGTTATTTTGAATGATTACTTAATCACCTTAAGTGATTCTTTTAAATATCCACCGTTCCAACTAGAATACATCCTCACCTGTATCTGATCAAAATTGTGCTTTAGAAGTGCATGATCAACTTCTTCAATTGGGTTTTTTAAAAAAAACTTTGAAGAATAACTTCCATATTTCACCAAATCGGCGCCTTCAAGATCTGCTACTTCAAATCTAAATGCCAAACTCTAAGTGCGCCTTTTTTGAACATGAACCCTTGTATCACAATTATTAGATGCTGCCAAATGAAAAAAATCTGTATATTTTTTTGAAAATTCCAACTTCCTCAAAATCTTCACATTGTCCATTATTATTTTTTTGATAACAAGCTATCGCTGTAAAAGGACTTTTTTGTCCTGATACCGGGTCTATTTGTTGTTCTTTTACAAGTTCTAAAGTGCAAACATAAGAAATGTTGGTGCTAGTATTTCCATTAGGGAATGAAATCAAACCTTCTCCAAGGTATTTGCAATTTTTGCATATTGAAACTTGTTTATTTTTGTTTTTGTTTTTCTTCAACATATACTAGATCCTTTTTGTGACGAGTATGCGCAACATAACTCAAATTTGCCTCTTGCTGTTTCATCCATTCCTTTTGACCGCGAAAACTAATTTCGGTTGACCCAAGAAGGAAGATTCGATCATTTTCCAAGCCCTTGGAGCGATGAATTGAAGAAAGCGTAACGCTTGAACGCTGATCGCTGAAAAGATCCGTAACAGCATCCAAAATATCATTCAAACTGTTTACTTCTTCCCTTTGATAAATGATTCGCAAGCATTCTGCGGTATCATCAATGGCAACCATTTTTTGTTCAATTCCTGCACTATCTCCGCCTCGGCTAACAATCAAATTCTTCTCATTATTAAACCAATCTTCAATTCCCTCTCCAAAGGTTTTGAAGTTATGGTTCTTCATGATTTTTTTGATGATTTTGGTAAGACCTTCTCCGATCGTGCGGCCTTTGACAACGGCAGGAATTCCCTTGGAAATGATGCTAAACGCTGCGCCAACCAAAGGAGCATTTTTCCTGCAAAGGATCATATCTCCTTCTCGAACCATGTCTTTCATTTCGTCATATTTGATATGTGAAACGGTTCCTTCTGGGGCGCCTGGTCGAGCCTCAATTTGAGGCACCCATTGCTTGGCAAGCTCAATCCCGCTTGTCGGACATCGATAACAAACCGAAAGATGAAGAACCTTTGCCTTGGCGATTTTGATAATCTTTTGAAAAGAATTGGTATCGGCCCCAGCAAAGCCATTGATTGACTGGAAAGGATCTCCAACAAAGAGCATCCGGCCGCCACGCTTGGTACATTTCATAATTAATGAAAGTTGTGCCGGGCTCGTATCTTGGCATTCGTCAACAAAGACCCACGAATATCGCTTTGGCTGATATCGATTTACGTGCGGCAACCAAACCATGTCGGTGAAGTCGATGATGCCAATATTCTTCTTTCCGTAATCAGCAAGATACCTAATGATTTCACTGACCACCTGATCCGAATCAGGCGGAATATCAATATTATGATGATTGGCCAAATCCCAGAGAATGTTTGGATATTCATTCCCTTCAAAATCAACAAGATCCAACCTTGCAATATTGAAAAGGTTCAAAATAAGCCCAACCGGAAGGAGAATTTTTCCATTCTCCTCGCCGCCCTTAAGCTCCATCAATTCATGATAAGAAAGCTTTCGTCCAAGCAGGAAACCGCCGTTCCTTTGAAGATCATTTTCAATGCTATTCAAAACGGTTTTGTACTTGAAGATTTGCTTCTTTGGATCTTCAACCTGAATTTTGATGTTTCGATTACAGAATCGAATTGCCCCAAATCCAATAGAATAAGAAGTTCGGGCAGTCATTTGAGTGCCCTTAAGCTTGGGCTCAATTTCATCAACAATCGCCTTGTTAAAGGCGATGTAAACACCGTCGCCAACGGTGAGCTGAGCGGCAGCAGTAATGCTTGAAGATTTGCCGCTGCCAGCAACAGCGTCTACGATACCGTTGCCCTTCTCATTTACGACCCAATCAAAGATTCCGCATTGGTACTTACTCGGCTCGCGGTCCCACTGAACCATCGTTTGCCATTCGTTTGGTGAGAGCATTTTCTTTTGTCTTTCTTTTGGTTTGATTTAAGAATCCAGAAAAAGATTAACATTCATAATCTCGGTTAGATATTTCAGATACCCAAAAGTCACAATCCGAAAGCAGAGCGTTAACATTTGGTTTTTCGATGCCTTGAGTCTCGATTGTAGATTCAAAGCTCTGCCAAGTCAAGCGAAAGGTTTCAACTTTTTTTCGATCTTGATGCGCAAAAATCGGCACAAAACGATCAGCAAACTTTACCATCAAAACATGATAAGTTGTTTGGAGGCCGCGAGAATACACGCAGACGTTATCCCGATAGACGCACGCCTTCTTGACGTTGCGTACGGCTCGCCAAGCCTCATGACGGGACATGGTATGGTCTGGGCCATCCCAGCCGTTTACATCGTCCCAGATTTGGATTGTGTAAGCTTCGCTCATTCTTTCATTCTAAGATCGTTGAAGCTGTTGTCAAGTCCTGCCTCTACCAAAATCAAAAGTTTCAGTATTCATATTTATTCCTCTGGATTTGATTGAATTGGACACCAATTGGGCGTGGCCCATGTGCTATCTCCAATTTCTCGCTTTGCCAATTTGCATGATACGTCATATCCGCTATCACCTTGTATGGCATAGTATTTTGTTTCACAATGAAAACAATTACGACATGAGCGAGTGAGTAACACCCTTGTTTTCGGACCTTCATTTAGCAAATCAAATTTGTATGAATCAGATGCAACCTTTAACAGGTTTTTATAAAATGAAGAAGGATCAATTGTTGAAAGTCCTGACATTTGTCCGTCATTAATCTCAATCAATATCCATTCTCCATCTTCTTTCTGGGCAATATCCAAAACAAAGAAATTTGTATGTTCTGAAACTCTTTTGGCAGCCATTTGAGCAAAATCAATTGCTTCTTTTGGAAGATCTTCGGGATTCTCTCTTTCATAAATTGACCAATAATACCCATAAGAAACAAGTTCGTTTCCAAGAAAGAAAAGGCGCCATTCATTTGTAAATGGCATTCCATTCATTCCAATATCATATGTTTTCAATGGAACATATTCTCGAACGCATATTCCTTGTTCTGAAATAAAGGCATCGTCATAAAGTCGATTGATTACTTTTTGAAGATTTTGTTTGCAGTCCGCAAACATATGAGTATTCCATTTGAATTTTCTTGAATTGGTTTTTCCTTTTACGACATATTTTCCTTCAGGAATTAAATCCCATCTTGAAAACCATGTTTTTGGAGAAATGTCTTCAACAATTGGATACCATTTTTCAATATCGGCAATAAACTTGTGTTGCGAGAAGTTATTAATTAACTTCGAATTTATGAAATTCAAATCTTTTTCAAGTTCATTATAAAATGGCAAAACGGAATATCTTCCGATAACCAAACTATTTGCAGGAACTTGCATTCTTGATGAAACGCAATTTTCAAAAATTTCCGAAGCAAACTTTTCTTCTTCTTCGGTATCTATGTCAAATCTTGTTAATAGGCAAATATTGTTTTTCATATTAATAATATCTTCCGGCATCTTTGAGCTGGAATGTTGTGTCGAGAGTCCTTTCTTTAATTTCTATGAGCATGGGTTTTCTTTTTCCAAAAAATCTCAATATTTTTGTTAGAAAGCTTGGCTTAAAAAGTTTGCAAAGTCCTTCTGGATTAGAGTCTTTGCATGTAGGCGCCATCCCTTCTCCCCAAGGATTTTTTACGACTTTTTCTGGATGAAGACACTTACTAATCATGTCATATTCTGTATCTCGACCATAATAACAATGTGAACAATAGGAACATTCTACATGAGAGTTAAATACTTCAAGAGAATCAGATCGTCTCATTGGGTGATTATCTGTTTTGTTAAGCATTTTCTAATTCCTTTTCTTTAATCTCTTCTTTAATCTCTTCTTTTTCAAATTCTTCGACGAAAGAATAATTGAAATCAAATTTGAATTTCTTATCGAAAACTTTTGATTTTCCTTTTATTTTTGATTTTCCATAAACCTGAGCTTTTCCATAAACCTGAGCTTTTCCATAAACCTGAGCTTTTCCACAAACCCAAGCTTTTCCATAAACCCTAGCATTTCCATAAACCCTAGCCTTTCCAGAAACATCAGCTTTTCCATAAACCCTAGCATCTCCAAAAACCCAAGAATTTCCAAAAACCCTAGCATTTCCAGAAACACGAGCATCTCCATAAACCTGGGCATTTCCATAAATTAAAGCATCTCCAGAAACACTAGCATCTCCATAAATCTTAGCATTTCCAAAAACCAAAGCATCTTTTTCAATAAAAGCAGACAATGCCACAGAAGCAGAATCCGCAACCCAGCCACCGATTGAACCATTGGGATTTCTATGCCGCTTCGCGGGGACTGGCCCATTTCCGTCTTCAAAATCAAATGTGCTCATTTTCTAATTCCTTTTCTTCCATTTCTTTAAAAAACAGCATTAAAAACAATATTTATAGACATATGAGCAGCATTTTAAAGAAAGTGATACTTGAATTGATTGAATCACGAGATCACATGGTCTACGGCAGTGTGACAAAGAGAGAATACAACAATTTTTGGAATCAGACAAATGCAATCGAAGCATCTAGAAATTTAAGTGATATTGCCAAAGAAATATTAAAAATGAAAGAATTGCCTTATAAATCCGATATAACTCAAAGATCTTTAATGGACCGCGCAATCAAAAAAGCTGAGATGCTTGGTTTTAAATGCAAATCTAAATCATTGGAAGGCTGCTCAAATGAGATTGTTTCAAAGGCTCTTGGAAGCCAAATAAGTATGGGATTTTAATGATGAAGAATTTACGCAAATATATTAGAATGGTTTTGCTTGAAGCGATGCAAGCAAATATTGATAATTTTGGATTATATAAGTCTGAGCAGGGAAATTCCATGCATTTTGTTTTGTATGATGCAGTTTCTTTTGTTCAAACAATGAAAAAAGAAAAAAAGATGATTATTGACAAATCAATGATTCTTGGAAATATTACCGTGAGAAAACATGAAGGATGGGGTCCTTGTCATGATGCCTGGGAGATAACGTCTGTTGCTGCCGTAAAGGGATTTGGACCAACCATGTATGATATTGCCATGAATCACGTCCCCAGCAAAACTTTGATGCCTGATCGTTCTTCTGTTAGTTCTTCGGCAAAATCCGTATGGAAATACTATAAAAATAATAGATCGGACATACAGGCATTACCTTTTGATACAAGTAAACGTTCTGCCTTGGACTTGGTTGATGATACAAAAACTGATTCAAAAGAAGACGATTGCTTTTCAACTCACTTTGGTCCTTCTGCCGATTTCTTAAATCATGCCTATAGATCTGGTGGCGGCGGAGTTAGCTCTGCTTCAGCAATTATGAATCATAAAAAATTAGTTGACGCTCTAAATTCTCATAAAGATGGCCTTGGACAACAATTTGAAGAAAAAATAGCTTCAGGTGGTGCTGAATATTTTAGTTCTCAGCATATGTTTTCTCTAGCAAGATAATTTATTGCTGCATAAGGCTTGAAATAGCTTTAAATGCCTTTTCTCCATTAATTGGGATAGGGATGCCTGATAAACAACCATAATCATCAGTATTAATCCTAATAAAATTGGCAGAATATTTATTTTTTAAACTTTCTCCAATCATTCGAATGGAAGGAATGGCAACGCCTGCTCCACATTCCAAAATTGCAATTTTCCCATGGACACCAAATTCCCAAGCATTAAATGCTTCTTGTTGCCTCAATGCTTCTTTTTGATTCCAATTGTAATCTCCAAACATCGCAATATTTGGACGAAGAATAAGACCGTCTTTTTTGGGAAGATCTTTGATTCTCATGCTTTCATCGATTTCGATATCGTACCCTTCCGATGAAATGATTTCATTTGAAAGATTATCTTTGTCATACCAATGAGTTTCAATATGTTGAAATTTGTGAATTGAGCCGTGAATTTCCCAAATCCTATTTTTGTCAATTCCTGACTTTTCAAATAATCCATCTACATTTGATGTAATAAAGAACATATCTTTTTTCAAGGACAATTCTTTAAGAAAATTGTATCCAAAATGTGGAACACAATTCTGGTACATGTTTTTCCTATGGCCATAAAATCCCCAAGCAAGATGAGGATCTTCTTTAAACCATTTAGCCTGAGCTAGATCGTAAAAATTTAATCCAAGCTCTTTGTATTTTGGATAGGCATTCCAGAACCCATCTTTCCCTCGAAAGTCTGGCATTCCACAATCGGTACTCATTCCTGCACCAGATGTTACAATGATATGATCAGCCTCAGATAAGGCTTCTGCTGCTTTTTTAATGTTCGACAAGATCTTGTTGATTTTATCGTTATTATTCATTTTAGCTTTCTATTTGATTGAAGGGACGGTTCTTTTAAGCAAAGATCTTAGCCTTGCTGTGCCGCTATGTATTGCATCGCCAATCTTGTCATGAATCTCTTTATTTGTTTTGTCTACTTCTTTTCCAAGTTTTTGGCCAGCCTCAAGAGGTAACAAGAGAACGGGAACAAATTTACAACCTGTATAGCCTTTTACTGAAACCATTCCATCATCATGAACTTTTGTTACCTCAGCATGAAGATAGGTTGAGAAATTCATATTGCTACACTCACAGAATGCATACAATTTATTATTTTCGTCCATTCCTTTCCTTCCTTTTTTTCTGAAAATTCATATTCCAAGGATAAATGTGCAAAGCTTTTGGAATAATTGCATTTTCTGTAATCCTTTTGATTGTTTCAAAAAGAGCTTCTGGAGTTCCTCGCTTGTCATTGTTCAATTTGTTTATGATTAAGCGCAAGCGACGTTTTATGTCAATTACATCTTTATCGCTTAAAAAGCTCCATTTAGGTGTTGGCGGTGTGCGCTCGATCTCATTTTCAACACAAGGAAAATAAAGCTTTTCCTCATTTGTCAATTTGGATTGCCAATCTGGGCCTGAAGGAATTTTTATCATTTTTATGTTCATAGCACTTGCAATCGATAAATTTCTAAGAATTCGTTTGTCTGGCTCATAGCTTCAATTTAAGCTCTTTGGTTTGGTTGTCAACAAGAGTTCTCTGTAAAGTCGCAAGACTTCTTTTAGATCTTCATTTTCTTTGAGAAGTTCTTTGGTTCGATTTTCGACAGCATCTTCTATTTCTTGTTTGATATATACGGGCGCCCTATGAGGCTTGTCAGCAATGTTCCGAATAAGAGAATGAATATCATCGCTTGCTGGATTTTTCCTTTCCAAGTCATAAGCAATAATTGCATCTGGATCAAATTTTGCGATCATAATATCCTTAATTCTTTGTTGATTGATTATCTTCTATAGATTGAAGAAGATCATCAACTTCACAAATCATGTCATTTCCCCGATCCAAAATTGGATCATATTTTTTAAGAAATGCCTCTATTTTACCTTTTAATTCGTCATTTGCGCCTGAATCATCAAGAGCCTCTTCAATTTCATACATTGCATCGCTAAGCTCATCACAAGCATCGTCGTATGATTCGGCAGATTCAACTAGGGCACTGAGTTTTTCTTTGAGTTCGTCCATAAACTCACTTTAGATCGTTCTGGCCCTCATGTCAAGTTCAAAAATGATCGTGATGATATTGCTTATGAGGAGAAATATAAAGCAAACCTTCTGAATTCAGATTTTTTTGCTTTATTAAGATTCTTATATTTTCTCTCGTAATCTGTGTTTTATTTTCCTTGATTCTTTCTGATATAAATATCAGAAATATTATTGATCGAATTGAGATAAAAGAAACAATCAAAGAGACAATTCCAACAATAAGCAAGATATTTGTAGGAAGGGACTCGTCAACACTAGCAATTATATAGGTCGTAATTGAAAAAAGAGAAGCCAAGCCAAATGAAAGTTGGCTTAGTAAAAATTTGTCCTTAGATATTTGCCTTTTTTCAATTAGTAATTCTTCCAATTTTTCATTTGTTAGTTCAGGAAATGATGACCGATAAATTGGATCATTTGATTTACTCATTTTTTAATTCTTTCAATGCATCTTTAATTTCCTGATCTTGATCCAGGATTGAAATCTTAATTCCAACAGCGGACAAGGCAATCCAAACAAATCGATGATCAGCCCATGTTTTGGACTTCACAAAAATTTTTGCTTCGTGTAATGCCCTAATTAATGCATTTCCAAAAGATTCGTCATTATTCATTTGAAAGCTCTTTCAGTGAAACCCATACATTTCCATTGCAGTCAAATTCAAGAATTCCGTACTTGGTAATATCTACATTACCCAATTTACTTTGACGATCATTAAGATACTTTAGAAAAGTTTTAGCTGGATCGGTTTCGATGTTGTCTGAAATCCCTCCATTAGTATTAAACATTTTAAATGTACCGATATGAGAAGATAAGCAAGATACAGCAATTCGAAAATCTTCAATATAAAAAGCATCGATCGCATAAGCCAGCTTTGCATTTTTATCGTCAGGATAAAGGCAATAAAATGCACGACCATCTGGTCCGCAAAGGATAATTCCGATATGAACTATCATTTCCCAATCCCAGCCATTAGGAGGTTGGGGGAGTTGCATTTTAAAAGAGTTGATGCTGTTGTCTTTCATGTCTGAAAGTCTAATCATGGGTTAAAAGCAAGTCAATAGCCAGCTAGCATAAATTGAGGAGTTGACCTAGGCGATTTCCATGTTGCAAATCTTACCTTGTCTTTTCTATAGAATTCTTGATATGCATCGACCGCGCATTCTTTTTTATATTCGTCAGGCATAGCCTGAGCAAATTCGGTCATGTACCCTTTTGGAATGACATGAAATAAGCTCTCGCAGTCCCTAATGACGTTGGCTGACTTGTGTTCGCTTGACCGCGGATACCTCAAGAGGTGTTCGTCAACAAGCGCCTTAGACAACTGAACGAGCCACATAAAGTTGTCTCGGCTTTTTCGTGCCCAAATGGTGCAAGGATGGTTTATATGAGTCGGCTTATATTTTACTGCCCGACTCTTGTCATGACAATGAATTGAAGAGCACAGCATTTGTGCTGATTCAAGAATCATTTTTATGACGTGACGATCGCAGTGCAAAGCGGCCGCTTTTTGAGGATCGTAATCTAAAACGAAGATGTTCATGCTTGGACTTTTTCTTCAATTGTTTCTTTTTTAAAATCAGATTCTTCACAGATTATGTCTGAGTAAGAAAAATTAAATCTAAAAGACTTATTATGAATTCTGGAGTTTCCTTTAATGTCTGAAGCGCCTCTGATTTTTGAGTTGCCATAAATCAAAGCCTCTCCAAAAACCCTAGCATCTCCAGAAACCTGAGCATTTTCAAAAACACAAGCATTTCCATAAACCTCAGCATTTCCAAAAACCTGAGCATTATCATAAATCCAAGCATTTCCAGAAACTTGAGCATTTCCAAAAACTTGAGCTCCACTAAAAACCTCAGCTTTTTCAGAAACCCTAGCTTTTCCATAAACCTTTGCATCTTTTCCAACAAAACATGTTGATTCAACAAAAGCACTATCCGCCACCCAACCGCCTTCCGTTCCATCAGGATTAACATGGCGATGGGCCGGAACCGGACCTTTTCCATCATTAAAATCAAAGAATAACTTATTGCTCATTTAGAATTTTTACTCCTTCAAAATATACTTCATCATAGCGAGGAGAAGTATATTTTGTCACTTTAAATTTTTTAATATTTTCAATTCCTGCCAACATCTTTTGCCTAGCAACAGGATTGGCTGTATGAACATGAATAATTGGAATGTGAATGGAAGGATCATTGAAGACGGCTTCTTCAAGAAATTTGACAACATCATATCCTTCTTGATCTTCTAATCCAAGATCGTTATCCAAAGAAATTTCAAAAACCTTCGAATCTTTCAATATGGAAATCATTTCTTGAGCTGATTTAACGAGAAGCCAGCCTTGTGGAGCGGGTCTTTCATCGTCAAGCCAAATTCTCATAATTTTCATACAACCTTTGCAAATCCGTCATTCGTGGAGAAGTAGACGTGTCGACATCCTACCACACGCAAAAAGCTTGCGCAACAAGAACAAGGCTTTGAAAGCCTAAGCTGACCGCGCTTATTTAGACGAATATTAACAATATCAAAAGGCTTAGAATGATCAATGATTCCCTTGGCCTTACGATAAACATCGTTCTCGGAATGGATTTTTCCAAACTCTTGGGAGTATCCAAAGCCCTCTAGGGGCGGACCCTTTCGATTAAATCCCATTTCAAGAATTTTATTGTTTTGAACAATAAAAGAGAAATGGTGAAAATTGTTGTATTCTGGGTGGGACTCGGGATTGTTTTTTGCCCGAGCAAGGTGAAGGCATTGCTTTATGATCTTCTTGCGCATGGTCTCATCGAAGGCTGGAGGGAGCTTTCAATATAAGCTTTGCGAGTCCGATGTCAAGACCTTTTCAATCAAAAATGTGCTAATCTGCTAATTCTTTTTCTTTAATCGGCTCTAATTCTTCTTCAAATTTTTGGATAAAAGAATAATTGAAATCAAATTGAAATTTCTTATTTTTGATTTTTGATTTTTCTTTTATTTTTGAATTTCCATAAACCTCAGCATTCCCAGAAATCTCAGCATTTCCAAAAACCCGAGCATTTCCAAAAACCCTAGCTTTTCCAAAAACCCAAACATTTCCAGAAACCACAGCATTTCCATAAACCTGAGCTTTTCCAAAAACCTGAGCATCTCCAAAAACCAAAGAATTTCCAAAAATCTTTGCATTTTTTCCAATAAAAGCAGAATTTCTAACAGAAGCACTATCTGCAACCCAGCCTCCTTCCGATCCATTGGGATTTCTATGCCGCTTCGCGGGAACAGGACCATTTCCATCGTTAAAATCAAATGTGCTCATTTTCTAATTCCTTGTCGAAATGTAAGATTTATTCTTTCGCCAACTTTTTTCTTTGTTTTTGGAACCCAGTGAACATGAGTCTTTTGAACCCCTTCATGCATAATAATCAAATCTCCGTTTCCAAGCAAAAATTCTTGGATTGGCTCCGACTTATCTTTGATTTGAATTAAAAATCTTCGAGGTGCTCCAAGTGAAACGCTTGCAACAACTGGACCTATTTCTTTTTCATCATCAGAATGTGGGGAAACTGAATCTTTTCCGTCTCTATAAAGGTTGGCGAGGCAAGAATTAAATTCATAACCAGAGAATTTTTCTAGTTCTGATTTGATAAATAAAAGTTCTTCTGTCCAAGGTTCTGCTTTATGAATTTGTCCAGAATAAGAATAACTTTCATTTCCGTGATAACTTATAAGCCTTGGCATAGGAATTTTCTTCCCATACATTTCAATTATATGCTCTTTGAAATTTAAAGAATTTTTTATTTTTTCAAATAAAACATCGTTGTTTTGAAGCCAATTTTTTTTATGCGTTAGCATGCTCAAGTTCTTCTACTTTTTCATTCTCATTTTCTGAAATAAAAGAATATTCAAAATTAAATTGAAAACATTTGCTTGTAACTTCTGACTCTCCTCTCACTCTTGCTTTTCCTTTAACAATGGAGCTTCCTTTAATTTTGGCTATTTCAAAAACTTCTGCCGATTCACAAACCAAAGTGTTTCCATGAATGCTGGCATGTCCATGAATATAAGAGTTACCAAAAACAGCCGCTCTCCCGCAAACTAAAGCACAATCACAAATCCTGGCAAATCCGTAGATACGAGCTTCTTCACAAATGTCGGAATGCCCATAAATTTCAGCAGATTCTTCAACTACTGAATTTCCAGAAACACAAGCATTTCCAAAAACCCTAGCATTTCCAAAAACACTAGCATTTCCAAAAACACTAGCATCTTCAAAAACCTTTGCATTTCCAAAAACCTTTGCATCTCCAAAAACCAAAGCATTTCCAAAAATCTTTGCATTTTTTCCAATAAAAGCAGAATTTCTAACAGAAGCACTATCTGCAACCCAACCGCCTTCCGATCCATCAGGATTCTTATGCCGATGGGCCGGAACCGGACCTTTTCCATCATTAAAATCAAATACAGTAAATGGTTTTGTCATTTTAAAATTCCAATTCTAGCAAAGAGAACTTATAAGGACTGAGTTAAAAAACTTGATCCATTCTTGATTTACTTCATAATATCTTTTATCAAGATTGTCTGCATCAGATATTGTACGTTCCTCAAATGTCGAATCTTCATCGTAAATATAATCTTCGCAATCTTCAGGGTCTTCATAATAAACTCCTGATAGTTGAAGATCTGAAATAATTTCATAAACAGGAGCGCCCTGTTTTGTTTTATGAAAATCCAAATTTACAAATAAATTTTTCATTTTTTCATGCAAATCAAGAGACCAATCGCCGCTAGAATATCCGTTATCATAATATTGAACATGCCCACCATTTTCTACTTGCTGATTGTATTTTCCAATAAGAACAGCAAAAGCGGCAAGTTTTCCATGTTCAATTTCCATCCATTCAACCATCTTATGATAAGATAATTTTTTGCACTCATCTTCATTCCATTTGTCAAAAAAGATATTCATAATTGACTGGTGAATATCTTTTTCCTGGTAACTTTTATCGTTTCGCTCTGCAAGAAATTTTGCAAGTTTTTCATTATTTTCGATTTTCATTTGATTGGATTCTTTCTTGATATTTTGCAAATCTCAATAAATTCGCTTTTTAAAACTGGACGGGATAACGTGATCCGTTTTTGAGGAGAAGATTCTATTCCCCACATGGTTAGACTTCCAACATAATAAGCTTGGCCTATAGCCCAGCCAGCAAGGCCATCAGCCTTTTGTTCGGAATGGCACCAGCTCCAATGATAGAACAGCTTCTCTGACTTGTCAATGGCCATAATTAAATCCAAATCTAAACTTGCGTCCTGATTGTTCGTGGGTGAAGACTTCATCATAAGATCCGCAACAACCCAGGTTGAATGTTTCTTGGTAGTCTTGTTCTCCCTGTTCATCGCCAACCTCACAAACCCTGTAATTATCTGGACAATCATCTCTCATGTTTTTTGTTATCTTTTCAAAGGTTTCCCGAATCCATTTTTCAAATGATGATTCTTTTATATTTGAAGTTTCAAGTCCACATTGTTTTGCAAAATCACAAAGGAGATTTCTCCATCTTGTTGGAGAATTGTTGTCATGAATAAATTGAAGCTCTCCAAGAAAACTAAGATCGCTCTGGTATTTGGGATTTATGCAAGGCCCAAGCTTGTTTGTTCGAAGTTGAATTCCTGAAAGTTCAAGTGCCTTTTGTACAATTTTATTTGTTATAGCGTTTCCTTCCAAGTTTTTTGAATAAATCTTTTCATCAATCAAACATCCGATGGCACATTTTAGTCCATCATCTGAAAAATAAACGCAATCAAATTTTTCATTTGACCAACTTTGTAGAAACTGCTCCAATAAATGATTTGCAACTTTATCAAAAACTTTTTGTCTATTCATTTAATTTTCCTTGCTTTTCTTGCGTCGATAGGCTTTTGTGCCTCTGCTCAAGAGAAATTAACAAATCTCCTTGAACATAAGACTTATAATAGTTAATTGTTTGCCTATATTTTCTTTTATCTTCTTTTGTTATTCTTGTTCCTTTTTTTGGCTTTGTTTTGCACTCTTCTGAATATGGATAAACCAAAACTATTTTTCTTTTATTTGGTTTATCTACCAAGTAGCAATCACGTATCTTATAGACAAAACCATCAATCAAGAGGATTTCATTTTTGCGAGACTTTCTGGGAGCCCATGCCGTCCCGCCATGCACTCTAAAAATATTGTTTTCAGTTTCTTTTATAATCGTTTTGAGGAGCCTATTATGCAAGTCATGGTCTGGGTCACCTCCAGCCAGCCAAATTTGAAAATATGTAGCTACGGGCAAGCCCAGAGCTTCGCACTCATCAGCGAAAACATGAAGGTAATCCCAAGACTTTTCATCTCGCTTTCGGCCCCAACGTAAAAGTGCTCGGGATATTTTTGGCATTTTGTTAATAAAACACCAAGTCCAAATTAAAAGAGCTTCGTGATCGTATCCTAAAATTAAGCGTAAAACTTTATTAAGTTGGATATCTCTGTGATCCCATTCGTATTTAAAATCTTTAATACCGCAATAGGAAGAAACCCATTTTTCTATCTCATCAAAAGTTGAATGTTCATTAGACATTTTTCATGGATCTGTTTCGCCAGTGAAGAATGCCAACAGTCGACAGAGAGAAAATAGACAAAACAACTAGCGTTGTGAGCACCTTCTCTGAAAAGTCATCATTTACAATGATTCCCAAAATATTTCCTATAGAAAATGCTGAAAGAGTAAAAATAATTGAATTTGTAATGTTTTTAATCTTTTTTTCGACATCTGCTAAAAATATCATATTGTGAATGCTTGTTGATATGGCAAGAATCCAGCAAGATGGCAAAAGCTTTGGGTAATAAATGTCGAACCATAACTCCAATGTAGACAGAAAAACTGCCGATACAATTAAGGCCAATGAAGCATTTGGAAGAAATGAATGGAGACTCTTAGTCCGTGCTTTTTGAGAAGAAATAGTAAGAATGCTTCCAAAGGCAAAAATGCCAAACACAATTGCAAGCGTCGGATCTGTTGGAATCCATATATTGACAACAAACAAAAATGCAGAGATTACTAAGAAATATATTGACAATTTGGACCAAGTATTTTTAATGTTTTTCATAAAATTATATCTTTCTTAACCTAATGCCATTGAAATTGAATGCAAGGCAATTCCCGACGCCGTTCCGACATTGATTGATCGAACACTTCCACGTTGTGGAATATGAACAATTTTGTCGCACATGTCAAGGATTTCCGGCAATAGCCCTTGCTGCTCCTCACCAAAGAAGAGAAGCGTGCCAGGCTGCCAGACATGCTCATGGAGCGGCACGGAGACTCCTGGGATAATGTCCATGGCGACAAAGTGAGGGTAGCGTTCACGGAGAGCCCAAATTTGATCAAGCGATGAAAGATAGTTTACGTCGGTATAGTGATGACACCCAGTTGTTCCCCTTCGATCATATTTTTTACGTGGCCCAAAATAAAAAGCTTCTCGCGCTCCAAATGCGTTAGAATTGCGAACAAGTGTGCTAAAATTAAAGTCTCCTTTAATCTGCATCATGATTGGAGCAAAAGGTAGCGTACGTTCTTGAATTTTGCTTTTGATTTCTTCTACAGGCATTCCTTTGAATTCATCAAGAACATTGCCAAAATTTCCTAAATTTCCTGTATTTTCGTTCATATTTCTTTCAGATAAATCGATTATTCAAAAACATTGGATCGTCAGAGTTTTTCGTCGATATTTGTTTGAATAGGAAGCTCATGTGCAAATTTCTTTCCGGCCATAAAAACATCACAGGCTACACCGAAAAACCAGCCGACCACAAAAAGTGGAAGTGCCCAAAGTCGAGAAATGACTCCAATAGCAAGTACTGCATAGTAAGTGATTACTAACCTTTTGGGAGGAGTTACTTTTTTGTATGGCATGTCTTCACTATAAGGCCCAAATTAATGATGTCAAGGCTTGTCGTCGATTGAACTCCACATTTTCAAAATGATGATGTGTTTTTATTTTCTTAAATTTTTGATCATCTTGTTTATAAGAGATTTTCGAATTGTTTCTTTTTTTGTTATAAATTTGTTGTCTGCCGAATAAAGAAGACCAGCCCAGACAGACTCAAATGAATAGTTTTCTTCTTTTATAATTGAATAAATCTCTTCTAAACGAAAGTCTTTATCAAAGGATAAAGACTGAGAAAAAAAGTCAAACATCTCGTATCGGTCCTTGGCGCTTTTCAGCATTGAATATACATAAACTTCAAATGCCATAAAAAGCCCTTCGTCTTCAATGATATTGGTAAATGCATGAACTGCTTCATGAACTGCGAAAGGTCCAATTTTTCCATTTTGGCAATAAATTTTTCTGTCCTTAAGAAGATGGGCAGCGTCTGGGTCAGGTGCGTGACCAACTCTAGTTTTTGGATCCACACGATCTTTGCTCGATTTTGCCACGATCTCACAACCCAGCGCCTTAACGAGTTCGGCTTTGCTTTTGAATAATCGAGGACTTTTTTCAAAGAATTTTTCGATTGTTTCTGTGACTTTATTTTTACTTGTTTTTGGCATTACAATGTCCTCGTTATTGTTGGCTGCTTGCAAGCAGCTTCATAAATGTCTTGATAAACAAAGGCCCATCTATCTCCATGCTTTTCTTCGTAGCCACAAATAGCATGAGCAAGTTCATGTGCTAAAATGTCTAATGTTCCACTTACTCCTCTTCGTAATGATGAGCTTATTTGGATTTGTGGAATTCCACTTTCTGGAAAGTATGTTTCGCCTTTCGGCGATCTAAGCTTGAAAATGTCGATTCTGCTTCTCATATCTTTTGGATGTACAAATTTAATTGTGGCACTAACTTTGTACTTTTTGAAACAAAAGAAAGAATCCTTTCAAAAGGATCTTCAAAAGCAATCATTGGTTTCCCCCGCTTCAAATGCAGCTTCTAATGCTTCTTTCAAAAGCCATACGGGTTGCGTGCTAAAATCGAGAGAATCAGAGCTTCTAGTCTCAAGGGTTTTTAATCCCAAAACTTTTTTTGCAATTTTTTCAATTTTTATATCTTTATTGGTTGGCATCTTTTACCTCATAAGAAATAAGAATTTCTCTTTTAAATTTTGCTTGGTTGGCTGCTTCCATCGCCAACTCTTTTGTTTCAAACATCGGAATCCCTGGAGGGTCTGATTCCGAAACCTCAACAAATTCATAGAAGATATGCCCTTCATGAACGATGGCTGTATATGTGTACATGAGCCTAATATAAATCCGTTAAGTTGTATGTCAAGGCTTATTCTCTGCCCTGAACGAGCTTATATTCAAAAATTGGAGGAAATTCGGAAATAGTAGATGAATCTTCAAAATCTTCAATATCGTATTTGTTATCGCCAATTATGACATATGTCCTATGTCCATAAAATTCGATGCGCACTCCATTTTTGTGCATGGCATCCATTGCCTTTTCAAATTTCTTTTTGTCAGGATGATTATCTTTTAGTATTTGTGCCATAAAATCTCTTAGTCCGCCCATCCAGATTTGAACTGGTTTTCATGCTTTATAAGAACATTGAGGAAACCGATTCCTCCCTGGGCGGTTGATTCAGAATTGGTTTTTTGAAATTCCAAAATCTATAAGCTTGTAGTGTCCTCTTGAATTTTTTCCCCAATGCCTGTTTTCATATACATCCCCATATAGATTTAACTTTTTAATTATGGCATTTATTTCTTTATTTAAAGGCATTCCTTTGGTTGGGTGAATATACTCAACTTCAATCCATTTCGTAAGTCGGTTTTTTGTATCCCAATCATAAATATCGGGCAAAAATTTATGATCATTATTCAGCCAGGTTCTTACTTCTTTTCTATTTTGAGCAATGTAATTGTATTTTTCTGGCTGCCATTCAATCTTTAAAACAAAAGGTTCGTAACCTTCAAGGTTTATAAGATAAGCTTTGCGAGTACATCCCCATCCAAGGTATGTTGCATAATTGTCAAGAAACATTGAAGCATCTTGGCAGTTTCCATTTTCAATAGCCCTTAAAAGCTTTGAATAAGAATTTCTGTTTATTTGCCTTGGATGGGGATGTGCTTTCATATCCTATTTTCCTTTACTTGTTTTTTTTGGCCATTTCTTTGGCATGGATCTTTTCTAGCCGATCCAAAAAGGTAAATGGGACAGTTTTCCCAAGGCATAAATCTCCAAGATTGCCATATAAGGTGTTGTATGCCATGCTTGCAAAATACTTGTCCTTCTTTTGCATATAAGAAACAAATCCTGGCCGCCTTTTTTGACTTTTGTTCTTTTTAGGATTATTCCTTACAAGCGGATCGATTGGAGATAAGTCAAATCCCAAATCTTTGCCCATTTCGAGGATAAGCTTTTTGTTTTTAGGGGAGCCGGTTCGTGAAAATGATAGGTTATTCATTGTTGTGTTTTCTTTCTTTCTTTTTTTTTACCAATGTTTTGGTAAAACTTTTCTTTTTCCAAAGAATCTTAGAATTTTTGTTAAAAGGCTAATCTCAAAGCGTTTGCAGTTTCCTTCTGGATTTGAGTCTCTGCACGTGCGAAACGATATTGGTCCGCCCCAAGAATTTGCTCAGAAATTTTCTGGGTGGCTACATCTAAATGCAGCTTGTTGACCCGGATACTCAGCACGAAAAACCTCATGCTTACACCATGGGCAATACGCATTTATTACATTTAGTGACACTTTGTCATCTGGCATAATAAACTATTTCTTTACCGTGAATGCCGCAGCTTCTTTGCGGAAGAGTGATGCAATTGCAAGATCTCCAATCTCTTCTGCGCTGTCAGCCATTACAAGCATATTATCAATTTCGGACTTTGGCAGCGTCTGAGTCCAATTTGGCAAACGTTGAAAATCAACATCCTCGCTATAATAACCATTTGACTCACCCAGCCAACGGATTGTTACATAGCCCTTTGCTGTAGCAAATTTGTAAAAAGTCCATGTATATGACGAATGTTCTAGTTTGGGACCTTCTGAGTTGCTAATTTCTTCAGCCATCATAAATGGAGAATCTACAAGATCATCAAGGTCACCAATGATTTCTTCAATTTCGACATTTTCGCAACAATCTTGCCGATGAAAAAACTTATAAGCCGTACCATCCGACAAATGAATTAGTAATTCATCACCATGGTTTTCAATATTGACTGCCTTTCTTCCAATTAGGATCGAAATATCTGCGTCGTTATAATAATCGTAAGGTTTATGTGGCAAAATATTCATGGCTATAAGAATTGAGTAAGTGCATTATGTTGTGTGCAAATTGTCATAGAATTCGACATCACGCACAAGAAACTTTATAGGGCCACCAGGATTCGAACCTGGAATATGGGTTTAGAAGACCCGTGTGATATCCCTTTCACCATGACCCCGTATTTTACTTTTTAGGATTGCATCTCAAGCAAGTCGCATATTCGGTTGTTGGTGAAGTAGGCACAAGATGATGAACACCTCTAAGAACAAGACCACAGCGGGTACGTGGCTCTAAAGGCCCGATGGGCTTTCTTGTATCTGGTTGGTGAGTCTTCATCTCTTTGCCTCTTCTCTTTTAGTATACCCACCAAAGGAAGAATGTCAAGAGATTTTAGAGCCACTTCGAGCCAGGAGTTTCCATTTCGATCAAAATCTGAACAATGTTTTCTGCAAAATCTGTCAAAAACTTATCGCTGGCCTTGGAACTTGCATAAAGCCTCATAGCATGATTTATGATTTGATACAGAATAAAATTGTCATAATTACTATAACTAATAGCATTAAAAATAGATCGGCCTATAGAAACGATGTGAGTATTTGCGCAAGACCAGCTAAAATTGCTAGAATGACAAATTGTAAGGGCCGCCTTTTTGGCTTCATTAGTGGTTTTTGCATTTTTGCACTCTTCGGCACATTCGGTCATTTGAGCGGCCAGGAGTAATGGCGGCAAAACTTTGTTAGTCGCCATTAGTATAACGCGTTTCACAAAGTCTTTATCATCGAAATCCTCTACGGTTCCCAATTGGGCCACAGCAAGCCGGCGCAATCCAGCCGCACGAGCCTGTGAGCTGCTCCAGAGTTCATCTTTTTAGTCGACAAACGGACGAAGAAACACACTGTGGATTGTCGCTATGGGGCAAATTGAGCGCGTAGCAAACAGCGGCTTCAACGCACATCTTACCAGGAATGGGCTTTCCGAGCCCAGGAACAAGACCAGCATCAACGGTTTCGTAAATCTTTGAGACGAGATCTTGGTTGATTTCCATGAGAAGAATGTAGGTCCGACTAAGGCAACTGTCAAGCTAGACTTTCTTAAATCTTTCAGGAAAGAATGATCCAGCTCTCACCTTTCCTTGATCGTCTTTAATTACAAGAAGATTGGTGTTTAGACTTGAAACCACTTTTACAACTTCAAAAATTGAATTTTTTGTGATGATGGCGTGGAACGGCGGATGCATGCATTCAATTAATGTTCCAGGATTTCCTAAAAGTTTAGTTGCAATTCTATTGCATATTTTTTCTAGTTTCATTTTTAGATCTTTATAAATCTTTCGGGCAAAAAATTTCCTATCAATTTTCCATCCATTGCAACTTGAAGAAGATGTGTATTTTCTTCTTTAAGTGTTTTTATTACATTAAATATGCAATTTTTTGATCCTTTTCCATTGGGCATTGCAAGAGAAGGATGAATGCATCTGACGCGCGTTCCCGGATTTCCTAAAATTTCAGCCCCAATTTTATTGCATATTGTTTCTAAATCCATTTTGTTATTCCTATCATTTGTGACGCTTTATTCTAATTGATCTAGACGCCAATTTATTCCGTCTTTATTTTCATTTGATTTTAAATCCCATTTCAATCATTGACAATAATGCTTCGGCATTGCCTTTTGCATCGTCTACAGGATGGTGAGTATGTTTTGTTTTGCGTAAATGTTTGAAGTTTTTTCTCATATCCTTGACGAATCCTTTGTATAGGCTTCCAAGATTTGTGCTCGAATGGCCAAAAGGATTTGTTCCGCAAAACTTATGAAAATAGTAATTGAAAAATTGCCAATCAAACCCATTATTATCCGATATGAATCGGGGATTAGGAAACATTGAAACCCAGCTATAAAAATCTTTCATTGTTTCTTCCGGCATTAGAAAATTCATGCACTCGTCACGAGAAAAACCAGAAACACTAAGCGCTTCTGGAACCCAGTTATCTGAAATTGGACGACATTTTCCATAAAAAGTATGATCAAGCTTTGGTTCTACAACGACAGCACCAAAACTTGTCATACTATAAAGGCCAGGACAAGGCCCATCAGTTTCTGCATCTGTCATAATCCATGTTATATTCATTTTATTACTCTTCCTCTTCTTCCTGCATTTCGATCCAAGGACCAAGTATTTCTTTTATTGCTTCACTTGCTTCACTTGCTTCTTTTTCGATTCGTTCTTTTCCTTTTTTATCATAAGAAAAGGCAATGTGTGCATTTGAAAGAAAATTCAACAAGGTATCTTTTAAATCATAAAGAGATTCGGCATCATTAATTCCTTCAATGAGAACATCAATTGAATCTTTTGCATTTTCTAAATCTTCTTCATTACATGCCTCTTTTTCAATAAGGTCGCTTAGCTTAAAGCCCATATTCTTAATTTTGATTGCTGTGCCAAAGTTGCCATCAGAAGATTCATAAACTTCAGAAAAAGAAGTAAATAAATCTTCTAGGTTGTCAGATGCGATGGCATTTTCAATTTCTTTGATTTGATTGTTCATTTTCTCTGCTTTGTTTCATTTAATAATTTTTCAAGCCTGGCTTTGCATAACAAATATTCAATTTGCCATCTAAATAAAGGCTCATGGTCACCATAATCAGTAAGACGATGCTCAAGCTCGGATACGTTATTGGGCTTGGCCATGATCTTTTATTTTGTCTGAGAAATTTCTTTTTTAAGGCATGAACTTGGATATGCTTGATCTTCTAAGCATCTAGTAGCAACACGTGCCTCAATAAGTTCACATTTGTCAAGCCCAAGTGACTCAACGCAAGATAGCCAAGCATCTTCGTAGATTATATGTTGCTGCCGTGCGTCTTCTTCCTTTTTTTGTTTGTTTTTATGACAATAAGGAATGGTGGCAACGATTCCAAAGATAGTCACCAAAGCAAAAGCAAGCAAACTAAACCCTTTAAAAAAGAGACCAATCAAATGCCTTCTTTCTCTTTTGTCTCTTTCTTTTGATTCTTTTTGCAGTTTTTGCCATTCGCCAACTTCTTTGATAATATCTTCGTCATTCATATTTTATTCGTCCCATTTTTCTGGAAGTTGAGAATTTTGCAACAAGCACCATAATGCAGCAATCCACTGTGTAGAAAAGCCGCCAAATGTCGTTCCGCCACCAAAAAAGTAATATCTAGAGTTCCAAGAATTTTCATTTGGAACAAATTCCAACCTTCCGATCAATTTGTCATCAATGTTTCTGTAAATTAGAAACCAATCTGCCAAATAAGCATATCCATCAGGTTCTTGCTTTTCAAGTCTAAATCCGTGCTCGATCACTTTGGAACTAAAATGATCTTTTCCATAGCATTTGTAATGATCGCTAATCTCTGTTAGAATTTTTGAAGTATCCATTTTTACTTTTTTAGCACTTCTCGTGCCTCTTGTGTGGTTGAAAAAGTTGAAAATTCATCTTTCCATGAAATATCACATAATTTTGCGGATTCGCCCTTGGTAAGTCCAAGCTCGTCAGCAATGGTATCAATAATTGCATCTCGCAAATAATCAATAACTGGCATGGGTGTAGGATGATCATCAAACAAAATTTCTGAGATCCTGTCCTTTACATATGATGTAAGTTCAAGGCATTCATCTTCTTCTAGTGGCTCAAGAACCATGTCATGGCCACAGTGTTCGCAATAAGGAATCCCTTCGTCTTCGTTGTCAGTTTGGTTGTAATAGGATGGGCTTGAAATGTCTTCGTCGCAAATGCATGAGGTCGACCATTTGGTGGCAAGGCCACGAATTTTTTCAAAGTTAATGTTTTCTTCGATAGAGATTTCTCCGCGCGTTTTGGCAGCAGAAATTTCTCGTTCTTTCCATTCTTTATATGGCTCTGCCGAAATATCCATGATTGTTTCGGTAATTTTCCGTTCGGCACGAATACAGTCAATTTTATCTTTTGCATACATCCCATAAATAAAGCCTCGACCTTCGGCCTTAGCTTCATTGCTACAACAAAACCAATGAGGAGCGCCAGAATATCCCCTTTCTGCGGACATTGTTTTAATGGCTTCATGAGCAAAAAAGTTAAAAGGAGTGAGTTCGGATGGATCATACACAGTCTTCATATTATTCCCAGCTTTCTTTATTATAAGCCTCCCATGGAACAGAACCGCTTAAAGTTTCTTCAAAATCTTTAATTTCTTCGTAAGGAGCTTCTTCCTCTTCGTATTTTGTAATAGCAGATCTTGAAGCTATAGCTTTTACTTTGATTTGCTGAATGTCATTGACGACACCAGGGAAGTAAAAGTCGCTATCATTGATAAAAGATAAATCTGCCACCTCATCTTCGCAGATGATAACACGAACTTCCGCTGAAAGTCCAGCATAATCATCTTCTCGCGTTGAAAAGCAGACAATTACATCATAAATGTAGTATGGACGATATTCGTCAGGTCTTGAAAATAGAAATGTTTCAGTTGCTAAGTAAAAAATATCGTTGTTATCCATTTTATTCCTTTTTATTTTTATTTTATAACAATTTTAAGATCATCGCTGGTAAGCCGCTCAAGATCCTTGGTTCCTTCGGTAACCGCTTTTCTCCACTCTTCAGATTCTTTCCAAATTTTTTTCAAATCTTCTTCTGTAAGAATTTGTGGTGGCGGCAAGTTTCTTGCTACCTTGATTGGCCTTGGCTTTTTCATTAAAATAGCAACTTAGATGCAGAGCAATTTATTCTTTTCCGAAGACACCTTTTTGAACGTGCTCGTGGATTGATCCCGCATAAGGACCATTGACACGTCGAGTTCCATCTTCTGGAATGGGTCCCTTACCCTTTGTCCAAGCAAGAATGTCTTCAACGGTAACCCAACCTGAACGATTATTATATTGATCGTATGTGTTTAGCCAGAACCAAATTGGAAATACCGTAATATCATCTTTCTTTCCATAATGAAAGCGAGGAGAAAGAGCAAAATATTTACAATTGGCATCCTTTAGACGCTTTTCAAGATTGAGCTTTTTTTCAATTTCTTGATATTCAAGATGAAGACGAAGTGACTCTTCGTCAGATCGATGCATTTCTTGGAGTCCATCCTCTAGACATTCAGAAATGATTGCGAGCACAAGCCCAGCACTTTCAAAAACTCCGCCACCACCAAGCCAGATTGCTGCGTCTCCGGTAATAAAGGCATCATAAAGGAGTTCAAGGTTTTTTTGATTTTCTTTGGAGTTTGGTGCGTCAGAATAAACTCGGATTGCAAAATCTTCACCAGACCAGGCCGAGTAAAGTTGTTCTTTTGAAGGAGAGCCACGAAAAGAATAACTTTCAAGTTCTTGGCTATTATTCCAGCCAGAATACCGAGAATAAACAAGCGTCCAATGCTTTTTTTCTTTCAAAAGATTGAAATATTCCGAACTTGGAAAAGTTCGTGCTCGCCTACGATTAATTCCAAAAATTCCTTTGTCGCTTGAAATGTTGAATGCTCGCTTAATCCCGTCAATTCCCCATTCATGCTCAGCACAAGCCCCAGAACCAAGGCTGAATCCACAAAATTTTCCGTTTTTGTTCTTTAGGGCTTCGGTTTTGTATCCTCGTTGCATTTTTGTTTCCTTTGGGTTAAAGGTCGAGATTAGACTTCATCTCCACTATAAGCCCTTTCAAATAGGTGTCAAGTGGCAAGGATTATCTATTGTACCAGCAAATGTGCGTGGCATCTTTTGGAATTGAGTCTACTGATGAAGGATATATTTTTATGGAAGGATTTATTTTACCATTTTTCACAGGGTTTCCATAGCCATCATAATCTATTAATCCCCCTGCTTTTACGTCATTTAAAAATTCTTCTATTGTAAGAAGACAATCATCTTCCGAAACTTCTTCAGAATAAGGAGACATATTCATTTCAACAATTTTAATAATTTCTTCTTCTTTATATCCTTGTTCTTTTAGAATTCTTTCAAGTTTTGGACTTTTTGATTTAATCAGTTCGATATTAATATTTTCTTCACCCCAAATCCCAATAATATTTGAAATATAATCCAAAACATCTCTTGAAGAACGGTTTATTTCTGGATTTGTAGGATTAAAACCATCTGCTACAATATCTGGATGAGCGCTTACTTTGAAAGCAATTGTCCATATATAATAATTTCTTTTTGCCATTATTTTTCTATCTTTCTAAATCTTCTTGGAAAGAATCTATAGTTTACAATCTTAGAATCTTTTTTAATTGTTGTCAGCATGTTTCCAAAAGGTCCATGCTCTTGAGAAATTACTTCAAAAATTTCCCCTTCTTCTATATTTGTACCATAAATTTCTTTATTATCCATGCATTCGACCAAATCTCCTGGTTTCAGGAGACTTGCTGCCAACTGGTCACATATATAATCAAGTTTCATTGTTTACTTTTCTAAATCTTGTAGAATAAAAACTAGAATTCACAATAGTTTTTCCATTTAATTCCTTAACAAGAAGAGTACCTGGCATGTAATTTTGTACAATCTCATATAGGTTTCCTTTTGAAAGAAACCCACCCTCACTTAAGTCGCAATCTGGATTCATACATTCAACAATTGTTCCAGGTATAAAGATTTTATTTGTAACATAATTGCATATATATTGAAGATTCATTATGAGTCTACTTTTCTAAATCTGGTTGCAGCATAGCTGAAATTTTTAATACCTTCAAGGAATATTTCTATAGGAATATTTCCTACTATTCTATGTTTTGAAATTGTATAAACCTTTCCTTTGACCAAGTTTTTAAGCATGTCTGCTTCATTATTCATGCATTCCACAGTATCTCCTGGTTTTAGGACTTTCGCTGCAATGTCATAACATATATCTTGAAGATTCACAGATCTGCTTTCCTGAATCTGGTTGGAAAAAATGTATTTGGATATCCTTTAATCATAATTCTGTCACTTAAATGGAAAGATTTAATCTTATATAAAACACTTTTTTTCAGAATGTGGGAACGATAGTCGGCGTTCATGCACTCTACGATCATCCCAGGCATTAATGCTTTTGCTGCAACTTTATAACATATTTCTTGAAGTTTCATGGGTCAACCTTTCTAAATCTACTGGGACTAAAAGTATAGTTGATTTTATAATCTTCTTTTTTAATCTTAAGAAGGCAGTTTCCAAATAGGCCAAGTTCCTGAGATACTATTTTAAATATTTCTCCTTTTTTTATACCTGGGCATCTGTTATTCAAGAATTTGTCATCCATGCATTCAACCTTGACGCCAGGTTTAAGAATGTTGCATATAACCTTTTCACATATATAATTTAAATTCATAAATCTGCTTTTCTAAATCTTGTTGGGAAAAAACTTCTTTTCATTTCGTTATTATTTAATTCTAATTCCTCAACAAAGGAACTGTCAAAAACACATGAACCTTTTCTGTGATTTGGTAAATATATCCTTTTTTTAAGACTGATTCATGACCGCAATTGTCCATACATTCGACCATATCGCCCACCTTAAATGCTTTTGAAGCAATGTTAAGGCAAATATTTCGGAGTGTTTTTTTCATTTCATCAAATTCCTAGATACGATCTCTGATAGAATGCGAAGCTGATTGTTTTCATGCTCATTGTCGCCATCTCCACCGTACTTATGCGCAACTTCATGAACAAGCGTTTGAATCAATTCGGTTTTGTTGGTCAAGACTTTTCTTGCGATATTGATTTGGAAATCAGAAATACTTTTCTTTGCGCTTCCCTTAATTGTTTCTCCAACAAAATCAACAATTGATACAATGTCTAAACTCAACCATTTTTCAACGGATTGAACAAGGCAAAAGGCTTGATTTAGGTTGGTTTTTTCTTCGGCTGTAAGATCAGGCCAACCATAAATTTCTTTAATGATGAGCGCGGTTTCATTTAGGCGTTCATCAAGTTTTCCTGCATGCTTTTCAATAATATTTTGAACGGCCTTGCTGACAGTTATTCCCTTTTTACCAAAATGCTCAACGCGTTGACTGTCTCCAATTGAAGTAACCGGAATGGCAGTTTCTCCATATTTCTTGATGAAGTTTTCCGAGATAAGTTTATGGAAGTTTCCATTATACCCATAAAAGGCCGAATATTGAAATGCGCGAGATTCGCCCGAAGCTTCGTTTTCAAGAACAGAAAGAACCTCCTCAACTCCAAAAAGGCTTTTTTCCGTTGCTTCCATAATAAGGTTCTGGACGGTGCTCTGTAGAACCCAAGGGTTCGCTACTTCACGATCTCGATTAAGTTCAATGTTTAGATTATATCCAAAATTGTAGTTGTCAGGCATTTGACAAACATAAATGCCTTTGACAAACAAATTGTTTTGATATTTTGGATCCAAAAGAATTGTTCCACTATTCAAAGAAATTCGCTTGTCGGTTTTGTCTCCAAAAAACAGCAGCCTTTCCTGGTAAGACTTCCAATCTTCTGGCGTTACTCCTTTGACTTCGACAATAAAGTCATTAATGGCTTTTGGCTGTTGGCGAATGTCAATTACTAAAACTTCCAAGCCGCTATCGTTGGTAACATGCTTGGCAATCCAAGTCTCAGATCCTGTTCGAATCCATACTTCATGTCCAAAATTGAGCAAAGCGTTGATACCAACGACCAACCCCTCGCCATGCTGACCACGGGCGCTGGCGTCATTGCGCTTGCTGGAGAAGCCAAGAACAAGCGCGTCACGTGAGAGCGTAACTCCTTCATTCTTTACACGGAGAGCCCAATCCGCGGCCTTCTTATGTTCTACGGTCATATAGTGGCCTTTGTCATGGCCATCAAGAGCGTTTTGAAGAATCTCACGAATACCTGACCAGGCTGAATTAAACCCGGCAGTCAAGGCATATTCTTTTGCAATGTTTGTTTGGTAAATGGTCATTACAAAGGGAGGCTAGCATGAAGAGATAGCTTATGCAAGCTTTTTTATTCGCAGAATTTTTTAAATTTTGAAAGTCCAAGGGGCAGAAGCTCGATCTCCTGATTATTTAAATCGGCTTTAATAAGAACTGTGCCAATGTCCCCAATAGCCCTGAAAGATTTAGCTCTGAATAAATTTCCTATTTTAAAAAGTCCAAGATTAGATCTTTCTATGCATTGAATAATTGTTCCTGGTTCTTTCAATGCATTAAAATGGAGTTTGTCGCATATATTTTGTAATTTCATTTTAATATTTTTCCAATTTCATAAAATTAGAAACACCTTCTTCTTTGAATATTTGAAGAGTCTCAGTGAGAAACCTCGTATTATCGTCAGAAGAAGTAACTTCATAAATTTCTCCAATTCCAACATTGAATAACAGTCCAAGAGCTTTCAATGCGTTGAAGTGCAAATTGTCACATATTTCTTGAAGTTTCATATGTTTGTTTCTTGCAATAAATTAAAAGAGCAGATTCTTCACTTTTTGCTCGAATTCGAAGCCATTCGTTCCATTCCAAAAGTTCAAGCATTTTATTTAGCTTCCTCGCGCCAGGATCCTCAATAACGCAAAAGTCTTCATTGCAAAGATGAAAAACAATGTAATTGCTTCCTTCTGCAATCATTTGATCGTGTTCTGCGCCGGATAGTCCCGTGAAAAATGGTTGCTCGTCCATTATGTAAGCTTAATCACCTGAAGACTGGTTGTCAACCTACTTTTTTAAATCTCGTTGGAATAAAACTAAATCCTCCAAATCCTTTTATAAAGATTTCTTTAGCGGTAGAATTTTTTGATGTAATTTCATAAAAATCACCTTCTTTTATGGTAGATGCAGAAAATTTGGAAAATATACACTCTACTACATCTCCTGGTTTTAGCGCGTCAAATGCGATATTCTGACATATTTCAGAAAGTTTCATTTTTGTCCTCGTGTTGCAATTTTAAATCTTTCAGCAAAAAATCCGCCATGAAACTTTGTGCCGTCTTCACATTTTATTTCTAAATATTTGCCGGCACTGTTTTTTATTTCTCCCAAAACTTCATAAATTTTTCCTTTGTCAAAAGAAAAATAATCCTCGACACTCTCAATCAATAATCCGGGCTTGCTCAATGCATTATGATGCAATGAATCGCATATTTGTTGAAGTTTCATTTGTCGCCTGCTATTTTAAATCTTGAAGGGAAAAATCCACCAAAATGCCCCCAACCAATCTCATTTTTGTTTTTTAAATATATAAATGTATTGTTTGAAAAGGCAACTTCGTAAACCTTATTCTTTTCTAAAGAATTAGCAAATGGGTCGATGCACTCAACCAAAGTCCCGGATTTCGATATTGTATTAATATGTAGTTTGTGACATATACCAAATAAACTTGCCATACAAGATATAATGCCATAAAAAGAGACAGGTGTCAAGAAAAATGCCCGCCAATAGGGCACGAATGCCGAAGGGCGGGCAGGATTGATCTTTTTCAAGATCGATGGCCAAATTTGGCCGGATTAAACATTTGCTGGTTCTGGAGCTTCTTAAATATTTTCAAAAACTAGAAAATCTGAAGACAATGCATAAATATTGATTAGTATTTTGGAGAACCCAAAGCTCCCAAAGCTGCAAGAAAATAAATGGCTCTCAAACGACTAGAATTCTTTCCAAGTGAGCGTTGCTCCCTCTTTTTTTCTTCTTCTTCCACCTTCTTTTCAGGAGTCATTTGTTCAAATTTTTTTCAAGAGCAATTTTCTCTTTTTCGATGCAAGAATGACAACGCCACCCTTTTGATTCTCGCTTCCATCCCTGGCCAAGCGCAACATTTCCGCGACTTGGGCCGTTGGATTCGCATTTGTGGCATTTGGCTGGAATCTTTGACTGTCCCATGAATGCATTATAGCCATGTTCCCGTTGCTGTCAAGTTCAAAAGCCAAGATTGAGACCGATTAATTATCCTTGAGCTATTCTAAATCTTGTTGCTTTAAAACGTCTTCTTTCGCCACAATCATTCCTGACTACAATGCAACCTGTTGGTTTATCCTTTCCAATAACCTTGTAGAATTTTCCTTCACTAATCGTTTTAGATGGATAAGAATCTTTGTTGTTCATACATTCAACAATCGTCTCGTCTTCACCAAGATGATCAGACGCAATTTTTTCACATATTTCAAATAGATATCTCATAAGCTCTAAACCTTGAGAAAAACATGGATTATGTTCAAAACTATGCTTGTCATTGTAAATAATATAATCCCTAAAACCATTGATACTCTGGCTACAAAAGGAAATCCCTTTGCACCAGGCTTCAAATTAAAGGCAGAAATTGCTATAAGCATTGAACAAGCACAGATCATTAATAAAGTTGCCCATGTGATAAGTCCCATACAAAACCATGGTAGACAATTTTGGCTTGCATTGCAAGAAGACTATTCATAGTGATCAGAAAATTTACTATCTTTTGAAAAGAAATCGTCGTTTTGTTCTCCTTCAATGTTTGAGCCTTTTCTCCATGTTTGATGATTTTCTGAAATCCATTCTTTTATGTAACATTCTATATAATATTCAATGTCGTCAGGAACCTCGACGACATGAACTCCACTTGATGATATTTTTTCTCCAAGCTCATCAAAAACCTGCAATAAGATTTCATCATTTCTAGGAACATCATGGTGAACAAAAAAATTTTTATCCAAATTAAATTCTTTATATTCTGGATCGTTAATGGGCATAAATTCTTCAGAAGCCCAGCTTGCTCCAAGTTCTCTAGCTCGCAAAACGGCAGCTCGTGTCAAAGAGAGATTGTAAAATCCTGAAATTAAAAGGCGCATGATTTATGCAATTGACCACAAAATCTTTGTTCTGTCAAGGGTTGAAAAATTTATGGCTAGCATATTGACTTATATTAGCTTTCGTCCTATACTTAGGTCTATGTCTAAGAACAAGCCAATGAACGCTGAGCGACGCATCAGGGCTCGCTCCAAGCCAACTAAAGTCCGCGACCTGAATGCTCTTGCACTCATTTTGAGCCGCAAGGGCGGCCATCATGGTGATAAGAAGAAGGAGCAAGCTAGGAAATCTTGCCGGGAAGGGTGGCCGTCATGAGCGACGATCTGGTGGCACGATGGTTTTTCAAGTGCATGGACAAGAAAATATTCAGCGGCGACTTATTAACTAATAACTCATAGATTCAAGAAAAAAGGGCGGATTAACCGCCCTTTTTTAGTTTAGATCATCACAAGACAAAGGCAGCTCGGTTGGGAGGGTGCCATCGATTTTGATTGCTGCAAAAGTTGCAAAAATCGGATCAAAATCGGATGGGCTTGGACTTTCCATGACATTGGTTACGAATCCCCAAGAACTAGAGCCGCAAAATGAAGATAGCTGAAAACTTCCATCAAGAATTATTGCAAGAAGAAGATCCGATCCATCAACAGGGTTTGACTTTCCTGCAATTGTCACAACTCCAGTTTCGTCTCCTGGGTTCAAGGTAAATTCTCCATTCACATGAGGAATATTACTATAAACCCAAGGATCTCCAATCAAAGTTCGAGGAGAAGTGATTGAACCTACATCAAGAGCAAGTGGCTGGAACGAGAAACTAACAAAATCTTCGTCCATACTCACGCTTACAATAAATTGCACCGGAAGTTCTGGGTCTAGATCTGCGGATTCTTGATATGGATCAACAACTTCCATTGACAAGGTTAGGAGATAGTCTCCATCATGGAAATTAAAATCTCCGTCACCGTCACCGGCGGTTTCGCTTTCGTCAGAAGTGGAGGTTGAAGTATCATCGCCATCAACGCCAGGGCTTGCATCGTCAGCGCAAGCAAGGGACATGAGGAGGATTGCAGGGAGAAACTTGATTGCGTTCTTCATGGTTTCATTATAAGGCCGTCATCAAAGATGGCAACCCTTCTTTCGATCTTTTTTTTGTCGTTGCCCTGCAAGATTATTCAATCATAATCATTTTTAAGAATGGCAATATATTCTTCTTTTGGAATGGCATGAATTCTTGCCGTCACCTTGTCTTTTGGAATCTCATCATACATTTTATTGAGCGCATCACCATACCTTTCATAAGTAATTGCATCATCAATATTTTCTGACCAATCCGATCCATTCCAAAATTTTTGATTTGGAGGTTGTGCGCAAAGAAGAACTAAGATAAAATTTTGTTGTTCAAAAGTTTTCATTTATTACCCGTGAGCATTTACCGCAGCAACAATTTCATAACTTAGTTTTGGAATATCGAAATCTTCATCTTGTTCTTTTTGTTCAGTTACAGCATCAAGCAGCTCTGAGCCCATCCAAGTTGCAAGATCGTGCCAAGCAACAAGCTTGTGAGAACAAGGATCTTCAATAAGTGTTACCGAACTTTCGATCCAATGATGGCCAACGCGAACAATAATATTTGCATAAAATCCATTTGAAATATTTCCGTCGTCGTCGTCAACATCTCCAGTTCCAAGATATTTTACACTTAAAACATGGACGTTTTGATTAGCAATTTCTTGGGCTTCGTCGGCAGGAATCCATTTCCCATCAACCCAGCAAAAGAGAGAGCCATCTTGACCAACGTCAAATGCTCCCATTGCGCACGAGAAAGAAATTTTTTCAAGATTTTTGATATTAATATTCATTTTGTAATAACTCCTTATAAGGCGATAGTTGGTCGTTCCGGCTCAGGCAAATCCAAGCTTGGGTGCATTTTTATTTATATTGGTCTTTAGTTTTAATCCCAAAATGCAACAATTTTTATCTAGGGCAAGACTTGAAAGGGCACATGGAGTGTCCCTTGACGTAATATATGTGATCTCGGCTTCTAGTTCTTCTCCGGTGTACTTTCCAAGAAAAGGATCGTATTCACGCAATTTGACAATTTCTCCAACGCAGAAATTCCGATCGCTCATGTCACGAAGATCATAAGGCTTGGTTCCATTTTTTATTGCTTGAAAAAAGACAGGCCAGCTTTTCAATTCATTTTTTATATTTTTCATTTTGTTGTGTTCTTTTTATATAGTTTTCATATTCTTCTTCTACTATCTTTTCAAGAATTGATCGATTATCATATTTTTTATCCGCTGCCAAGACAATAATAAAGAATGTTAATGCAAATCCGGTTAGAAACCCAAATAAAAATGTCATTTAGTCCGCCCATCCAGAATTGAACTGGTTTTCATGCTTTATAAGAACATTGAGGAGACCGCCTCCTCCCTAGGCGGGGAAACTATTATCGTCCGCTTGATTCCATAATCACAAGCTTTCCATCTTGCTCGGAACATGGGACGCAAGCAATCTGGGCGGAACTCTTGGCTCGGCAAATCTGCTTGCAGTGAGGACAACGCCACTTCTCATAGCCAACAGTAACCGCTGGCTTCGCGGTTGCAAGCCCCAAGAAAGGAAGTTTAAGCTCTTCGGGAAGAGTCTTGATAACTTGGGCAAAGTTTCCATCTTCCATAATTGAATGATGCATGGACATTCCTGTCATCTTCGATGGGTTTTTGTTGTTGATGGGCTTCAACCCAACCGCGAGCATCTTGTCTGCCCACTCTTTGTTGTGGTAACCGCGCTTTCCGGGGTTACCATGGAGATCCTGCCAAAAGTGACAAAGCTCATGAACAAACGTGGCCATCGTCTCCTCAAATCCATACTTTGCCATTTTGGATGGATTCATTGAAATCTCGGCCTTTTGCTCGGTTCCGCCTTGTTCGATCCAGGCTCCCTTATTTTCTGCAAGGAATCCCATGTAAAAGCCGAGAGTGCTCCGGCCAGCCGAGCGGCTACAGTTGAGGATTACTCGATTACGGTCGAGGTTGCCGAACAGATTTTCATTGAAGAAGTCAAAGAGACCATGCCAGGCGCCCCACAACTTCTCTGATGCGCTTTGACTGTTGTCGGTATCTTCTCCAACAAGCTCATTATATGGAGGCAAAATATTTTCGGAGATTTCCGCAAAAGATCCTCCGTCGTCGGCCCACAAGTCCAGTGCTTCGTTCATGTCGTTCATTGTGTTTCCCTTTCCCTTTCAGCTTAAGGCATCTTGAGTCCGAGCGCAACCCCTAAAGGCGATTTAAATTGGTTACATGGCTGGGATGCAAACAGGCTCAGAAGCACCAGCAGGACAGTGAAGATTCAGACAACAAGCAGAATCGCCTGGATCGCAAGACTCACCAGCGCCAAGGCAAGATTCAGGAAGATCATTTTCAATTGAAGATCCTGTTTCGGTGGATGTTGCCGATTCTGTTGTCTCAGTTGTCTCGTTCCCTAAATTGGAAATATCATCAGAACATCCGAGTCCAAAAATAACAAAGGCGAATGTAATAAACATTTTTGATAAATTATTCATGTTTGCATGATACAGGTTCTTGCTTGACAAGTCAAGCAAAAAATTATTTACTAAATTCTTGCATGTCCTTTTTATTTACAAATAAAATCTGCATATTTATATGTCAGGAATATGATATGTTTTTAGTTGAAAAAGTTATTAGTAAATTATTGCTTATTGAAACCAGGAAACAATTATTGAAGTATTTACAATCAAAAATGCCAAATACGCCAAAGTATATTGTTCAGGATTTCTTTTATAAGAATTCAAAAGATCTTTCACAACAAGATATAGAAGAATTTGTGAAACAATATTCAAATATTAGATGGCAGTTGAAAAAAAACTTTTTTATAAGTTATGAAATCTTTGATGATGATACAAATAGAAGAATCAAAGAAAGAAGTGGTGGCGAAAAGAATCCTTTTGGAGTACCAAACGACAAGGAAAGACATGAAAAACAAAAAGAATTAATAAAAAAAGCAATGCCACAAGAACCAATTATTTTAATGCAAAATGGAAATAAACTTGAATTGGTCGAAGGTTGGCATAGAACAATTCAATTACTAAACTTATATCCAGAAGGCTATAGGTATCCTAATGTATACATTGGAACGAAATAAAAGAGCGCAATGTGCGCTCTTTTATTTTATCCTGCAATGGGCAGTTCCTCAATCGGGACTTCGCTGGTCATTGGAGTAATAAAATGGTATTTTGCTTAGTTCTTTCATATTTACTCCAATTTCCATCCATTTTCAATAAGATTTCGCTTAAGATCTTCGATAGCTTCATTCTTGAGATCCTCATAATATCCCATTTCTTGACGGAAAAACTTTTCTTTTGAAGCATCAGTATC
>Ga0100403_1000114_pt1 | contig 72928 bp, 67 predicted proteins | sample CryGeymet201501t_FD_83663 | JGI IMG/M metagenome (GOLD analysis project Ga0100403, IMG submission 83663) | Groundwater microbial communities from Crystal Geyser aquifers in Utah, USA - Crystal Geyser metaG 2015-01t | ecosystem: Environmental > Aquatic > Deep subsurface > Groundwater | place...
AATGTGTTTGCGCCATGCCAGCATTCCCATGCATTCTTTTTTCCAGACCTTTGGAATAACGACTCTGGCGGCTGTGGCCATTGTGCTTCGTTCGGGGTCTCGTTTTGAGTTTTCAAAGCTTAAAACAGTTTGGCCTTTTTTTGCTCTTGGCTCATGCGCGGCTTTAGGTGCGATTGGTTTTCAACTCTACGTTGTTCGTTTGGCTCCGGTGGGTATGGTCGAGGGGGCTAAGAGAGCTTTGACTTTAGTTTTTACTTTAGTTTTTGCTAAGCTCTTCTTTTCAGAAGCCATCAATTCTAAGAAATTGTTTGCCGTTATGATCATGACTATGGGCTTATTGCTTTTGTTGGTTTAAGAATAAATTTTATGATCGCTTTGAGTTGTTTTGCTCCATTTGGAGGCCGTCAGGTGAATAATTCCCAGAGACTTTTAGATGAAGTTAAGAAGATTGCTTCCAATTGTCCTGAACTGAATTTGAGCTTTCTCGAGCCGTTGCCTGTGGTCTACGACACTTGTTTTGAGTCTTTGGATGAGAGGCTTCAAGCTCTGTCTTCCAAACCTAGAGTCTTGTTGGCTTTTGGGGAGGCTCCCACAGAGAAGCTTAAACTTGAGTCTGTAGCCACAAATTTAAAGCATTCCAAGAAAGCCGACGAGGCTGGAAATGTTTGCGCAGAGCAGGTGATTGTAGAGGCTGGTCCAAGCTCGATTGAGAATTCCATTGGCTTTTCCAGGCTTTATGAACAATTGGCTCCGAGTGTGAAAACCCACTTTGAGCTGTCGGAGGATTGTGGCCAGTATGTATGCAACAATCTAAACTATCGTGCGCTCTATGAATTGCCTGACTCTCTTCGTTTTGGTTTTATCCATGTGAGCAACTCTAAAGAGGACTTGTCTCAAGAGGCACGGGCGGTTTTAGAGTTGATTCGACTCATTCATATTTGAGCCAAATTCTCATAAATTACTGTCACTTAGCCGTGGGCTGATGGGCGTGTCGCCGTTGTTTTTCTAAGGCTCGGGTTCTGGCTAAAAATATGCTAGTTTGCGGGTATTATGAACGGCGAAACTGAAAAGGTTCGAAAAGTAGAAGGCGTGGTTTTGGATGATCACAACACGGTTGTGTGGGCGCCCGATTCTTCTCATTCTTCTGGAGCTCAAAAAGGGAAAAAGGCTGGAGCCTTTCAATTCATTATGGCTAAGCCATTTTTGATGAAGGCTGCCATAGCGCTTTTACTCTTGCCCGTTCTTTGTTTTCTTGCGATTTTTGCAGTTCTTTTTGCCATCATCGCTTTTTTCTTTGGTCGGCCCGTTCGAGTTCAGCGTTTTGGGGCTCGCAATATGAAGCCTCGTTCCCGTTAGGTTTTTAGATTTTTCTTAAGACTTGAGTGATAGTTCGCAATCCTTTAAAAGTTTAGCTTAGATGGCTTTTGTTTACCCTAACTACACGCCCTTTGAAGTTTCTTTTGTAAAAGGTGAAGGCGATTTTCTTTATGATGATCAAGGTAAACGCTATATAGACCTCCTTGCGGGCATTGCAGTCACCAGCGTAGGGCATTGTCATCCTGAAGTCGTCTCAGCTTTGATAAAGCAAGTTCAGACTTTATGGCATGTGAGCAATCTTTATCAGTGTCTGTGGCAGGAAGAGTTAGCGGAGCAGTTGATTCGATTGTCTAAGCTTGAGCCTACAAAACTCAATCGAGTGTTTTTTTGCAATTCAGGAACTGAAGCCAACGAAGCCGCTCTTAAGCTATGCAGAATTTATGGCCAAAGAATTTCTAAGAAAAAGTTCAAAGTGATTTCATTGTTTGGAAGTTTTCATGGACGAAGCCTAGGTAGTGCCTGCTTGACCGGGCAAAAGAAAGGGCAAGAATTGATGGGGCCTTTACCAGAAGGCTTCCATTACATTGAGCCGAATGATTTAGAATCGTTGGAAGCTGCTTTTGATGAAGATGTTTGCGGCTTTTTTGTCGAGTCGGTTTTGGGCGAAGGTGGAGTGCTTCCTTTAAAGGCAGAGTTTTTACAAAGAGCTCAAGAGCTTTGTAAAAAACACAGTGCCTTGCTTGTTTGTGATGAAGTGCAAGCTGGAGTCTTCAGAACAGGTCCTTTCTGGGCCCATCAGAGAAAGGGCGTTGAGCCTGATTTGGTGACAGCTGCAAAGGGCTTGGGCGGAGGCTTTCCAGTTGGTGCGCTCTTAACGAGCGAAGCGCTTTCAGAAGTTTTGACTCCCGGAACTCACGGAAGCACTTTTGGGGGTAACGCCTTAGCCGTAGCCGCCGCTAGAGCCGTTTTAGATGTCTTAGAGAAGAACAATGTTTCAGCTCACGTAAAAGAGATGGAGTCTTGTATGGCCGAAAACTTTAACTCCATAAAAGAAAAGTTCCCCAATGTTGTAGAAAGCGTAAGAGGAGAGGGGCTTCTTTGGGGGCTGGTTCTAAAAGAGGATTTAGTGGCAAAGGACTTTGTGAAAAGGGGTCTAGATCACGGAGTTGTCTTTGGAGGTGCTGGGAAGAATGTCTTGCGCTTTGCTCCCAATCTCTTGATCAAAAAGTCGAATCTAGAAGACGCCTTCCACCTGCTTGAAAGGGTGTTAGCGTGAAAAGGAAAATTGCCGTTGTTGGCGCCCGTGGCTATTCGGGTCTTGAGTGTTGTCGCCTATTGTTGAATCACCCCGATTTTGAGTTAGCTGTTGTTACTTCTTCAGAGACTTCTTGGCGTCTCTCGGACGAGTTCCCCGGAGCGAAGCTTGATAAAGTGGCTCATTTGAATACCGATGAATTCTTGGCTCAACCGAAAGGGGTTGATGCTGTGATGTTGGCGACCACCGCTGCGCAGTCATTTGAAGCCGCTCAAAGCTTAAAGGATCAATTTGTTGTGGATTTGAGTGGAGCTTTTAGGCTTGGTGTGCAGGAAACGAAGGCATTTTACTCGCTTTCCCTGGCCTCAGAAAAGGATTCAGCCGAGAGCCGTTATGGTCTTTGTCCATGGCAAAGGGCCGAGTCTAAAGGCTTGGTTTCCAATCCGGGGTGTTATCCTACGTCTGTGTTGATGGCTCTGCTTCCCTTGCTTAAAGACGGTCTAGTTCATGGGGAAAATATTGTCATTGATGCCAAATCGGGGGTGACCGGGGCGGGCCGATCTCCCAAAGAGATTGCGCAGTTTGCAGAGCTGTCAGAATCTTTGATTCCATATAAAATTGGAGAGCATCAACATCAGCCTGAGATAAAACGTTTTATTAAACACTTTGCAGGCATGGACCCTAGTTTTACTTTTACAACTACGCTTGTGCCCATTTCTCGGGGAATTTTGTCGAGCATTTATGTTCAGGCGGCAGCCGGCGCGAATATGGAAAAAATTGCGGAAAGTTATAGAAATCACTATGGAGAATACAGTCTGTTTGATTTTTATGCTTATGAATCTGGGAGCGAGCTAACCCAGCTGTCCTTGAAGAAAGTTGCTGGAACCAACCGAACCCGAGTTGTTGTTAGGCAGAGTGAGAATGGTTTTGTTATCTTCAGCATGATTGATAATTTACTCAAAGGCGCTGCCTCTCAGGCGATTGAAAATCTGAACAGGCATTTTAAATTTCCCATTGGTCTGGGTTTAGACTAAATAGAAGATCATGATTCAAAATGGTCCAGGAAATCAACGAACGCCACTTCCAGAAGGCTTTGGTGCCTATGCAACCAATTCTGGGGTTCGAAAGTATCGACCTGATTTGGGAGTAATTGTTTCTGACCGTCCGGCTAAAGCTGTGGCGGTCTACACTCAAAACACTTGCCAATCTAACCATATTAAGTATTGTCAGAAGGTGTTGCCGACCGATGGGCTGCGTGTGTTGATTTGCAACTCTGGACAAGCCAATACGGCAACTGGTCAACAAGGATATCAAGATAATCTAGATATGATTACAGAAATTGCTAGACGTTTTGACGTGAGGCCTGATCAGGTCGTGTCGGCTTCAACTGGAATCATTGGAGTGCGAATTCAGCTTGATAAGATTGTTTCTTCTTTCGGAGATCTGCTCATGCATAAGAGTGGTCATGCCGAAAGCTTTGCGACCGCCATCATGACGACTGACCTTGTTCCCAAAACAGCAACCACTCTTGTTTCGTTAAGTGGCGGACAGGTTCGAATTACCGGAGTTTGCAAGGGCTCTGGAATGATCCATCCAAATATGGCCACTATGCTTGGCTATTTGTTTACGGATGCAGATGTTGAACTGAATTGGCTAGCAGACACTCTAAGAGCAGTGACTGATGATTCTTTTAATATGATCAGCGTTGATGGTGAAACCAGTCCAAATGACACGGTCTTTGCTGTGGCCAACGGTTGTAGTGGCGTGAAGGTTGAAAAGCCCGAGGACAGAGCCCTCTTTATGTCGTCGTTGATGAGTGTAGCCAAACAGCTCGCTAAGAGCATTGCTCGTGATGGAGAAGGTGCCACTAAACTTTTGGAAGTCAGTGTTAATGGAATGCCTGATGTGATGCTCGCTAGAAAAGTTGCAAGAAGTATTGTAACGAGTCCTTTGGTTAAAACGGCGGTTCATGGCGGCGATCCAAATTGGGGTCGTATTTATTCGCGCATTGGACAAGAAGGTGTGCCGTTTGAGATTGTTCAAAACTTAGATTTGTTCATTGGAGAAGTGGCTATTCTTAAGGCAGGAGAACCCCTGGCGATGGATTATTATAAAATTCGAATGGGTTTGGCCGAGGATGAGGTAAAGGTGGCTCTTGATTTTCATTCCGGAGACAAAGCTGCGGTTGCCTGGGGTTGTGATTTAACTAAAAAATACGTTGATATTAATACTGAATACAATTGATGTCGGTTGTCATTAAAATTGGTGGATCTGTTCTACAAGATTCATTGACTATTTCTAATCTGACTCAGCAACTAAAAAAAATAGAATCTATTTTGCCTCGTTATGTTTTACTCCACGGGGGTGGGCCTGCCATTGCAGGAGAGCTTTCTAAACTTGGTCTTGATTTTGAGTTTGTAAATGGAGTTAGAAGGACCACCGAAGCGATGATGCCCGCTGTCGAGAAGGCTTTGTGGGATGTTGTGAATGCTCAGCTTTCTAGAGCTTTTGATGTGGCTGGAATTTCACATAAGAGACTCTGCGGTTTTAAGGATAAAATTTTGCTTTCGCGAATTTACGACGAAAGTCTTGGTCTTGTAGGCGAAGTGACGGAATGTCGCTTTGAGCGAGAAGACTTGCAACGACCTGTTTTGCTTTCTCCTATGGGGGTGGATGAAAAGGGCGCTCCCCTGAATGTGAACGCCGATTTTGCGGCTCAGGAGGTCGCCGTCGCCCTAAAGGCCAAGACGTTGATTTTTTTAAGTGACCAGAAAGGTGTTCTTAACCTCCAAGGAGATTTGTTTTCCAAAATTGATTCTCAATTGGCTCGAGATTTGATCGACCAGGGTGTTATTTCTGGTGGGATGAGGGCTAAGGTTGAACAGATTTGCGTTGCTTTAAGCTCGGGGGTGGGAGAGGTCGTTCTTTTAGATGGCCGCAGTCCCGATGCTTTGATTGAATACTTTGAGGAGTCTAAGCTTCAGGGAACAAAATTCGTAAACTAGCGCTTTCCTGACAAGGTGTTCGCGAAATATCATAAAAGGTGTTTCCCAAAAGAACTCACACCCCTTACAACTAAGGTATGGTTGTCACAAGAATTGCTCCTACTCCTTCGGGTTTTTTGCATGCAGGAAATATTCACAACTTCAAACTCATTGACCAATACGTTAAGGAACACGCTGGAAAGTTGATTCTTCGGATTGATGATTCTGATGAAGCGCGCGTCCGTGATGAATATTTAACCGATATATTTCGTGTATTGGAAGAATTGAAAATTAAAATAGATGAAGGTCCAACAAGTCCCGAAGACTTTAAGGCAAAATACTCCCAATCGTTAAGGTTGGCTGAGTATGATTTGGCTGTGGAAAGTCTCAAAAAGAAGGGCTTATTGTTTGCTTGTGCTTGTTCTCGCAAAGATATTCAAAAGCAGAGCTCTGATGGTCGCTATCCGGGAACTTGTCGAGACAAGGGGCTGGATTTAGAAAGGGAAGGTTTGACCCTTCGTTTTAATTCTAAATGTGCTGCCCCCATAAGAGTTTCTCCTCAAGGCGATCAACATGCGAGTATTTATAACCTGGAAGACACCATGGGTGACTTCGTAGTTCGAAAGCGCGATGGTCAAGCTTCTTATCAAGTGGTGAGTCTTTTAGAAGATGTTCGATTAGGGGTGAATACGATTATTCGCGGAGAAGATTTGTTTTCTTCAACGCTCGCTCAAATGGCCATGGCAAAATCTCTCGGCTTAGAAGACTTTTTAAAAGTTACCTTTATTCATCATGAGTTGATTCGCGATGAGAATGGTCAAAAACTGTCCAAATCGACATAATTGTTTCTACCTACTCTTGTTTATATATTTAATTGCCCATTCCTCCCCGTGCTCGCTTCGCTGCGCTATGGTCGGAATGGGCAATTAAATATATGAACAAGAGCAGTAAGTAACTTACTTGGTGGTGGTGGGTGGTGTTCTTATTGTGGAATAGGTTTTTCGACCTTAGCGCAGCAAAGCGAGCACGGGGAGAGAAACCTATTCCACAATAAGAGATGCATGCGATGAAGCCACTTAAGAAAGTCAAATTTCTTCGCGGTTTTCTTCTAAGATGCTTTCTAGAACTTTTATCAGGCCTGGATTTTTTGTTTCCTGCCGAGTTTTAGTTTTTCCTGTGTGATATTCCACGAAATCTTTAATAGCGGTAAAAAGTCGGCGGTTGTGATGACATTTCTTGTCGCTCATAATTCGGTCTGTCACACACATGACTCCGTTGCCAGTGATTCGATCGTATCGATTCACTACAGACGAACGCATGGTTACTTCGAGAATCAGCTTTTTAAAGGTCGTTCCCAATAGCTTAGAAGCGCGTTTCAAGAGCGATACGTATTCCTTTTGAAGATCATTTAGCTTTTGGATCTGAGTTGAGCTGAGATCAAAGTCTTCTGGAATGGCATAGTTTGATCCACAGGTTTCTGTGAAGCCTTTTGCGGTATAGTATTTATCGGTTCTCATGTAATGTTGTGGGAATTCCCTTAGGAAATCTTTCATACAGAAAACAGCGTTAGACGTGACTCCATCCTCTACTTTGTAGACACCTTTCTTGGATTGAAGACGTTCAAAATATTCAAAGGTTTTTTGATAGGTGTCTAGTTGAAGTTTGGGGACAAGTGTTTCGGCCTGTTTGCTGTTGAATCCAATTCTTTTCAGAAGGAAATACTTTTTATAGTGCTCAAAGCGCTTAGCGAAATCTAGAACAGAAGGGTGGTCTTTAAACTGTTCGATTGGCTTCTTTGTGCCTGTTTTGATGAAGTCAGTCAGCTGTGCAAAGTTTTGAATGATGTGACGGGCTTTCAACTTCTGTTCGCCTATGGTGGTCGACCAACGATCGTCGTCGTCATAGCGATATTCTTTGTGGAATAGGCCAAACTGTCTAACAGAACCATAGTCTAGGATTCCGGCATCAGCGGCCAGAATGTTGTCTCCGTCCCAGTCGAGCCAGCAAAAAATATAGAAGCTTTCAAATAAGGCGGTGGAGTGAGCAAAGGCATCGCAAATATTCGTTAAGAATGTATCGTAAAGATGTTCGCCGGTGTTTCTCCTCCAACTTCGGTTGTGCAGTTGTCTTTCTATAAAAAGATTTACAAGGGCTCTAAGTTCTTTAACTTTGCCCATTTTCAAATACCGAAACATGTGAGCTGGGCGGATTAAATTCTTCCCCGCTCGCACGTTTATACTTTGTTTCCCGGGATACCTTAGAACGGCGAGTGTTCTCTCGGTGGGATAGCCATAATGGTTGAAGACTTCGCTCATTAAAATGGCTGCAATGCCATCGCTTAAGTCGGCGGTGCCACATCCATAGGAAACGCCTGGATCGCCACTCTTAAAAAACTTTCCAGATTTTGCAGTGGCAGGACTTAGGCATGTTGCACCTGTTCCACAGCTTGTTATGTCCCAAGTGGCGTCTTTGCCTTTGAATTGCCCGTTCCAAATGCTGCGACCATCGCCACTTGTTTTTCCTTGGCGACTTTCGTGTTGAAGCTGCAAGTAGCGAGTTGCATAATAAAAATTTTCTTTAACGTCTGACTTTTTAAAACGTCGACCATTTTGAATGTCGTTTTCATTAATAATAGTGATGGAAAATGTGTCGATGATGGCTTTTTCTAAATCGTTGGTGAGAATTTCGGGGTGGTTTTGCGGAATAACTCCCATTTCCTTTGCGAGCGCAAAGTTAAAGTAGGCAACCTCGGCGCCTTTGCGTTTTCTGGCTCTATAGGGAACGCCAATATCGTCGACTTTATCCCAAAGTTCATGGGAGCCGTTGATGCTGCAAAGTTTGTCGTAGTTTTGTTGACTACGCTTGTTCTCTTTAGGCTTTCTAGTTACTTTTGCCATCTCTATATTTCTTAACGGCGCATTAACTCTAAAAGTTTAAAGCTCTTGATGCTGAGCGACAGAGATTCAAAAGCTTTCTGTCGTGATGGTCCCTTAATTTAGGATCAGGGCGTAGAATAATGACTTCGGGAGGCTTTTAAATGCGTAATATTTTCGTCATCTTATCGGCAGCGCTGCTGTTCTCTTGCTCAACGGGCAACAAGCGAGGCGAGCAGATGCTTGCTCAGATTAAAATTGATTCTGAATCACCGTTAATACCTTATCAATACGAAAGTGGTGAGATATTGGCGCTTTGTAATGCGGTTATCAGTAACACTCGAAGTCGTTTGGATGTGGTCGGAGGGCTGCATCAAGAAGCAAGAAATCCGGATAGCACTTTGTTGGCTATGGAAACAGCGATGTCTGACTTTGAGCAGATCACAGGACCTCTTTACTTCATGAAATATGTTCACCCAGACTCAAAGGTTCGCGACGAGTCTCTCGCCTGTGAAGAGCTGATTAATTCGTTCATGGTAGAGACCTCTACTAGAAAAGATCTCTATCTCGCTGTGAAAGATTTAAAGGGTCGTAATCCTCAAGAACAGTTCTTGTTGGCAGAGTCTATAAAGGGATTCGAACAGAGTGGTTTAAAATTGCCTGAGGATAAGCTTGCTCAGTTTAAAAAGGTGATGCAAGAGCTTTCGGATGTGAGCAGTAAGTTCCGAACAAATATTAGCGAAGATAAGAGAACTGTTTCTTTCACTAAAGAAGAGTTAAAAGGTGCTCCTGATGATTTCATAGGTCGATTGAATAAAGACGCAAACGGAAAATACATTGTAACAATGGCCTACCCAGACTTTTTTGCCGTAGTTGAAAATGTTTCTGTTTCGGCCACTAGAAAGAAGCTTACGACTGCTTTCTTGAATAAGGGGACGCCAGATAATATTCCGTTGTTGAAGAGGGCCATTGCTTTAAGGCAAGAAGCTGCAAGTCTTCTCGGTTATAACACTTGGGCTGATTATAAAACTGCTCACGGCCGTATGGCTACGAGTGGTAAAATGGTTTGGAGTTTTTTGAATCAGCTTCGATCAAAACTTAAAACCGGCGCAAGGCGTGATGTGGCAGGCTTGCTTGCTTTTAAAAAACAACTTGAGCCAGGTGCTACCAAGGTTGAATATTGGGATCTTCGATACTTGGAGAATCAGTATAAGAAGAAAAAATTTAGTGTGGACACCGAAAAGGTGCGTGAATATTTCCCAAGTGAGCGGGTAGTCGACAAGATGTTTGATATTTACTCTCAGTTGTTGGGAGTTCGTTTTGAGCGAGTCTTTGGCGCTAAAGTTTGGAATCCTGATGTGCAGCTTTATCGTGTTATTGAGAAAGGCTCCAAGAAGACGGTTGCCCATTTCTATACAGACTTCATTCCTCGCGAAGGAAAGTATAATCATGCGGCGGCTTTCCAATTGCGTTCTGGTCGACGTTTAGCCAATGGAAAGTATTTAGCCCCTGTGGCTTCCATTGTTGCAAACTTTAACCCTCCAACAAAAGATAAGCCCTCTTTGTTGAGCCATGATGAAGTTGAAACATTGTTTCATGAGTTTGGACACATCATGCACCAGACTTTAACCAAGGCTCCTTACGGAAGTCTTTCAGGCTCAAACGTGGCGCGAGACTTTGTGGAAGCTCCTTCGCAGATGTTGGAAGAGTGGGTTTGGTCACCGAAGATGCTTGCCACCCTCTCTGGGCATTACAAAGATCCACGAAAAAAGTTGCCCACTTCTTTGGTTCGTCAGATGATGCGAGCCAGGGATTACAATCAAGCGCTTTTTTATACCCGTCAGCTTTGGTTGGGCGCTGTGGATATGACCTACCATTCCAATCCACCGGCTGATATTGATACGACTGCCGTTCAGCAAAAGATCTATCAAGATATGGTGGGGGTTGAGCCCATTAAGGAAACTGCCTTTGAGGCTGGTTTTGGACACTTGATGGGCTACGATGCGGGCTACTATGGGTATCTGTGGTCCAAGGTGTATGCGATTGATATGTTTACACTTTTTGAGAAGAATGGTCTGTTGAGCTCCAAAATTGGGGGTCGATACCGTAAAGAAATCCTGGAACCGGGCGGAATGAAGCCAGAGTTAGAGATGCTTAAAGGCTTTTTAGGAAGAGATCCGTCTCCCAAGCCTTTCTATAAGAAGTTAAACATCTAGGGATAAATCGACTTTTTTATCCTTTTATGACGGAGATCAGCTTTGCTGGTCTCCGTTTTTATTGCCAAATTTAAAACACCTAGCTAAACCCTTTCTCTAATCATGGAGCTAGTTGATCAAAACATTCTGAATGTGGCGGGGTATCGCTTTTTTAAACTTTCCAATCCCCAAGAAGTCAGGGAGTCCTTAAAGACATTTTCTAGAGAGTTGGGGGTTAAGGGAACTGTTTTGCTAGGGCCCGAAGGTGTTAACCTAATGATTGCCGGAACTCCTGAGCAAATTAAGATTTTTCAAAAGCATTTGCATGAAGAGTTAAAATTTCCTCTTTTTGAATATAAAAAGAGTTGGTCTAATCGCCAGCCATTCTCAAGGATGCTTGTTAAGGTGAAGCCTGAAATTGTGACCACTGGTCATGAAGACATCAATCCGGCTGATTTCACTGGAAGTTATTTGTCTCCAAAAGAACTAAAAAAGTGGCTCGACGAAGAGCGAGACATTGTTTTCTTGGACACCCGCAATGACTACGAAGTTCATCTTGGCAAATTCTCAAAAGCCCAAGATTTAGAGGTAAAGTCTTTTAGGGATTTCCTTTCTAAAGTGGGAAGTTTCCCTGAAGCGATTAAGAAAAAGCCTGTTGTGACCTATTGCACCGGTGGCATTCGCTGTGAAAAGGCGACTGCCATCATGTTGAAGAAACAAGGGTTTGAAGAAGTCTATCAACTCGAAGGTGGAATCTTAAAGTATTTTGAAGATTGTGGAAAGGAGCACTGGCAAGGTGAGTGTTTTGTTTTTGATAGAAGGGTGGGGGTTGACCCTTCCTTAAAAGAAACCGAAACTTTACAGTGCTACGCTTGCCGCTCGCCGATCGTAAAAGAAGATCAAAAGAGTGAGTATTATGTTCCTGAGAAATCTTGCCCCTATTGCAAGCGGATGAAAAAGTCAGACCTTGTAGAAGATTCTATTGTTCAAAATTAAAGGCAGTTGTTCTTCGTTATTTCTTTTTAAAGATTAAGCCAAGGGCTCGTTGGCACGCATCTAGATAGTCTCCTATCTTAGCCTTTGGTGTGGGTTCTGAGTAAAGCGATTGATCTTTTATGTAGATTAAAACACTTGGGTGGAGAAAGTCGGCGGCTGCTTCATAGTCCTTGTTTTGTAAGGCGTTTCTAAGTTCTGTAGACCGCACATCACCTTTGGTGGGGATGTGGAGCTTTTCTGCGGGCTTAAAAGCAAAACGATTGGGCAATGCCTCTAGTTCATTGGGGTTTGTAGAGACAATAAGCCAAGAGTTGACATTCTGAAAAACACCTCCAATCTGAGTGATTCTTGATTTGGCGGCGTCCGCTCCGATAACGGCTGTTATCTCTGTAGTGGGATTCAGTCCTTGTAAGAATTTTAATGCGTTCGAGGCCAAAGGAGCGCGAAGGTCTTGATAGTTGTCGACGACGATAATTTTAGGGTGATTACTATAGGCTAACTGAAGCACGGCTAAGCGATCGCGAATATCTAGCGCAAAAGGCTTATGGACTGGAATATCGTTTGGAAGAACAACGATGTAATCAACGTCTTCTCTAGCGGCGACTCCTTCAAAGATCTCGTCATGGCGTCTGTGAGGGGGGCTGAAGGTGCCTGTGATGACGGCGACTCGTGCGTCTTCTTTTAGCTCTAGCTTCGAAAGTAGGGCGGCCTCTGTATAGGAAGATGTCAGCCAGCTCAGCGCCAGAATGATGTGTAGGGCCTTGAGCATGGGTTTGGATCCTATATTTTAACTTTCCCCTTATCAAGAGAGTATTAATTGAGTAATAAGGTTTTAGGGCAAGGTGGAGGTTTATTTTGAAAACACAATTATTTTTTTTAGCGTTGTTAGGAGGGACTTTTGTTTCTAACTCCAAAGAATTTCATGTGCAGGCACATCGTGGAGCTAGTGGACAACTTTTAGAGAATACGACTGCGGCTGTTCTTGAGGCTGCAAAATTGGGAGCCGATAGCATCGAGATCGATGTTCACTTAACCAGAGATGGTGATCTCGTTGTGTTTCATGATTTTGTTTTGACTAAGGGATGTTGTTACAAGGAGGATCCTGGGAAGCCTAATCAGAAAGACTTACTAATATTAGATCAATCCACTAAAGAAGTTACTTCTTATAATGTTTTGCCATCCTTTTCCAAGAGAATGAATGATCCCTATCCTGGCGCTAAAGAGAAAAAGTATCCTTTGCCAACCTTGCAATCGATGATCGATGAACTTGATAAGCTAGAAAAAACCTTGGGACGTAAAGTTGTAATGGACATCGAGATTAAGAGCAATGTGGAGCATCCGAAGGAATCAGCCTCTCCCAAAGAGCTGGCTATGAAGATAAATGATTTCTTGCTTAAGAATAAAAAGGTTTCTCAGTATTTAGTTCGTTCTTTTGATTTAAGGGTTTTGAAAGAGATTCAGAAGATGAATCCCAAGGTAAGAATCGCCGTTTTGTCGGATGATGATGTTGCTGATTATGTTAAACATGCCGAGGGAATTCATGCGGAAATCTTAGCGCCTAACGCTAAGGTCCTTAGTCAAAAGAACATCGCTCGAGCTCATGCCAAGGGTTTTAAGGTTATCCCATGGACGGTTAATGATCCTGCCTTAATCAATAAGCTGCGTAAACTCGGTGTGGATGGCGTGACGACCGATCACCCCAAAAGAGTGATGAATCTTCGTTAAGTCGAAAGTGTCAAAACCTTTTCGCCTTTGATCGAGAATTTTGATTCGAAGTGATTCAAAATAGAGGGAATGAAAACACTTCCGTTCTTTTTTATCCTTCTTCTATCTCTTCAATCTAATGCGGTCGTTTTGATGTGTGAAGGGCGTAGCTCATTGGAGCTTGTCTTTAAGTCCGAGGTAGAGGTTTCTCTTGGAGAGAAGGTTCCTGTGTCTAATCTCAATCATTTAGATGTCTATTTGAGTTCTCACGAAAACAAGATGTTTGAGTTGGAGATCTACGACTCTATGGCTCCTGCCAGACATTACGCTAGCGCTCGAATGACCAAGCACGGTGACGAGTTGTCTTGGGCGCTTTGGAGTCGAGATTACTTGCTAGACGTTTCCTGCGTTCTTCCTAAATAGATTCAGAATCTAGAATGGCGAAAGAATATCTGCTTGCAGGTATATCTGGCCGTCTTCGCCTGAACAGGAACTCATAAGTTGTTTGTTACGGGTTTCGAAGAAGGGGAGGAGTCGGTCCGTGAGCGAGGTGTAAAATCCACAGAGCTGATTGCTGCTAAAGGATAGTGACTTCCAGCTGGCTTGGATGGGGCTGCTCAATTCAGTTCTTTTTAAGCTGAGTTGATCAAATTGAAGCCATAAGCGAACTTCGGGGATTCCCCGGCCTTGGTTGTCTTCACAGAACAGGGCGATGTTTTGCGCTTCAAACATTTCTAAAACTCTTTCAACAATTGGTTCTGCACTTCTGCAGCCCCACCAAGGATTGCGAGCTTGAAGTCGATAGTTGAAGTGAACGCTTTGACTGGACCATTCGGCTTCAAGAGCCTTTGAAGGAAGGCTTCCCCAGAAAAGAAGAGCGAATAAAATGAAGCTAAAGAGGGGGTGGTATTTCATGGGGCCATTCTAAGAACTTTTCTGAGTAAAGAAAGTTTTTGCAGGGTTCTACTGTATATTCACATGCGCAGTGTGACAACTGACACTTGTATCGGGCATTTGCCAGCCTCTTTGGCTGCAGCTTTCGTTAGGTCTTGCTAAAACCTAAGTTAGGGGACTTTATGGGCCAAAGCTTGGAAATGTTACTTTTGCTAGTGATGTTGTTTTTGTTGATGTTGGGTATGGGGGCAACTCTCACCTTGTCTGACTTTCGCTCCGTGCTCAAGCACCCTAAAGCATTTCTGATCGGGCTGGGGTCTCAGTTTGTTTGGATGCCGGCTGTAGCTTTTACGCTGTGTTACTTTTTAGATCTTTCTCCGGCTGTGGCAATCGGCTTGATCATGTTGGGTTGCACGCCTGGGGGAACAACCTCTAACCTGTTTAGCTACTTCGCAAAAGGAGATGTGGCCTTGAGTATTTCAATGACTGTGGCTTCTACGTTTTTAGCTAGCTTCTTAATGCCTTTTTTGATGTTTATATACGCGGCACCGTTTACAGATGAGGTAATCGTGATCCCTTACTCTAAGATTGTAGTTACAATGCTATTAGTTTTGCTTCCAGTGGGTTTAGGCGTTTTCGTGCGACATAAGAGTGTAGATTTGGCAAAGAAAGTTGAAAAAACTGGGAGCATGATGGGGGTTCTTGTTATCGCGTTTGTGATCGTTTCTTGGATGCCCAAAAACCGGGACTTACTTTCTGCAGCTGGGGCCCAAGCCTATTGGGCCGCAATCTTACAGGCAGGATTGGGTTTTAGCTTGGGCTTCTTTTTTTCGAAGTCTTTGGGGCTTGGGCGCAAGGCCGCTAGAACTGTTTCTCTGGAAACTGGGGTTCAGAATACAACGTTAACGCTTTCTATTTTAATGTTGAGTTTTCCCGAGCAGAAGGCTGTCTTGTTAATTCCTATGCTTTTTGCATTTTTGGTGATTGTTATGGCAAGCATCCTTACTTTGACTTTTCGTCTTCAAGATAAATATTTATTGACGGATAAGATGCCTGAAGGAGCTGAGGCATGAGTGATTGTCTTTTAACGGATCTCGTTGACTGGAAAAAGAGTGAACCTTCGGCCATAGCTCTGGCTCAAAAGGGTTCCGATGGAAACTGGTCGACGCTTTCGACAACAGATTATGCAAAGAAGGTAGGCCAAGTTGCCTGTTCCCTCGAATCTTTAGGGTGGAGGCCTGGAGACAGAGCTTTGATTCTTGCGAGAAATTGCCCTGAATGGTTGTTTGTTGATCTTGGGGTAGGTTTAGCTAAGGGGATTTGTGGCGGGCTTTACAATAATTCTTCACTTGATGATTTTTATCACGTCTTTCAACTGGTTAAGCCCAGGATCTTGTTTGTTGAGGACGCGGATGCTTTTGCCCGTATCCCAATTGCTTCCACTAAGAGCGTAGAAAGAATTGTGACTTTTCGTGGAGAGGCTGACTTTGACGATCGAGCTATGAGCTTCGAAGTCTTTTTGTCTCTAGGAAAGAGTGTTCGGAAGTGCTTTGAAGATCTTGTAAATGGGTTTGATTCTTCGCAACCTTCTTTCATTGTGTTCACTTCTGGGACGACGGGGGCTCCAAAGGCGGCGCTGCTTTCTCATGACAACATTTACTTTGCAGCTAGCTGCTATCGGAATCGTTGGAATGCTCCTGCTGAAGGTAAGTTGTATTCTTTTCTCCCGGCGAGCCATGTTGCCGAGAAGGTTTATAGTTTGGGTCACGGATTACATTTTCGTTATCCAGTGTATTTTGCTTCCGATCTAACAAATGTTTTGGCAGAGATGCGCGAAGTTCAGCCTCTGGCATTTTTGGCCACTCCACGTATTTGGCAAAAGATAATGGAAAAAGTTCAATTGGGCTTGAGCCGGGTGAATTCTGGTGTAGCTGCCAAGCTGCTAAAGCAAGCTCGGAGTTTGAGTGTTGAAAGTATAGAACAACGCTTTCGTGGTCAGAAGCTTCCCTTATTCAAAAGGATCTACTTTGCTTACCTCGACAAAAAGATTCTACTTCCCATCCGAACGAAGCTGGGGCTTTCTAAGACGATTAAAGCAGTTAGCGGCGCTGCAGCTCTTCCGGAGAACGTTCGGCATTTTTTTAGAGGTTTGGGAATTAATATCATTGAGGCTTATGGGCAGACCGAGTCTTCGGGAATTCTTTCTGGCCAGTTGGGCGATGAGGATTGCGCAGGAACTATAGGATTTCCTGTTCCAGAGCTTGAGGTTAAGATTTCAGAAGAGGGCGAGTTGATGACGAAAGGGAGGCACGTTTTTTGTGGTTACTTAGACAGTCAAAGCGCCACAGACGAGGTTCTCAAAGAAGGGTGGCTTCACACGGGAGATTTGGCCGAGTGGAATGCAAATGGGCAGATTGTTTTTATTGGGCGAAGGCGAGATATCATTAAACCATTAGAAGGAAAAATGATTGCCCCCACAAAGATTGAAGCCAAGTTGATGCTTTCAGAGGTTATTTCTCAAGCGGTCGTGTTTGGAGACGGGGAAAAGTTTTTAATTGCACTTCTAAGTCCGGACTTGAGCCGTCCGTCTACGAAGGAACAGCTAAACTTAGAGATTTCCAATTTTGTCAGGACACTTAATAGGAGTTTGGCTCGACATGAGCGCATTCAAAAATACTTAGTTTTGGATCGTGAGTTTAGCATGGAAAATGGAGAGTTGACTCCAACTTTGAAGACTAAGCGCTACGCGATCAAGCAGAACTTTAAACCCGAGATTGAGAGAATGTATGGTCGAAACTCGGACTTAGAGGGTGGGTCTCTATACTTGTAGCCCTATGTTGAATCCAGATGGCTTTTGGGTTTTGTTCTATAGATTGCCGGCGAGTCTTCGGTGGTTTCTGAGACGGGCAAAATATTCCAGGGATAGTCGAAAACTTCTTTTTCGGATTGAATGAAGCGATCTCGATCCCCTTTTCCTGGACCTAAAGTGCCTAAGTAATTGAGTTGAGTTATCTCGCAAAGATCTTCGTCGTTGAATTCAATACTAGGCTGAGAGTCCCAGGAGTTCTTTGCTGAAAATTTCCCTGTGTCACTGTTGTAGGAGTCAAAAAGCATGGCGTGTGGACCGCCTGTGGTTTTTGTGTCGGCAGAGACTTGAAGTGGAATTTGAGAGCAGAGGTATTTAAAAAGCGTGTCTTTAATTTTTTGTAGCTGAAGAGGGTTGCACTTTCCATCCGGTGTTTTAAGTGTTCCATCTATGTGAGACATATACACCTTCTTGTATGCAAGATTGTCGACGAAAGCCTTCGGAAGGGTTTGGGTTTTAGTTAGAGCACTTTTGTTGAGTTGCTGGTAGAACAAGTCTAAACCAGTGGCCTCATTACCATTAAACATGATTCTTTGTGCCCATTGCGAGAAACTCATGTTCGGAGACTTTTGGCCCAGCGGAGGGTATTGGAAGGTTCTGAAGTCTTCGGCCTCGTCGCCATTGGCAATGTTCATGGCTCGCGCACTGTAGCGCAACCTATCTTCGATACTGGCTCTAATGCCTCCCTCGCCCAAGCCATATCTGCCGTTCTTGGGAAGATCCCGTGGGTAGCTCGGATGGGCTGCACCCCCTGTGAAGATAGCTCTTGCAAACACCGAGTCCTCTGGCACGACCGAGTTCTCTCTTAGCCGTTGGATCAACTCGGGCATGAATTCAAAAGAGTGACTCCCATCCAAAGACATTTCGCTCTCTTTAGATGGTATGACAAGAAGGTCGAACAATTCTTGAAACTTTTCTTTGGTGATTTGAGGTTTTGCAAGTAAGCGCGCTTGAATTTCGTAATAGAGCGGCTCTACAAAAATAGGGCCTCTGGGAAGATCTTTAGCTAAATCTGGATTGTCTTGAGCAAATCGTTCTCGGGCATACTCGAGTGCGGAAGTTGCCGCATTTCCCGTGCAACTTCCTTGTATTTGGCATCTATGAGGAATGTCGCTGCCGGCCGCTAGTTCAATGTCGACTTTTCCGCTGAGGCAAAAATCTTTGCTTTCCTGGTCGGGTAAGGGTTGAGTGGTTGTTAGCTTTTTAAAAATGCGTTGAGTGTCGTCGGTTGGAATTTTTTTCACAGCTCTTTGAAGGCCTGCTTTTTGAGCGATATACACCTTTCCGTCGTGTTTAAATTTATAGTAGCTGTATTGCCCAGATGTTTTTTCTTCTAGAATCTCAACTTTGCCTTTGCTAATAGTCGTGATTTTTTTACTCTCAGAAACCGATTGGGCTTCGATGCTAAGATCGATCTCATATTCGCTGCCAGGCTTTAGGTAATCCAAGGCGATGCATTCTATACTGTGGCACAGAAAAATGAGACCAAGGCGGATTAGGGCTAGTCGCATACATTTATAGTAGACAGATTTGCGGCAAATAGAAAGCGACAGTTTGTGTTTAGGAGTTGTCTTCACTAAATCTTAACTGAGTTAGGCGCTTAAACTTAACTGGGTTTTGTGGCAAGAATCGCCTAACATAATAGCTATGAAGTGGAACGTTATTGTTTGGGTTTTAGTTTTCTTGGCTCTAATGGGTTGTGAGAGCAAATTGCCCCACGAAACTTCTTCCATAAACGGTTTTTCCGTCTATAAAAACCGAGTTCAAAAATATGATCAAATGCTTCGGGATTCCAAGAAGCAAGCAGAGCTAGTGAGTGCTTTTCCGGATTTACCTTCGGATCTCATTGGAAAAGCTTCCTACCAGTTTGAAGAAAGTGGAAAATGGCAAATCTTTGTAGAAAGTTTAAAGGTTGCCGAGTTGAAAATAACTCCTGACGGAGATTTTTTTATTCACTTTGATTCCCGCGAGATAAAGTGGTCTCCAAAGGGTAATCTAGAAAGCGATCGGCAAGATTTATTGGCATTATTATCAGTGAAGCAAGGCGCCAACTCGAGTGTTGAGGTGGCGGGGTTTGGAGCTTTTTTAGATCATCTATATCCTGAATCTGCTCAGAATATAGACGCTCATAAGCTGCAGCTGATTGTTGTGAGTGCGCTGCTGTTTTTAGGCAGCGGTTCAAGCGTTTGAGTTCAAGCTTAATAAATCCTTTACGTAGCTTAATGTTGCCCATGGCTTGAAATACACTGCTAAAGTCTGTAGTTTTCCCTTTATATGAAGAGGTGTTTGTGATTTTTCCAGTTGCTAGTGTTTTTTCGAAGCCCTTGTATTTTTACGGAATATTTCTTTGGGTGATAGGTCTTGTGGGCTATCTCTCGAATCCAGAGAAAGCGGCTACAGCTCTTATCTCAGGTGGGGTTTTTGGGAGTATTTCTATTCTTCTGGGAGTCTTTTCAGGAAGAGCCCCTCGATTATTCTTTAAGCTGGCTGCAGCTGTTGTTGCGTTTCTTCTTTTTGTCTTTTCGTGGAGGACGTTTGTCAGTTGGCAGGCAGTCTTGAATGGACAAGCTGAGAAAATGGTGGCTGCCGTATTGATTTCCTCAATGCTCGTGGCTTCTGTGCTCACTTTGCTGCTTCTTGTTTCAAAGAAAAAGCAGCTTGGCGCCTAGCTTCTGCATACTAAAATATTTCGATATGAGTTAAAGTCGAAGCATGATCGATAAGCGGCAAATTGTTTCCGAGCTTATATCTCACTTTAAGCGAGAATTAGAGCTGTATGAAAAGGTCGCGGCCAAAGCTCGGGAAGATGCAATCAATAGCGAAGTGAAGCAAGAGGGCAAATACGATACTCGTGCTATTGAAGCGGGCTATTTGGCAGGAGCGCAAAAGAGACGACAAGAAGAAATTATTTTTGAAGTGCAAAAGCTCGAAGCTCTCGACCTTGATTCACCCTTTGGCGAAAAGGTTCGTTCGGGTAGCTTGGTGTTGTTGGAGGAGAAGGCAGAGCAATTTTGGTGTTTTATTAGCCCTTCTTCTGGTGGAATGAACCTGAATATTGGTGGAGAGTCCGTTCGGATAATCTCTTCCGTCTCGCCCATTGCAAAGGCCTTAGTCTCGTTGGACGAAGGAGATTGCGAGATTCAGCTGGATTTGCCTGCTGGGAGGCGAGAGTTGCTCAAGATTCGAAGTGTCTGAGTTTTGCGCTGCCCCACACCCATGTGTGTGAAAAAAGTGACACACTTAAGAGTTTGAATTTATTGATATTTATTCAACACTCCCGTATTTCTTCAATTTGACCCCTTGTCTGAGGCGCAAAAGGCTCCATAATATATAGAGTCTCTCCATAATGAGGGCATAGTTTTTTAGATTTTATGAAAGGACTCAGATGATGACAAAATACAAAGATCAAAATTTTATTGGTGCCGATGGATTTTCGTTGGCGCCTGAGTTGAAAACTCGTTTTGAGGAACGAATTCTGTCCTGGATTGATTCCACGCAAAGTGTGTTGTTTTTTTCCGGAAAGCCTAAGTATTCTCTCGAGTTCAAGCTAGATTCCCAAAAGCAGATTCAGTGTCGATTGAAGATTTCCTTTAAATTTAGGAAGTGGTGTTCCGAGGTATTGGAGTCAAACCCCGTGGATGCGTTTGAGGCGGCTTTGGCGAGTCTGTCCCTGCGTTCTCCGTTGAGTCAGCGCATTTATCGTCCAGGTCGTGTGACGGGGTATAGGCCTGATAGTTCGGCCTCGGATGTTGCTTGAGCTTTTTAGTTTCTTAATAAACCTTAAAGCAACATCTCGATTGTTTACAATTACTTAGCTTTGGGTGTAGCTTCCTGCAAAACGAAAGTTTTAAGGGAGCCCACATGCGATTTTCAAAGTTAGTGCATTTATTTTTCTTGGCCTCAGTAGTTTTCTTCGTCGGAAGTCTTAAGGCGGCAGATCATTACTTGTTGGATGTTCCCCTTGATGAGATGAGCGGAACTACGCTGGTCGAGCTTGCTGTTCAAAATGCTCAATCTTTGCCGGATAATTTTAAATTGAAAACTAAGTTTTCACCTTCTTATGATAACTCTCCCCTACATGGGGTGTCGTGCTGGATTTGGATTCAAAGGGCGGTAAAAGAAAAGCTAAGCTCTGAAGACAACCGACTTGAATGCCGTTGGATTTATGGCAATTATGCCGGCCTTGGAGTGCTTTCTATTCGCCTTCCAGAAGCCGTTGTTAGCCCTATTCAGCATTCGGCCAATGCTTTGAACTTTAAGCTTCGAGGGAAGAGTCTACGGGCTCTTTCACTTTTGCTAAATTCTAACAAAGACACGCTGATCAAGGATGGGCTTGCTACAGTTTCAAAAACTAGTTTGGGCGAGGTGATTTCTCTGGTGCAGTCGGATGATCGATTTCCTCAGCTCAAATGTTTAACAGGTTCTGATTCTTGTTCTTTCGACTTTCATAAAAAACCTGAAGGGAAGAAGGTTTCCTTAAAGGTTGGGCTAGCGAGCACAGATTTGGTTCGAGCAATGTTAGTCGACCCTGTTCTTTCCAAAAAACTCTTAAGTGTTCCCGATATTCGCGAATATTCTGCAGATCAAGTGGAGTCCGCGGATTGTGTTTTTTCTGGTGAGCAGCCTGAGCGTGGAGTGTTTGTGGCCCAAGTTCCGAGCACTCTATCGTGTTTGGTGGATGTTAAGAGCAATAAGCCAATTGTTGCTCTGTCTTTAGATTTGAGCGCCACTGCGACTCAAAGTTGGGGAAATAAATGGCAGAGATTTGATGCTGTTGCTCTGATGGGCGAAACAACAGAGCTTTTATATAAAGCGCTAAGAGCTTACGCGGAGAAAAGTCCTTCGGAATTTGTTCGAACAGATGATGTGGAGGTGGGCAATACCTACAAATCTGTCGATTTAACTCGCTCCGAAACAGGAGCAGAGTTTTTAGATCTGTCTATTCAGTGTAAGCATGAAATATATAGAGATCCGTTTACAGTGATGTATCAGAAGAACTTTCCCGAGACTTACTTGGGGCGCATCGAATATTATAAATGTCTATTCAAAGGTGAAATGCAGTAGTTTTTGCTTCTTGCCTTTGAATTTTATTTTTTAAATGTGCGGAGCGCTCTCGATGAGTGTCTCAACAACTTCTGGATTGGCTAGAGTGGAAACATCTCCAATGCTATCAATTTCAGAGGCTGCAATTTTTCTTAAGATTCGGCGCATGATTTTTCCTGAGCGTGTTTTTGGTAGTGCGGGAGTGAAGTGAACAAGGTCTAGCTTGGCAATAGGGCCAATCTGCTTTCGCACCCATTGATTTAGTTCTTCCTTCAGTTGCTCCGAAACTTCTACTCCGCTCATCGTCGTTACAAAGGCGTAGATCCCTTGACCCTTCAGATCATGAGGGAATCCAACCACAGCCGCTTCACAAACACTTTTGTGTGCTACTAGGGCTGACTCGACTTCGGCAGTTCCCAGTCGGTGACCTGAAACATTGAGAACATCGTCCACGCGGCCGGTGATCCAGTAGTAGCCGTCCTTGTCTCTGCGACAACCATCTCCACTAAAATAAAGGCCTGGATATTGACTAAAATAAGTTTCCTCGAAGCGAGAGTGGTTTTGGTAGACGGTTCTCATTTGGCCTGGCCACGAATTCTTTAAACATAAGTAACCTTCTGCTTCGCCTTCCAAAATCTTGCCTTCGCTATCAACAATCAAGGGCTCAATTCCGAAGAAAGGTTTTGCGACAGAGCCGCCTCTAGTTTCTGTGGCGCCTGGAAGAGCGGTAAGAATGATTCCGCCCGTCTCTGTTTGCCACCAGGTGTCGATCACCGGGCAGTTGTCGTTACCAACAACTTTTGCATACCAATTGTATGCTTCTGGGTTGAGAGGCTCTCCTACACTTCCTAAAAGTCTCAGAGACTTTCTTGAAGTTCCTTCAACGGGGCCATTGCCCTCTTTCATAAAAGATCGAATTGCCGTTGGCGCCGTGTAGTAGATGTTGACCTTGTGCTTGTCGACAATTTCCCAATGTCGAGAAGCGCTCGGGTAGTTGGGGACTCCTTCGAACATAATAGTGGTTGCGCGATTTGAGAGCGGTCCATAGACAATGTAGCTGTGTCCTGTAACCCAGCCGACGTCGGCTGTGCACCAGTAAACTTGTCCTGGGGTGTAGTCAAAGGCTAGTTGATGCGTAAGGGACGCGTAAGTCAGGTAGCCTCCACTAGTGTGAACTACGCCTTTGGGTTTTCCGGTTGATCCCGAAGTGTAAAGAATGAATAGGGGATCTTCAGAGTCGATGATTTCCGCCTTACATTCATCGGCAGCTTTTGCGTATTCTTCGTGATACCAAAGATCACGACCGTTTTTCCAGGCGACATCGTTGTCGGTTCTCTTAACAACCAAAACGTGTCGAACGTGCGGACATTGGTCAAGGGCTTTGTCGACGTTCATCTTTAGTGGAATGGATTTTCCTGCTCTTAGTCCTTCGTTGGCCGTGACAACAAAATCAGATTGGCAATCGTTGATTCGTCCAGCTAGAGAGTCGGCGGAAAATCCGCCAAAGACGATGGAGTGAACAGCGCCGATTCGAGCACACGCTAGCATAGCGAAAGCAGCTTCGGGAATCATGGGCATGTAAAGAGTCACTCGATCTCCCTTTTTTACTCCATTGCTTTTTAAGACATTTGAAAATTTAGAAACCTCTAAAAGAAGTTCTTGATAGGTGAAGGTTCTAGATTTTTCATTCGGATCATCGGCCTCCCAAATAATGGCGGTTTCGTTTCCGTGTTTTGTGACGTGTCTATCGATGCAATTGTGGGCGATGTTTAATTTTCCACCTTTGAACCAGTTAATTTCGACAGGTTTTTTAAAGCTCACATGGCTCACTTGTTCCCACTCTTTAAACCAATCAAGACGACGAGCTTGCTCGGCCCAGAATGCGTCTCTGTCTTGTATAGATTCTTTGTAAAGATCTTCGTATTGTTTGGAGTTACATAGAGTGTCTTTAAGTAGCTTCATAGGCTGAGGTTACACGAGGCCATTAGCGTGAGCCAGCAATGTTAGAGTATTTTTGCTGCTACAATTGGACTGATGCAAAATTAAGTAGATCTGGGAAAGTTTTAACATTGAGCGTTGCTGGAAAGAGCGTTGAAGCTTCAATCAAGTGGAGGGATTAAAGAAAAGAAATACGGGCTGAACACAAGACACTTTAATGTTCCCCGTAGCCTGATTGCTTAGACCATGGGAGGAAAGCTTGGAAAGGCCTTTGGAGTCCGTTCTATATTTAACATCACCACTGATCACGGCATCGGATTTCTCAAAGCAAAAAACTGAGAAGCTACCGTGATATTCTTCTTCCCACTGGCCGCAAGATAGAGCAATTACAGTCTTGTCGAGTTGAAGCTTTGTTTGCTTTTTTGCTTTTAAAAAAGTGTGAATTTCAGCTAGGTTCATTAGCTCGTGATCGCGACGTCCACCAAGAAAGCCATGTAAATTGATTCTATTAAAGTTCTCTGAAAGATGGGAAAGAACATAGGAAAGATCGGAGTAGTTCTTCTTTGTGTTTAAGCTCTCATCAAGAGCAATATTGGTTGAGTCTCCGTCTCCCACGGAAAAGCCTTCTTGTTGGGGCCCTCTGAAACGACTTCCTCCATCTACATAGATCACCGGGTCGTTAAATATTTTGCCACCTTCAAATAGTGGTCCAATAACATCCAATGTGCTCTTGGATCTATACTCATCTAGATAATACTTAAGGTTCTTGAATTTCATTTAAACCATACTGCCTGCGTTGTTTAGATTCCTGAGAGAAGATTTCCTACAGCATATGCCAAAAGACTGGCTATTCCACCCAATAACAGCGTGAAGCTTCCAGTCTTAAGCCAGCTCGAAGAAGACCATCGACTTTTTACTGAGCCAATGAGAAAGAAAGTCATTCCAGTAACAATGGAGGCAATGAGAAAGGCATTTTCTAAACCCAATAGAAAAGGCAAAAGAGGGATGCCTCCACAAATAGCAAAAGAGGCAAAGGTAGCCAGTGAGGCTTTCATGGGCGATCTAATCTCCAGCGGGAGACCGTATTCTTCCACTAGCATAAAATCGATCCAGCGCTTTTGGTTTCCTACGATGAAGCGGGTGCTTTTTTCTAGAAGGTCGCCTTTAAAACCCTTTTTTCCCAATAACTGCCTGACTTCTTCAGTTTCACCTTCTGGATGTTGGCTTACGTGCCGCTTTTCTACTTCGCGCCAATGCTCTAGTTCTTCTTGCTCGGATTGAGTTCCCAAGAAGTTGCTGGCTGCCATAGAAAAGCCATCGGCCAGGATGTTGGCTATACCAAAAATGATGATGGCCTTCTGAGTGAAGTTCGCACCTTCTACGCTAGAGATTATGGCGAAGGTAGTAACCGATCCGTCGATTCCACCATAGACCCAATCGCGCAAATAGCTGTGCTTTGTGCCTTTTTCGAGGCGTTCGGCAATGTCTTCTGGGTCGTGGCTATGCTCGGCTTTCACGCGACTAGCTTACACAAAAAAGAAGCGGCGCGCCTGCTTTTAACAGACGCGCCGCGCGTTTTGCTCAGTTGCGAACTTATTGCTTTTTACAGTTTTGGAAGGTGTCGCCACTAGAGCTAATCTTCACTCGACTGTCCACAGCTGAAAAAGCTCGGCTGCAGTTCTTGTAGGTGTTATTCTTCGAGATGAACTGAATCTCTTTGCCATAAGGTATTCCTGAAATATCTTTGGCTGTATCACCTCGGTATGGATATTGACACCCATCGAAAACGGAGTCGTGAACTTCTACACGCTTGGCTCCACCTTTTGCACGGATACATCTCTTGCCTCCGTTGAAGCGAGCGCCTCGGATGATGATAGGGCTACCAAAGTTAAACTGGAAGGTTTTGTCGCGTTCCTTGGCATTAGGGTTCTCGGAGAATACGCCACCAATGATCTCTAGGTTTTCGACGGGACCAGTCGTCATTAAGTCTTCGCAGGCGTGACCTCTAAAGTTAACTAGCTTGATGTTCCTCAAAGTTGTTTTACAGCCGTTACCTTGTCCACCAGATTCACAATGAACATGGACTCCGTCAGGAGCTCCTCTCCAATAGAAGTTTTTCACGGTTACGTTGCTGGCTGTAATTCTAAGGATGTGCGGCTGGTTCTCTTTTTGTATACAGCTTCCGCCACCTTTCCAAACGTGCATGACACCTTCAAAGTCGTAAGTTCCAGGTTTGGAGATAACAATGGTCTTAGTTACGGATTTTTCCTTTCCTGGGGCAGGTCCTGGTTCTGGTGTTGGAGTCGGGCCAGGTTCTGGAGCTGGAGGTTCAGATGTTTTTACAACGCTGTAATTTCTCTCAAGTCCTTCGCCACGTTGGCCATTCAGGTTTTTATCGGAATAGGGTTCAGCATAAATTCGATGACTTCCTGATTCGTTGATAGCATCAGTGCTTTCATTCGTATTGAATACAGTGTAGATGGCCTCGTTTTCTTTTCTACTTGGCAAAGCATCGTAGCTAAGTCGAACGCTTCCGACTACTAGTGGACTTGTTCGCGCTTCGATGTTGAGCTTCCGGCTTCCGTATTTAGTTAAATCTAGTCGGTCACCTTCTTTAATTTCTTGCAAAATCTCCGAAGTGTTGTTGTCTACTAGGTAGAAGCTACTAACTCTTTGAACTCCCGGCTCTGGCTCTGGTTCAGGCACTGGAGTTGGCGTAGGTGTAGGAGTAGGTGTGGGTTCTGGAGTTGGCTCCGGTGTTGGTTCCGGCTCGGGAATAGGTGGAATTGGATACCCTCCCGGAGGCGGTGCTCCTGTCGAGAAGCTGCTCGGGCTCACCAGCATCGATATAATAAATAGTAGAAAAAATGTTTTAAAATTCTTGGCCATAATAACTCCTGTTTCAATTATGGAATCTCTTTGTCAGCTACATCCAAGAATTTAAGAGAGTCTCGTTGTGTTTAGAGTAGCCCAAAAAAGAAAAATGAAAGTTAAGTTTTGATCAATTCACCAGAATTTCAACTAACAAGGGAAGAGGGTGTTTAGATTTTGTGCGCTTTTTTCTTTTTTCTTAACAGCTTCTTTACTTAGGCTAACAGTAATAAGTTAATCTAAGGCCTGATGCTCAAGGAGTGTTAACAGAAAAGCCCCCGCTCTCAACGAAGAGAGCGGGGGCTTTTAGTTTTTATCTAGCTAGAGGTTGTTAGTCCCAGTTAAGAGTTCCGCCTGTTTGATATTCGGTGACTCTGGTTTCAAAGAAATTCTTTTCTTTCTTCAAATCCATGACTTCATTCATCCAAGGGAATGGGTTTTCTGTGTTGAAGATTTTTGGAAGGCCAACTCTTTCTAAACGTCTGTCAGAAATATAGCCTACATAGTCTTCAAACATTTCATGGTTTAGCCCCATGATTCCGTTCGGCAAACAGTCTTGAGCGTATTTAATCTCAAGGTGGGCTGCTTCTCGGATGGTTTGAATGGTCTTGTCTTGGAAGTCCTTAGTCCAAACATGTGGATTTTCAATCTTGATTTGGTTAATCAAATCAACACCAAAGTTCATGTGTTTGGTTTCATCTCTCAAAATGTATTGATACTGCTCTCCAATGCCGACCATTTTATTGCGGCGAAGGAAAGAAAGCATCATTACAAAGCCTGAGTAGAAGAAGATGCCTTCCATAATGAGATAGAAGCCAATCATGTTGTCTAAGAACTTTTGAACGCCTTCTGGGGTGGCGGTGCTGAAGTTAGGATCCATGATGTCTTGAGTTAACTTCAACTCGAAAGCATCTTTGTTGTGGATGGAGATAACTTCGCGATACATTCCAAAAACTTCACCTTCATCAAGGCCCAAAGATTCCACTATGTATTGAAAGCAATGCGTGTGGATGGCTTCTTCAAAAGATTGTCTAAGGAGGTATTGGCGACACTCCGGGTTGGTTACTTGCTTGTAGATCGCTAAAACCAAGTTGTTCGCAACTAGAGACTCTGCGGTTGAAAAGAAACCAAGGTTTCTCTTGATGACAAGCCTTTCGTCGTCGGTAAGCTCGTTGCTTCTCCATAGTTCAATGTCGCGAGCCATAGGGACTTCTTGAGGCATCCAATGGTTGGCGCAACCATCCAGATAGCTTTGCCAAGCCCATTTATATTTAATGGGCACCAGTTGGTTTAAGTCAGAGCGCGCGTTCAAGATGCGTTTTTCGTCGACTTTTACGCGGCTCTTCATGGACGTTTTGTCGAAGAAGGCTTCTTGGGCTGAGGTAATCGCTGTTGCTGAGGTGATGATGTTTGATGTTGTCATTTAATCTTTTCCTTTCTTCTCTCGACTATTGGCAAGCTTCACATTCAGGGTTTTCAATAGAGCACATTTGTGGTTCGTAACTAGATCGAGCTTCTGCAGTAGCAGGAGCCATGGGAGCCACGTTAGTGTGCTCGCCACGAGTGGTGATGGTTGATTTCTCGATGCTTGAGGCGCCCATACTTCTTAAGTAGTAGGTCGTCTTGAGGCCTGTGTTCCAAGCATATCGATACATCTCATCAATTTTCTTCCCACTTGGCTTTTCCAAGTAGAGGTTTAAACTTTGAGCTTGGTCAATCCACTTTTGTCTTCTGGCAGCTGCATCAATCAAAGCACTTGGTTCAATTTGAAACGCTGTTTTGTAAAGAATGCGGATATTTTCGGGCACTCTAGCGATCATGTTCACGTCGCCATCATACTGTTTTAGGTCAGAAATCATCTGATTGTCCCATAGGCCTAGTTTTTTAAGGTCTTTTACTAGGAATGGGTTGATGAAGATGAATTCGCCGCTCATGTTGCTCTTTACATACAAGTTTTTGTAAGTAGGTTCGATGCTTTGAGTGACTCCAGAAATGTTAGCAATGGTTGCCGTAGGGGCAATCGCCATACAGTTAGAGTTTCTCATTCCATACTTTTTGACGGCTTCTCTTACAGGAGTCCAATCAAGTTTGGATTGACGAGACACGTTCAATTCTTTGCCTCTTTCTTTTTCAAGCATGTCTACAGAGTCAAACGGAAGGATTCCTTTGTCCCAGAGTGAACCTTTGTAAGAAGAGTAGGTGCCTCTTTCTTTAGCTAGTTCTGTAGAAGCCAAGATGGCGTTGTAAGAAATGTTTTCCATAACTTCATCGGCAAAGTCAGCGGCTTGAACCGTGTCGTAAGGAATACGCATCATATAAAGAGCGTCTTGGAAGCCCATAAGGCCCATTCCTACTGGACGGTGCTTAAGGTTTGAGTTCTTGGCTTGCGGCACAGGATAGAGGTTTTGATCGATTACGTTGTCGAGCATTCTCAAGGCTGTGCGAGCCGTTTTCGCCAATTTCTCTTTGTTGATCCCTTGGTCTCCAGGGAGCATGTGGTTCTTGAGGTTAATAGAGCCCAAGTTACATACGGCAATCTCGTCTACGCTGGTGTTGAGAGTGATCTCTGTGCAAAGGTTTGAGCTATGCACAACACCTACGTGCTGTTGAGGAGATCGAACATTACAAGGATCTTTGAAGGTTAACCATGGGTGGCCTGTTTCAAAAACCATAGAAAGCATTTTTCTCCAAAGCTTAACGGCTTCTACTTTCTTAAAGTTTCGAATTTCTCCACGCTCAGTTTTTGCTTCGTATTCGTTGTAGCGACGTTCAAAGTCTGAACCGTAAGTTTCGTGAAGGTCGGGCACTTCTTCTGGAGAAAAGAGTGTCCAAGAACCGTTGGCTTCTACGCGCTTCATGAACAAGTCAGGAATCCAGTTAGCAGTGTTCATGTCGTGACAACGTCTGCGGTCATCACCTGTGTTTTTGCGAAGCTCGAGGTATTCTTCGACGTCGATGTGCCAAGTTTCTAGGTAAGAGCAAACAGCCCCTTTTCTTTTGCCACCTTGGTTTACAGCGATGGCTGTGTCGTTGGCTACTTTAAGGAAAGGAATCACGCCCTGTGATTGGCCATTGGTGCCTTTGATGTAGGCGCCAAGTCCGCGCACAGACGACCAGTCATTGCCCAAACCACCAGAAAACTTGCTCAACATAGCGTTGTCACGAACACCGTCGTAGATGCCGCGTAAATCATCAGGAACGTAAGTCAAGAAGCAGCTAGAAAGCTGAGAATGATTCGTTCCAGAGTTAAACAAGGTGGGGGTAGAGGATACGTAGTCAAAGTTTGAGAGGATGTTGTAAAACTCAATGGCTTTTTCAGTGCGGTCTTCCATGGTTTTTTCAACCAGGGCTAAGCCCATAGCCACTCTCATCCAAAAAATCTGAGGAAGCTCGATGCGTTTTTTGTCGATGTGAATGAAGTAGCGGTCATAAAGAGTTTGAAGGCCGATGTAGCCGAAGAGCTCATCGCGCTCAGGCTTGAAGGCTTCTACAATGCGAGTCAGGTCAAAGTCGCTTCTGAGGCGGGGGTTGACGCGTTCAGCTTCGATTCCGTTGACTAGGTAGCGAGGGAAATACTCACTATAAGCCTTTTTTCGATCTGCCTTGATTAGTGTGCGGCCAATGGTTTCTTCAAAAAGAGTTTGAAGAAGCAAACGTGCGGCTACATAGCTGTAGTTTGGCTCACGCTCAAGAAGAGGGCGAGCAGCAAAGATAGCCGCCTGCATGAGTTCAGACTCCTTGATTCCGTTGTATAAGTTTCTCTGTGTTTCGCTGAAGATCAGTTCAGATGAAACCGTGTCCTCAAACCCTTCACAGGCTTCGTAAATAAGCTGTCGTAATCGTTCCCCGTCGTATGGAAGTTTCTCCCCGTTTCTTCCAGTAACCGACTCGATGGCCCTCATTCTGCTTGGCCCTGTTGATGGATTTTCGAGCGTAAAAGACTTGTTGTTTTCCATGTAGCATTCCTCTCCTTATATAGGTAATTTGCCCTCCCGCAGCGCTGCCTTTGGGGGGCGACATCTGGGGTATACTTATAAGGTGACACAACAAATTGACGTTTTCAATGCCATATGTGGCCATATATGGTATTTTGGCTCAAATGCGTTAAGTGAAGGTTTTTAAAAAGGAAGCCGAAAATGGCTATCCTGGGGACCCGAAAAACCGGGGTTTTTGGCGGTCCTTTGACGGAAACGCTGACGGAATTTTTGCCTTTCCAGCAAAGCGATTCGTCCGTTTCGGAGTTCTATAGAAATAATCCCACCTCTATACAGGAACAAGCGCGCCCCAGAATAAATTTTTGAATCTGACACGCCGGAGACACTAGGATTAGCCGATTAGTGTCTTCAAAGCTAGGTGGACTTGGGGTAGGCATCAGGGGTGGCGTTTCTCCGTATTTGGCTTTTGCTCCTTTCTTTTGTTTTAGTGGCACCAGGCTCTCGCTCTCAGGGCGCGCGTTCCTTGCAAAAGTGCCATTCCTACCTACAGACCGAATTCAAATACGGAGAGCACTATTTGTATTTTGATTGGTTGCAGTTCCAGTGGCATCTAAAAGAGTTGCAGACACTGTATCCGAAGTTTCTTTCTATTGAGACCATTGGTTATGCCGGGCAGTATCCGCTTTATAAGGTCAAGACCACAGGAGCTACGTCTAGGCAAAGGCGGCTGCGGGTTCTAGTTACGGCGGGGACCCACGGCACCGAGCCTGTGGGGGTGGCCTCAGCTCTCGATCTTTTGGAACGCTATGGTCGAGATAAGAGTTTTAGAGATAAGGTTGAGCTTGTGGTTTTTCCGGCGCTGAATCCGTGGGGGCTGAGTCGTTTTAGCCGCCGCAATCAACAAGGCGTAGACATCAATCGAAGTTTCCTGGATGGGCAAGAATCTGAAAACTCTCGGCTGTTGATGAAGGATTTGTCGGGGGAGTCTTTTGACTTGGCCCTGGATCTTCACGGTGCACGAAGTTTTTATGAGCATTTTCTGATCCGGGGGGCTGCCGATGGTGGGTTGGCCGAAAACTCCATTCGCGCCATTTCTAAAAAAGACCGTTTAGATTCGGAAACGGGCGAGTATCCGGGCAGTTTTGGTGGCTATACCTTGTTTAATGAAGGTGTGTCTGAAAGCTCAAACATGGGAACTATGAAAAGCTACGCTTTTGATCAACTACGAATTCCTTACGCTTACACTTTTGAATATCCCGGTAAAGTTAACCCTAGGCAGACTCATAGACTTAATTTTAGATTAGTAATGTCAATGATCAACCACTTGCTGTAGGCGCTTGGATCAAATGGAACAGGGTGGTTCAAGCCTTTGTAGCTTAACACAATCTTAACGCTCGGCTTTCTGGAATCGTAATGGTGTATACTTAGGGTCTATGCTTCGCTTCTTTTTTATTTGTCTAGGAATTTCAATTTCGCTCTATGGACAGCATGTGGAAGAAGAGTTTGTTATCCCTCCTGAGTTTAGGGAAGAGGTCGTTCAAGAAGAAATCGACAATAATCGTAAGGCATCCACAGGGACGGCTACTATATCGGGCCTTAGTTATTCCTGGGCACCAAAAAAACTTACTATTTCTGGAGAGTCACGAGCCATTCGTAACGAGTATGAAAGCATTCGACGGACGTTAATGAAGTCTCCAACTTTTGCAAAGTTCGTGGTGTTGATCAAACAATCTCCTTCGGGCCGAGAGTTGGATCTTGGCGCTCTTTTAGAAGCTATCGAGGAGTCTGCCCCTGTTAAGGCTGATGTGTGCTTTTCTTTGCCCATGCTGTTTTATGGAAAGGTCGACGATCGAACTATGGACTATCCCGCTCTTGAACGTTTTCTTTCAGGCTGGGGAAGAAGGCGATTGGTCTCGAGGAACAACTCTCCTGGAGACATTGTCGTTTTAGAAGATAAGGGTCGTCGGAATGAACCCACTCATGCATATTTACAGCTGACTCCCGCTCTTGCTCTAGAGAAGCGCGGCTCAGGAGCTATTTTGATTAGGCCTTCTACAGCAGTTGCTGAGGACTATCGTTGGTATATGAAACATTCAGCCGACTTAAAGGGCAATGAGAACGTTTACAAGGAAAGATACAGGGACCCTTTGCTTCTTAGGGTCTACGCTCCCAAGTAAGGTGTTTAGAACCAAAGGCTAAAGCCACCGTGACCTGCGACTCCTAGAAAATCGGAATCGTCATCCATCACGTAGATGGTCGAGGCATTGAGCGTTAGTGAAAGCATAGTGGAGAGTGGAATATCTATGACAAGCTCTCCACCAATTCCAGGATTGCTTTCACTTTCACTCTCATAAGAGGAGCGCACAAAACCTGCATTTGCACCCAGATAAAAATAATTTGAAAAGTGATATCCTAGACGGCCCAACATATACAAAACAGTTAGATTGCCCGGGTCTGTTTTAACCGTAGTCGTTCCTACGGTTACTGAAGTTGACTTAAGAGAGAGCGAAGATCGCCCGACACGAATCCCTAGAGAAAGATCTATTGGCGTTCTGTAGCCAAGGATGCCAGCAAAGGAAAAACCCTGCTGAATGAGAGATTCTTTAAGCTCCTTGTCGTAACCAACAAGTGCCGAAATAAATACTCCACCCGACTTAGAGGAGGTTTCTGACGGCTTGTCTTCAGCGAAATCTTCTTCGCCTTCTTCGTTGTTGGAGCGGCTCTTCTTCTTTAAAGACGAAACGCCTTCGTCAAAAAGCTGGGCATCTTCAACCACAAATCCCTCGGAAATTTCTCCGCTTGTTAGTTTGATGAGGGCGTAGCGTTGATCGCGTTTTGTAAAGCGCAGCAAGTTCGCTCGTCCAACTTCTTTGCCACCCCGAAGGAGGACCAGTTTCTGATCTGGATAATGGCTATAGGGCTCGACTTCTGCAATGGCGCCATTTTTATTTGCACTGACTTTAAAGACCCAGCCTTTAGCTTGAGAAAAGGAGGATGCGAGAAATAAAAGACTAAAAAAAACAACTGATTTGCGAAAACCTACCACTAGCTAAAACCTCCCCCAATATCTTAAATATAAGTATAGGGTAAAGCCTCTGGGAAAAATACCAACCATCGTGTTTTTTTATTCTGATTCCTGCTAATGTTTTTCTATGCCTAATCTCAGACAGTTTTACCTTTGCCTCTCTCTTTTGTTCTTAGGGTCGTGTGCCACAGATATTGATTTTAAAATTCCTTTGAATCGTTTTGAAACTCCCGAAACACAGGGGGATTTTCCACGAGGCGAGGCGGAGGTGTATTTTAATGACGCTGTAAAAATAACCACGGCCGAGGTTTATGAGAATGTTGTTTTTGGGTCGTCCGCGGCCACGGTTGATACAGAGGCCTCAATGATTGACTCGGGTCAATATGGAGTTGGTTTTCGAATGGGGCTTCTGTCAAGGCTGGATTTCTTCTTAAAGGATTTCTCGGATTCGATTTCGGGGATGGGGTTGAAATTTCAACTTTATGGTTCGCCTCAGTCGGCGGCCGAAAGAGGCTTTAAACTCGCTGTTGCTGGATCCTATGGACTTATGGATCAAGAAGATGGCTCTTTGAAAATTGTTAAAGCCGGCGAGGAGCGCACTTATGATACGAATATCAATATTAACTCCTTTGATGTGAATCTAATCCCGGGCTTTCGCGTGAGTGAAGTTTTGTTGGTGTATATGAATTTATTTTATTCGGAATACGAAACCATTTCGACCTTAACCTCCAATCAGTTTGGAGACATCTCAATAAAGGGACGTGTAACTTCGTATGGAGCTTTAACGGGAATTCAAATTGCAAAGGCTCCTGTGTCGGGTTCTTTGAAGGTTGAGGTTGGGTATGGTCACACCGAATGGCAGAATCAGATTAAATTAGATAGTTTTGTTTGGGGTCTCGCGGGCGGCATCAATTGGTAAGGCCAGGGCACCTGTCTTTAAACAAATGCCCTGTTCTCGTCTTCTGTATTATGGGCTAATGCCGTGACCGCTAAAGTAGCCGGTCGGCCAATAGGGTGATCGGTATTTATTCTTTTGAAAGTTAGTCACGTAGTAATCGCGTTGCTTAAAGTTCTCGCGTAATCTTGCTTGAATGTCATTGAGTTCCCAGTTTGGTGGCTGGTGGCCGCTTGAATAAACAATCGTCTTAACGTTGTAGTTTACGACTCTGGCCATTCGCCAAAGGCGAAGTCCATCGTCCACTTGTAGGCGCACGCAGCCTGCAGAGGCTCTTCCGCCTAAGTAGGGATAGTAGTCTTCTAGGACACCATGAAACGCGATGTTTCCGTTAAAAAACTGAGCGTAAGGCATGGGAGAATTATTATACAGTGATGATCTGTGGCGCATGTTCCTGTAGTGAAAACCACCAAATGTTCCCGATGGAGTGCTTTTTCCTGATCGTGCAGTAGAGGCCAGAGCTACCAGGGCGATGTCGCCGTCTAGTTTCGCGACCACAAACTCAGGGAGGCCAGCTCCAGGAGTTTTATAGACTTCAATAGTCATTTTTGAACCGCGGTAAGATTCTTGACGAGGGTCGGATGGAAAATATCCACGTCCAGAAAAGTTTCTAGCTTGAGTTGAGCTGTCTTCTCTATCTTTCATTTGAGTGGATGATTGTTTGTTTTTGATTCGGGCGTCTGAATTTCTGTTCTTGTTTGAATCAAAAAGGTTTTGGAAGGCTGAGCGGAGTTTACCTTTTTTATTTGCTTTGTCAGCGGCGCCATTGTCTTCGTAAACTTCTAGTTCACTTGCGTCGAAATCTAGTTCGTAGTCTTCTGCTAAGTTGTAGTCTAAGTCGGAGTTGTCCTCGATTTCAAAATCTTGAAGCTCCTCGGTGGTGAACTGTCGCTTCTCAACCTCGTAGTCAAGATCTGAGTCTTGAGCGAATCCAGCGGTTGATGCCAAAATAGAAAGAATTAATAGTAGCTTTATTTTCATTAAAGGGCCCCTTTCACTGATGCGCACGATAAGGGGGGAGGGAGGCAATGTCTATAGCCACCTACTTCTCATTGACGGCTTTTAGTTTAAATTGTCAGTAGATCTTACAATCAACACTAGAGTGTTTTTTTGTTACAATGAGCTAGTTAAATTGAGAAAGTGTCCTTCTATACGTGTTTAGCGATACTTAGGCGCACAAAGGGAAAGAACGTTTGTTGTTGAAGCTGCAAAGGGGCTGTTGTTTTCTTTTGTTGTTCTGATGAGAGTTTAAGAGGAATTAAGAATTTTAATGCCGGAATCAAAGTCAACGCCCCCTTCAAAAGAGCATGCAGTGTTATGTCGGAGTTAGATTGATGGGAATGGTTCCGTGTAAGTCTCATGTGTGTTGTATGAAGGCAACGGCAAAGTTTTTTTTGCAGAATGGTTTTTCGAATTCACGCTATGCTGTGGAACACGAGAGCGTGTGTATTTTAACGAAGGTGTGATAAAATAACCCATGTTTTTCCATCTGGACATGGATTGTTTTTACGCATCGGTAGAGATGCGTGAATACCCACAGCACAAGGGGAAAGCTTTGGCCGTGGGAGGTCACTCCGGCCGTGGAGTCTTGACCACCTGCAATTATATTGCACGTGACTTTGGTGTGCGTTCTGCGATGCCTGTCTTTAAGGCCAAACAGATTTGTCCTGACTTGATTTGTTTGCCAGTGCGTATGAAGCTTTATCGAGAGGAATCCATAAAAGTTCGCGCAATTTTAGAAAAAGAATTTTCAACTGTTGAGATGGCCTCTATCGATGAGGCCTATCTTGAAAAGGATCTTGATCCCGAGGATGCTTTAGCTTTTGCAGTCGAGATTAGAAAAAAGATCTATGACCAACTTCGACTACCTTGTTCTATTGGAATTGCCCCTAATAAGATGCTCGCTAAAATCGGGAGTGGGCATTGTAAACCCGACAATCAAATGATCATTCGCGAAGAGGAAATTATGTCTTTTATGAAAGAATTGCCGATCAGAGCCATTCCCGGTGTGGGGCCCAAGACTCAGGAGCGCTTTCGGAAGCTGGGGGTGGAGAAGTGCAGCAATTTGTGGCGATTTTCGATGGATGAACTCAATGCAAGTTTCGGCGTTTGGGGTGCCGCTCTCTATGACCGATCACGCGGTGTTGACGAGCGAAAGATCAACACCTCTAGAGAGCGTAAGTCGCTCAGTGTTGAGAGAACCTTTCTGGAGTCCGTTGAGTCTGAGGCCGAGTTGTTACAGAAGGTTGATAAGATTTTCCCGGAATTCCAAGAGCGCTTAGGCAAATACCTTAAAGCGAACGAAGTCTCAGTTCAAAAAGTTTATGTAGTTTTGAAGTTTTCTGATTTCCAGAGAACCACACTTGAAATCACTTCGCAGCAGATTTACTTAGAGCAAATGAAAGAACTTGTTCAAAAGGCTTTTCAGCGTAGCAACAAAGCGGTCAGGTTGTTGGGACTAGGGGCGAGATTCAAAACAGCGTCCTCTCGCCCTAGAAACCCGAGACAGCTTCGACTTTTGTAGTCGCCTTTTCCTAAAACTTTTTACAATCAATCACGAAGCGGTATTTCACATCACTTTTTAAAGTGCGCTCGTAAGCTTCGTTGATTTGCTCGGGGTCAATCATCTCAATGTCGCTGACAATGTTGTGTTTGCCACAGTGATCGAGCATCTCTTGGGTTTCGGCAATTCCACCAATAAGAGATCCCATCATTTTTTTGCGTCCAAAGATGAGTCCAAAAGCAGGAACTTCGAGGGGCTTATCAGAAGCTCCCACTAAGATGAGAGTTCCCTGTCTTTTTAAGAGTGACATGGCTTGGCCCAAATCGTGAGGAGCTGAAACCGTATCGAGAATGTAATCAAAGTAGCCCACATACTTGGCGACTTCGTCTGGATTGTTCGTGATGACAAAGTTGTTGGCGCCGAGTTTTTCGGCATCGCCCCGTTTGTTTTCTGATCGAGAAAGGACGGTGACCTCTGCGCCGAAAGAAGCAGCAATTTTTACGCCCATGTGGCCTAATCCGCCTAGACCTAGAATGGCTACTTTGTCGCCTTTACCAACACCCACATGGCGAAGGGGTGAGTAAGTGGTTATGCCTGCACACAAAAGAGGAGCCGTGGCTGCTAGGTCGAGATTGTCAGGCACACTTAAGACAAAGCCTTGATCAACAACAACGTGATTGGAGTATCCGCCTTTAGTGTAGTCGCCATCTGGAAGGGGTGAGTTGTAGGTTCCAGTGAAACCCTTCTCACAAAATTGTTCAAGATTTTCTTTGCAGCTTCCGCAAGTGCCGCAGGAATTCACCATGCAACCAACGCCGACTTTGTCGCCTGCTTTAAACTTCGTAACTTTACTGCCTACGGCTTGAACATGGCCAACGATCTCGTGTCCAGGAACGCAGGGATAAAGTGCTGGACCCCATTCACTTCTAGCTGTGTGAATGTCGGAGTGACAGATTCCACAAAACGCAATGTCAATGGCCACTTCATTGGGGCCAGGCGCTTTTCTTTCAAAGCTATAAGGGGCGAATGGTTTTTCTGCCGATGGGTTAGCGTATCCTTTTGCTTGCATGTGAAAGTCTCCTCCTAGAGATCTCCAAGCGTATTGGGCTTTTAGCAAAACACTTGGTTTCATTTTTAACAGATGCCCAAGATAGGAGAGGGGAGAGAGCTTGTCCAGACTTTCTATTTTTGGCAGTAATTTGACGTCGTCTGATTTTGCTTTCAATGTCAGTTAAAGTTAATTGATGAAGTGCAGCAGGACTTTAATTCTTTGTTTTTCTACTTTACTCTTGTCGTTGCCTTTCCGTTCTCATGCAGCTTCTGAGTTACGTGGCGTTTGGATGGCCAGCGTTTGGAACATTGATTGGCCACTGAGTGTTTCGTTAACACCTGTTCAACAAAGGGCACAATTAAGAGAACAATTTGATTTGCTTAAAAGCTTAAAAATGAACACTGTCTTTTTGCAGATTCGTCCAGAAGGCGGTGCTTTGTATAAGTCTTCATTAGAGCCGTGGTCATATTGGCTGTCTGGGAAATCGGGCAAAGGGCCTTCCGATGGTTATGATCCATTAGAGTTCGCCATCAAAGAGGCGCATGATCGAGGGTTAGAGCTTCATGCTTGGATCAATCCTTTTAGAGTGAAAACCTCGGGCTCGGGAAAGCCTCATCCTACTCATCCATTTTATACGAAGGCTCATCTGCTACTCAAATCCTCTGAATCGACTCGAATGCTTGATCCGGGGATTCCAGAAACGCGCGCCTATGTTATAAAAGTTGCTTTGGATATCGTTGAACGTTATTCAGTTGATGGCCTTCATTTGGATGATTACTTTTATCCCTATCCAAAAAAAGTGAATGGAGAAAAGGTAGAAACCTTTGATGATTCGCAAACCTTTAAGAAATACGGCCAAGGCTTTCAGGACGTAAGGGAGTGGCGTCGGCAGAACATCAACACATTTATTCAATCTCTTTATGCTTCGGTAAAAGCGCTTAAACCCAACGTGAAGGTTGGGGTGAGCCCGTTTGGAATTTGGCGGCCTGGAAGCCCTGAGGGGGTTGAAGCTTTCTTGGATGCTTACGACGACATCGGGGTAGATGCAAAAAAGTGGCTTAACGAAGGTTGGTTAGATTATCTGATGCCTCAGCTTTACTGGCGCATTGAAGGCGCTCAGAGCTTTAGTGCCTTGGCGAAATGGTGGCACGAGCAAAATCTTAAATCCAAGCCACTTTATTTTGGAATTGATTCCACTCGAATTGAAAACCCAAATTACGATTACGAAGGCCCTAGAGACGCCCACGAGAACATTCGCCAAATTGAATTAGCTCGAACTCTCTCCCGTAAATACAAAACGCCTCCGGGGCATTCCCATTGGAGTATGGAAGCCTTAAGAAAAAACCGAGGCGGCCTCAATAACTTGTTAAAAGAAACTTACTCCCCTTAGGGGTTCTTTCATTTATATGATCTAAAAATATGGAGGCGGAGTCGCAAACTGAGTAATTTCAATGCTATCCGTCCAACTGCCGTCTCTAAACCGTTATTTAGTATCTTTTCTGCCCTCAAACACGCCTACGATGCGTCCCATTGCCTGTTCTTCGTTGAGAAGTTTTAGTCCCTCTGTTGCCCCTTTTGTTTCAATTCCTGCCAGTCGAATGTATCGCTGCATTGTTTTTAGATCCTTCCATCCGCAGATCTTCATTAGCACGGTTGGGGCGACTCCATCTCTAATGAGTTGTGTGGCGAAACAGCTACGAAGGGTGTGGAACTTCACCTCTTTTATGCCCGCGCCTTTGCAGAAGGTTTTAAGGGCCTTTGCTTGCCTACCGTCTTTCCATGCTTTGAATCTTGGAAGAACAAACTCGCTATTTGAAACTACCTTTATCTCTCGCAGCAGCGCTTCGAGTTGATTGTTTATGGGGAGTGAACGCCAGTATCTTTCTTTGGTCGGGCCGAAGCCGAGTTTGCTAGTCCAGTTGCTATCCACAATGATAGATTTGTTGTCGAAATCAATTTTGCTTCATTTCAAAGCGTATAACTCACCTGACCGCATCCCAGTTAGCAAAGCTACTGCCCAGATCGGATACCATGGGCATACGGCTACCTTTGCTGTTATTTTTTTTGCGGTGCCACCGCTGGAGGTCTCCATCTTTAATCAGCTCCCAGGTGGGGCGGGAAAATGTGCTTATTTTTGAAAGTGAATCGATTGCTGATTGAAAAAAAAATCGCCTGTCGCTTCACTCATGCTTTGTTTGGTGTATTTGATTTCTAGTTCTCTGAGTATTTTCTGAAAGGTGTCGAATGCTTTATGCGATGCCCTAGTCCATGCCCCAACAGCTTTGGCCAGTTTTTCGTGGGTTTTCATGGAGCTGCCAGCATAATGCTTATCTGAGGCTTCAAGGCTTTGTAGATAGAAGCGTCTGTATATAACCATTGTTCCGCTGCACATGGCAGTCTGAGGCTGTCTAGGGGGCCTTGGATGCCAATATCTCTCGCAATTGCGTTGGTCTGTCTTCTCTTTAAAGCTATTGTGCCCCCTCCTCTGTTATCGAGTTCAAAAAGTTCTTCTAAGAACTCATATTTTAAGACCGAGTGATTCATCCTGTCTTTTAGGTGCGGTGATTTATTGATGGGTGGCCTAGGTGAGAGGCCTTCATCTCTTGGGCTCATACCTTTGAGATAGGCCTCTCTAACTTGGTTTCTTTTCTTGGATTGAAGTTTATTTGCCATCGAGTCTCCTAAAAGTTCGCTGAAAGTGACCCATGTGGGTCAAACCCTTCTCGGATATGGAGCCAAAAGCAGTCAAGATGCCTCAAGTTCTGGCGGGTTGAGGGGGTTTAGACCTTTTCAGTTTATGGCGGCGAGTCGAAAGTAACTTCTCGCAATACTTTCGTGATTTCAGTGTCCAGCTGTACGGATTTGAATGCTTTAATCGGGTCTGAATTAAACGTTGGGTTTACTTCGATAATCGCTTTTAGCTTCTGGAAGGCCGCTTCAACCTTTTGCTCTAGGTCGAAATTTTTATTAGTCATTTCTTTGATTTTCTCTTTAAGTTGTTCGTCTGCTTTTGCCCAGCTGTCAGATTGTCTCAAATAGAACGACGTGATCCTTGCCACATGAAAAGAGCAATTTTTTGCAATCATTCTCTCGTTGTCGACTTTAGATGAATAGTATTTTGACTGGGTTAGCCAATGGTCAACAGCCTTAAAAATCTTTATGCAATATACATATTCAAGAATCGAATCATTGCTGAATATTCTGTCATACAGGTCCCCCCATATGCGATATTTCCTACTCCTTGCGTCCGACGGTTTTAAAAGTCTAATTGCTAAAAATGATTTTCCTACAATTTCGTTCTCGATAATATTTTTTCTATCGATAGTTTTATCTTTTTCGTATTGCCTCTTTTTGCGTTCATAAAACAAATCGAAGGGTCTAAATGCTTTTTCAAGCTCGATTTGTTGGGAGTCGTTACTCCTTAAGTCTCTATCCGTGATCTTATTTTGATTGTTCGTAGCTTTAACAATGGACTCGACTAGGGCGTTGTCGCTCGTCTGATAAATTCTTAATAAAACTTTTGTGTCTCCCTGTAGCTTTGATTCCTTGTGCATCAGCGCCAATGTCGATGCTGTTTGACATCCGTTAACAATTTGCATGTTTTCAATTTTAATCAAGGGATTGTCGGGGTCCGTAACAGGGTCAAACTTATCACATACAATTGTTATTCCGTTGTTTAAAAACCAGAACTCGTTGCTACTAGTTGGAGTGGAGCAGGATTTTTCGATTGCGCTATTTACGTTGCCGCGATTACCTAGGAATCTTCGGATATTTAAATCAAATATGACACCTTCTGTGTCGTTACATACTATCTTGGCAATTTCGGTTGCATTTGCTGTGCAAATTACGGCACTGACTCCTTCGTCAAAATAGCGAATCAACGATGGGTTGTTAATGTCATACTTGAACTTTATATCGCAGCAAATCTTTTTATCTTTTCTCTCGTAATAGTTGAGAATTTGAACAATTTCTTTTGCTCCGAGGAGGTTGAAGCTGAAGGATTTAAATGCTCCATTGTTATATGTGTTGATTATTGAGTTTTTTTCTTGGACGACTTCGTGGGGAAGGTTTTCAGCATTTTCGGCGTTGGTAATATAATATAGTTTTATATTTATATTTGAAGGGCCTTTATCGCCTCGAATTGATCTAAATTCAGAGATTTTGTCTTTGAAGTTTATATTGGAGAGTGTTTGCAGCTCTTTTTTTGGTTTCGCAAATATCCACTCAAGCCCATTTTTCATTTGAATTAAAGTGTTGGAGCTAAAGGAGCTTGAAAGTTTAGATTGAATTATAAAACAAGTTGCTTCGTCGTCGGTTTCTTCCAGATAAATCAGATCAATTTGTTTGTCCTGGCCTCCGTCAACGATGTCTGTGTCTTTAAGTGAAGATACCCTCTCGCCAGTTGTTACTGAAAAACAAAATCTTTCAAAAGCTTTATCAGTTTTTATAGAATAGTTTTCAGCAATTTCTTCAACTCTGTCTTCAACAATTGATTGTGTAACATTTCCCATGCCGCTCCCTAAAACAAGTCATTTTCTGGTAATGCTCTGTCTATCTGCTCCCTAGAAATTTTGTAATTGTCTAACTTAAGTCCGTGTTTGTATCGGTTTAAGATGTCCTTGTCCGTAAATAAGGTGTTTAAATTAGCTCTGTATTTTTTTAAGTTTTCTTTATCGTTATCAAGATTGTTAAATCTCTCAACTATTGGGGTGCAGTCACCAAGCTCTGCGCCGATCCATTTTCGGCCAGCTAATTCTGAAGCTACAAAAGTTGTCCCTGCGCCACCAAAGGGGTCAAAGACTAAATCACCTCTCTTAGTCGACAGTTCTACAACTCTGTCCATTAATTTTAAGCTGAGTTCATTTGCATCCCTGGATTTATGTTTTTTATGTCTTACGGGTGGAATGTCAGTCCAGACATCTCTGAGGTTTAATCCTTCAGGATTCATCTTCATTTTATAGCCACCGTAATCATTCTGCTCCTGTCCGCAGCGGATGCAGGTTTTGAGCGGCAGTCTCGGGGGTGAAAAGTGATTCGGACGGCCTCCTTTTACGTAATATAGGAGGGAATAGTGAGAGGGGTATAGCTTGTTTGGTATTGGCATGGAGAGCGTTAGGTCCACAGTGATCCAATTTCTAAAACTCAATCTTTGATTTAGATAACTGGCGATATAGCTGCCCCACCGAGGAATATTGTAAACAAATAGAGATCCGCCATCCTTGAGTTTGTCACAGCAAAGATCAAGCCATAGTCTAGTCCATTCCAGGTAGTCCTCTTCTTTGATGGAGTCCTTAACCCCCTTTCCATAATTTTTTGACAAGTTGAAAGGAGGGTCTGCAAAGACACAGTCTATAGAGCCGTCTTCAATCTTCGTTTTCAGTAATTTTATGCAATCAGTATTGTAAAGTGTTCCTAGTTTTGTTGAGAACACTTTTTTTAGAGTCTGTTTCATTGCCTCTTCCGCAATTGTGTTCCGCTTTTCTAGAATTTTTTGGGCAATTGTCTGGAACTCAGTAGGGTCAGAGGCCGCTAATTCTAACATTTCATGGCTAAGTCCATTGTTGATTAACTTGTCAGCGTTGCTTTGCTCTTCTTTTTTTGGTTTTTTTGTGGCGCGACCCGATCGACTTCCCCAGTTTTTTTGCTTTCCATCTACTCGCGACACCTTAACTCCTAGTTGTGCTGCCTTTATAACATTTTTTTTATTTAAATTCAGATTCTTATGGCTAAATTTTTATCTTTGCTTATGTGATTAAAATTGTGAGTAAAGATGGAACTGCGCCGTGTTAAGTTGGCTTCCAGTATTCAATACTGTTGAAGACAAACTTCTGAAAGGTTGTCTCTTGGATTTTAACTGTGCTGTTGGTTTTCTCTAGGTCGAACAGACTCCCGTCATGAGATAAGTATTTAGCTTTTTCAGAGTATGCATCTGGTGAAAATCCGATGTCCAATCTTGGTAGCAGGTAGTTTTCGGAATATTTTCTATTTTTTAGTTCTTCGAAAGAGCCGTTTCTGTTTGATAAGGGCCAAATTTTTCCTGAAGTATTTGCTCTGTCAATACTGGTAATGAAGACTCCAAAATCTATTAGGCCCTCTGCAAACAAGCCTTCGAGCTTGTGTAAGGCCCTAAATGAAGATGCAATATTGCCAGTTTCAAATTCTAATCCAATTCTTATAGGTCTGGAGTTTGTAGGTTTAAAGTAGTTACAACTTTCAATGCCCAGATATTTCGGATCCACCCAGGATGAGGCGTAGTAAAAATTGTAATAGAAATTAAAGGCCTTTCTAATGTCTCCATTTTTAATGGCGCTTGGAATCTCTTTTTCTAAGAATGCAATGAATGAAACAAAGGATTCTCTAGGAATTTTGAACATGGGTCCCTGGTAGTCAATTTCTAGGTATCCATCGATTCTTTGATTGTTAATGGTTTTTTCTTTTGCCCCTGCCATCCAGCCAAGCTCGGTTAAAGACTTTCCAATTCGTTTTGTTAGATAGTCCGCTGAGTTAATTACTCGAGGTTGAGCGTTTAGTTGTCCCTTTTTATTCTTTACCAAGTTGTGCCAAATGCTGGGATTGACAATGAATTTCTCTTTTGAATTAGCTGTAATAGAATTTAGGGCAAAAAGGCAGTCATCACGAATCTTGTCGTATACATCTGCTGGGAGTATTCCCTGTCCAGGAGTAACTATGAAAGTCTTCACAAGTAGTTAACGGCATTTTGCTTGAATTTTTTTATGTCAAAATGCTGTTTCAGAGCCTATCTTGCGGATGGAGGCTTGCCGTCATTAATCCGTCAACGAATGTGATGAATTGTGGTGTTTGGTGACGTTTAAAAAAAACCGATTGGGCTAACTCAATGAACTCATTTCTAATTGTTTTGGTAATTTAGGTTTTTGCAACGGTTCACCGCTGTTGTCCTACCTGAGACATAGGTAACACTTTTAGATAAAGATTCATAGAATCAGCCTCTTAGGGAGGTTGTTTTTATGGCTTGGAAGGAGTCTTCAATAGTGGAAGAGAGGATGAAGTTTGTAACTCGGCTGTTGGATGGTGATAAGATGAGCCATCTTTGCGAGGAGTATGGGATATCGCGTAAAACTGGTTACAAGATATGGAACCGCTACCAGAATGTGGGAGTTCGAGCCTTTGAAGACCCCTCAAGAAAGCCTCATAGGTCTAGCAATCAACTTCCTGGTGAATTGTAGAAAGCGCAGAACAAGGCAGCGGGCGCAGGGGACAGCGCTTAGTAGTGGGAATGAGGTTAATTCGCTGTGGTGCGCAGACTTCAAGGGAGAATTCATGTTGGGGGACAGGCGCTATTGTTACCCATTAACAATTACCGATCATGCTAGTAGGTATATGCCCACTGTAGAGGGCCTGAGAGCGTGAAAGAGGATTTAGCCTTTCCTCTATATTCGAAAGAACTTTTGAGGAGCGCGCACTGCCTAATGCCATTCGCACAGATAACGGTGTTCCCTTTGCAACGGCAAATGGCTTGTTTGGATTAAGTCGAATGGCTGTATGGTGGCTGCGCTTAGGAATTGGTATTGAGAGAATAAAGCCAGGACACCCAGAACAAAATGGTAGGCACGAGCGAATGCATCGCACTTTAAAACAAGCAAGCGTGGTTCCTGCTGGGGAAAACTTTTTGCAACAGCAGGGGAAGTTCGATGATTTTCAGGACGAATATAACAAAGAGCGTCCGCACCAAGCTATCGAGATGAAGATGCCTGCTGAGGTATACCGAGATTCCAAGCGAAAATACAATGGGATTGGAAACATTGAATACCCTTTGCATGACAAAACAATTACGGTCACCTCGTGCGGAAGAATTTGCCATGATGGATTGAAAATTAGTTTTAGCAGTGTTTTCCGTGGGCAAGATGTTGGAATTAAAGAAGTTGATGATGGCCTGTGGCAGGTAAGCTTTATGCAATTTGATCTTGGTTACTTTGACGAAAAAAGCAAACGGTTCGAGCCAGGCTCGAATCCTTTTGCCTTAAAAGTGTAATCCATGTATTCGGTATAAACTGTTACCCATGTGTCCGGAATATACCTGCGGAAATTGGAGGCGACACCCGGATTCGAACCGGGGATAAGGCTTTTGCAGAGCCCTGCCTTACCACTTGGCTATGTCGCCCCAAATGGTGTGCAAGCCTTAGGTAATAGTTTTATCGCTCCTTTATGTCTAGTTGCTAGGATTATAAAAAGGCATTGCACTTTGAGTGCTGTCGCTTTCTGAGGAGCGCTCTCTACCTGTTTAGTTTTTATTTTTATTCTTTAAAAACAAACGCTTATAACTTTTTTTTAGCTCGGCTCTTGACTCTAGCTTGGGCGACACCAGATTAGCTCTGGGCACAGAGGTCCGATTGGAGACCTTTGTGTTTGCTTTAGAAGGAGCTAAGCGAGGACATGATTTACGAATACCGTTGTAATGAGTGCCAAGAAGTCAGCGAGTTTTCCATGAAAATGAGTGATCCCCATCCTGAGGCTTGTCCTAAGTGTGGAGAAAAGGGTGCTTTAGAGAGAATCATCTCTAAAACTTCTTTTGCTCTTAAGGGTAGCGGCTGGTATACCACCGACTACAAGAAGCCCGCCGCAGCCTCTCCCAAAGCAACTTCTTCAGAAGCGAAGCCAACGGAGGTGAAGCCCGTTGAGAAGAAGGCCGAGCCTAAAGGTGGCGGAGCCGCTTAAATGTGTTGAATTTCAGCCCTCATGAAGAGGCGCTGAGTGTGTTTGAAGTAAATTTATAGGAGGTAACTATATTATGGCAATTAGACCACTTCATGATCGAATCATTGTGAAACGAATCGAAGAAGAACAAAAAACGAAATCTGGGATCATTATTCCCGACACTGCAAAAGAGAAACCACTTGAGGGTTCTGTGATTGCAGTTGGAAACGGCCGCAAAAACGATGAAGGAAAGGTTTCTCCGCTAGACGTTAAAGCTGGCGACAAAATTCTTTTCGGCAAATATGCAGGCACTGAAATAAAAATCGAAGGCGAAGAGCACCTCATTCTACGTGAAGAAGATGTTCTTGCTGTAATTGACTAAGGGAAAAGGAGAAATATAAATGGCAGCAAAAACTGTATCATTCAATGAACCAGCTAGACGCGCTATTTTGCGAGGAGTTAATCTTCTTGCGGAAGCGGTCAAGGTAACTCTTGGGCCTCGTGGCCGAAACGTTGTGATCGAGAAGTCTTTCGGGGCTCCAACCATCACTAAAGACGGTGTTACTGTAGCTAAAGAAATCGAACTAGAAGACAAAGTAGAAAACATGGGCGCTCAAATGGTCCGTGAAGTTGCTTCAAAAACCAACGATGACGCTGGTGACGGAACAACCACTGCAACTGTTTTAGCTCAAAGCATTTTCCGTGAAGGATCTAAGATGGTGGCTGCTGGTCACAATCCTATGGACCTTAAGCGTGGAATTGACTTGGCTGTAACAGCTATCATTGCTGAGCTTAAGAAAGTTTCTAAGCCAGTTTCTGGTAAAAAAGAAATTGCTCAAGTTGGAACTATCTCTGCTAACGGTGACGAAACCATCGGAACCATCATTGCTGAAGCAATGGAAAAAGTTGGTAAAGAAGGCGTAATCACTGTTGAAGAAGCAAAATCTATGGAAACTACTCTAGACGTAGTTGAAGGTATGCAATTCGATCGCGGTTACCTTTCTCCATACTTCGTAACTGATTCTGAGCGTATGGAAGCCGTTCTTGAAGACGCTTACGTTCTTATCTTTGATAAGAAAATCGGCTCTATGAAAGACATCCTTCCTGTACTTGAGCAAGTCGCTCAAACCCAGAAGCCTTTCTTGATCATCGCTGAAGACCTTGAAGGCGAAGCGCTTGCAACTTTGGTTGTGAACCGTCTTCGTGGAACACTCAAAGTTTGTGCTGTTAAGGCTCCAGGCTTTGGTGATCGTCGTAAAGCAATGCTTGAAGACATCGCTGCTTTAACTGGTGGAACTGTGATCAGTGAAGATCTTGGAATGAAGCTTGAAAATGTTTCTATGAAAGATCTTGGCCAAGCGAAGCGTATCGTTGTGGACAAAGAAAACACAACAGTTGTTGATGGTGCTGGCGACAAGAAAGCTATTGAAGCTCGTGTTGCTCAAATCCGTCGCGAAACAGAAGAAACGACTTCTGATTACGATCGTGAAAAGCTTCAAGAGCGTTTGGCTAAATTGGTTGGCGGCGTAGCCGTGATCAATGTTGGTGCAGCGACTGAGATTGAAATGAAAGAAAAGAAAGCTCGCGTAGAAGACGCTCTAAGCTCTACTCGCGCAGCTGTTGAAGAAGGCATTGTTCCTGGCGGCGGAGTCGCTTTGATCAAAGCCGCTAGAGTTCTTGAAACTCTAAAAGGTGCTAACGACGAACAACAAGTTGGTATTCGTATCATCAAGCGTTCTGTTGAAGAGCCTCTTCGTCAATTGGCTTCTAACTGTGGCCATGACGGCGCGGTTGTTGTTGATAAAGTTCGTGCTGGCAAATCTGACAGCTGGGGCTTTAACGGCGCAACTGAAGTTTACGAAGATCTTCTTGAAGCTGGTGTGATCGATCCTGTTAAGGTGACTCGCTCTGCACTTCAAAATGCGGCCTCTGTAAGTGGCTTGCTTCTTACGACTGAAGCAGTTATCGCTGAAGCTCCTAAGTCTGATAAGGACTCTGCTGGTGCTCCTGATATGGGTGGCATGGGTGGAATGGGCGGTATGGGCGGTATGGGAGGAATGGGCGGCTTCTAAGCCACTCAGTCTTCTTTGCTCAGCCCCTAAAATGGCTACTAAAAAGCCCCGATCTCCTTTGTGGAGATCGGGGCTTTTTTTTGGCTTGGAAGAGAGATTCTCTCTGACTATGTTAGGGTCGATGTCATCCTCACAACCACTTTTCTATTGGGAAATGTATTCCTCTCAGAGGCTCATGGAGTTGCGCTTTAAGGATTTAGAGCTAAGGATAAAGGGTTCTAGGTTAGAGCCCTTTATTGAGCAGCTATATGTAGAGCTCAGCGCTCAAGGGTTAAGGTTTCGTCCTCATGTCTGGATTTCTGATGAGTGGTTTTCGCCCGATGGAGTTCCGGGAATCGCTATTCCATTTTATTTGTTCCATCGTCGCTTGGCTCAACTTGAGCGCGCCGAGTTGTTTGAAGTAAAAGGTTGGTCTGGGCAAGAGTGCATGAAATTGCTTCGGCATGAGGCGGGACACGCCATTGATAATGCTTTTGGTTTACGTCGGATAAGGCGCCGGCAAAAGCTGTTTGGACTTTCTTCAGAAGCTTATCCGACTTTTTATTCTTATCGGAGCGATGGAAATAGGTTTGTGAGGCATTTAAACCCAGGTTATGCCCAAGCCCATCCCGACGAGGATTGGGCTGAAACTTTTGCTGTTTGGCTTAATCCACGGTCCAATTGGAGAAAGCTTTACAAGGGTAAAGTCGCCTATGCAAAACTTGAGCTAATTGATGAGCTGATGAGTTCGCTTCGAGGGAGATCGCCTTTAACGAGAGGGCGAGAGAAGCCAGGTCAGTTAAGTCTCGATGCTCGAAAAATGGGGGATTACTACAAAGCAAAGAGAGAGCGCCTTCTTTCTCTTCATTCTCGAATAAAGCTGAAGACTCCTCAGAACTTGTATTGCAGTAGCTCGGCAAAAGGAAGTCGAAGTTTAGCTCTAGACTTTTGGGTAAGTGAGCAGCCTGCTATTTCTCAAAAGGTCTCCTCTCTTACCGGACAACACGCTTTTGTGGTGGAGCGACTTTTAGATCGAGAGCTAGAGCGTGTAGCCAAGCGTGGCTTGTATTTAAAGCTGCCTTGGGAAGAGGCTAAAGAAGCTGTTATAGGACAGCTGAGCGCTGAAGTTCTTTGTGGCAAGCAGCCTATTGCGATGTAGGGGGTTGCTGGCGTCTTTTAGGTTTGACGATGCTTGTGTGCCTTGGTTAGACCCCTCAATGTGCGAATATCATTCACTCTATTGTTGCTTCTGCTTTTGGGGGCAATGTCATTTTCTCAAGGGGTCGATGTAAAGCAGCCCTTGTTTCGGGATTTTTCTAAAGAAGCCTTGTTGTCCTACGTTTCTGATCCCGCTCATGGAACGCAGCTTTTTGTTCTTCAAAGAGACTATAAGATTGAGGCTCGGTGGAGCAGCGGAGATTTTGCCGAGTCAGACCCACTATTGTCTTGGTCGATGGCAAAATCCTATTTAAATTATTTACTTTCCTTTGCTGTAAGAAAAGAGTTTCTATCTTTGGATAAAAGCATTTGTAGCTACATTCCAAATCTATCAAAAGAATCACCCGTCTGTAAGGTTAAGTTGCTTGACCTGTTTTCGATGTCTTCTGGAATTGCTTGGAAAGAAAGCTACGAGAATGATGTTGCAGAGTCTGATGTTTTGCGAATGCTCTATGGAACAGGACGTAAAGACGTTGCTAGATATATCCTAAGTTTAGAATTAGAAGCCGAGCCGGGTAAAATGTATCGCTATAGTTCTGGTGATTCTAATCTTTTGGCCTATGTTTTAAAATTGTCGGTAGAGCGTCATCAAAAGTGGCAAGACTTTCTGAATGATGCCAATGGACTGTTTTCAATCAAGGCCCCGGTGTTCTTTGAAGCTGATTCTCAGTCAAACCCGATTTTGTCCTCATATTTGTATATGACCGAAATGTCCTATTTGAATTTTGGCGATATGTTTTTGCGACCAGGATACCGTGTTGGCCAAGATTGGCTTGATCTAAGTTTGAGTGTTCCAGAGTCGTTTGGTCTAGAAGAGGCCCGAAAAATGCCCACGGCTACTCCGGGTCGTCAATGGTGGACTAACAAAATGAGTCCTAATGGGCATAGGCCCTGGCCCAATTTGCCCGAGGATTCTTTTGCGGCCATGGGACACTGGGGAAATTTTCTTTTAATCATTCCAAGTCAGAAAACGCTCATCTTAAGAATCGCGACCGATAAAACTTCTGCTTTCGATATAAACAAGATGGCCTCTTTTATCGCATTGCCAAAGTCTAGCGGAGTTGCCTTTAAGGAAGAAAAGACGAGCCCTTCTTTTAAGCTCTCTTTCATAAAGAACATTGAATTTGTATTTTCGTTCACTGCTAAAATGTTTTGTTCCTGCCGGTTTGTTCAAAACAAGTCAGCGGAGTATTGCAGCAAGTTTGTTGATACGAAGAAGATTCCACTTTGGCTATTGGCTATATCAGAAGATGGCTCTAAAAAAGAGGTTTCCTCAGGGTTTTGGCCGTTGAAACGTGTCTCTAAGTTTAAGGAAAACTTAGGCTGTATTTTTGAGTAGTTTTTCATGAAAAGGTTAATGAGTTTGTGAGTCGAGTTAAAAAGCCAGGATCTAGATGTGAAGCCTGCTTTATGCGGCTTGAGCTTTGTATTTGTAGTCACATCGCTGATTGTAAGAACTCACTGAAGATGGGGGGGCAGGTTAGCTTGCTCATTCACCATCGAGAACTAGGCTATCCGACCAACACGGGACGTTTGGCTCATTTGTGTTTGCCGAATTCCAGAATGCTCATTCGAGGTCGGCTTGAAGACAAAGGCCAGTTGGCTGAGCGATTCATCGAGAAGCCAAGACTTCTATTTTTATATCCTAACGAAGAAAGCCAGTTTCTTGAAGATCTTGATATGAGCGAGATGCAAGACAAGGGGTATCAGTTGATTGTTCCCGACGGTAGTTGGAGACAGGCTTCAAAAATTGCAAAGCGAGAGGGCTTTGAGGGGCGAGTGACTTTTGTTGGCTTTCGAACTCAGATTGAAACCAAGTATCAACTTCGAAACGAACCTAAGGTGGGTGGAATGGCGACTATGGAGGCCGTGGCACACGCTTTAAAATGGCTAGAATCCCCCGATCATAGTGAGAAATTACTCAAGGTCTTTTACACAATGGTAGAGCGAACGATGAATAGCCGAAAGGGCCAATTGCAGTGTTAGAGTCCACTCAAGTAGATGTTTGTATTGTGGGGGCGGGGGCGGCTGGACTATTCTGCTCCTCTAGAATTGCCCGAGGTGGAAAAAGTGTTGCCTTGTTGGAACACAATAAGAGTGCTGGAAGGAAGATTCTTATCTCTGGTGGTGGTCGCTGTAACTTTACCAACATTCATTTTGAATTTAACGATTTTAAATCCGAAAACCCTCATTTTTTTAAATCAGCGCTGAAGCGATTTAGCGCAGAAGACTTTCTTGAATTAGTGAAAAGTGCGGACATTGCTTTTTACGAGAAAAAGTTGGGCCAGATGTTTTGTGTCGACTCTGCCAAACAGATATTAAACATGCTGCTCGAAGAAGCCAAGGAAGCGGGGGTTGATCTTGTTTTTGAGGCTTCTAAGCTAGAGGTTAAGCAATCCGAACAGGGGGGATTTGTTTTAAAGGACTCCTTTAATCGCTCGTGGTCATGTAAAACCTTGGTGGTCGCTACTGGTGGATTGTCTATTCCTAAAATTGGAGCGAGTGGGTGGGGCTATGAGCTGGCAAAAAATTTTGGGCACTCGATTGTCCCACTAAAGCCTGCGTTGGTTTCTTTTCGCTTACCCGATTTTTCAGCTCTTTCGGGCTTGAGTTTGATGGCTCGCTTAACCACCGGTGAGTTTAGCGTGTGTGAAGACTTACTTTTAACTCACACAGGCTTAAGTGGCCCTGCGGCACTCAAAGCCTCTTTGTATTGGGAGTCTGGAGCGACTCTCATTGTTGATTTTTTACCTGAGAAAGATTTACCCGAGACCATTGAGCAAGAGCGAAGAAATTCTCCAAAGACCAATCTCTTCAAGCTGCTTTCTTCGTTTTTTCCGCAGCGCTTGGCTGAGTTTTTCTTAAATCGTGCTCAGGTGAGCGCCCTACAAAGTGTTGCGGAGCTTTCTAAAGACAAGCTAAGAGCTCTCTCTGATCAAATTCACCGAATGCAACTAGTTCCTGAGGCTCTAGATGGATACAAGAAGGCGGAAGTTACCTCTGGAGGAGTTTCTACAAAAGAGCTATCTTCTAAGACGATGGAAAGTGCTTTAGTGCCAGGTTTATTCTTTATTGGCGAAGTGGTGGATGTCACTGGTCAATTGGGAGGTTTTAATTTTCAATGGGCTTGGTCAAGTGCCGCCGCTGCGGCACAGGCAATTGTTGAGGAGTGATCGTGAGTCAATTAGAGGGCATTAGGATTAATAAGTTTCTGGCGGAGTTGGGACATTGCTCTAGGCGTGAAGCCGACAAGTGGTTGGAAGATGGTCGAGTCGAAATTGATGGAGTTTTAGCCAAGTTAGGCGATCGTGTTTTGGATAACTCCATAGTGAAGGTTGATGGCAAAGAAATTAAACGCGAATACGAAGAGAGCTTTGTTATTGCTTACTTTAAGCCCAAAGGCGTGGAAAGCACTTATGACATTCGCAATGAACGCGCCATTCCTCATCATCTAGACTATTCAGGACCGCGTATTTTTAATATTGGAAGATTAGACATTGGTTCTGAGGGTCTTTTACTCCTTACCAATGACGGTGGTTTGGTGAACCCTATCTTGAGGTCAGGTGGCAAAAACGAGAAAGAGTATATCGTTGTCTTTCAATTCCCTTTAACGGATCAGCAGATGAAAGCCCTTATGAGTGGTGTTGATATTGGTGATGGAGAACGAGGTCCGACGAAGCCCTGTGTTGTGGAGCGCCTTGGGGGCAATCGTGTTCGTATGATTTTAACGGAGGGGCGAAATCGCCAAATTCGTCGAATGGCCGAGGCTTTAAACTTAAACGTGGTTCGCTTAAAACGTGTTCGAGTGATGAACATCGAGTTAGGGGAAATGAAGTCGGGCGAATGGCGCGAGATTTCCCAACAAGAATTCTCTGATCTTAAAAAACAGCTTAAATTAGACTAATTCTTTTTTAAGGCTTACCTCGGTCGATGGGAAAGTCTTCGTAGGAGGTTGAGTTCTTTCTCCAAGTTTGCACTTTCTCTTGCCGAGTAAGCTCTTTTGAAAGCCATTCCCAATCCGTGAAAGGTAGTGAGTTTCGGTCAGCCCAAACTATCTCATGCTTTTTGTTCAGAACAAAAGTGCCGTGTATGCCAGACTTTTCGAAGTCATCGTGGACCCTAAACATTTTGAATAGCTCATAATCCTCGGAGCTTCTAAATTCGAAGCCGGCATCTTTAAAATGAGGGAAGCTTATGAGAAAGTCGTCAAGAGCTTCTTGAGAGTCATTGCTAACCACAATGATTTTTGTCTTGGGGAACTTCTCTCTATTTGAGTAGAGTTTGTTTAGCTGTTCATTGCACCCCATGCAGCTTCCGCCTAGGACAAAAACAACTAAAGCATTCTTTTGGCCAAACTTTAATTTGAACCGAAAGTCCGTCACAAAAAGTCCAGGGAAATTGACTGGGCCTAATTCCTCAAGGTTGCGAAACTGGAAGTCTTTATGAAGTGTGGCAACCCCTCTCCAGTCTTTTTTCGAGTTGTTGAGTGTTTTGTTGAGTTGGGCACCCAGTTCATATAGCGGATGATCGAGATCGAGCTTCATGGAGGTTTGTTGGGCTTTTTTGAAGGCATTTTTAGCTTCATCCACTCTTCCTGTTTGTAGATAGGCCTCTGCCAAATACAATGAAGCTGCAAAAAAAACTGAAAGCGAGTTGTCTTCCACTGCAGAGATGAGGTCGTCGTAAGCTTTTAGCCTGTGGAGTTCTTGTAAATAAGATCCTGTTCCTAGTAGTTCATTTTCTTGAAGTAGTTTTAATTTTTCAACGCTTGGATTCTTTTTGTAAATTTCATATTGAGATATAAACTCTAGCATTTGAGTTTTGAACAAATGGTCAGCTTCTTGTTTTGTGGGCCACTCACTAAGAGTCTTCTCTATGTAATCCAGAGCTTCTTGTTCAGCCTCTAATTCTCGCAACGAGAGTAAAAGTTGAGTAAGGAGTTTTATAGGAGCACTTTGTCCCAGCTGAGGGTAGCTAAGCATTTCCGAAAGGATGCCTTTTCTATACCAACTAACAATTTCTCCATGCAAACCATCTCTGAAGAGTCTGTTGACATAGCCATACACTCCTTGAGTAAACGGTGAGAAATATGTGTTCACTGTGTTTCTAGGGTCATTATAGAGCGGGTGAAGAGGAAGGCTTACTAGGTCGAGGGAAACTCGCTCGGCCGCTCGAAGGGCGCCTTGTCGGATGAGGTTGTCTGACCAGAAGTTCGCATTATGGGCGTAGTTGTGAACAATGTAGGGAAATTCTGAAATGCTTTGTAGGTAGCGGTGATCGGTTCGCTGAGCGGCTTCAAACTGTTGGTCAGAGTCAGCGTAACGAGCGAGTGGAAAATAGACGTGGGAAGCCATGTGCCACATGTGGGCAGCTCTCTTCATATAGGGGCCTATGACTGAGGCGTTTCCAATAAGTTTGGCCTCGTTCTTCCAGTCATTCCAAAGATGTATCCGTTGATGATGCACTGGATGCTGTGGATTTTCTTTATGAATTTCTGTGATCATGCTGTCCAAATCATCACGGTCTAAGTCTAGTGAATCAAAGGATTCATACTCCCATATGAAATCAACACTGAGAGCTTTAAGTTCAGAATTATCTGTTGAAACTGCTAAGTCATAGAGCATTCGATTGAATTTATGCTTCCTGGTCTCGGGATCTCCATGGAGCAAGGTATACATGGCATCAATGAGTTTAGTTTCGGTTGTATCAAGGCTGTAGTCCCCGCTTTGTTTGAGTAAATAAACTAATTTTGAAATCTTGGCTGCACGAGCCGTGTTCCCCGCCCAAAAGATTTCTTGTGCAAGAGCGACTCCCCAGAGGGCCATAATGCATTGTGAATCTATCGAAAACGCTTGTCGAAACGAGCGTTCAGCTTCAATGTTCATATAGGAGAAGACTTGTCCGATGCCTTGATTAAAAAAGTTTGTTGCCTCTGGTGAACATGAAGTGATTGGAAAATTGAAGCGAGGCATGTCTTTTAAAAGAAGAGCCGCTTGTCGAGGTCCAAAGTCGAAAGCCTGTCCCAATGTTGAAGCCCCCGGATGAGATACCTTTTGGGAGTAAAAACTTGCCAAGACATCTTCTGTTATATCTCCTGCCAGATGGGGTGACTTAAAACCTCCACGCATATCAAAAATACCACAGCTATTTTTAGGAACATCTTTGTAAGAAGTTTCTAGCGCGCTTGTTGTGTTTTCAGCTTTTGGGGCGGGGGTTGGTTGGAGATTGTTTTTATTGCTAAGCTGCTCAGGTGTTTGTTGCTTTGAGCATGAAATTAGAGTGATGAGCGTGAGGGCAGTAACTGAGTAAAACTTCATGCCGGGGGTTCTAGCAAGCTAAGGCTTCTTGCGCAACGCGCAACCTCTCGTATTCTTGCCTTAGTTTGATAGTCTAAAATCTCAAATAACTTAAAATATAGAAGCTTTTACCGTTTTTGGATTATATCTTCTTGTAATGGCCGTGTGAGGTCTTCTCAAACAAGGGCGTGTCGTAGGCAAAGAGTTTCGTATTCTCGTTGTCGTGTGGGGAAAAATAAAATCGCAGATGTGAGTTCTTAGAGTCTATCTTCACTTGCTCAACAGCTAAAGTGTTGTGAGTCAGGGGAAGTCCATCGATGATGTCGACGACCTTGCTTCCCAGTCGATTGATCTTACATTTGTTTAAGGTGCTATCGACTTGGATTTCAATTAAATCGAGGAATCCATCTTTTATGTATTCCGGTAAAGAGAGTTTAGCTTTCCAGTAAATCGACCCCTTTCGATGGAGGCCCCCACACAAAGCATAAATGTAGGTGTGTTTGTCTTTCTCTAAAGAGTGGATGAATTTGCAGTCCTGGTAGGATGCAGGCATTTTGCCAAGGTCGTATCGGTCTTCTTGTGTGAGGAGTCGAAGGGATTCAGCGTGCCAGGTTGTGGCTAGTAGTGCGTCACCTACGCAAATAATGCTCCCATAATGGTCGCTGTCGGCGAGCAGCTCTTTTGTGCTTAGGGTTTCAGGATCTAATGCTAGAAAAGTAGTTGTTGAATGGGCTCGGTATTGCGAGAGGGGAATTATGATTGCGTTCCTGAGTGGGTCGAAGTCCATTCCTCCGGGGTGGAATTCCCTTTGAGCCTCTCCCTCGACAAAAATACTGAGTCTCTTTTGGGCTACCGATGTGAGTCTGAGTTTTTTAGAGTCGAAGTGAAGTTTGTAGACATAACCATTCTGATGCTCAGAGCTTCTCTTTCCGGCTTTATCTACAGTGCTGATGTAAAAGTGGTTTCCAATTTTAACCAATCCTTGAGGGTGGTGGGTGGGATGCTCTGTCGGAAAGGGGATGGGGTCGAAAGCTTGGTGCCATGGGCCGCCGGCTTTAAACCACGCGCTAATAAGCCCGACATCAGGATGGGTGCTTTCTCTACGTGGCGAGGGCTTTCCCAGAGGCTTCATGTTTCTAGGTTACCTAAGTTATGCCCTTTGATGTAGAAAAAATGTGAGCCTTTCTGTCGGTAAATTGGGCTTTTAGCACCTGCAGCAGTGTTAGAAAGCGCTTAGGGTTGCTTCGGGGGAATTTCTCGAAATGTGTAAAAACAGAGAAATCTTCAATATTTTCCGCGAAAATCCGACTTAAATAGGCTAAGAAGTGAACAAATTATGACTACTTACAGCGCAGACCAAATCCGCAACATTGCCATTATCGCCCACGTTGACCATGGAAAAACAACCTTGGTGGACGAACTCTTGAAACAATCAGGAACTTTTCGTGAAAACGAGCAGGTTTCTGAGCGCATGATGGATTCAATGGATTTGGAGCGCGAGCGTGGAATCACCATCTCGGCCAAGAACACGGCCGTTATTTACAAGAATCACAAGATCAACATTGTTGATACTCCAGGTCACGCCGACTTTGGTGGTGAAGTAGAACGAATCTTGTCCATGGTCGATGGAGCTTGTTTGTTGGTGGACGCTGCAGAAGGGCCACTTCCTCAAACTCGTTTCGTTTTAAAGAAAGCTCTTGAGCAAGGTTTAAAAGTTTTTGTTGTTATTAACAAAGTAGATCGAAAAGATGCTCGAGCTGCAGAAGTTCTAGATGAAATTTTTGGTTTATTTGTTGATCTTGAAGCCAGTGATGAGCAATGTGATTTTCCTTGTTTGTATGCAGTGGCTCGTGACGGGAAAGCTTTTAAAAATTTAGCTGATTGGGAAACAACAAACGATCTAAGTGCGTTGTTTGATACAATCTTAGAGGTTGTTCCTCCTCCTCCTCCGCCAAAATCTGACAAGGTTCAGATGTTGATCGCAAGTCTTAGTTATTCTGAATACCTAGGGCGAATGGCTGTTGGTCGTGTTCGTTCGGGCACCTTAAGGGTTGGCATGCGTGCCGCTCGTATTGAGGTTGATGAAGACGGCAATCCAGTAGAGAAGCCTATGCGAGTGCAAGCTTTGTTCACTTACGAAGGATTGGCGCAAATCAAGGCCGATGAAGTGGGTTGTGGAGACATTGCGGTTTTGGCCGGTATGGATGATTTCATGTTGGGTGATAGTATTGTTGAAGTTCCCGATGCTAAGGTGGCTCCAGAGGATCGTTGGTCGCCTATTGATTTGGCTCTTCCACGACTCAAGATCGATGAGCCTACTCTTGAGATTGAGTGGCATGTAAACAACTCTCCGATGGCAGGGCTAGAGGGCAAGCATGTTACTTCTCGTAAGTTGCGAGATCGTCTGGTTAAAGAAACTCTTACCAACGTGGCACTACGTTTTCGAGAAACAGATAGCCCAGATCGCTTTACATTGGCGGGTCGAGGCGAGTTGCAGATGGCTATTTTAGCTGAGCAACTTAGGCGTGAAGGATTTGAGTTTTCGTTGTCTCAACCTCAAATCCTATACAAAGAAATTAATGGTGAGAAGCACGAGCCTATGGAGCTAGCTGTTTTGGATATTCCGGAGTTTTCTCAAGGAACTATCACTCAGATTTTTCAACAGCGAAAAGGCTTGTTGCAAAATATTGAAAACCGTGGAAATGGTCGAGTTCGACTGGAAATACTAATTCCAGCACGTGGTCTCATTGGCTTGCGTTCACGCTTTTTGACCGAAACTAAGGGCGAAGGATTGCTGAATACAATTTCGGCTGAATACGAGCCGTTTAAGGGTGATCTTCCTCAACGTAGCGTAGGAGCTTTGGTTGCCGATCGCGCAGGGGAAAGCAATGCTTATGCCTTAGAAACTCTTCAAGAGCGGGGTGTTCTGTTTATTGGTATTCAAACTAAAGTTTACGAAGGTATGATCATAGGTGAAAATGCTCGTGCGGGTGATTTGAACGTGAACCCTTGTAAGGCCAAGCAGTTAACTAACTTTCGAACAGTTAACAAAGACGATGCAATCACTTTGACTCCTCCAAAACTTGTTTCGATTGAAACGGGTCTTGAGTGGCTAAACGAAGATGAGTTGCTAGAAGTTACGCCAACAAACATTAGAGCCCGTAAGAAGCAATTGACGAAGCATCAGCGCGGCGGTTGATTTGTTCTTTAAAGAACAAGCTCCGCGCTAGATAAAACTTTGTCGTCTTGCTCGTCGTCGTCAGCTTCGGGTTTTTTTGATTTCCTGAACTCTAGAGTTAGTTTGGCCCCTTTTTTCAGGAGAGCTAGATTTTCTTTTTGTAGAGGCATTTTCACCGACCTTTTAGGGACATAGGTGGCCAACTCTCTTATGAGGCCAATCTCTTTGGATTTTGATCCTTCGGAATTGATCATTAGGTGAGCGTCTCCTCGAACGAGGCCCTCGCCTTTTCTGAGTAGGTCAAATGTGAAAAACTTGTCTTCCTTTTCTCCTTCAATTCTCTGGTTGCCAATCGTGACCGAGCTTTTGGGGTCTCCGGCTGTGTAGTAAACAGGAACGGCCAAGGAAACGATGAATTTTAAATTCATATTAAGCTCTTTCTTTTTGCTCTTGGAATTGTTGGCAATTTCTTCTTTGGGAACGTCATTGGGGGTGAAGATTAAATGGGCGCGATAGACCCCCTCATTGAGTTCACCTTTTGAGTAGACTCTTAAGCGGATGGTTTGAGTTTCGCCAGGCTTAAGAGTGACTTGTCTTGGCGAGAACCTTAGCGCCGGAATTAAAGACCACTCTTGCTTTTCTGGGTCTTTCTGAATCTGAGTCATTTTCCCGTTTGCGTTCATTTTGTAAAAGGCCGCCGATACGTTCACTTCTTTTGTTTCTGTAAAATTGTGTCGCACTGAGAACTGTGCACTTTTTTGTCTGCCTTTTAGTTCAACGCGAGTTGGGAATACAATTAAATTGGCGAAAGAGTTCTGAGCCAACAGTAGACAAGCGCAGTTAATTCCAAGTTTTAGTAAGGTCGACTTCATAGATTCCTCCCAGGGCTTTGTTTTTTAAGTATTGTGGAGTTTTGACTAAGATTCAAGGTGTCCTCTTGTGTGAGTAGTTTGAGTAGTTTGTGTTGCGTTAAAAGAAATTGTCTTTAAAACGGATGGTTTATTTTCGGCTTCTATTTTCTGAAAATTTTTATTTCTGGAATGCTGCTTTTTAAGCAAGTTTAAGTAAACTATTTCTTAGTCAATTAAGACTTAAAAAATACGGGGGGTATTTGAAAAATGAAATTAGTTAAAACATTAGTCCTTACAGTTGCTTCTATAGGCTTGAGTTCGTCTGTGTATGCTGCAAACGGCGATATGAACGTGAAAGCTAAGGTTCTTCAACCTATCGCTATCACTGAAATTACAGACTTGGATTTCGGTGATCATTCTCAAGGCGACGCAGCGGATGCGATTGCTCCAGGTTCTGGAAGAGCGGCATCTTTTAAGGTTCTTGGAACTCCAACTGCAAACTTTACTGTTACTTATGCAAACGGTGGAACCACTACTATCAGCACTGACGGTGGCGGACCTCTAAAGGACATTGCTGTTACTGCATTTGATGATGACGTTTCACAAGCGGGTCAACTTGATCCAACTGGTGAAAAGGTTGTAAGCGTTGGTGCTACCTTGGCTGCTATCGATGCAAACCAAGTTGCTGGCGATTACCTAGGAACAATGAACATCACTGTTGAATACGCCCCATAATTACAAGTCTATTTAAACAGCAAGCGAGGAACTTGATTTAATTAAGTTCCTCGCTTTTTTTTGTGTCATTTACTAATTCAAAATTAAGCTCTGACTTGATCTGATTTTTTTTTGTGTCTAGCTCAAAGGCATGCTCGCTAGGACTGGCTTTAAGTCGTCGTTTTTTTAAATACTCTGAATCAACTTCGATTGTGTATGAGCCCGGGGGTAAGTCTTCTATCAAAAAATATCCATCGAAGCTGCTTCGAACTTCTCCGACCTTAGTTTCGCTCAAGTCGTGGACAATCAATGTAGCCCCTCTAACTTCTTTGATTGTTTCCCCGGATCTTTCTAGAACAAAGCCTTCGGCTTCTAGAATGTCGGTGGCGGGAAATTCCACAACGTTTAGAGTGTTTGGGCGCACTTGAATTCTTTGATTCATGTTTGAGGCTCTAAGATTCATATTAGAAAGCGCTACGGAGTTTACTTGAAGTTCATAGGTTTCAAAATTGCTCAATTGTTTAAAGAGCGCCCGTCCTTCGGAGTTGGTCTTTACAATCTCGTGACTTGGGTTAATTGTGAATGGAATGTTCTCAAGAGATTCTTCACTGTCTTTATCCCAAGTCCCGTTAAAGTTCTTGTCATGAAAGACGATCGCTTCAGCGTAGGAAACATCTGTTAGTCTTTCGTTAGAGCTTATAAAGCGACTCATATTTCTTACGCTTCCAATGGAGTTACTTATATCAATCCCTATATAGGCATTTTTATCAGTAGCATAGGAACTCTGGACTCCAACTCCGATCAGGTCTGAGAAAGATTTTTGGGCCCCTATCTTAAATGTGGTCACTTCATTAATGAGGTTGTGTGTGGTGTTGAAAAGTGTCTTTAGATCCCATCGGTCGATGCTGTAGGAGACATCAGAGGCAATCTCTTCGATGCTTTCAAAAGTGTAGTCAATAGAGCTCTGAACCCTGAAGGGGAATAGAAAGAAAAGAGCTCTTAGTTCCCCCGACCAAAATCTTTCGGATGGAATGTGTGTTTGCTTGAGCGATTTTTGCCAGTTAATAGCTCCCGTTCTAAACAGGAAACTCGACTCTATTTCCTCTTCAAAGCTATAAGGTTGAAACAACTTAGTGCTGTAGGTGCTTTTTAGCCCGGTTCGGCCCCAGAGATTTGAAAAATGATTCAACCTTAAGTGATGAGCGAGACCTCTATCGGCTTCTTGTTGGGGGTAGATGTCTGAAACAAAGTTGTTGAGGTAAGTGTAATTCAGGGACAGTCTTTGCGACCCCAAAGAAGATCTCAATTGTGTGTCTATTGCATAAGCTTTTTGATTTGTATGAATGTAGTTTGCCTCATAATTGACCTGGGATTCGTGCCCGGACAAGCCGAAGCTTGAGAAATTTCTTTGAATGAAGTCATTTCCTTCAAAATAGCTGAGACGATTGAAGGATAGGTCTAGATTTAGCTTTTTTGAAAGCCCAACTTTTCCTAGTGCTTGATAGTTTGTTCTATCTAGATTCTCTACAAGACCAAAGGCGAAGTTGTAGTCTCCTCTTTTTAAAAAATTGTCATCTACGTTGAGATCTTCGTAGTGTTCTTGAACCTCGCCGTGCGGTCCGTAGTAGATAACTTTATAGTTGTTTTTCCCATGAAAAATTTCGATGTTTTCAAAGATAAGAACGCCGAACTTGTCGGTTCTGCCTGCAGCGACAAGGACCGAGTTGTGATAAAGCTCCGCATCCCACTCCGGAGGACCCTCTAGTCTTAGGCTTCGCTCGTCAAAACGAAAGTGTTTTAACAGGGGAAATGAACTTACCGTGAAGCCCTTTCCTTGGCGCGAGTAGAGAACGCTCGGTGCAGATTGTAGGTAAACGTCATAGGCGCTAATTTGTCTTACTTTTAAGGGGCCTTGGTAGAGGCCATCTGGGTCTCTCATTAGAAAGGTGAGTCTGTGGTTGTAGTAACCCCTTAAATCATAGTTATGGCTGTATTTTGATTCGATTCCGAGGAACTCTGTCTCGGCTTGAATTTTGTGAACATTCACGTTTTCGGCTTTGGTGTTGGGTCGCTTGGAGACGCTCGAATGAAAGTCTTGATCAATAAAAGGCCCATGAAAACCTTTAGTTTTTGCTTTACTACCTTCGTCGAGCGTATTCTTTTGGGCTTTACGGTTCAAAAGCTGCGCCTGAATCTGCTTACGCTCTTTCTCTTGTAGGCTTGGTAAAGTGCGCTTTGGGCGAATGCTGATGATTGATCGGAAGGGTTCAATTTCAACCTTTAGCTCGAACCATTTTTCGAGGAGTTCCTTTGGAATGTAAAAGTCATTTTCGTAGAGGTATCCCAAGGGGCAGTCTTCTTGATTTCCTTTTATTAAAATCTTAGAGATTTGAGGAGTCTCAATAGAGCATTCCTTTAGGTCTAGGTAGAATTCCTCTTTGTTGTTGTATAGAAAGCCCTTGGCTACATAGTCGTCTCCAAGAACGTTAATTTTGAAGCCCAGGCTAAAGGCGAACTCTTCCAGGGGAATGTATACTTTGTTTTCGACGAACTGAGTCGGAAGCGCTTGGTTGAAGACAAGCCGACTGGGGCCTCTTAGCTCTAATAATCTCTCAGTTGCTATGCCAAGCTGAGGCTTAGCTTGAATAACGTGAGCACTAAATAGCAGGAGAGCTAAGGCTAGCGATCGAAAAAGAGATTTAGACAAGATAAGAAATTTATAGGCATAGCTCGTCGGTGAAGCAATATGGGATTGAGGGCAGTGGGAGCTTTAGCGGAGGGGCTTGCTATGAGCGAGTAGCCCCTATAGCATCGGCTGTCGTGGGGCACTCGGGCATAATTTTTAGAAAATGGCTTTTTTTGAGCTGCATTCTTTTAGTTGCTGTGCCCCATTTGCATGCCAAGCCTCCTAAACTTCAAATTCCTCTGAGGTTTAATCAAATGTGGCCGATTCATTTGGGAGAACTTTTGCCGGGTGACTCAGCTAAGGTTATTCCGCCTAGAAGAGGCTTGGATGGGGCAGGTGCTTTAATCCTTAGAGGGCACCCGTTTAAACAAGTGGTCCTTGAGTTTCCTGTTGAAAGAATCTCGGTAAGACATCGTCGACTAAACTCTCCTAATGCAGAGTTTTGGTTAAGAGATCCAAGTTCAGACCCAGAGTCGGGAGTTCCTTTTTCACTTGGGCCTTTGGGAGTTAAGAGAGTCAATGTTGGTGTCACGGTTGAAGCGCTAAGCCCTCGACTAGTTCCTGGTCACTACAAAGGCTCGATTCCGATTCGAATTATTTATGAGTGATTAAATGCTTAGCTTCGTCTTACCATCGAGTTGTAACACCGGTAGACAGGAAATACCCAGAGTTACCATTGGTCGTGTAAATGATTCCAGGAGACGAGCTATTGCTAAGGTTTCGAATGTCTTGATAGCGGTAGCCGCCTGAAATCACGATTCCAAATTGTCTATCTTTGTTGCCGACAAGGAACATTAGATCGGCTCCAGCTAAACCCATGAATCCATTTTCTTCGTAGACACCTGAAAGATCTCCACTTGGATTCAGAACAATGATTTTGTCGCTTAATGTGTAACCGGCAGCTAGCCACATTCGAAAACTTAGAGTTGTTCCAAAAACGAGGCCTGCGGTTACAAAGGCGGGAACTTGCTCTAGTCTTAAAATGTCGATGTTTGAATTAGTTGTTTTCTGAACTTCGTGTTGAATGTATTCAAGTCGAATTCCATAGGTGAGCACTCCTTGTTCGATGCCGACTTCTAAATGGTAGGGGTAGACTTGCCGAAAGCCTAATCCGGTTTCTTGAGTAATTTCATTTGAAATAATGTATTCTTGTCGCGACACTCCCACTTGCAAGTAGCGTCTATGATCTGAGGCACCGTAGGTGTTGACGGTGTATAGGAGAACTAAGAATATAGCTATACACTTTGTCATTGTGGGTATTATCTCTCTGACATGATTACAAACAACTCAAGAATATGACCGAGTGTCAATTTTGCGTCATTCAGAGACTATGGTGTAATTGAGGCTACCTCCAGAAACACTAGGCGTGGCATTTCCATCGCTCGAGACTAGGAAAGCTCTCAAGGTGAAGCTTTTGCTGCTGACGTTGAGTGAAGATAGGGCGGAGTTTAGGGTGGCTAAAGAGACTGCATTGGTGACGCCCGAGGAGTTAGTGACCCAGCTAGAGCCATTTACGGTGAGCCAAGTGCTGCCGCCATTCAAACTAACGTCGTAAAGAATGGAGCTTCCTGATGGAGCTGTGTTGGTGATGGATACTGAGTCGTAGGCTGTTGGGGTGTCTGTGATATTAACGCTTGGAAACACCAGTGAAGGGCTGTCTTGAGAATATTCAGGAGTCGAACTTGCGTCTAAGTCCTGCACGCTAAAAGAGGATAGCTTAACAGTGTTTGCCTTAATTATCAGACCAAGGTCTCCTGCTAGTGAGAGGGAAGAGTCTGTAGAGGAGAAACTCCAAGAAGCAGGTTCACTGTCACTGGCGAGCCAAGTCTTAAACTGATGTTGAGTTCCATTGGCTCGGTATTTTATATTCACGTTCTCATCGTAGCCAAGTGTGAAGCCTGGAGAAGGGTTGGCTGGGGTTGAAGTCATGGTTGCCCAGGAGCCAGTTACCCGTGCGTATTTCCAGAAGGACGCTGTGTTGATTCCGAGCAGATAGTAGCTATTGCTGGCTATGATTCTCCCTCCAGCGAGCAAATACTTGCTTCCAGAACTAACCTGCGCGGTGAGGTTCATCTCAAAATTACTGATTCCAGTATTGGGAACTGTGTTTAGATAAACAGGCACAAAGTCTGCGCTAGTGCCGGTTATCGTAAGGCTCCCTCCTGCTTCGCTAAGAGAGACATTACTTCCTCTGATAGACCAGTCGGTGGTGCTGCCATCGCTAAAGTCACTCGTGTAGGTGCCAGAATTTGTATTGATGTCCTTCAATCTGAAGCTGCTTGATGAATAGGTAACTTTGCTGTTGTCGAAAGTGAAGGAGTCCGAAGAGGCAAAGCTCCAGCTTTGCGAGTCGGACTCGGTGCTGACAGTTGTGAAAGATTCTTGAACAGTGTTGTCGTCTTCTAGAGAGCTTGAGTCGAGTGCATTGACTTGAATTGTGTAAGTCACGCCCACTTCCAGGTCTTGAAGTTGGAGAGAACTAGCAGGCGCTTCTACTGTTTCTAAAAGAACCTTTTCCTCTGAGACAATTTGGTAAATGTAGTAAGTGGCAGCTGCGGATAAATCTTCCCAGTTTACTGTGGCAGTGGTTTCACCCACGTTTGTTATCGATGTAACTCCAGAAAATGAATTGATTGCGTTTGCTGCGGTTGTCGTTGGTGTTACGTAGGAGGCGATGCTTTCCTTTCGGGCGCAGGAAGGCAGAAGTGCTCCCATTAAGAAAAATGCAAAGACGATCCTTATCTTAGCCATAACCTATATAGCTTGTTTCGGTTCAATTAAGTCTCAGGCTTAGCTTAGAAATAGACAAAAATTATATGATTCTTGTCACTTTGAATCACGTCAAAATACTGCTGATTGTCTGAAACTGCGGAGTCTGATTCTCCATCGAGCTCTCGCGTTCGTTGAGAGTTCATCAGGCCTTCAGTGCTTAGGGTTTGATTCATGGTCAGAATCTTGACTTTTACATTGAGGCCGATGTTGCTTTTTGAATTTTGGGCCAATGGTTTTTGTCCAAAGAAGATTGAAAACAGAAAGCACAGAGTGCCCAAAATGAGGCGATTGCTTTTCCGTGCTGAGTTCATGTCTCTTCATCGACACGTCAAAGCCTTGACTTAAGTTTCTCGAGGATGGAGCTAAGTGCTTGTGTCTTTGAGGGAAAGGGGAGGGCCTCTAAGTCGAGGGGTATAACTTAGAGACCCCTTAGGGTTGGGAGGGGGCGCTTAGGCGAGCATAGAGCGTCTAAGGCCTTTTCCGTTTAGTCTGGCTTTTCTCCTTTTGACGTCGCGGGCTCGGTCTCCAAAACGGTTTAGTCGCTCTAAAAAGTGTTCCACAACCTCCGCTAAGGCTAGGAAGAAGTTTTCTCCTGACTTCTCTAGAATGACACCATCGTATCGGCCACCTCTACATCGAACTTTCACTTTAAAGAGGTCGGGCCCAGGTTGTAGGGACGAGTTTTCCATGTCGACTGTGATGTGAAGATTGCTTTCCATTAGATCTGGAAAGCGTTCATGAATCGTTTCTATACGGGAGATGATTGCCTCTTTGGCAAAGTCAGATCGATCAAGGTTTCTAAATGTTATTTTCATATGTATCTCCTCTTAAATTAATCTTGAGCCGCAATCTTGGGTCACGCACTGAGGGCTTTTCCCAATGATGCAAACACTTTTAAATTTTTTGTATTGTTCTAAAATGGGTTGTCCTAAGAGAGTGTTAAGATCACTCACGCTAGACAAATGAGTTCGACATGGGTCACTCATAAAATTGTTCAGGACCTCTCGAATTTTTAGTTCTGACCAAGGCTTTTCCTCTTCGATAGCGGGAGCTCTTGTAAATTGAGCCTTCGAGACTATTTGCTTCGACTCACTCGCCGCTAAAGACTGAAGACTCGCTCCTAAACAGGCTCCAAGTAAAAAGACTTTAAGTAAAGAGGGTGTTGTTAACTTCTTCATCCAAATTTCCTTTCTTCATTTTGTTGATTTGTGAACCTAGGTTTTATGAGAGCTAGTGCTGTTGGCTTCTCGTTGGTGGAATCATCAACAATGGCTATAATGCTTCGTCCAAGAGGCATGTCTTTGTGCGAGGCCACTAAAACTTGTCCGCCGTGTGCCATTACTTCTTGCGCTAAATCATCAAGCAAATCGTCGTCTTCATGATCAAGGTGGCGTGGATGAAGTGATACTCTTCCAGTTTGGCGGCATAGTTTGCCAAATAGATTTACTCCATCGGATATTAGAAGCTTTCGAACTCTTCCGTTGATGGCATCGGCAGCAATTTCGAGAAGGTTTCGTTTGGCTGAGTGGGTGACTTCAGCGTATTGAAATTCAATGAGGTTCCTTTCGAACTCCATGCGAACTTCAGCTTGTAGGTGGGCTCTTACTTCAGCACTAACTAAGGCAATGTTCTCTTTAGAGAATGAATAGCCGATGATGAACTGGTCAAGATTGGAAACATCAGCCTCTTCAGCAAAGCAATTGGTCAGGTTTCGCTTTCCAGCAATATACATTCTGGCGTCTGAGCCTTCACACATTTGATAAACCCAGTCGGCGGCTGAAGCCATGGCTACCTTGAGTCGCTGGCCTTTAAGCTTTTGTTTGGGGCGTGTCGAATGCTTTGGTTCAAGCCAGTCTAAGCTGTATCGGCTTTTGAATTTATACTCACCAATTTTTTTCATTGAGTTGAGATTGCCTCTATATAGATTAGCCCCGTGATCATCAAGACCAACCAAAATGAATTCTCTGTCTGCCTGAATCCACTTAAAGAGGGGTTTTACGTGAAAAGTTGTGGCCACAACACAAATAGCTTCGACCTCGATGGGGATGCTCATCACTCTAAAGGAATCTGGAGTTCTAAAAATTCCAATTGTTCCTTTAAGTTTTTTAAGAAGAGATTCGTCATCCAATAGATCTCTTACGGGTTGCAAGAAGCGTTCCTCTTCCTGCAGGGATAATGCGTGACATAAGTGGTCTGAAGCTTGATTGATGGCCATTTGAATTTCTTTTTTTAATCTATCTAGATTGGTGTCGCTTTCAACATAGGCAGTCATATGGATGTTGTTAGACGATTCAAAAAGGTTTTTAAGGCTTCGGCTCAGTTGATTGGTCATGGTGAAACTCCTTACTGTATTTTTTGTAAGATTGATTTCTTACACATGGCTATATTACGGAGTTTCTAAGTATTTATAAAATAGATAAATATGCTATAGTGTATCGTTTTTAGCTATATCGAGAAGCTCTTCATGAGTTGTTTGGCGACCGTGTTTTCAATCTTTCTTTGGGCGCTAATGATGTAAAGCTCTTCGTGGACATTGTTTAGCTTTCCAATCTCAAAGAGCTCTCCGGCAAGGATCTGCCTGGTCACGGTATGGGCTGCGCCTGCTATGAGGCCTAGTCCCTCGGAAGCCATTAGCTTTTTTACGGCGATGTCCTGGCTTTCACTCAGGATCTCGAAATCCACCTTGTTGAGCTTTGACCAATGGTCAATGTCATAGCGTAGCTTGCTGTCGTAGGTTGGAAGGTTGACAGGTTGCCCCTTGAGAGAGGCTGGGAATCCTTTTCGCAGCTTTTTGAATTTTGGTGCACCGTAAAAGGCCACCTTGTTTTTTGCGATGAGGCGATGGAAAAAGCCTTTGGCCTCGGTTGCAGTCGGAAGAAAGTTTGTCAGTAGGAGGTCAATTTTGTGCGTGCTTAGTTCTCTCAATAGCTCATCAGATTCGCCTTCGATAAGGACTATCTGACAAGGTGAAATCTTCAAGGCACCTTTTACAAGGTGTAAAATTGCTTGCTTTGGAATGCTGTCTAGTGCGCCGATGCTCAGGGCAGGTCTGGCCGGTTTCAGTCGATCATGGAGAACTTCGAGCATTTCGTCGCCCATTCTAAAAATACTCTTGGAGTAATCTAGAGCTATTTTCCCTTGCTCAGTTAGTAGCAACTTCTTGTGCTGGCGATGAAAAAGTTTGATTCCCAGGTTGTCTTCGAATTGTTTGAGTTGAGCGGAGAGTGTCGGTTGGCCTAGTTTGAGCTTAAGGGCTGCTTTTGAAACGCTACTCTCTTCAGCAATTGTCTTAAAATAGTAGAGATGATGATAGTTAATCCATGGATTCATTGCTTCAATCTCGCTCTTGCGAAGTTATAGCTTAAATCCTTAAACAATTAAACTCGAATCAAGGAGCTCTCGCTAGAGAGTAACTTTATTGAAGAACTTTCGATCTTGATCGCTAAGATCTTTTTTCTTAAGCATTTCTTTAGCGTATTCAACGAAAGATTTTCCTTTTTGGCGAAACTCTTCTTTCATGTGAACAATGTAGGCGGCTTCGATCTTGATTCGATCCTCTTTGGAGATTTTCACAAAAGTCATATCCTCAAAGCCGGCAATGGTCATGTCTACAAAGGCTAACTTGGCTTTGGTTTTGGCTTCGTTGTCGACTTCAATCACTTGAATCTCTTCTGACTCTACTTGGCCTTCGTCGTTCTTGTATTCAGAATTAAGCACAATGTAGACGTGCCCTTTTTTAGAGGACTCAACACCAAACAAAAACTTGTAGCCTCGGATGTCATCACCAAAGGATTCAACGTTTATAGAATTCTCCAAAGTCTTTTTTGCGATTTCCTTAAAGTTTTGAGCATGACTTGTCGCGGAGCTTAAAAGAAGTAGTGAAAAACAAAGTGTAAAAATTTTCATAATTATAATCCTTCTGGCACTAAATACATCATATAGGGCGAATGAACCCAGCTGTCACTAATTGTTGGTGCGCCGCTAGGATAAGCACCTGATTTGTCTGAGGTATTTCCCGGGTTGTAGCCTGCCGCGACTCGTCCCCCATTTTCTCCACTATTACTAAAGATGATGCCCTTTTCACCTACGATACCAATGTGACTGCGTGTTTGCCACTTCCATTTGGTGTAAGAGTCTCCCTTTCGTCTTGTGTGAGGGAAAAGACTTCGGTTGGTAAGGGCTACGGCGCCCTTGGGAGGCATTCCTTTGGATCGAGGCCAGAGTTTCCAGCGTGGACGTGCCTGGGTGGTTAAGTATTGATACAAACCAGTAACCCGCATGTTTTCGGTTGAAGTATAGGGAAAGGGAATGGTTGACCCGTCACTTTGGCGATAGGGAATGCCTGCGGCCCGAAAGGCTCGACTACATTGGCGGGCGCATCGAACGTCTTTGTTTGGAAATGAAATATTTTCTGCTGGCTTCAGCGAGAGTGATCTCATGGATTGGTAAAGCTTGTTGAGCGTTTCTCGGGCAGAGCCTGGAGCGGCTGGAGTGGTGTCTTCCTCGGGCGGAGGGGAGGGTCTTGCTGGATTCGAACCATTACCTGTTACATTGTGCCCAACGGGACGGAAGGTTGCGTTGAAGCTGCCGTATTGGGCCGGAACGGCGTATCCAGTTCCCTTTCCGGAGATGGTTATTTTAATTTTATTTTGTTTGGGGTCTTCAATTTCGACTGTGTCACCAATGTTAACCTTGTGGACGATTCTCTTGTTGTTTTTGTCGCGAAGAACAAGCTCGAACCACTTCCTTGCTGTAAACCGAAGATTTTTTTTATCCTCTGATTCGCCTGGAGTTGAGCTGCCTATAGTTGCCTCGGTGCTTTCAAAAGCTTTGTTGAAATCTCTATAGCCGTTTTTAAAGATCATTCCTTGTTGCAAGCCGTGTTCAGTTTTAAATGCCACATCTATTTTCCCGCGATTGTTGGGATTGGAAATTTGTAAGATGCTGCCTATGGGGAGGGTGAGAGTTTTTCCATTGCTAAGGAGCACCTGCATGGTGAGCTTTGTTTTGTAGTGGCCGTCATTAGAATTAATCTGTGCTTCTTTGGTAATTGGGCTTCTTTCATTTTCTTCGACGGCAGGAATATCTTGAGCGACTGCAACTTGTGTAATCGGTATGGCTTTGGGAACTTCATCGTGCCCGCTTTGATTATTTCCACCGTTGCTTTCCTCGATGTAGGACGATTCTCGACCAAGGTAGTTCTTTAAGGCATATCCATCTAAAAGAAACTCATCAATGGGCGTGGTTTCCTCTATTAGATTGTTGTTCCTTAATTGCATCTCGTCTTGCACCAGAGCGCTTGTATCGAGGCCGTCAGCTTCCATAGTCTTTTTGATAGTGGCTCTAGTTAGATATTTGGGGTCCTTTTGAAGTGCGCGAATCAAACGGTTAAAACCAGCTTCCCAGGTTTTGTAGGCGTGTTCGTCTCGCTCCAAGGAGTATTTCTGCTCTTCGCTCAATTCTTCGCCGTCTCCAATATCAGACGCTTGCTTGGTTAACCTTAATCCGTAGTAGTAGGCATTGAGAGCTTCGTAGATTTCTTGGGGTATGCCGCCATTTCCTTGGGTTAGCTCAGGTGCAAGTGTTTTCTTTAATTGAGGGTCGACAAAGGGAGAGCTGATGTCTCCAGGAGTTTGTGTCAACTGCTCTCTTATGTCCATTAACTGCATCATTTTCTTTTGAAGTATGAATTGAAATTGTTCTTGGTCGATGGAGGATCTACTTTTGTAGAGATTACTTATGTCGGTTTCGATAATCGAACGAGCTTCACTTACGAGAATTTCTCTAGGGCTTAGTTCAACACTAAAAGCTGCTTGAGAAAATGAAAAAATGATTAAGGGAAGTGTGATAGAGAACAAGATGCTTTTGCTTGCCAACCTTTGCATATAAATTTGATTTTAAACGAATCAAGTCCACTGAGGGGCTTGGAAATATAAAGTTTTGATTAAGATTGTGGGCCAATGGCTCTTTGTGAAAATGAGTGGGTAAAAGTCTAAAAATAATCTTGAAAAAAGGGCAAAGCGAGCCATCTGTTAAAAATCCGTTAAGATAAAAATCGGAAAATCATCATCGTAGGGAGGTTTA
>Ga0100403_1000117_pt1 | contig 71306 bp, 55 predicted proteins | sample CryGeymet201501t_FD_83663 | JGI IMG/M metagenome (GOLD analysis project Ga0100403, IMG submission 83663) | Groundwater microbial communities from Crystal Geyser aquifers in Utah, USA - Crystal Geyser metaG 2015-01t | ecosystem: Environmental > Aquatic > Deep subsurface > Groundwater | place...
ACGGCTCGCATGCGACGGGTGCGGCGTCGGTCAGGCCAAAGCGGTCGGCCACCAGCGCGCGTTCCCGGTCCGATGTCGCGGGGGTGATGCAATCGACCATGCCATTGGGAAAGGCCACGTTCTGCGCGATCCATCCGGCCAGGGCGGGGTCCGACAGCCCGGCGAGCCCGACCAGCGCGCGCGCGGCGACATGGCCGTTTTCGGGCAGGTTGTCGCAGGACATGACGGTAAAGGGCGCCACACCCGCCGTCTGCCTGTCGCGCAGCGCCGCCAGCATCATGCCGAACACGGTGCGCGGCGCATCAGGGTGGGCCGCGTCATGGGCGATATCGGGATGGGCCGCGTCAAAGCCGTCGGTGCTGGCGTCGATGAAATAGCCGCCCTCGGTCACGGTCAGCGACACGATGCGAATCGCCGGGTCGGACATCGCCGCGATCACCGCGCCCGCCTCGACCGGCACAAATCCCACCATCGCGCCGACCACCCGCGCCGACAGCCCGGCGGGGTCAAGCTCGACCACCGTGCTCAGCCAGTCCTGCGCGGCGAGCCGCGCGCGCATGACCGCGTCGCCGGGGCGCACGCCCGCACCGAGGATCGCCCAGTCCTGATCGCGCCCCAGCGCGAACAGCCGGTCGAGATAGACCGCCATATGCGCGCGGTGGAAATTGCCCACGCCCAGATGCAGGATGCCGGCGCGCAGCGCGCTGCGATCGTAGGACGGCCCGGCCACCCCGGCCGGCAATACCGCAAGCGCGGCCGTGTTGAGAGGTATCGCCATCCGCTCATCCAGTTCCCGCCATCCCGGTCAGATCAGGCCCGCCGCCGCACGCATCTGCCCGACCTCGAGACCGCGCCGGTTGCGCACCGGCCCGCCGACCAGCCGCAGCGCGGCCGGATGGGCCGCATCCAGCACGCCGAGCCGGATCAGCAGCGCGGCGATGGCGGCCTCCTTGGCACGCTCGCCCCCATCGAGGATCTTGAGCGCGACCCCGATGCCGAGGTCGGGGATGATCGCCACATAGACCCCATCCGCACCGCCCTTGATCGCCGCACGGCCGCCCGTGGCGCGCATCAGCTCGGTGCAGGCATAGCCCTCGCCATTCACCAGTTCCGGCCAGGCGCGCATCGCATCGACCAGCCGCACCTGCGCGCGCGCCCGTGCGTCATGGCGCCCGCCCGCCGTGGCAAAACCCGCCATCGCCCGCGCAAGCCCCGCCACCGAGGTGATCGAGGTCGGGGCCGAACAGCCGTCGATCCCCTGCCCCGGGCTGGTCTCGCCCGTCACTTCGTCGAACACCTGCCGGATCGCGGCCTGCAACGGATGCGCGGGGTCGATGTATTCGGCGTCGCCGCCGCTATGCGCGGTATAGCTGAGAAAGCCCGCATGTTTGCCCGAGCAGTTGTTGTGGATCTGGCAGGGCGCCTGCCCCGCCCGGATCAGCGCGTCGCGCGCGGCGCGGTCGCCGGGTTCCTGCGGACCACAGCGCAGCGCGCTCTCGTCAAGGCCGAGGTCGGCGAGCCAGCGCGTCACCCGGTCAGTATGGATCGCGGCCCCCTGATGGCTGGCGCAGCACAGCGCCAACTGGTCCTCGCGCAGGCCCAGCGCATCGGCATAGCCGCTTTCCACCAGCGGCAGCGCCTGGATCATCTTGTAGGAGGACCGCGGATAGATCAGCGCGGCAGGGTCGCCCCAGGCCTGCGTCACAGCACCATCCGCCCCGCAGACCACGGCATGGCCGCGATGGACGCATTCCAGCAGATTTCCGCGCCAGACCTCGACCAGATCGACAGCTTCGGCCATGACATCCTCCGTTTCAGCGATAATCCGCGCAATGTTGTGACCGTATGGGGGTTTCCCCCGCACCGGCTTTTTTGCTATCGCTATCGCTATCGAGTTGAACCCGTCCCTTCCAGTCGAAAAGGCACCGCCAAAGCATGTGCCGCGCGGCGGGGACGATCCCGAGGCAAGGACAGCTTGGAGGCTGGTGAATGATTTCAGGGTTTACGCGCATGGCAGGGGTCGCGGCCCTTGTGCTCTGGTCGGGGGCGGCACTGGCGCAGCAGACGACCGAACGGGTCGCAGCCAGCCAGGACTGGAGCATCCACGAGGCTGCCAATCCCAAGGAATGCTTTGTGGCCTCGCAGCCCAAGGATTCGGTGAACAGCCGCAATGGCGAGGTCGTGGCGGCCAACCGGGGCGATACGCCACCGCAGCTCACCGTCACCTACCGCCCCGCCAATGGCGTGAGCGGACAGATCGCCTTTCGTGGCGGCAACTACCAGTTGGCCGGCGGCACCACGGCGTCGATCCAGATCGGCGGCACGACGTTCCAGCTCTTTTCCGAGGGCGAATGGGCCTGGCCGGCCTCGCCCGATGACGATGCGCGCATCGTGACCGCCATGCGCGGCGGGGCAGAGGCGATCGTGACCAGCCAGTCGGGGCGCGGCACCCTGTCGCGCGATACCTTCTCGCTGATCGGCTTTACCGCCGCTGTCGAAGAGGCCACGCGCCGCTGCGCCGGGTGATCGCGCGGCGGGTCCCAGGGGGGGGAAAAATTTTCGTACGAAAATTTTTGCGCCGGCGCGCTTTTGGATGTATGTCCCGCGCTTGCCCAGACGGTGAGACCCGAGATGACCCAGCCCTCCGCCCCGATCACGCAGGATGTCCTGACCCTGCCGCGCAAGCTGCCCGAGGGGCCGGTCAACCTGATCGGCCTCACGCGCGACGCGATGCGCGCGGCGCTGATCGCCGCCGGCACGCCCGAACGGCAGGCCAAGATGCGTGTGGGGCAGGTCTGGCAATGGGTCTATCACTGGGGCGTGCGCGACTTTGCGCAGATGTCCAACCTTGCCAAGGACTACCGCGCGCTGCTCGCCGCGAACTTCGTGCTCGACCTTCCGCAAGTCGTGACACGGCAGGTCAGCGCCGACGGCACCCGCAAATACCTTGTCCGCATCGCCGGCGGGCATGAGGTCGAGGTCGTCTATATCCCCGAGACCGACCGTGGCACGCTGTGCATCTCCTCGCAGGTCGGCTGCACGCTCACCTGTTCCTTTTGCCACACCGGCACGCAGAAGCTGGTGCGCAACCTCACGGCGGGCGAGATCATCGGCCAGGTCATGCTGGCGCGCGACGATCTGGGCGAATGGCCGGTGCCGGGTGCCCCCAAGGACGAGACGCGGCTGTTGTCCAATATCGTGCTGATGGGCATGGGCGAACCGCTCTACAATTTCGACAACGTGCGCGACGCGATGAAGATCGCGATGGACCCGGAGGGCCTGTCGCTGTCACGCCGGCGCATCACGCTCTCGACCTCGGGCGTGGTGCCCGAAATCGCGCGCACGGCGGTCGAGATCGGCTGCCAATTGGCCGTGTCGTTCCACGCGACGACCGACGAGGTCCGCGACCTGCTGGTGCCGATCAACAAGCGCTGGCCGATCGCGACGCTGCTCGATGCGCTGCGCGCCTATCCGGGCCTGTCGAACTCCGAGCGTATCACGTTTGAATATGTGATGCTCAGGGGCGTGAACGACACCGACGCCGACGCGCGCCGGCTGGTGAAACTCATCAAGGGCATCCCGGCCAAGATCAACCTGATCCCCTTCAACGAATGGCCCGGCGCGCCCTACACGCGGTCCGACAGCGCGCGGATCAAGGCCTTTGCCGACATCATCTACAAGGCGGGCTATGCCAGCCCGATCCGCACCCCGCGCGGCGAGGATATCATGGCCGCCTGCGGCCAGCTCAAATCCGCGACCGAGCGCGCCCGCAAGAGCCGCGCCGCCATCGCGGCCGAAACCGGCCTCGCGCCCTAGACCAGACCCGCCACGCGCCGGGCGAAAGGACAGCCGCCATGAAGATCACCCTCGGCAAGATCGAGTTCACCGTCGCCCCCGTGGAAAGCGGGTTGCGCGAGGCGCTGCTCGCCGACCCGATCATGGCACAGGGTGTCTGGCGCGATGTCTACCGCTGGGACGCCGCCGCCCAGACCGGCCAGGTGCTGGTCCCCGCACAGGGCAAGGACGCGGCCGTGCCCCTGGGCAACGGGCTGAGCTTTTTCATCCCGCGCGTCGGCGCGGGCGGTGTCGTAACCAAGAACGACGGCGCCTCGGCCCGCATGGCGGCGCGTTTTCTCGATGCTGTGGGGGCGCGGCAGATCCTCGACGTGATCACTGCGATCAACCGGCTGGTGAACCTGCCCTACAAGTCCCTGCCGCTCGACACCTTCGCGCCGGTCAACGCCGCCGCCTCCTATCTGCTGCGCATGCATGTGGACTATGGCATCGTGCAGTTGCGCGATGCGGGCCGCAACCTGACCGCCTACCTGTTCCTGCCCGGCCAGGTCGCCTTTCACCACGAGATCACGGCAATCACCGATGCGCCGGCCTATGAGGCGCTGATCGCCGCAACCCCGGCGCTGACCGCCCCGCAGCCCGCCTTTGTCGTGCCGCCGCGCACCGAGGCGAACCTCGCCATCCGCCGCATCGCTCTGGGCCGCAGGCTCGAGGACATGCGCCCGGTGATCGAGCGTCTGGCCGGCCCCGAGGGCAAGCTCGCCGACGGGCCCGAGGCCCGCAGCTTTGCCCGGCTGGTCAGCGAATGGCGCGCCCTCACCCCGCCGGCCAAGACGCGCGCCTAGCCCATCCGCTCCGACGCGTAGGACCCGGGCGAGGCCGGAAACACCACCGTCTTGTTGCCATTGATGAAAACGCGCCCGTGGATATGCGCATGGATCGCGCGCGACAGCACCTGCGCCTCCACATCCCGGCCGAGCGAGACATAGTCCTCGCCCGATTGCGCATGGGTCACGCGGATCGTGTCCTGCTCGATGATCGGGCCCTCGTCGAGGTCGGCGGTCACATAATGCGAGGTCGCGCCGATCAGCTTCACCCCCCGGTCGAACGCCTGCTTGTAGGGGTTCGCGCCCTTGAACGACGGCAGAAAGGAGTGGTGGATATTGATGATCCGCCCCGACATGCGCCGGCACATGTCATCCGACAGGACCTGCATGTAGCGCGCCAGCACGATCAGCTCTGCCCCGCTGTCCTCCACCACCTGCATGATCCGCGCCTCGGCCTCGGGCTTGTTCTGCGCCGTGACCTTGATGTGGTGAAAGCCGATGTCATGGTTCACAACCACCTTCTGATAATCGAGGTGGTTCGAGATCACCGCCACGATGTCGATCGGCAGCGCCCCGATCCGCCAGCGATAGAGCAGATCGTTCAGGCAATGGCCAAAGCGCGACACCATGATGACCACCTTGCGCTTGACCGCCTCGTCAAAGAACTCCGCCTGCATGTCAAAAGGCGCGCCCACCGGCGCGAACTGCGCGCGCAGCTCGTCGAGCGTCACGCCATCCTCCGACCGGAAACTGATCCGCGCAAAGAAATTGCCGGTCGCATCATCGTCGAATTGCACCGCATCGGTGATGTTGCACCCCTGCGCCGCAAGAAACGTCGAAATCGCCGCCACGATCCCGCGCGTGGACCGGCACTGCACCCGCAAGGCAAAGGTGTTCATCGCTCAAATCACTCCCGAACTGTCAGACATCGTTCCTCTGCCCAAGACGCCGCCCAAAGGCAAGGACGACGCGCGCGCCCGGCTTCTCTGTGCCCCAAATACTCCCGCCGGAGGCTCCGCAGCCGCCTCCCCGCGCAGGTTTCAGACCATCAGCGCCCGCGCCTCTGCGGGCGACAGCGCGGCGGGCCGCTCGCAGGTTGTGCTCATCGCCACAAACCGCTTTTCCGCACCCGCCCGCAGGATCGACACCATCACATCGACCGCATGCACCGCCAGATCGACATTGCAGCGATGCGCCCGGCCTTCGGCGATGGCGGTGGCCATGTCGGCGAGCCCCGCGCAGCGGTAATTGGCGCGCGCATTCCCCTGCCCGTCAGTCACATTCGGCACGCCGAAGGGATGGTCGCGTCCCGCCACCTCGGCCACGGCACCATCCGGCCCCGCCATCTCGACCGTGCCGCCGAAAAAGTTCGGGTCCGGCACGAACAGCGACCCGGTCTCGCCGTAAAGCTCCATATTGGCGTGGCGATGCGTCCACACATCCCAGCTTGCCGACAGCGTCACGGTGGCGCCGCCCGCAAACTCCAGCAGCGCATGCACATTGGTGGGCGTATCCACCGGCACCGTTTCGCCATGGCGCGCGCCATTGGTGATGGTGCGGGTGGCAAAGCTCGCATTGGCCAGCGCCGCGACAGACGTGACCGGCCCGATGAGCTGGATCAGGTTGGTGATGTAATAGGGCCCGAGGTCGAGCACCGGCCCGCCGCCCGGCTGAAAGAAGAAGTCGGGGTTGGGGTGCCAATGCTCCATCCCGTGGCTCATCACATGGCAGGTGCCGCCGATGATGCGCCCCACGCCGCCCTCGTCGATCACCGCACGCGCAAGCTGATGCGCGCCCCCCATGAAGGTGTCGGGCGCAGAGCCGACCCGCAGCCCCTTTTTCGCGGCCAGCTCCTGCAAGGCCTTGCCCTCGTCGAGGCTCAGCACCAGCGGCTTTTCCGAATAGGCATGCTTGCCCGCCTCGAGGATGCGGCGCGTGACCTCGTAATGCACCGCAGGCACCGTGAGGTTGACGATGACATCCACATCACGCGCCGCGAGCAGGTCATCGACCGTTTCCGCGCGCACCCCGAATTCGGCCGCACGCGCCTGCGCCGCCGCCATGTTGATGTCGGCCACGGCGGCAAGCTCGAGCGCGCGGAACAGCGGCGCATATTTCAGATAGGTGGTCGAGATATTGCCGCATCCGATGATGCCGACGCGCAGTTTGGTCATTTTATCCAGTCCTCAGAAGGCTTTGACAGCGGCGAGCGAACGGCGCGCGAACCGCGCGTGATCCTTGGGGTTGTCATGCTCGACGACCATGTGGGTGATGCCATTGGCATCGAGCGCGCCCTTGATCGCGGCCCAGTCCATGATCCCGTGGCCCACGTCGGCCCAGCCGTCCTCGTCCAGCCCCTCACCCTCGGCGGCGATGTCCTTGACATGCACGGCGGTGATCTGGGGGCCATACTTGTTGATCCAGGCGACCGGGTCATGCCCCGCCACCCGCACCCAGCCAAGGTCAAGCTCGAGCGACACACCGGCCGCCGCGATCAGGTCGAGCGGGGTTTGCCCGCCGCCCAGATCGGCGAGTTCAAAGTCATGATTGTGCCAGCCAAAGATCAGCCCGGCATCGACCACCGGCTTGCCCATCTCGGCCAGCCGCGCGCCAAAGGCGGCCCAGCCCGCAGCGTCGGTCGGGCGCGCATCGGCCGCGATATGGGGCACATAGACCCGCGACATGCCCAGCGTGCGCGCGACATGCAGCGCGCGCGCCGGGTCGCCCTCGACCATGTCGATGCCGAAATGGCCCGAGCTCATGCGCAGGCCGGCGGTGTCCAGCGCCGCATGCAGGGCCTCGAGATCCCCGTAAAGCCCGCCATAGCCCTCGACCTCGGCAAAGCCCGTGGCGGCAAGCATCGCCAGCGTGTCCTCCAGCGGCGGAAAGTTGCGCGAACAGTAAAGCTGATAGGCGATCGACATGGGTTGGTCCTTTGGTTGTCGTGTCACTGGGCCGCGACGGTCGCGGAATAGAGGTCACGCAGGGTGAAACGCGGCGTGGCGTCGGGGTCCTGCGGGGTGAATGTGATCGTGGCGGAATGGCCGGGGAACAGGGTCATCGCATTATGCGAAAACCGCCCCGGCACATCCGCCTCGACCGAGACGAACAGCGCCAGACGCTCGGGCGTGATGGTCAGGCTCCAGCCGGTCGCCGTGGGTTCGGCCGCCAGCGCGAGCGCGGGGTCCTGCAAGGCGTAGGATTTGTAGGGTTTGGGCGCGAAATGGTCGCCGCCGATCCGGTTGCCCTGCGCGTCCGTCCAGACAAAGGCCAGCATCTCGCCGCTCTTTAGCGCATCGGACGGGACGCTCAGCGCCAGCACCGCCGCGTCCGGTCCGGCCGTGACCGGCCCCCGCCCCAGCGGCCGCGTCGTGCCGTCCATCGCCACCGCCACCGCGCCCACGATCAGGTCAACCGGGGCGGCGGTATCATTGACCGCGCGCAATTCGATCCCGCCCGCCACCGGCACCGCCGCCACCAGCACCGGCGCAAAGAACGCGCGCGCCATGTGGTGCAACAGCTTCCAGCCGCCGCCATGGTCGAGCGAGGACCAGGAACACACCGGCCAGGTATCGTTGAGCTGCCAGTAGAGCGTGCCCATGCAATGCGGTTTGAGACTGCGCCAATGGGTGACGGCGGTCTTGATCGCCAGCCCCTGCTGCACCTGGCTCAGCCAGACGAAATCCTCGAACCGCTGCGGCCAGCGGAAATAGCGGAACATCGTCTCGGCGATGCGCGCATTGCCGCCCGCGTTCTTCTGATGGCTCTCGAGCACGGGGCTCGCGATGTTCCAGTCGGCGGGCGCGGCAAAGCGGCGGATCACCTCCATCGACGGATAGGACTGGAACCCGAATTCGGAACAAAAGCGCGGCGCCACGTCGCGGTAATGGTCGAAATCGCGCCCTTCGTGCCAGACCGACCAGAAATGCATGTCGCCCGACCCGTCATCATGCCAGGCATCGCCAAAGTTCATCGGCCCCGGCGAAGGCGAGGACGGCCACCAGTTCGCCTCGGGGTCGGTGTCCTTCAGCGCTGTCTCGATGGCGCGGTTCAGGCGGTCGTAGTTCACGAGGTAACGGTCGCGGTTTTCGCGGCTCTCGGGGAACCAGGTCAGCGCGCCGATCAGCTCATTGTCGCCGCACCAGAGCGCGAGGCTCGCGTTGTGGTGGATGCGAGCGACCGCCTCGCGCACCTCGGCCTGCACATTGGCGATGAAACCGGGGGTAGAGGGGTAGAGGTTGCAGGCAAACATGAAATCCTGCCAGACCATCAGGCCCAGTTCGTCACAGGCGTCATAGAAACTGTCAGGCTCATAGCGCCCGCCGCCCCAGACGCGGATCATGTTCATATGGGCCTCGACCGCCGATTGCAGCAGGTCGCGCGTGGCCTGCGGCGTGATCCGCCCCGGCAGGGCATCGGCGGGGATCCAGTTCGCGCCCTTGGCAAAGACATCGTGACCGTTGACGCGAAACGTGAACCCCAGCCCCGCCGCGTCGGGCTGCGTCACAAGGTCGATCTCGCGCAGGCCGATGCGACGGGTGGCGGTGGCGGGGCCGACGGTGACGGTCAGGTCATGCAGGGTCTGCGGACCAAGGCCCGCCGGCCACCAGAGCGCGGGGTTCTCGACCTCGAAGATCACGGCGATGGCCTCCTCATCGACCGTGCCGCGCAGGCTTTGCCCGGCGAATGTGATCTCGAAGGGGTGGCCCTGCGCATGGGTCAGCCATGCGGTGACGGTCAGGCTGACTGCACCGTCGCCATGGTCCTGCGCGACGGCAATCCGGTCAATGCGCGGGGCGGCGCGCGGGACGATGGCGATCTGGCCAAGCACGCCCATCGGCGCCAGCGCGATGTTCCAGTCCCAGCCGAAATCGCAGGCGGGCTTGCGCAGCATGTTGCCATTGGGGATGGGGCAGTTCAGCGCGGCGTAGGGGATGGGAAAGGGCTGCGCCGCCTGCGCGGCATCCGCGGCGGCGGTGGCGGCGTGCAGCGTGATCTCGACCACATTCTCGCCCAGCCGCGCCACGCCAGACAGGTCAGCCCGCCACGCGCGAAAGGCATTGTCGCAGCGCAGCACGTCCGTCCCGTTGAGCCGCACGGTGGCGACGGTATCGACCCCGGCGATCACCAGATCGACATCGGTCGCGTCGAGCATGACAGTGCGCCGCAGCACCCAGTCGCGCGCGCAGATCCAGCGCAGGTCATATTCGTTGCGCCCGAAATAGGGGTCGGCGATCAGCCCCGCCGCATGCAGGGCCGTGATCACATCGCCGGGCAGCACAATGTCGCAGGCATGGCCGCCGTCACTGTCGGACAGCGCCCAACGCCCGGTGATGTCACCGGGCGCCGGCTGGTCGGCATGGATCAAAGCCGCACCTCGGTCTTTTTGTCAAAGAGCGATGCGCGCGACGGCTCGATCCCGAGGCGGATGTTTTCACCCGGATGCACCCGCGCCTGCCCGTCCATGCGCACCCGGATCGGCTCGCCCGCGAGCTTGGTCCAGACCAGCGTGTCAGAGCCCATCGGCTCGACCAGTTCGACCGTCACGTCGATCTGCACGGGCGTGTTGCCGACCAGTTCGCCGGTCACGATATGCTCGGGCCGGATACCGATCGTGGCGGGGCCGTCGGACACCTGCGGCGTGGCGTAATGGTAGCCCACCATCGGCATGCGCAGTTCGCCCTTGGTAAAGGTGCCCCCCTCGAGCATCCCGTCGATGAAGTTCATCGAGGGGCTGCCGATGAAATCGGCCACGTATTTGTTGAGCGGCCGGTTGTAGATCTCGTCAGGCGAACCGAGCTGCATGATATTGCCCGACTTCATGATCGCGATCCGGTCGGCCAGCGTCATCGCCTCGACCTGGTCATGCGTGACGTAGATCATCGTGTTCTTGAGCTGCTGGTGCAGGCGCTTGATCTCGACCCGCAGATCGGCGCGCAGCTTGGCGTCGAGGTTCGACAGCGGCTCGTCAAAGAGGAACACGTCCACATCGCGCACCAGCGCCCGGCCGATGGCGACGCGCTGGCGCTGCCCGCCCGACAACGCGCCGGGCTTGCGCTGCAACAGCGGCTCGATCTGCAGCACCTCGGCCGCGCGCGAGATGCGCTTCTTGATCTCGGCGGCGGGCATCTTGGCGTTCTTGAGGCCAAAGGACAGGTTCCCCTCGACCGTCATCTGCGGGTAGAGCGCATAGCTCTGGAAAACCATGCCGATGCCGCGTTCGTTGGGCTCTTTCCAGGTGACGTTGTCGCCCTTGATCCAGATCTGGCCATCGGTCGGCTCGAGAAGCCCCGCGATGCAGTTCAGGAGGGTGGACTTGCCACAGCCCGACGACCCCAGCAGCACGAGAAACTCGCCCTCGCCGATGTCGATGTTGAGTTTGTTCAGCACCTTGACCGCGCCGAAGTTGAGGTCGAGGTCCTTGATCTGGACGGAATGTGCGTTCATGGGGATCAGCCTTTGACAGCGCCGGCAGCAATGCCGCGCACGAAGAGTTTGCCGGAGACGAAATAGACAGCGAGCGGAACCAGACCTGTCAGCAGCGTCGCCGCCATGTTGACGTTGTATTCCTTCACGCCCTGCACCGAGTTGACGATGTTGTTGAGCTGCACCGTCATCGGGTAGTTTTCAGCCTTGGAGATGAACACGACCCCGAACAGGAAATCGTTCCAGATCCCCGTCACCTGAAGGATGATCGCCACGACAAAGATCGGCAGCGCCAGCGGCAGCATGATGCGGAAATAGATGCCCCAGAACCCCGCGCCATCAACGCGCGCGGCCTTGAACAGCTCTTCGGGCACCGAGGCGAAATAGTTGCGGAACAAGAGCGTCAGGATTGGCATTCCGAACACCGAATGCACCAGCACCAGCCCGGTGAGAGAGCCGTAAAGCCCGATCTCGCGCAGGATGATCACCATCGGGTAGAGCATGATCTGATAGGGGATGAAGGCCCCCAGCATCAGGATCACGAAAAACACCTCAGACCCGCGGAACTTCCAGTTGATCAACGCATAGCCGTTGACCGAAGAAATGGCGATCGACAGCACCACCGAAGGCAGCAGGATCGACACCGAATTCCAGAACCCCGGCGACAGCCCGTTGCAGACAAGCCCGGTGCAATGCTGTGACCAGGCCTGGATCCAGGGCTGAAAGGTGATCTCGACCGGCGGGGAAAAGACATTGCCGATGCGGATCTCGGGCATCGTCTTGAGCGAGGTCACGATCATCACATAGAGCGGCAGCAGGTAGTAGAGCGAGACCAGCAGCAGCGTGCCGTAGATGAAGATGTTGGAGGCAGAGAAGGCCTTCTTGGGCTTCTTGCCGCGGGGGCCGGACATGTCGGTCCGGGCGAGTGTGCCGGGGTTAGCCACGCTTCTTGCCTCCGAATTCGAGATAGGCCCAGGGGATCAGGACAATGGCGACCGAGAGCAGCATCATGGTGGATGCCGCAAAGCCCTGGCCGAGGTTCTGCCCGCCGAACATGTAGGAATAGACATACATCGCAGGCATCTGCGACGACAGGCCGGGCCCGCCCGAGGTCTGCGCCACGACAAGGTCATAGACCTTGATGATACCGGCCGCGATCAGCACCAGCGAGGTGATGAACACCGGGCGCATCATCGGGATGATGATCTGGATATAGGTCTTGACCGTGCCGATGCCGTCAACCTTGGCCGCCTTCCAGATATCCTCGTCAATGCCGCGCAGACCGGCGAGCATGATGCACATGATCAGCCCCGTGCCCTGCCACAGCCCCGCGATCAGCAGGCCGTAGAGCACGATCTGCGGGTTGTTGAGCGGGTCAAAGGTAAAGCTCTCCCATCCCATCGAGCGCACGACATGCTGGATGCCGAATTGCGGGTTCAGGATCCATTGCCACACGAGGCCGGTCACGATGAACGACAGCGCAAAGGGGTAAAGGATGATGGTGCGAAAGATGTCCTCGCCGCGGATCTTGCGGTCGAGCAGCGTGGCGAGAAAGAACCCGATCACCAGCGTAAAGACCATCGAGAACACCCCGAACTTGCCCAGGTTGCTGATCGAGGTCAGCCAGCGGTTGTCGGACCAGAGGCGTTCATATTGCGCCAGGCCCACGAATTCGAGCCGCGGCAGAAGCCGCGAATTGGTAAAGGAATAGACGATGGTCCAGACGGTGCAGCCCACGAAGATGCCGACCGATGTGATGATCAGCGGGATCGATGCGATCTTGGACATCGGGTTTCGAAACAATCTGCTGGGCCTGCGCCCGCTCGTCACCGACGACCTTGCGCCGGTATCCTCCACAACTGTCATCGTGGCGTCCCCTCCCTGATCTGGCTTTTGAAACTGGTTTTTTGTTTTTGGTCCTGAGACGGATCATGTCGCAGGAAAGCGGCCGTGACTATCACCTAATGCGTGTATCGCGGCCTTGACGGATCGGGCCCGACAAGCGTGCTTGCCGGGCCCGGAGGGTCGATCAGGCCGATCAGTCGGCGGTGGCGATGATCGCGGCGAACCGCGCCTGGCCTTCTTCCGCCGTGATCGACGGGCTGTTCCAGAACTCGACCATCAGGTCATTGAGCTGGTTGCCCGTGTCCGGCGACAGCAGCATCGTGCCGTCCGGCAGGATATTGCCCGAAGCGAGGATCTCGAGACCCTTCTTCATGCAATCGTTGGCGGCGGCGAGGTCCACGTCGCCACGGATCGGCAGCGAGCCCTTGGCGAGGTTGAAGGCGACCTGCGTTTCCGGCTCGACCAGCAGGGCGGCCAGACGGAACTGCGCGGCGGTCACTTCGGGGTCGGAGTTCACGGGGAAGTAGAACGCATCGCCCCCGGTCGAGATGATCTCGTTCACACCCAGACCCGGCAGGCAGGTGTAGTCCACCCCGGCGGTCTGACCGGCCACGGCAAACTCGCCCTGCGCCCAGTCACCCATGATCTGCCCACCGGCAGCGCCGGTGATGACGAGGTTGGTCGCCTGGTTCCAGTCCTGCACGGTCGAGCCTGCCGACAGCGAACGGGCGGCGGCAAAAGCCTCCCAGACGGCCTTGAACTCGGGGCCTTCGGCAGCTTCGACGCTCTTGTCGCGGTTCACCGCGAGCCAGGCATCGACACCGGCGATGGCGACCGACATCACGCCAAAGGCGCCCGAGGTCTGCCAGGACTGCTGACCCATCGCCAGCGGGATCTTGCCGGCGGCTTCGAGCGCGGGGGCAGCGGCGACGAATTCGTCCCAGTTGGTCGGAACCGGCACGCCGGCATCCGCAAAGGCCTGGTTCGACAGCCACAGCCACTGCCACGAGTGGATGTTGACCGGCGCGCAATAGATGCGGCCATCCAGCGTGCAGGCGTCGAGCAGCGACGACGGGCGGATGATCTCGGCCCAGTTGTTGGCCTCGGCCACTTCGGTGAGGTCCTGCAGCAGGCCGGCGGCGATCAGCTCTTCGGCCTGACGGCCATGGTTGAACTGGAACGCGCCCATCGGGTCGCCGCCCAGGATGCGGCTGACCATGATCGGACGCGCGGTGTCGCCGCCGCCAGCGATGGCGCCGTCAACCCAGGTGTCGCCCGAGGCGTTGAAGGCTTCGGCAAGCTTGCCGACAGCGGCTGCTTCGCCGCCCGAGGTCCACCAATGGGTGACTTCCAGCTCGACCGCATGGGCCGCGCCTGCCGTGACGATCGCCGTCGCCGCCAGCAGTTTGGTTGTGAGTTTCACGATTTTATCCTCCCTGGTTCTAAATCGTTGTAGATTTTTCTATATCGATTTAGTTTAGTCTGGCAAGTAATTTTGAGACAGGATCGGTAGCGGAGAGGAAACTATCGGTCGCGGCGCCCCGCGGGGCGGCTTGCCTGCTGGGCCGAGGATCGGTTTTCAAACCGCCCTGAGTCAAGCAAAACATGGGCCTGGGGGATGCTTTGAAGGGCAGGGAAAAGACAATGGCAGCGCAACTTGACCCGCCCGGTGCGACGAGCACGGCCAAGCCGACGCTCAAGACCATCTCGCTGCTCAGCGGGCTCGCGGTGCCGACCGTGTCGCGCGCGCTCAGCGATGCGCCCGACATCGGCGCGCAGACCAAGAAACTGGTGCGACGAATCGCTGACGAGATCGGCTATGTGCCGAATCGGGCCGGTGTGCGCCTGCGCACCGGACGCACCAATGTGCTGTCGCTTATCCTCTCTACCGAACATGATGTGATGAACCACACCGCGCGGCTCATCTCGTCGATCGCGGGGGCCTTGCAGGGCACGCCCTATCACCTCAACGTCACGCCCTATTTCCCGACCGACGACCCGATGAAGCCGATCCGCTATGTGGTCGAGACGGGGTCGGCCGATGCCGTCATCTTCAACCAGATCCAGCCCGACGACCCCCGCGTCGCCTATCTGATGGAGCGCGGCTTTCCCTTTGCGACGCATGGCCGGTCGCGCTGGGCCGACCGGCACGCCTATTTCGACTTTGACAACACCGTCTTTGCCGAACTCGCCGTGCGCCGGCTGGTCGCGGCCGGGCGGCGCCAGATCATCGTGGTGGCGCCACCGCTGGACCAGAACTATGCGCAGAACATCCTGGCGGGCGTCACCAACGCCGCCGACGCCTGCGGCATTGCCACACCTGTCATCATGCACCACATCACCTCTGACAGCGCGAGCGCCGATGTCGAGGCGGCGGTGGGCCGGCACCTTGCCGCGGCGCCTGAGACAGATGGCATCATCTGCGCCTCGACCTCGGCCACCATGGCCTGTGTCGGCGCGCTCGAAGGCGCGGGGCGCGGGCTGGGCCGCGACATCGACATCTTTGCCAAGGAGGCGATCCCGTTTCTCAACCTGTTCAGACGGGAGATCATGGCGATCAAGGAGGACGTCAAACAGGCCGGCGAGTTTCTGGCCCGGGCCGCGATCCAGGCGATCCGCGAACCGGGGCTGCCGCCGCTGCAAGGGCTTGACGTGCCGCAGGACAATGGCTGACCTAGCAGCAGTAAAACCGCCCCTCACAGATGAAAAGGCAATGCCATGACCACCCAGATCAAGGGCCCCGCCCTGTTTCTTGCGCAGTTCGCAGGCGATGCCGCGCCGTTCAACACGCTTGAGGGGATCACGAAATGGGCCGCCGGGCTGGGCTACAAGGGGGTGCAGATCCCGACCTTCGACAGCCGGCTCTTTGACCTCGCCCGCGCGGCCGAGAGCCAGACCTATGCCGACGAGGTCGCGGGCATCTGCGCCGACGCCGGCGTGGAGATCACCGAGCTGTCCACCCACCTGCAAGGGCAGCTTGTCGCGGTGAACCCCGCCTATGACCTTGCCTTTGACGCCTTTGCGCCGGCCGATTGCCGCGGCAATCCGGCCAGGCGGCAGGCCTGGGCTGTCGATCAGATGAAAAAGGCCGCCGTCGCCTCCGAACGGCTGGGCCTGACCACCTCGGTCAGCTTTACCGGCGCGCTGGCCTTTCCCTACCTCTACCCCTGGCCGCAGCGCCCCGCCGGCCTGATCGAGGAAGCCTTTGCCGAGCTCGGCCGCCGCTGGACCCCGATCCTGGACCATTACGCCGACCATGGCGTGACCATCGGCTACGAGATCCACCCCGGCGAGGATGTGTTCGACGGCGCCACCTACGAGATGTTCGTGGATGCCTGCGGTGGCCATGTCGCCGCGATGATCAACTACGACCCGTCGCATTTCGTGCTGCAACAGCTCGACTATCTGGCCTTTATCGACCTCTACCACGACCGCATCAACGCCTTCCATGTGAAGGATGCAGAGTTCAACCCCGATGGCCGCCAGGGTGTCTATTCGGGCTACCAGCCCTGGATCAACCGCGCCGGGCGGTTCCGCAGCCTGGGCGACGGGCAGGTCGATTTTGCGGGGATTTTCAGCAAGCTGACGCAATATGGCTATGACAGCTGGGCGGTTCTCGAATGGGAATGCTGCATCAAATCCCCCGAACAGGGCGCGGCCGAGGGCGCGCCCTTCATCGAAAGCCACCTGATCGAGGTCACGGGCAAGGCCTTCGATGACTTTGCCGGCGGCGACAAGGACGACGCCGCGATCAGGGCCATGCTCGGGCTGTGAAGGCGGGCTTCAGCCTTCTTCTGTGGACGACAGAGGTCACGCAGGCGCATCATGGCATCCTGCGCGACCTCGCGCGCGCGGGCTATGACGGGGCCGAGATCCCGATCACCGGATCGGGCGTTGCGGATTGCGCGGCGCTGGGCCGGGTGATGGCCGATATCGGCCTCGCCGCGACAGCATCCGGCATGGTGACGGATGCGGCCGCCAACCCGATGAGCCTCGATCCCTCTGTGGCACAGGCGGGCGTGGATCACCTGCGCCGGCTTGTGGACCGTGCCGTGGCGCTGGGGGCCGAGGTGCTGATCGGGCCGTTCTTTCAGCCGCTGGGCACCTTCAGCGGCACCGGGCCGACGGATGCCGAATGGGCGGCGCTGGTGCGCGCGCACCGCGCCATGGCAGATCACGCGGGCGACGCGCTGCGCCTCGCGGTCGAGCCTCTCAACCGGTTCGAATGCTACGGCCTCACCACCGCCGCGCAGGCCGCGCGTCTGGTGGCCGAGGTCGGGCACAGCCTTTACGGCTCCCTCTACGATACGTTCCACGCCAATATCGAAGAGCGCGACCCGGTCGGCGCCATCACCGCCAGCGCGGGCGCGCTGGGCTATGTGCATGTGTCGGAAAACGACCGCGGCACGCCGGGGCGCGGGCATATCGACTTTGCCGCGGTCTTTGCCGCGCTGGCGGCGGTGGGCTATGATGGCTGGATCACGGTCGAGGCCTTCGGCCAGGCCCTGCCCGACCTCGCGGCGGCGACACGGGTCTGGCGGCCGCTCTTTGGCTCCGAAGCCGAGGTTTACACCGAAGGGCTGGCCCTGATCCGCCAGGGTTGGGCCGCAGCGACAACAGGGAGGGCAGACAATGCCGGTTGAGACACGGAAACTGCGGCTGGGGATGGTCGGCGGCGGCCAAGGGGCGTTCATCGGCGCGGTGCACCGCATCGCGAGCCGCATCGACGACCGGTGGGAGCTGGTGGCAGGCGCGCTGTCCTCAGACCCCGCCCGCGCGGCGGCCTCTGCGGCAGAGCTCGGTATCGCGCCGGACCGGTCCTACGCCGACTTTCTGACCATGGCCAAGGCCGAGGCCGGCCGCCCCGACGGGATCGACGCCGTCGCCATCGTGACACCCAACCACATGCACGCGGCGCCCGCCGTGGCATTCCTGCAGGCCGGGATCAGCGTGATCTGCGACAAGCCGCTCGCCGCCACCGCCGAACAGGCACAGGCCATCGCGGCGGCGGTCAAGACGGGCGAGGCGGGCACGACGGGCGAGGCGGGCACGACGGGCAAGGCGCATTTCGTTCTGACGCATAACTATACCGGCTATCCGCTGATGCGGCAGGCGCGCGAGATGGTGGCGCGCGGCGATCTGGGCGCGATCCGCGTGGTGCAGGCCGAATATGCGCAGGACTGGCTGACCGAAAGCGTCGAGGCCACGGGCAACAAGCAGGCCGATTGGCGCACCGACCCCGCGCGGTCGGGCGGCGGCGGCGCGATCGGCGACATCGGCACCCATGCGTTCAACCTTCTGTCCTTTGTCACCGGCCTGCGGGCCGAGGCGCTGGCAGCGGACCTGCACAGCTTTGGCCCCGGTCGCCGGGTGGATGACAACGCCCATATCCTGCTGCGCTTTGCCGGTGGCGCGCGCGGGATGCTCTGGGCGTCGCAAGTGGCGCCGGGCAACGAAAACGGCCTGCGCCTGCGCATCTATGGTGACAAGGGCGGGCTGGAATGGGGGCAGGAAAACCCCAATGTGATGACCTGGGCGCCCTTTGGCCAGCCCAAGCAGATCCTGACGCGGGGCGGCGCGGGGCTGGGCGGCGGGTCGGGCCAGTTCACCCGCATCCCGCCGGGCCATCCCGAAGGCTATCTCGAAGGTTTCGCCACACTCTATAACGACGCCGCCGACCTGATTTCGGGCGCAGGCGCGGGCGCGTTGCTGCCGGGGATCGCCGAGGGGCTGGACGGGATGTGGTTCATCGACGCCTGCATCCGGTCGTCGCAAAAGGATGGCGGCTGGATCGCACGGTAAACAGGCTGCCTGGCGTGCATGGCGTACCTGGCGGGGGGGGGGCGCGAATAATTTTCGTCGAAAATTATTCTGTGGCGCGGCGGGACCACCCGCGCCAGAGGCCGGGCCGGCGTGCAACCCGCCAATAATTTTCGTAGGAAATTATTGGCGCCCCCCCCGCCAGGCACGCCAGGCGTGCCCCGGGAGCACCAGCGCCGCGCGGCTGTAGCGGCCGACCATGCGGCGCGGGTCCGACAGCATCCGCCAGAGCCATTCCGCCGCGATCCGCCGCACCCAGCGCGGCGCGCGCTTCTGCGACCCGGCGAGGAAATCGAGCCCCGCGCCGATCCCCGCGAACCCCACCGCTGGCGCAAGGGTCCGGCCCCGCGCCGCCAGCATCTCCTGTTTGGGCGCGCCCAGCGCCACAAAGCAGAGCCGCGCGCCGCTCGCCGCCACCCCGTCGAGCAGCGCGCCCGCGGCGGCGCCATCCGGGTCGAACCCCATCGGCGGCGCGATCTGCGCCACGATGTCCAGCCCCGGCACCGCCGCGCGCAGCGCCTGCGCCGCCTGTGCGAGGCTCTGATGCGTGCCCCCCACCAGCGCCACGCCAAGCCCCGCCTGCGCCGCCGCCTGCGCCAGTGGCACGATCAGGTCCGACCCCGGCAGCAAGTCCAGTCGCCGCCCCGCGAGCCGCGCCAGCCAGACGATCGGGTTGCCGTCAGCCGTCACCAGATCCTGCGCGCCATAGGCCGCGCGAAAGCTCCCGGATCGCGCCAGTTTCGCCAGATGGTCGAGGTTCAGCGTCGCCAGCGCAAAGCCCTCGCCCGCCTGCCAGCGCTGCCCGACCTCGGCCAAAAGCTGCGCGCGGCTGGCCATGTTGACCGTCACCTGTCCTGATCCGACTTTGAAACGCATTGCGACCCTCTCGGCTGCCTTCCCTTTGCACGAATGCGGCCGGGCACAAAAGGGTGCGGGCCGGGACAAACTGTTGACACGGTCTCATGATGTGACACAGGCACAGGTCGGACAGGTCTGCGTGGGGCTTTCGTGACGGGTGCAGGGCAAATGCAAGGCGGCGTGACGCTGATCGGCTGCGGCTTTGTGGCCGACCTTTACATGCGGTCGCTGCGCGCGCATCCGCAGGTGGTGGTGCATGGCGCGCATGACCGCAACCCGGCCCGCGCCGCAGCCTTTGGCGCGCATTGGGGCGTGCCGGTGCTGCCCGACCTCGCCGCCGTCTTTGCCGCCACGCCGCCGGGCGGCGTGATCCTCAACCTGACCAACCCGTCGCAGCACTATGCCGTCAACCGCGCCTGCCTCATGGCCGGCCACCACGTCTATTCGGAAAAGCCGCTCGCCATCGCGATGGACGATGCGCGCGCCCTGCATGCGCTGGCGGCGGAAAAAGGCCTGCTCATCGCCTCCGCCCCCTGTTCGGTGCTGGGCGAGGCCGCGCAGACGCTGGGCCATGCGATCCGCCGCCGCGTCGCGGGGGCGCCGCTCCTTGTCTATGCCGAGCTTGACGACGGCTTCATCCCGCAGGCCCCGCTCGACAAATGGGGCAGCGAAAGCGGCGCGCCCTGGCCCTTTGCCGATGAGTTCCGCACTGGCTGCACGCTGGAACATGCGGGCTATTACCTGTCCTGGCTCATCGCCTTTTTCGGCCCCGTGCGCCGCGTCACCGCCACCGCCGCCAGCGTGATCGCCGACAAGCGCGGGGTGGAGGATGCCGCGCCAGACGTCTCGGTCGCCACGCTGACCTTTCATTGCGGGATGGTGGCGCGGCTCACCTGCTCCATCGTGGCCCCGCATGACCACCGCATCCGCGTCGTGGGTGAAGCGGGCGTGCTCGAGATGGCGCAGGCCTGGGACAATGACGCAGCCCTGCGCTACCGTCGCCGGTTCACCCTGCGGCGGCGGTTGCTCGAGCATCCCTTCGGCCGGCGCATCCGTCTCAGGGGCCCGACGCATCCGAAACTCGGCCGGCGCGGCGCGGCGGCGATGAACTTTGCGCTCGGCCCGGTCGAGATGCTCGCCGCGATTGCTGAGGGGCGCCCCTGCCGCCTGTCGGCCGATTTCGCGCTGCACCTCAACGAGGTGACGCTCGCCATCCAGAACGCAGGGTCCGAGGGCGCCTCGGTCAGCATGACCACCACCTGCCCGATGATGGAGCCGATGCCATGGGCGCGCTGAGGCTGCTTGTCACCGGCGCGGCGGGATTTGTCGGGCGCGCGACGCTGGCCGAGGCGCGTGCGCGCGGGCATGGCGTGCGCGCGCTGGTGCGGCCGGGCGGCACGGTGCCGCAGCTCTGGGCGCAGGACAGCGGGATCGAGGTCGTCGCGGTCGATCTGGCCGAGCCCGGACGCGCCTTGCGCGCGGCGCTCGACGGCGTCGATGCGGTGATCCACCTGGCTGGCGCGATGCGCGGGCCCGAGGGCGTGATGCTGCGCGATACGGTCCTTGCGACCGAGGCGCTGATGCGCGCCATCGGCAGCATCGGCAGCATCGGGCGCATCGGGCGCACCGCGCCGGTGCCGCGCTGTGTGCTGGCCTCCTCGCTCGCGGTCTATGCGACGGGGCGGCTCACGCCCGGCACGGTGCTGACCGAACGCTTTCCGCTCGAGGATGCGGGCGCGCTGCGCGATGGCTATACGCGGGCCAAGATCGCGCAGGAAAAGGTCGCCCGCGCCGCAGCCTTGAAATACGCCATCCCGCTCTGGCTGCTGCGGCCCGGCGCGGTCTTTGGCCCCGGCCATGTCTGGAACGCGCATCTGGGGCCAAAGCTCGGCCCGCTGATGATCCGCATCGGCGGGCGCGGCGCGATCCCGGTGAGCTGGGTCGGCCATACCGCCATGGCGCTGGTGTCGGCGGCCGAGCGTGACCCCGGCGAGGTGACAGCCGTCAACGTCATCGACGACGACCTGCCCGACCGCGCCCGCTACCTTGCCGCGCTGCGGGGCCATGGCGGGCCGCGCTTCGTCCTGCCGCTGCAGTGGCGGGTGCCCGATACGCTGGCGGGACTGCTTGCGCCCTTTGCCCGCGATCTGCCCGGCCTCTTGCGCCGCCCGGTGATCCGCGCGCGGCTGATGCCGCTGGGCTATGACAACCGGCTGCTGCATGACCGGCTGGGCTGGCGCCCCCGCCATGACTTTGACGCCGCGATGGCACTGGCCTTGCGGGAGAGCGCGGCATGAGCGCGATGGGCGGCCCGATCCTTTACCTCACCGGGGAATATCCGCGCGCGACGGATACCTTCATCCAGCGCGAAGTCGCGGCGCTGCGCGCGCTGGGGTTCGACATCCGCACCGCATCGGTGCGGCGCACCGGTCCCGAACATCTGACGGGGCCAGAGCAGCAGGCCGAGGCGGCGGGGACGTTTCATGTGCTCGAACAGGTGCTGCGGCTGATCCCGCTGATTGGGGCCAAGCTCGCGGCGCTGCGCGCGCCGGGGCGGTTTTTCGCGGCGCTGGCGCTGGCGTGGCGGACATCGCCCAAGGGGTTGCGCGGGCGGGCCTATCAGATGGTCTATCTGGCCGAGGCTCTGGTGCTCGCCCGGCACATGCGAAGCCTCGGCGTCGTGCATCTGCACAACCATATCGCCAAGGCGTCCGGGACCGTGGCGATGCTGGCGTCGGCGCTGACCGGCATCCCCTACAGCTTTACCCTGCATGGGCCGGACGAATTGCTCGAACCCGGATATTGGCGGCTGGATGAAAAGATCGCGCGAGCGGCATTTGTGGCCTGCATCAGCGATTTCGCCCGGTCGCAGGCGATGCTGCATTGCCCGCGTGCCGCGTGGGGCAAGCTGCATGTGGTGCATTGCGGCATCGACCCCGCCCGCTATGACGCCAGCCCGCACGGCGATGGCGGGCAACTGCTGTTCGTCGGGCGGCTGGCGGCGGTCAAGGGCCTGCCGGTGCTGTTCGAGGCGCTGACGCTGATCGCGGACCGCCTGCCGCGCCTGCGGCTGACGCTGGTGGGCGACGGGCCGGACCGCCGCGCGCTCGAGGCCGAGGCGCGGGGGCTGCCGGTGGCGTTCGTCGGCTACAAATCGCAATCCGAGGTGGCGGAGTTGCTGCGTGGCGCGGATGCGCTGGTGCTGCCGAGCTTTGCCGAAGGCCTGCCCGTCGTGCTGATGGAGGCGATGGCGGCGCGCCTGCCGGTCATCGCCACCCGCATCGCCGGCGTCCCCGAACTGGTCGAGGACGGGGCGAGCGGCCTCCTCGTGCCGCCGGGCGACGCGCAGGCGCTCGCCGCTGCCATCGCCGCCGTGCTGGGCGACCCCGCCCGCGCGGGCCGGATGGGCGCGGCGGGGCGCGCAAAGGTCAGCGCAGAGTTCGACATCGCGACCGAGGCGGCATGGCTCGGCGTGCTCTTCCTCGCCAGCCAGACGGGCGGCCCACGCCCCGGCAAAAGACCCGGAGTGCCCGCATGACCACCGCCGCCGCCGCCGTCACCGTCACCGTCACCGTCACCGTCACCGTCGCCGTCATCGCCATCGGCCGCAACGAAGGCGCGCGCCTGCGCGCCTGCCTGACCTCGCTGCAGGGACAGGCGGGCCGCATCGTCTATGTGGACAGCGGATCGACCGATGACAGCGTGGCCTTTGCGCGCGGCATCGGCGCGCAGGTGGTCGCGCTTGACCGCAGCGTGCCTTTCACCGCCGCGCGGGCGCGCAATGCGGGGTTTGAGGCGCTGCGGGCGGACGGCCTGCCCGAGCTTGTGCAATTCGTCGATGGCGATTGCGCGATCGAACCCGGCTGGATCAGCGCGGCCGCCGCGACGCTGGACAGCGACCCGACGCTGGGAATCGTCACCGGCTGGCGCACCGAGATCGCGCCGGAAGCCAGCGTTTACAATGCCCTGGCAGAGGTTGAATGGCACCGCCCGGCGGGCGACATCCCCTCCTGTGGCGGCGACATGATGGTGCGCGCGGCCCTGTTCGACCGGCTGGGCGGGTTCAACCCGCGGATCATCGCCTCCGAGGATGAGGAGTTCTGCCTGCGGGTGCGAGCAGCCGGGCTGCGCATCCACCGCCTGCCAAGGATCATGACGCGCCATGACGCGGCGATGACGCGCTTTGGCCAATGGTGGCGGCGCACGGTCCGGTCGGGACATGGCTTTGCCGAAGTCGGCGGCATGTTTCCCGGCCATTTCCGGCCCGAGCGGCGGCGGGTCTGGATTTATGGCGGGATAGTCCCGCTCATGTTGCTCGCGGGACTGGTCACGGGCACATGGCCGCTGGTCGCCGCCGCCCCGGCAATCTGGGCGCTGAACTGGGCGCGCACGCTCCAGGGCTTGCTGCGCCATGTTCAGCCGCTGCCGCAGGCCGCGCATCATGCCGTTCTGCTGACCCTGTCCAAACTGCCCAACATGCTGGGAATGCTGACCTATTACCTGCGCCGCGCGCGCGGTTCCGACATGACCATCATCGAATACAAATAAAGACGGAGCACCTGATCCCATGACCCAGACCCCCCTGCGCGTCGGCATCATCGGGGCCGGCTATATCGCCACCTGGCATGCAGAGGCGATCCGCGCCACGCCGGGCATCCGCCTCGCCGCCATCTGCGACACTTCGCAAGCGGCGGCAGAGGCGCTGGCCGCGGGCTGGGACGTGCCCGCCTATACCTCTCTCGAGGCGCTGATCGCGGCCGATGTCTGCGACGCGGTGCATATTCTCACCCCGCCCGACCTGCACCATCCGCTCGCGCTGCAGGCGCTGGCGGCGGGGCTGCATGTGCTGGTGGAAAAGCCGGTGGCGACCTCGGCGGAGGAGACGCGCGCGATGGTGGCGGCGGCGGCGCAGGCGGGGCGGGCCTTTGGCGCGGGGCACAATTTCCTTGGCCTGCCGGGCTATCGTCGGCTCAGGGCGCTGCGCGATGCAGGCGGGTTGGGGCGGATTGCGGGGGCCGATATCCGGTGGTGCTTTCCGCTCGCGCCGCTGCGGTCCGGGCCGTTCGGGCTCTGGCTCGCGCAGGACAGGCGCAACCTGCTGCTCGAGCTAGGCCCGCACCTCTATGCCTTTGCGGTGGATCTGTTCGGCCCGCTCGAGATCCTGGCGCTCGAGACCGGCCAACCGGTCGCGCTGCCCGGTGGCGGCACGCGGCCGCAGGGCTGGCGGGTGCTGGCGCGGGCGGGGCATGTGGAGGTGACGCTGACCCTGTCGCTGGTCGAGACGATCGACGACCGGTCCGTCACGCTGCGCGGGTCCACCGCCGCGGCGCGGCTCGACTATGCCAATGACACGCTGGTGGTGACGCGCGACAACACCGCCGATCTGGTGGTCAACCCGTTCCTGCGCGAGATGGCCCTGGCCGGCCAACACTTGCGCGAAGGCGTGGTGAACGTCGCGCGCCAGACACTGAGCCTGAACCGCAAATCGCCCTATGGGCTGAGCTTTCGCGGGGCGCTTGCGGGGTTCTACGGGCCGCTCGTCGCGGGCGAGGCGCCTGACGGGCGGTTTTCCGGCGCGGCGGCGGTGCAGGTGATGGAGGCGATCGACGCCACACTGGCGCTGCTGCCGCCGCAGCCCGCACCTGCGGTGGTCACGGGGCGGCCCCGGCCCGAGGTCATGGTGATCGGCGGCACCGGCTTCATCGGGCGCAACCTGACGCGGGCGCTGGTGGCACGCGGCCATGATGTGCGGGTGCTGAGCCGGGGCCGGCATGGCCCCTTTGGCGATATTGCCGATCATGTGGAGACGGTGGCGGTGTCGCTGTCCGATACCGACGGGCTGCGCGCGGCGATGACGGGGATGCGCGCGGTGTTCAACCTGGCAAAGTCGATGGACAAGACCTGGGAGGCGGCGCTGGCCAATGACGTGGGCACCACGGTGCGGGTGGCCGAGGCGGCGCAGGCCGCGGGGGTGGGCCGGCTGATCTATACCGGCACGATCGCCTCTTATGACATGTCGGATCCGCGGGGGGTGATCACCGAGGACACCGGCTTTGGCGATATCAGCCAGCGCAACCTCTACGCCCGGTCCAAGGCGGAATGCGAGGCGCGGCTGATGGCGCTGCACCGGGCGCAGGGCCTGCCGGTGGTGATCGCACGCCCGGGGATCGTGCTGGGCCATGGCGGGCCGCTCCAGCATTGGGGGATCGGGCGCTGGCATGGCGCGGGGGCGGTGCGGCTCTGGGGCAACGGGCGCAATATCCTGCCCTTCGTGCTGGCCGATGACGTGTCGGCGGGGCTGATCGCGATGATGGAGGAGGGCAACGCGCCGGGCCGGTCGTTCAACCTGATCGGCGAGCCGATGTTCTCGGCGCGCGATTATTTTGACGCCATCCACGCGAGGTTGGGCGCGCGGATCAGGGTCACGTCGGGCGCGCTCACCGCGCTGTGGCTGGCGGATGGGGTGAAGGCCGCGCTCAAGACGCGTCTGTTGCGGCGCAGGGACGTGGCGCGCCCGTCGCGGGCCGATTGGCTGTCGCGCGGGCATCTGGCGCGGTTCGACAATGCCATGCCCAAGGCGGTGCTGGGCTGGCGGCCAGAGGCCGACCGGGAGGTGTTCTTGCGCCGCGCGGTGGACGAGGCGGGGTTGCTGGGGTTCTAGGGGGCTCTGCCCCCATCGCCTGCGGCGATTCCCCCGGGATATTTCGGGCCAAAAGATGAGACTGCCGGTGCGGCACCGCGCCCGTCGGCGGCCGTGATTGGCGGCATTGGCTTAATTCTGCCAAGATTGTCTGGTGAACTGGGATAAATGCGGGGGCACGGACGCGGCCCGCGCGGGATTCGTGGGGAACACGGCAGAATGACAGAGCAACGGCCCCCGCGCCGCAGACGGCCCCGGCTCGACCCTGGCGAGCGGGAGCGGCTGCTGGCCGAGATCGCGACATACGGGCCGCCGCCGGTCACGCAGGATAAGGCGATCCGGGCGGCGCTGACCGAGGGGCTCGATCCGGCGGCGGAGGCGCCGGCGGGAGCAGAGGCAGCGGCGGCGGCGGAGGCTGTGCCGGTTGCGGTCGCAGCGCCGCCGCGCGCTGCTGAACCGGGTCCGGGTCCGGGTTCGGCTTCGGCTTCGGCTTCGGCTCCAGGGGACATCTGGTCATCCCTGCTGCAAGTTCCCGTCAACGAGGCGGCTCTGGCACAGAACCTCATCATCACCGCGCGGCGGGTGGACCCGGCGCATGCGGCTTTTGACGTGTTGCGCGCGCGGCTGGTGCAGGCGCTGGCCGACCGGGGGTGGAACCGCGTCGGCATCACCTCGCCCACGCGCGATTGCGGCAAGACCTTTACTGCCGCCAACCTCGCCATCACCCTGTCGCGCTATGACAATTGCCGCACGCTGCTGATGGACATGGACATGCGCAACCCCAGTTTGGCCAAGACGATCGGCCTGCGCAGCACGTCCTCGATGGGGGATTTCCTGCGCGGCCAAGAAGCAACCGATGCGTTCATAAGGCGCGTCGCGCCGAACGGGCTCAACATCGGGGGGAACCTCGCGCTGGGGCTCAACGGGGTGATCGAGCCCTACGCGGCCGAGCTGTTCCACGAGGCGCGCTGTGCCGAGGTGCTGGCGCGGGTGCAGGCCGAGCTTGCGCCCGATGTGCTGCTGTTCGACCTGCCGCCGGCGCTGGCGCAGGATGATGTGATCGCCTTTCGCAAGCATATGGATTGCGTGCTGATGGTGGTGGGCGGTGGCATCACACGGGCCAGCGATGTGCGCGAGAGCGTGCGGCGGCTGGGCGAGGATATGCCCATCGTCGGCGTGGTCATGAACAAGGCCGAGGGCGAAGGTATCGATCTCTACGGCTATTGACGGGGTCGGGTGACGGCCACCGGGACCGCGGCCCGCTGCTGGAACGGCAGGATGCCGCCGAGGGCCGTGGCCCAGCCGCGTGCGGTGGACAGGATCAGCGCCAGTGCGGCAAGGATCAGCGCCACCAGGCCAAGGCGGCGCCGGGCCTGCGCGGGTGCGCGCAGGTTGGGGATGACCACGACAGCCTGCACGCCCAGCGCGCGTTCAAGCTGGGCTGCGGTGCGGATCGCGGGGTGCAGCCATTCGATCATAAGGGCCGCACCCAGTGCCACCAGCCCCACCGCAACGGCCCCGGCCGCCGCGACCTTCTTGCGGCTGGCCGAGACAGGCGCCTCGGGCACCAGCGCGGTTTCCAGCACCTCGAAGCGTTCAGACTGGTCCTGGCTTTCGAGAAGCTGGGTCATCGCGGCCTCGGTCCGGCGTGCGGTGACGATGCGGTATTCCTCCTGCAACTGTTCAAGCTGCCGGGTAAAGGCGTTGAACTGGCGCTCTACCTCGGGGGCGGCGTCGAGCGCGCGCTGGATCGTGGCGATGTTCTGCGCGATCAGGGCGCGCTGCTGCTGCAGCAGGTCGGTCTGGCGTGCGATCTCCTCGGCGCGGAGGCGGTCGCGGTTGGTCTGCAGGCCGATGATGTCCTGTTCGATCGCGATCAGCGCGTCGGTGAGCCGGGACAATTGCGTGCGCTGCGCGTCGGTGCCGGCGGGGAGGGCCGCGGCATTGGCCTCCTTGAAGCGGGCGAAATCGGCCTCGAGCGTGGCGATGGTGGTGCTCACCCGCGCCTCTTCATCCACGAAAAAGGCCAGCGTGCGGGCGGCGCGGCCTTCGCTGCGCTGACGGGCCTCGGTCAGGATGTCGTCAAGAAAGGCGTTGGCCACACCGGCCGCCTTTTGCGCATCGTCGAGCCGCACGGTGATGGCCAGGCCCGAGGGCTGCACATCGGGTCGCCAGCTTTGCGCGGGGTCCACAAGCTTGACGATCCGCACGGACTGGCGCAGCGCGGCGATGCGTTCGATCAGCGGCATATCGGGCGGAAAGAGGTCAAATCGGTCGATCATCGCGACGAGGCTGTCGCGCGACATGAGTTTCTGTTCGATCAGGTCGAGCCGGTTCTGCGTGCTGTTGCCGGTGGTGGTCCCGGCGATCAGCACCTCGGCCACCTGCGGCGCCTCGATCTGGATGACCGCCGTCGCCTCGTACATCTGCGGGCGGGACAGGGCAAACAGCACAGCAAGCGGCACGCCGACCAGCAAGATCAGCGCGATCAGCAGCATCCGGCGCCGCACCATGCCCGTGATGTCCCGCAAGGAGGCAAGCTGGCCCATGAACAATCCCTTCCGGCGCGCTGTGTCTACAGCCCGACCGTTTGCACAATATCGACACATCCTTGACATATTCTAAAGAAACCAAGGTGATCACGCCATAGCGCCTGACGCAAACCCGCGTGAGTGGCGGGAAACGGACTATTTCCGTTTCCGGGATCGCCGCCACAATCTCGCCGCATTCGGGCCTGCCGCACTCAGCTGCGCGGATGCCGCACCACGCTGGCGACCAGCAGACCCGCATGGCGGGCGTAGCGGCCGGCGATGATTTCGCCACCGGAGAGGGTCGCGGCAAAGCTGTCGGGGCCCGCGACCCGCACCGTCATCGCGGCAAAGCCCAGCACGGTGCGGTCGCGCGGGTAGATCGCCTTGTAGGCGGCTTCCTTGGCAGCAAAGACGAGCCGGGCATGTTGCCCCTGCACGAGGGCGGACAGATGCGCGATGCCTGCGCGCTCGGTCGGGGTGAGCACTTCGTCGATGATGTCGGCGGGCAGCGGGTCGTCGAGCTCGATGTCGAGGCCGAGCGCGGTGACCTCATTGCTGCGGGCGAGGATGGCGAGGCAGGCGCCGCCGCCGTGGCTGATCGACCCCACCAGCCCGGCGGGCCAGAGCGGCGCGCGGTCGGGGCCCATCGGCACGGCGGCGGGGGGCAGGCCCAGTGCCGCCATCGCGGCGCGGGCGGCGACGCGCCCAGAGGTGAATTCGGCCAGGCGTGCGGGGCGGGCGCGGACCATGGCGGCGGCCTCGGCCGGCCAGAGGGTGCCCGTGGGCGCGGCGGGGTCTTGTGCGGCCACGGCGACAGCGGGGCCCACCATCGCCTGCACGCAGGCAATCAGGCGCTGCGTCACCCCGAAGTGTCCAGCCGGCTCGCCCGCATCGCGCGGCGGCGCGCCATCGCGTCCATCCGGTCATTCGCCGGGGCGGGGTCGGGCGAAGGTGCCGCGGCAGGCGCGCGGCCCTCGTCGATGCGCGCGGCAAGCGCCGCCAGCGTGGGAAAGCGGAAGATGTCGGTGATGCCGAGCGTCGGCACGGCCAGCGCCTCGCGGATGTCGCGATGCGCCTGCACCGCGAGCAGCGAATGCCCCCCGAGGTCAAAGAAATTATCGCGCGCGGTGATGCCGGTGACGCCAAGGATGCGCGACCAGATCGCGGCGATGCGGGCCGCCGTCGTCTCGCCCGTCACCGCGGGCGCGGCGGGGACGGCGGCCGTTGCCGGCGCGGGCAGAGCCTTGCGGTCCACCTTCTTGTTCGGCGTCAGGGCAAAGGCGTCGAGCCGGACGATCCGCGCGGGCACCATATGGGCGGGCATCTGCGCGGCGAGTGCTGCGCGCAGCGCGGCCTCGTCCACCGGGCCGGTCGCGGTCACATAGCCCACAAGCTGCACCAGCCCCGGCACATCCTCGCGCGCCATCACCACCGCTTGCGTGATCCCCGGCTGCGCGTCGAGTGCGGCCTCGATCTCGCCCAGTTCGATCCGGTAGCCGCGCAGTTTCACCTGATGGTCGGCGCGGCCAAGGAAATCGAGAGTGCCATCCTCGCGCCAGCGCACCAGATCGCCTGTGCGGTAGAGGCGGCCTTCGCCAAAGGGGTTGGCGATGAACCGCTCTGCCGTCAGGTCGTCACGTTGCCAGTAGCCGAGCGCGACACCGGCGCCGCCGATGAAAAGCTCGCCCGCCACGCCAACCGGCACCGGGCGCAGCGCATCGTCGAGCACATGGGCCTGCGTGTTGGCGATGGGCCGGCCGATGCCGACGGTCCCGACGGTGCCGGCCGGGCCGGCCGTATCGGTCGTGTCGGTCGTGTCGGTCGTGGGCTGGGTGGTGGACCAGATCGTCGTCTCGGTCGGGCCATACATGTTCTCGATCCGGGCGCCCGTCGCCGCGCGCAGGTCGGCCACCAGCGCGCCGGGCAGCGCCTCACCGCCGATCATCAGGTGGCGCAGCCGCGACAGGGCGGCGCGGGCGGTGTCATTTGTCACCAGCATCCGCGCCATCGAAGGCGTGCATTGCATGTGGCTCACGCCATGGCGCGCGATCTGGGCGGCGATGGAATAGTCATCCGCCGCGAGCGCTCCGCCACTATTGGCGATGGCGCGCACCTGCGCCAGCGGGCGCAACCCGTCGAGCACCTGCGCGACCGGGATGCCAAAGTCGATCAGGCAGGCGACCTCGGTCACGCCGATGGCCTTGAGCTGTTCGATACGCAAGACACAATCTGAAACCGTGCCAAAAAGGCCAGAATCTTCAAAATAGCGCAGGAAAGCGAAATCGAGGATCGCCTCGAGCTCGTCCGGCCTCAGCGTCTCGAGGTCGATCTGAATGGGGTTGGCCACGCCGACCGGCTTCTTGAAGGCGGGAAAGGCCCAGGCGTATTGCTTGATGAGGGCAGCGGCGGCGCGCAGGTAGTCCTTCATCGGGCCGCGCGCGACCTCGCGCGCCGCCTCGCGCGTCTCGGCCACATAGGTGTGCAGCATCAGCGTGACGCTGAAATCGGCGGGGTCATGGCCGGCCGCGCGCAGGGCGTCGTGGTAGATGGCGATCTTGCCCCCGACCTCGGCCACCGATTGGCCCAGCAGATGGGTCAGCACATTGGCCCCGATCGCGCCCGCCTCGCGCCAGGTGTCGGGGTTGCCCGCGGTCGTCACCCAGACCGGCAGAACGCGCGATACCGGGCGCGGCTGCGTCAGCACGGCAAAGCTGCCGCCCGCGGCGGTGGGATAGTCCACCGTCTCGCCCGCCCAGAGGCGGCGCAGTTGCGCAATGGCGGCAAACATCGCGGGCTTGTTGTGCGGCGGCGTGTTCTCGGGCCGCAGCACAAAGTCATCGGGCTGCCAGCCGGATGCAATCGCCAGCCCCGCGCGCCCATTGGTGAGGTTGTCGATCACCGCCCATTCCTCGGCGATGCGCGCGGTATGGTGCAACGGCGCCACGCAGCTTCCCGCCCGCACGGCGAGGTTGCGGGTCACGGCGGCAACAGCGGCGCCAGTGACCGACGGGTTCGGATAGGGCCCGCCAAAGGCGTGGAAATGCCGCTCGGGCGTCCAGACGGCGACAAAGCCGTTGTCGTCGGCAAAGCGCGCGCCATCGAGCAGCAGGCGGTATTTGTCGCGCCCCACGCCATCGTCGTTGCCCCAGTAAAAGAGGCTGAACTCCATCCCCTGCCTGCTCACCGCAGGGCTGTCGCCGGCCACCAGCGTGCGGCTTTCGTCGCCGCTGATGACCACGGTGAGCCCGCGCGCGAGGGTCCAGAACAGCTCGAGCACCGAAATGTCGAACGACAGGCTGGTGACGGCGAGCCAGGTATCGCCGGGGCGGTGCGGGATGCGCGCATCCATCCCGGCCATGAAATTGGCGACATTGCGATGCGTCACCATCACGCCCTTGGGCCGCCCGGTGGAGCCGGAGGTGTAGATGAGATAGGCGAGGTCGTCGGGGCGCGCGGCGGCATCGGGCGCGGTCGCGGGGGCGGCGGCGATGCGCGGGTCTGTGTCGATCAGCAGCAGTTGCGCGCTGTGCGGCGGCAGTTGCCCGGCCAGCGCGGCCTGGGTGACGATCACTTCGGCGCCACTATCCTCGATATAAAGCGCAATGCGATCAGCGGGATAGGCCGGGTCGAGCGGCACATAGGCGCCACCCGCGCGCAGGATCCCCAGTGCGCCCACCAGCATGTCGGCCGAGCGCGCGACACAGAGGCCGACGCGCGCCCCCGGTGCCACACCCATGGCGCGCAGGACTTGCGCCACGCGGTTTGCGGCGGCGTCCAGCGCGGCAAAGCTCAGGCTCTGCCCCTCGAACCGCAGGGCGATGGCTTCGGGCGTCCGCGCGGCCTGAACGGCGATCTGGTCGTGGATGCAGGCGGGGTCAAAGGCGGTGTCGGTCGCGTTCCATCCGTCGATCAGCGCCTGTTCGGCGGGCGGCAGGACGGCGAGGTCGGCCACAGCTGTGTCAGGTGCGGCATGGGCCAGCAGATGCACCAGCCGCGCGGCGATCAGCGCGAGCATCGGGGCCGAGACGCGGGCGGGGTCGGCGTGCAGCATCGCGCCGCCCTCGCCCAGTGCCAGCGTCAGCGCGGTGCCGGGAACGGGCCCGCCATCCGAGAGGCCCACGGCGGGCAGCGTGACGCCAACGCCCGGCAGGCGCGCAGGCAGGTCGGCGGCGAAACCGCCGCGCGCGCGGGCCGCGGCGATTTCGGCGGCAAAAGTGCCCATCGCCGCGCCCCATGTCGCGCCGCTGTCAAAGCGCACCGGCCCCCAGCCCGCCACATAGCCCGGCGCATCGGTCGGCAGCATCAGCGCGAGGTCGATCACCGGCGCCTCGCCCATCCGCTGCGCCAGTGCGGCCATCGCGGCCATCGCGGCTTCGGGCGGGGTGCCGTCCGGCAGCGCCACGGGGCAGTCGCGGCCCCCCTGCCCCAGCGGCGGAAGGCTGGCGGCGGTGAGGGTCGCAAGACGGTCGGCCCAGAACGCCTCGCCCTGCACCGTCTTGGCGAGGGCGGCGGTGAGCGCCTCGGCCCCGGTCAGGGGGTCGAGCCTATCGCCCGGCGCAAAGCTCTCCGGGTCCACCGCCGCACCATCGGCGCTGCGCAGACGAGACAGAACCAGCGGCTCGGTCGCGGTGGCCACGGTGATCCCCTCGCCGTTCACCGCCAGCACGGTGCCGGGCGCGGCCGCCGGCCCCTCGGCCAGATGCACGGCGCCCACCAGCGTCACCCGACCCTGATGCGCGATCTTGGCGCAGGCGAGCGGGTTGCGGTAGCCGCCATGGTCAAGCGCGCGCACCAGGGCCGCGAGCGTGCCGGCAGGCTGGGTAAAGTCCAGCCGCGCGGCGGCGGCAGGCCGCATGTCGCGCGCGAAATAGCTGCGCTGCGCGAGGTCTTGCGCGGTGGTCTGCGGCGCGCCTGTTGCCAGCGCGGCGAGCACCTCGGGCCAGCTTTCGATGGCGGCGGCGTAGCATTTGGTATTGAGCGACAGCGCGGTCTCGCCCGGCGCGATGTCGAACATCCGCTGTGTCAGGATCGGCCCTTCGTCCACGCCGCCGCCGATCAGGTGCCAGGTGATGCCGTGGCGCGCCTCACGGGCCGCAATCGCCCAGACCGGCGCGTTGAGCCCGGCGTAGCGCGGCAGCGGCCCGTCGTGAAAGTTCACCGCGCCGCTGCGTGCCAGCGCCTGCACCGGTGCGGGGATGATGTCGAGGTTGGCGATGCTCAGGATCCAGTCGCAGGCGATATCGCCCAGACGCGCGGCAAGGTCGCGACCCGGCACATGCACCGGCAGGCCCAGCCCTTGCGCCCAGCGCGCGACCTCGGCGTTGCGCGTGACCACGGCGCGCAGGGCGTGCCCGGCGTCCAGCGTCATCTGTCCGCATTGGATGGCGAGGCTTTCGTTGCCGATCAGCAGGGCGGAAAAGGCGGGCATCAGGAGGCTCCGGTCACAGGGGAGGGCACGGGTGCGGCGGGGCGCAGCAGAGCGCCCGCGTCATGGCGGATCAGGTCGCGCAGGAAATGCGGCGGATCGGCGGGCGCACGATGCGCGAGCGCACAGCGCAGCCGGTGCAGCGTGCCCCCCGCGACATGGGCGAGCGTGGCGGCCAAGGCATAGGCGCGCCCGTGATTCTTGGTAAAATAGTGCCGGCGCGAGGCGAACCAGTAGCCCGGCACGCGGTCCCACGTCTTCATCCCCGTGGACACCGACCCGATATGCGCCACCCGGCTGTCCGGCACGAAAAGCGTGCGCCAGCCTGCGCGGGCGGCGCGCAGGCAGAGGTCGGTCTCCTCGAAGTAAAGGAAAAACGTCTCGTCAAAGAGCCCGATCGCGTCGAGCACATCGCGCCGCATCATCAGGCTCGCGCCGGCGAGCCAATCGACCGCCTGCGTGGCGGCGGGCGTCGGCAGCGGCACCGCGCGATGCGCCAGCAGGCGCGAGATCGGGCCGCTGCGCGCGGCGCCCTCGACCTCGCTCGCCAGCGAGGGAAAGCGGAAGGTCGTCAGATGCGGCGCGCCGTCCTGCCCATGGATAAAGCTGCCGGCAAAGCCCGCGCCGGGGTCGGCCTGCAAGGCCGCCAGCAGCCGCGCGATGGCGTCCGGCGCCGGAAAGGCGTCGGAATTGAGCACATAGACGTAATCGGGCTGCGCGCCGCCCGGCAGGCCCGCGCGGATGCCCGCATTGTTGCCCGCGCCAAAGCCGCCGTTGCGCCCCGACTGGATCACGCGCACGCGGTCCCAGCCGCGCGCGGCCACGGCCTGCGTCATCGCCTCGAACGATCCATCGCGCGAATCGTTGTCCACCAGAGTGATGGCGCCTGCGATGCCTTCCATCGCCGCCAGGGCATGTTCGGCGGCGCGCAAGGTCATCTCCGGCGTGCGCCAGTTGAGGATCACGCAAAGGACGCTGGGCACGGTCATTCCGCCGCTCTCACGGGGACAAAGGGCGCCACCGGGCGGGCGCGCTCAGCCGCGGCAATCACCCGGCGCATCCGCGCAGCGAGCACGCGGACATTGGGCTCGAGCACCATGCTGTCATGGTCGCCCGGCACCTCGATCACCTCGACGCGGGGCGCATTGGCCGTCCAGTCGTTGTCAGGCGTGACATAGGCGCGTTCGGAGTTGACCCAGCGCCCGGGCGCGACCTGCCATTTACCGACGAGCGGCGGGCGGAAGAGCGTGAGCGGGCCGTCCCAGCGCCGCAGGTCATAGCGGGCCACGGCGGTCAGGAACGCCGCCTCGATCGCGGCATTGTGGAACTGCGGCGTCTCGGCCACGGCATCGGCCACAGAACCGGGGCGGGGGCGGCGCTTTTCGATCTCCCACCGCGCGCGGCGGATCGCCCAGCGGATCGGATAGGCCACGCCACCCGCGCGCGCCTCTTGCCACTGGATCGCCATGCGGTCGGCGCGCGTCAGCGGCCGGCGCACCGGCAAGGGCGTATCAAGCATCACCAGTGCGGCGATCTCCTCTCCGTCGGCGGTCAGTTGCTGCGCGATCTCGAGCGCGGTGATCCCGCCGCCGGAAAATCCGCCCAGCATATAGGGCCCGTGGGGCTGCACTGCGCGCATCTCGGCGATATAGTCGCGCGCGGCGGCGGCAATGCTGTCATGGGGCGCGGCGTCGCCATAAAGCCCGCGCGCCTGCAGGCCGTAGAACGGCCGGTCGGTGCCCAGAAGATGCGCGAGGTGGCGCAGGTTGAGCACATTGCCGAACATGCCGGCCACAAGGAAGAACGGCCGGCGCGGCCCGCCCTCGCCCTGATGCATCGGCACGAGATGGGTAAAGCGGCGCGCGGCCGGCGCGGCGACATGCGCGGCACCCGGCCCGGCACCCGGCCCGGCACCCGGCCCGGCACCCGGCCCGGCACCTGGCACGGGCGCGGCCCCCTCGGCCTCGGCCACGCCCTGCGCCGCGAGCAGCGCCGCGCAGGTGCGGATCGTGGGCGCCTCGAACAGGACCGAGATCGGGAAATCGACCTGATAGGCCTTGCGCACCATCGCGAAGAGCCGCACCGCGATCAGCGAATGCCCGCCGAGGTCGAAAAAGCTGTCCTCGACGCCGATCTGCTCGACCCCCAGCAGGTCCTGCCAGAAGCCCGCGAGGCGGCGTTCGATGTCATTGGCGGGCGCGACATAGTCGCTGTCGAGCGCGGGCCGGGCAAAGCCCTGCTCGGTGGTGTCCTTGCCCGCCGGAGCTTCGGCCTGCGCCACCAGCACGGGCAGATCGAGCGAGGAGACGACGACCTGCGGCGCACCCAGCGCCAGCGCGCGAAAGAACGCCTCTGCCCCTTCCTCGGGCCGGATGCCCTGCGCGATGTTGTGGCGCAGCCGTTCTTCGGCCGGCGACAGCGGGCGGGCAGCAGGGGCGGTCTGCGCCGGTCCGGTCTGCGCTTGGGCGGGAGCGGCGGCAAAGCTGAGCGCGCTGTCCATGCGGCGGATGGTGAATCCTGCGACCTCGACACAGACCGTCCCGTCGGGCGCACAGAGCGTCACGTCAAAGCGCGCGGTCTGCGCGTCGGCCCGGTTGCCCTCGGCGCTGCGCACCCAGCTCACCACCTCGGCGGGCAGCGGGCGGTGGACGCGGACAGAGGCATAGCTCACCGGCACCCACAGATGCGTCGGCGCATAGCCCGCGATCAGCCCCATGGCCCAGCCGGTGGCAAGGTCCATCAGGCCGGGATGCAGCACATAGCCCGGCGCCGGCGCGGACAGGCACAGATGGGCGAGGCCCTCGCCCTGCCCGAATGCCGTCGCGCGCAGCACGCGCCAGCCGGGGCCGAAACGCAGATGCGCCTCTTGCGGGCTCCTGAGTGTCTCACCCGGGGCGGCTATCACCGGCGCGCCGCAGCGCGCGGCGATGGCGGGCAGGTCCGGGGCCGCGGGCGCAGCCAGCGGCAAGAGCCGCACGTCCGCCTCGGCGTTGAGCTGATAGCCATCCGCGCCCTGCGCACTCTCCACCCGCACGCCGTATCCGGCATCCGCGCGCGGCAGGGTCAGGCGCAGGCGGGTCGCGCCGGTATCATCGACGCGCAGCGGGCGCAGGAAGTACAGGTCGCGGATCTCGAACGCGCCCGCCTCTCCCTGCGCCAGCAGGGCCTCGGCGATCAGTTCCAGATAGCCGGTGCCGGGCAACAGCGCATCGCCCGCCGCGGTCCGGTGCTCGTCGAGAAACCAGCGCTCGCGCGCCTTGTAGCGCGCGCTGAACACCCGGTGGCCCTCGGCATCAAAACTGGCGCTATCCAGCATCGGCTGGCCTGCGGGCTCTTCTGGCGCGGGGGCAGCGAGGCGCGCCTGCATCGCGCTCGCGGCCATCCCGACTTCGGACCAGATGCCCCAGTTGATCGTCACCACCCGCGTCCGGCCGCCGGCGCGCGCGGCGGCAAAGGCGTCGAGATAGGCATTGGCGGCGACATAATCGACCTGCCCCGCCGGTGCGGTCACCGTCGAGCTGGACGAGAACAGCACCAGCACGTCGAGCGTGCCATCGGGAAACAGCGCGTCGAGCACCTGCGTGCCGTGGATCTTGGGCGTGAACACATCCTCGATCGCCATCGCCTGCTTGCCCATGATCGGCGCATCGTCGATCACGCCAGCCGCGTGGATCACGGCGGTGATGGGGCCAAAGCGTGCCTCGGCCACCGCCCTCGCCGCGCGCATGTCCTCGACATTGCTCACATCGGCGGCGAGCGTGAGCACCTCGCCCCCTGCCGCCTCGAGCTGCTCGACCGCGCGGATGCGGCGCGCGGTGTCATCGCGCGGGCCGGCGCGGCGCAGGATCGCGGCCCAGTCCTCGCGCGCGGGGAGCGGGCTGCGCGCGATCAGCACGATGCGCGCGCGGAACCGGGCGACCAGGGCCGCCGCGACAGTCAGCCCTATGCCGCCAAAGCCGCCGGTGATCAGCACCACCGCGCGGTCGCGCAGCGGCAGGGTGGTCTCCGACGGCAGCGCCACGGGGCGATGCGTCAGCGCATAGCGCCGTTCGCCGCGCAGGGCGGCCGCGCCACCTGCGGGCGGCGCGAGCAGATCCTCGAGCACGCGGGCGGCAAGCCCGCCCAGCGGCGCGCGGCGGCGGCCCGGCGGCGGCAGCTCCACATCCAGCGTGGCACAGGTGAGGCCCGCGAATTCGCGCGGGATGACGCGGGCGGGGCCAAAGGCCGTTGCCTTTTCGGGATGGGGCAGAGGTTCACCGCGCACCTGCACCGCGCCGGTGGTGAGCAGGGTCAGGTGCAGGTCGCCCGGCCGCTTCTGCCCCAGCCCCTCATCGCCCAGCGCCTGCGCGAGGAACAACAGGCTGAAAAACCCCTGTTCCTGCGTGCGGTGGAAAAAGCTGCTGCCGGGGCGGTGGCCCGTCCCCTCGGTCACCAGCCAGCCATGCAGGATGCGCGTCGGCACCCGGCCCCGCGCGACAAGGTCGCGGATCAGGAGGTCATAGCCCTCGCGCCCGCGTTCAGGCGCGAGGATATAGCCGCCCTCGCCCGCCCGCGCAAAGGTGTCGCCAGGACGGATCAGCGTGACGCCATGCCCTGCCGCTGTGAGCCGCGCGGCGACGCTGTCGCAGAGGCCCGCCTCATCGGCGAACACCAGCCATTCCTGCGGCGCCGCGGCCCTCAGGTCGCCCGCCGTATCCACGGCGCAATCGGCATAGCGCGGGGTCCAGACCGGGCGATAGCCCCATGTGGCGATGTCGTCGCTTCGCATCGGCCAGTCGGTGGCGGGGGCCGCCTCGGCCTTGCCCGGCGCGATGAAATAGGGCGCGCGCTGAAAGGCATAGGTCGGCAGCGGCAGCCGCTGGCGCGGCCCCTCGCCCCAAAGCTGCGCACGGTCGAAGGCGCCACCCATCGCCCAGACGCGGCCCAGCATCGCCATGAAATAGCGGTCATCCGCGATGGCATCCCTGGGGTGGCGCAGGGTCGATGTCACCTGGTTGGCCGTCACCTGCCCATGCTGCCCCGCGAGCGAGGCGAGCGCGCGGCCCGGGCCGACCTCGATATAGATGCGCGCCGGATCTGCGGCGAGGGTGCTCAGCCCATCGGCGAAATGCACCGTGCCGCGCAGGTGGGCCACCCAATACGCCGGGTCGGTTGCCTGCGCCGCCGTCATCCAGTCGCCCGTGCGGTTCGAGATCAGCGGGATCGTGGGCGCGCTCAACCGGATCGACCGCAGGTAATCGCCAAAGCGCGCCATGATAGGGTCGAGCATCCGGCTATGCGCCGCGATGTCGATGGGAATGCGCTGGCAGTCGATGTCGCGCGCGCGCAAGCCCGCCTCGAGCGCGTCGAGCAGGTGCTGCGGCCCGCTCGCCACGCTCAGCCCCGGCGCGTTGACGGCGGCAAGGTCGAGATCGCCCAGGAGCGGGCGCAGATCGTCGGCCGGCAGCGCGACCGAGAGCATTCCGCCCGCAGGGACGGTATCAAAGAGCTGCCCGCGCAGATGCACCAGCCCGATGCAATCCTCGAACGACATCACACCGGCGAGGCAGGCGGCAGTATTTTCGCCCATCGAATGGCCGATCAGCGCGTCGGGCCGCACCCCCCAGGACATCCAGAGCTGCGCCAGCGCATATTCCACGATCATGATGAGCGGCAGTTGCACCGACGGCGTCTGAAGCCGCGCATCCGCCGCGGCCTCCTCGCCCGGCGCGGGCAGCCAGAGCGCGCGCAGGTCATAGGCGAGGCGCGGTTGCAGGATGGCAAGGCCACGGTCCATCCAGTCGGCAAAGACGGGTTCGGTCTCGTAAAGGTCGCGCGCCATGCCCGCATATTGCGCGCCGCCGCCGGGGAACATGAACACCGTGCCGGGCGCATCCGCCACGACCGTATGGGTGAACACCCGGCGCGGATCGCCCTCGCGCAAGAGCGCCGCCGCCTCGTCATGGGTTTCGGCCACCACCACGCGGCGGCGGTCAAAGGCGCGGCGACCCTCCATCAGCGTATAGGCCACATCGGCAAGCGGCTGATCGGGTCGCGCGGCGAGATGATCGGCCAGCCGGAGGCTCGCGGCATCGAGCGCGGCTTTGGACCGGGCCGACAGGGTCAGAAGCTGGAAGGGAAAGTCGCTGACGCCCGAAGGCCCGCGCGCGGGCGCTTCCTCGAGCACGACATGGGCATTGGTGCCGCCCACGCCCAGCGCATTGACACCGGCGCGGCGCGGGCCCTTGTGGCTGGTCCAGTCCTCGAGCCGGTCAGCCACGCGGAAGGGCGAGCCGTCAAAGCCGATGGCGGGGTTGGGTGCCTCATAGCCCAGCGAGGGCGGGATCTGGCGGTGATGCAGCGAAAGCGCGGTCTTGATCAGGCTCGCCACGCCAGCGGCGGTATCGGTATGCCCGATATTGGTCTTGACCGACCCGATCCGGCAAAAGCCCGCGTCCTGCGTGCTGCGGCGAAAGGCGTCGGTCAGCGCCGCGACCTCGATCGGGTCGCCCAGCCAGGTGCCGGTGCCATGGCATTCGACGTAATCGACCGTCTCGGCGCTGATGCCCGCCACCGCCTGCGCCTCGGCAATCGCGGCCGCCTGTCCCTCGACCGAGGGGGCGAGGTAGCCGGCCTTGGCCGCGCCGTCATTGTTGACGGCCGACCCCTTGATCACCGCCCAGACATGGTCGCCATCGCGCAGCGCATCGCCCAGCCGGCGCAGCACGACCACACCGGCGCCAGAGCCGAAAACGGTCCCCTGCGCGCGGTGGTCAAAGGCGTGGCAGGCGCCGTCGGGCGACAGGATCTCGCCCTCCTTGTAGAGGTAGCCGCGCGCATGGGGCAGTTCGATCGTCACGCCGCCTGCCAGCGCCATGTCGCATTCGCCGGTCAGCAGCGCCTGGCAGGCGTAATGGGTGGCGACAAGCGAGGTGGAACAGGCGGTCTGCACAGTGATGCTGGGCCCGCGCAGGTCGAGGATATGGCTCGCCCGCGTGGCGAGGAAATCCTTGTCATTGCCGGTGTGGCGCAGCAGGAACATGCCGGTGCCGGCGACCAGATCGGGGTGCGAGCAGAGGTTGAAGTAGAAATAGCTCCCCATGCCGCAGCCCGCCCAGACGCCGATGCGCCCGTCGAACCCTTCGGGCATGTGCCCGGCGTTTTCCAGCGCCTCCCACGCGACCTCGAGAAACTGGCGGTGCTGGGGGTCCATGATCGCGGCATCCTTGGGCGAAAAGCCGAAGAACTCTGCGTCGAACTCGGAAAACCCGTCGAGCGGCGCGGCAAAGGGCACATAATCGGGCCGCGCGATCAGATGCGGCGCCTCGCCTGCGGCGATGAGCTCGGCCTCGGTCAGGCGACGGATCGACGGGATGGCCCCCCGCAGATTGGCCCAATACTGATCCAGCGTCGCGGCACCGGGCAGGTGCGCGGCCATGCCGACGATGGCGATGTCGTTCTCGCCAACGGCCAGACTGTCAGACGATCCATCCATCACAAAGACTCTACCGCACCCATATTCCATGATCTGCCATGCCGCACCAATGCGGTGTTTTTTGGGCATCCGCACCCGAAATCCCCGGTCAGCCCGGTGACATCTGCGCCAGCGCCGCAACCGCCTCCCAATTGAGCCAGATCGCCAGCGCGCCGAGCACCCCGCCGATCGTCGCACAGGCCGCGTCAAGCGCCGGGTCCCAGGCCCCATGCCGGCGGATCAGCCAGACGAGCACCGGATAGGCCGCCAGATTGGCCAACCCCTGCCCGACCAGCGCGCCGGGCAACCCGGCCAGCGCCAGCCCGCCCAGAATGCCCGCCACCACCAGCACCGCCCGCGCCAGCGTCAGCACAAAGAACCGGCGCGAATCGCCCATCGCCAGCGCGGCCTGATCGACCGTCATGATGACCAGCGCCGGCATCTGCACCACGGCGATCAGCACCACGATGCCCCCCGCCGCAAGATAGCGCGCATCATACATCAGATCGACCAGCCACACACCTCCGAAGGCAAGCAAGACCGCCATGCCAAACAGCCCCGCGCTCGCCGCGCCGCGCATCTTGCGCAGCCGGGCGAAATTGGCGGCGCTCTCGGCGGGGGGGCTTTCGCGATAGACCGGGATCAGCAGGCGGCGCATCACCATGCCGCCCAGCATGAAGGGGAACGAGGCGAGGAAGAAGGCGATGTTGTAGAGGCCGAAATCAGCCAGGCTGAGGTAGCGGCCGATGAACACCTTGTCCGCCTGCCCGATGGCAAAACCGCACAGGGTGGAGAGGAATATCCATTTGCCGAAAGTGATGAGTTCCTGCGCCGCCGGCCGCTCCCAGCGCAGGCGGTTGCGCGCGCCGGGCAGAAAGGCGTTGAGCATGACGAGATGCGCCAGCGCCGCCGCGATGCCGCTGACAACCAGCGCCCAGACCGACTGAAACACAAAGGCCAGCGCCACCGCGACGATGATCCCCACGACCTGTGTGGCGACCTCGATCAGCGTCACGCGGCCCGCCTGCATATGCCGGTTCGCGGTTTCGAGCCGGGTCGGGTTGAACCCGTTGATGAGCAGCGTGAGCGCCGCGACAGGCAGATACCACACCAGATCAGGCTCTTGATAAAACAGCGCAATCGGCCATGTCAGCGCCAGGGCCACGACCCACAGGCTCAGCCCCCGGATGATCTGGATCGTCCAGGCGGTGTCGAGGAAATCACGCTCGTCCCCGCGCTTGCTTCCCATGATCGCAGGGCCGACGCCCACGTCGGAAAACATCGCCAGCCCCATCAGGAACACCGACACGATGGCCATCATCCCGAACGCCTCGGGAAACAGCAGTCGCGTCAGGATCAGGTTCGACGCGAGGCGGATGATCTGGCTCGCGCCAAAGCCCAGCACCGTGATGGCAGAGGATCGCAGCGCGCGCTGCATCAGGCTGTTGCCGGTGGCAAAGCGGGACAGCGTGCTCATCGTCCGCGCGTCCAGTCCGCGCCGCCGGGCGTCAACCGCACCCGCAGCGCCACGCCCGCATAGACCACAAAGCCCAGCGGGTCGCGCAGCGCCAGCCCCGCAAGGCCCGCGCGCCCCAGCGGCGGCGTGCCGTCATGCGCCATCAGCGCAGGCCAGCGGGCGGCGACCTCGGCCACCCCCGCATCCTGCCTGCGCCGCACCCGCACCAGCGCGCCAAAGCCCTCGGCGATCGGCCAGTCGTAACTGGCCGCGACCAGATGCCGCTCTGCCGGGGTAAACTGGAGCCGCACGAAGGTGTCATCCGAGATGATCGCCGGAAAGGCACCCCAGCGCGCGCGCCCGGCGGCGTTGACCGCGAAATAGCCGCATCCGGGCACGCCCGCGCGCATGAAGGGCACGCGCCGCCAGATGCGGGCATAGGCACGGCTGGCCCAGGTGCTATGCGCGGTGATGTTGACCCGCCCGCTGGCATAGGCGGCATCGGGGCGCGCCAGCGCCGCGACGGTGAGCGCCAGCAGCGCCGGCGTCACCGTCACATCGGCGTCGAGATAGGCGCGCATGTCGCCCTGCGCGCGACTGTCGGCCGCGTTCAGCGCGGCAAGCTTGCCCGGCGCGGGCAGGTCGAGCACCTCCAGCGCCCAGCCCCGCGCCTGCGCCTGCGGGGCCATCCGCCGCGCCCGTGCGGCGGTATCGTCCTGGCAGCCGTTGGCGGCGACGATGACCTCGACCCCGCCGGGCACATCGTCCGAGGCCAGCAGCGCGGCCAGGCAACCGCCGATCAGCGCGGCCTCATTGCTCGCGGGGATGATGATACTCAGCATCGGGCCTCTTTCGCTTTGACGGCGGCCCCGATTGCCCGCAGTCTGGCGGCGCCAGCCAAGATCGAAAGACCGCCTCTGTGACCGCGAAAATCGGCTACCTCGTCCCGCAGTTTCCGGGGCAGACACATATCTTCTTCTGGCGCGAAATCGCGGCACTCGAGGCGATGGGCGCGCAGGTCGTGCTGATCTCGACGCGCAAGCCGCCTGCGGGCCTCATCGCGCATGACTGGTCGGCACAGGCGATGGCGCGCACCAGCTATCTGGGGGCTGTCAAGCCGATGCAGGCGCTCGCCGCGCTCACCGCCCTGCCGCGCGACGAGATGCGCCGCGAAGGGGCGGATTTCGTGCGCGACCTCGCGCTGTCGGCCGCCGCCGCACGGCAGTTGCTGGCGCTGTGCCGCGCGCAGGGGATCGGGCATGTGCATGTGCATTCCTGCGGGCGCGCGGCGCTGATCGCGGCGCTGGCGCGGCAGATGGGGGGGCCGCGCTATTCGCTCACGCTGCACGGGCCGCTGGCGGATTACGGCCCCGGCCAGCGCTACAAATGGCGCGGCGCGGCCTTTGCCACGATCATCACCGAAAAACTGCTGGCCGAGGTGCGCGCGGCGCTCGCCCCCGACCTGCCGGCGCGGCTGGTGGTGCAGCCGATGGGCGTGGACACCGACACGCTGCGGCGCGATGCGCCCTATGCGCCGCATGTGCCCGGCGGGCCGCTGCGGATCTTTTCCTGCGGGCGGCTCAATATCGTGAAGGGGCATCAGGACCTGATGGAGGCGCTGCGCCTGTTGCGCGACCGCGGCATCGACGCGCGGCTCGACATCGCGGGCGAGGATGACGCCGGCGGCACCGGCTACCGCGCCACGCTCGACGCGCGCATCCGCGACCTCGACCTTGGCGCGCATGTGCGCCTGTTGGGCGCAATCGACGCGGATGCGGTCAAGGCGCATCTGCTGTCCGCGCATATCTTTGCACTGGCAAGCTGGGCCGAGCCGCTGGGCGTGGCCCTGATGGAAGCGATGGCCTGCGAAGTCCCCACCATCGGCACGGCGGCGGGCGGCGTGGCTGAACTCATCACCCATGGCCGCCACGGCATCCTCGTGCCGCCGCAAGACCCTGCCGCGCTGGCCGAGGCCATCGCCGCCCTCGCCACAGACCCCGCCCGCTGCCGCGCGCTGGGGCAGGCGGGCCGGGCGCGGGTGGTGGCGGATTTCGGCGCGGCGCGGGGGGCGCGGACGCTGCTCGACGAGATCGCTGCGGCGCAGGGCTGACATCTAGCGTGCGTCCTGTTCGAGCGTGCCGCGGAACGCGCCCGCGCGGGCCGCGTCGCCCGGCCGCGCGTTGAAGGCCATCAGCGTTGACCAGCGCGCATTCACATCGTCGAGGTGGCGCAGCGCGCCCCAGCTTCCCCATTTCGACGGCGCCGCGACATCGACAAAGGCGTTGAACAGCGTGCCGCCATTGGCCGCGAAAGCCTCCATCGCCGTGGCATAGAGCGCGGCCATCTCGGGGCTGTAGTTGTAGGCGGCAAAGAAGGCGGTGAGCGCGTCGTCGTTCACCAGATCACCGCTGCCCACGATATGCGTGCCGCCCTCATACATCACCAGGTCGAGGCCAAAGTGCCGCGCCACGCCCGCGTGATAGGGAAACAGGTCGTCGGTCAGTTCGCGCAGCGACCCGGCGCGCAGCCTGGCCGTCACCTGCGCGGTGGCGCTGCCATCGGCAATCCAGCCACGCAGGGCGGGGGCGAGGTCAGCCGACCCGATCTCATGCCCGAAATAGCCGCTGATCGCATAGGCGTCAAAGGACCGCACCGGCGGCGCCAGCCCCTCGGCCTGCGCCAGCGGTGCGGTCAGGAGCGGCTCTTCCAGCCCCGGCCAGCCGGTATGGGTGGCGATCACGCGCACCAGCCGGTCTGGCGCGTCAGTATAGACGCGCGTCCAGATGTCGGCCACCTGCGCGGCGCGCAGGCCGGCGAATTGCATCCAGGCGTCGTCGCCCGCGGCCTCGCCCCAGCGCGCCTGCGCCTGCGCGGCAGCCCAATGCGTCTGCGCAAAGATGAAGTTCCAGACCTCGTTGGAATATTCCACATAGACCACCCGCGCGGGGTCGAGCCGGTCGTGCACCATCTGCGCAAAGGCCGCGACATAGGCGTCGTCGGCCCTGTGCGGCAGGGTAAACCAGGGGTCGGCGCCCACCAGATTGGCCAGCTCCACCATCACCTCGATGGGCACGCCGCGCCTTGCGTAGGAATAGTCGCCTGGTAGCGGGCGGTCGTCCCACTGTGCCTGATCCGAGCCATTGGTCGCCATCCAGTCCATGAAGCGCAGCGCGCGCAGGTCCTTGATGCGGGCGATCCAGGCGGGGTTGAACACCGCGCCGCCGTCGAAGGCGGCGATCTGGTCCTCGCGCACAACGGCAATGTCGCGGACCGGATCGGCGGGGTCGATGGCCGCGAGGCTGACCGACACCAGCCCCTCGCCGGGGCGGTAGCTGAACCGGATCTCGCCCGGCCGCGCGTCGATATCGCGCGCGATGCCGCCGACGGTGACGCTCCCCTGCCCCGCGTAGGTCAGCCGGTAGCGCCCGGCGAGTGAGGCAGCCCCGGAGGGCTGGTCGGTGAGGATGAAGGTCTCGAGCCGCTCGACCCCGGCGGGGAGGGCGGTCGGCCAGCCCTCGGCGCTCAGCACGCCGCTCGCCTCGACCTCGGCCGCGTCAAAGCCACCCCATTGGCCGGGCAGATGGCCGATCCAGGGGCGCGCGGTTTTCATCAGGTCGAGGAACGGGTGCTGCGTGGACCAGTCCGAGATGCCGTTGAGCCCCATGGCGAGCGAGGGGTTGTCGAGCGGCGCGCCGGGCAAGGCAGCGGGCAACACAGCGGGCGTTACCGCCTGCGCCTGTTCGGGCAGCACCGCGCCCGACACGCTCGCCCAGACCTGTGCCGCGATCTGCGGATAGAGCGCGCGCACGGTTGCGTCGATGCTGTCGGTCAGGTCGAGCGGCGGCGGCGCCTCGCCATAAAGCGTGGCATAGGTGACGAGCGAGGCCAGCAGGTAGAGCGTCGGCGTGCCATGCGGCGCATCGTCGGTATAGAACACGGTCGCAGGCAGGTCGGCGAGCGGGCCAGTCATCAGCTCTGACAGCACCCGCGCCATCGGGATCAGCGTGATGTCACGGCCAGGCGCACCGGCGCGCAGGGCAGCGACATAGCCTTCATACCAGCCGTGATACGCGCCCTGATTATGGGCGTGATAGCGGCGCAGCACCCGGCGCGAGGGCGGGTAGCTGCCCAGATCGGCCCAGCCTTCGTAGATGTAGAACCGCGCGGCGGGATGCTGGTTTGCGGTATAGTCGATCACCCGCAGCGTGGCCGAAAGCGGGCTGTCGCCGCGCGGGTTGTCGCCCTGATAGGGCGCGTCGGGCGGCAGATACTGGATGAAATTGGCGGGCGCGATCACGATGGTGTCGAAATCCGCGCGGCGGAACGCAAGGCGCGCGGTGTCCCAGACGCGCGGCACCTCGCGAAAGGACCACTTTGCCTCGGGCGGCAGGGCGGCGGCGAAATCGCGCAGAAAGCCCCAGGTGCCATCGGCGGCAAAGCCTTGCCCGCCCGCCACCGCCAGCCGGTGCAGCCAATGCGGCACGGTGGTCTCGTCGGTGTCGGTCAGGTGGTGGATCAGGCTGTTACCGTAGAAAAACACCCGCCGGTCCTGCTGTGCAGCGGCGGGCAGCGCGCACAGGGCAAGGACCAGAACCAGACTAAACCGCCACATCGTCACCTCCCTGCCGTGCAGACCCCATGTCGTCGATCAGCACCGGCTTTTCAACCGCGCGGCCCAGCACCCAGTCATAAACCCGCGCCACTTGTGCGGCCTTGGCGGCCCAGGTGAACTGCGCCAGCACCCGCATGCGCGCCCGTGCGCCGGTCGCCTGCACGCCCGCAGGGTCATCCGCCAGCCGCGCAAGCGCCGCGCGAAAGCCTGCGATGATCGCCGCGCGGTCGCCCAGCGGCACGGTTTGGCCGGTGGCCGGCGTCACCAGTTCGCCCGGCCCGGCATAGTCCACCACAAGCGGCGCGAGGCCCAGCGCCATCGCCTCGAGCACGACGCCGCCGCCAAACTCGCGGATCGAGGGAAAGGCGAGGATGCCGCAGCCCGCCGCCACGTCCTGCACGCGCGCATGATCGACCCAGCCGTGGAACGTCACCGTCACGCCAGCCTCTGCCGCCTGCGCGCGCAGAGCAGCCATCATCGGGCCGTCGCCGATGATGTCGAGCGTCATGCGCCCGTCGCGCAGCAGCGGCGCGGCGGCGGCGATCAGCATGTCGGCGCCCTTGTAGGGCACCAGCCGCCCGATGAAACAGGCGCGCAGGGGCCCCGGCACCGGCGCGGCGATGCGGGCAAAACGGGCGGGGTCGATGGCGTTTTCAGGCAGATAGAGCAGCTTGGCCTGATGCGATGCGGGGATTTCCGACGCGGTGTGGCGCGACCCCGCGATGATTGCCGCCGCATGGCGCAGCGTCGCGCCGCGCCCCGGCATCAGCGTGTAGGCGGCGCGCAGGTAGGACAGCCATTCACGCTCTTGCCGCCGCGCGGCGGCGAACTGCGCAGGCCAGGGCACCCCGCCGTTGAGCGGGCCGAGCACAAAGGGCACGCCCGCACGGGCACAGCGCGCGGCGAGCGGGCTGGAAATCGTCGGGCTGAGCGGTGTGACGCGGTGCACGATGTCGTAGCGCCCCGCCCGGATCGCCGCGCCGAACTGCCGCCAGACGCCCCGCTCGAACGCCGGATAGGCCAGCGCGTTGATCGCCTGCACGGCAGTCCAGCCACGCCCCTCGCCCATCCGCAAGACGCGCGCCACCGCCCAAAGCGGGCGCGCCACCGCCTCGCTGTCGATGGCGGTGAAATCGCGCCCCTCTTCCAGCCCCGCGCGCAGGATCGCTTCGCGGTTGCGCACCTGCGTGACCAGATGCACCTCGGCCACGTCGCGCAGCGCCATGGCGAGCGACCAGCCCACCAGCGGCACCGACACCCATTCGGGGTTGGCGGCCTCGGCTATGACCAGAACGCGGGGGCGGGCGGGGGTCACAGGATCGTCCGCAGTGGCGTGGCAAAGCGGGGTTTGCGGACCGCCACATGCGCCTCGGCATAGCCCAGCACCGCGCCGGCCAGAAGCCAGGTGAGCGGCGTGATCGTGGCATTGGGGATCAGGTCGATCACATTCACCGAGAGGAGCAGCGTCAGCGGCGCGATCCAGGGCGACAGCGCGGCCGCATCCCCCTGCATCGCCTTGCGCCATATGAGGAAGATCGGCAGCGTCAGCAGCCCGAATTCGGCGAGGAACCCGACCCAGCCCAGCACGCCGATCAGGATGATCCAGCGGCCGTCGGTGACGGTCAGGATCGCGCCGGTATTCTCGTCGAGGATATGGTTGCGCCCCCAGCTTCCCCAGCCAAAGAGCGGCTTTTCATAGGCCCGGTCGAGCAGGATGTCCTCTTGCTGGAAACGGAAGCGCAGCGAATTGGCGCGGTCGTCATCGATCCGGGCAGCCTGCGCGAGGATCGCCTCTGTCGGGACCACGCCCGCGCCCTTCATCACAGGATAGGCCAGCGCGACGCAGGCCAGCGCGACCGCCAGATGCAACTGCCACCGCCGCCCCAGAAACAGCACCAGCGGCGCCAGCACCAGCGCATAAAGGATACCCGCCAGCGATTTCGACAGCACCAGCACCGCCAGCAGATAGACCGCGCCCGTTGCGGCCAGCCCGCGCCGCGACGGCAGCCCTCGGGCCAGCGCCACGCCTGCCACCACGGCAGTCATGGCAAAGAACGCCACCCAGATCCCGTGATAGAGAAACACGATGGGCCGGAACCCGCCAAAGCGGATCATCTGGTCGAAATTGTGCTGGAAGAACCCGTAGATCCAGATGTTGAGCTGCGGGCTGAGCCGGATTTCGACCAGCATCGGCAGCGAATAGACCAGCCCGCCGATGAACAGCGCGGCGAGCAGGTCGCGGTGGTCATCGGCGCGGCGCAACAGGTTGCGCGCGACCAGAAACGGCACCAGAAGCAGGCTCTGGTTGACCATGATCCCCAGCCCCTCGCGAAGGCGCAGCCCGGGCAGGCCGATGCGGCCCCAGAACACCGGTTCCGGGTTGGTCAGCACCGTCGCCATCGGGCTCAGGACGAACAGCACCACGAGCACCCGCCCCGCGCGGCTTTCGGGCCAGAGCGACAGCCGGTCGCGGTACATCACCAGACAGGCAAGCGCGACGACAAGGCTCGGGATCGTCTCCTTGGTCAGTGGCGGCAGCAGCGGAAAGTCAAAGCCGGTCGGCGGCGGCGGCAGAAACAGATAGGCCACAAGCAGGCTCGCGATCACGGCACGACCGACCGGCAACCTGTGGAACAGGATCACCGAGACGACGGGCCAGAGCGCCAGCACCGCAAAGGCGAAGATGTTCGGCATCGCCGGATCGTTCTTTCGCTGTCACCACCTGCGCGCACAAGGCTAGCCCAAAGCCGCGCTACAGCGCAGTCCTAAACCGGTGTTGGGGCAGAAAAATGTCGTGATTCTGCACTGCAAGGGGCGCGGCCCGCAGGGCGCCGGGCCGGTGTTTTGCGCAGCCCGGCCCGGCTCAGACGCCGGTCGCGCGCAGCACCACGCCCACGGTGCGCCAGATCACGCCCAGATCGGTGCGCAGCGAGAGTTCGTGGAAATAGCGCCGGTCGAACGCGGCGCGCTCGGAAAAGCTGCTCTCGTTGCGCACGGACACCTGCCAGAAGCCGGTGATGCCGGGGCGCATCGCGTAATATTCGGTGCCGGGATAGATCGCGCGCTGGCTGTCCATCATCGGGCGGGGGCCGACGATCGACATATCGCCGCGCAGCACGTTCCACAGCTGCGGCAGCTCATCCAGCGACGACCGGCGCAGCAGGGCGCCGATGCGGGTCACGCGGGGATCATGGCGCAGCTTCTGGTCCCGGTCCCATTCCGCGCGGGCGGCGGGGTTCGAGGCGAGATAGCCATCCAGCACCCGGTCGGCCTGCCAGACCATCGTGCGCAGCTTGACCATGCGGAACAACCGCCCGCCGCGGCCGACGCGCGCCTGCATGTAGAAGGGAGAGCGGCCATCGGTCGCCACCAGCAGCGCCAGCAGCAGCACGACCATCGCCACCGGCAGCGACACAACGGCCACAATGGCGATGTCGAGCGCGCGTTTTGCAAACCGCCGGTAGATACCTGCCGCAGCAGGCCGCTCCGACAATGTGATCGGACGCGGAAACGCAACGGAAGGATAGGCAGCACGATCTTGATACGTCACAGTTTTCCCTCCCCAGGGAAATCAACAACCGGCACCCACCGGCACTCTTTCACCGCGGTGAAGCCACCGCGAACCACCAACCCGGGACGTCGGACCGACGTCTTTGAACGCTCCGGTCGCCACTGGCAAGTGCTTCGGTCGCCGACGCCGGCAACCAGCCGGCAGATCCGAAACAAGCCCGGCATGTCACAAGTTACCCGACCGGGGAACCTAACCATTGGGACAGGAAAACCGTCAATCGGACCGGGGACAAATACAACTTTGGGTTGCACCTCCCTTGCGTCCGAACCACTGTATTTTAAGCATGTTTTCAGGGTTTCCGCCAGATCGACCCTACGTCCCGCAGCCCCGCGCGGCACCACGCCCCGACGGTTGCGCGGCGGCTGTCCCGGCCGCGGGCGGCCTGTGAACCGGAGCAACCACAGGCTCTTCGCGGCGGCAGGGGCCGCGATTGTCGTCCTGCGGGCAACGATAGCCGGGGCAGCGCGGGGTCTCGGCCCGGTTACGGAACAGATCGGCCGTGGACAGGGACGGGCGCCATAGGCGACGTCTGGCGTGAACTCTCCCAGGATGGGCGCAAATGCGGCATGTTCGTGGCGAGGATCGGGCCTGTTCAGGTCATCGGCGAGACCTTGTGATGGCAGCACAAGAAACACGCATAGGGCGATCACGATCTGCGAAACAATGACGCCATGCAGGCCTCATTGTTGCTGCAAATTTCGGCGGTCCGGGAATTGAGTCAAAAGTGATTCGATTTCAAGCGGCTGGTCGCGGACCAGAGGTCGCGCCCGTCAGAGGTCGCGGCCTTCAGAGGTCGCGCCCCTCAGACTTCGCGCAGCACGTCGCGCAGCACGGCGGCCAGTTCTGCGGCATGGGTCCGCGGCAGGGCGTGGCCGGCGCCGGCGACCTCTTCCTGCCGTGCGGCGCGGTTCCATTGCGCGAGCACGCCCAGCGCGCGCAGCGGCACGACCGCGTCCTGCGTGCCCCAGAGCGCGACAACCGGGATGCCGTCATGGCCGATCTGGCGATGCGCAGCCTCCTGACGGGTATTCAGCAACCCACGCCGCGCGGCGAGCAGGGCCGGAAGGAACCCCTTGCGCCGGGTCTGTGCCGCAATCAATGGGGTGAGGGGGTCGTCAGGGCCGAGATCGCGGCGCAGACGCGGGCCCGCGACGACATGGTGCAGCCAGTCGCCCAGCAGCGGCACGTCGCGGATCACCCGGTCGAGCCACGCGAGCGTCACCTCGATCCCGGCAGGGGCGATCAGGATCAGCCGCTTCATCCGTTCGGGATGCGCTGCGGCATAGGCCGTGGCCACAGCCCCGCCCAGCGAAAAGCCCATCAGCGTGAGATCCCCGCCCAGCCCTTGATCGGCCAGCAGGTCGTCGAGCTGGCGCAGCAGAATCGCGCTGTCGTCCCGTCCGCCCACCGGGTCCGACCAGCCCCGGCCATAGAGGTCATAGACCAGCACCCTGTAGCCCAGCCGCCCCAGCCCCTCGGCCAGCGGATACCAGACCGGCGATGGCGTGCTCAGCCCGTGGATCGCCACGACAACCGGCCCCCGCGCCGGGCCGAGCCATTGGTAATGCGTGATCCCTTGCGACAGGACCGCGAATTCGCCCGGCGCGGCCTCACGCTCTGCCTGGGTGATGGCGGGGCGCAGCGCCTCGCGGACAAAGGGGGCGGCGCAGAGCAGAACGAGAAAGAGCAGCCAGTACATCGGTCCTGATTCACTTGCGGCGCCAGTCACGCGGCGCGATGGTCAAGCTGCGGGAATGACATGGGATTCCGGCAGCATCATGGCGGTGGCCGGCCGCTTTGGTGCGCGCTCAGCCGGCCTCGGCGGCATCCAGCAGCCCCTCGGCCACCAGCCGGTCGGCCCAGCCCTGCGGCCCCTCGAACAGATGCACGCCCCAGCCCCGCGCGGCAGCGGCGGCGATATTCTCGGGCCGGTCATCGGCAAAGAGCAGCGCTCCGGGCGCGATGCGGCAATCGGCCTCGACGGCGGCATAGATCGCGGGCTCGGGCTTCATCAGCCGCAGCGCGCCCGAAACATAGGCGCGGTCGAATTCGCACAGGAACGGGTAGCGGGCGCGCGCCTGCTCCAGCGTCTCGACCCCGAAATTGGTCAGCGCAAAGACCGGCACCCCGCGCGCCCGCAAGGCTCTGAGCAGCCGCACGGAATGGTCGATGGCGGGCGACAGCATCTCGATCCAGCGGCCGTGCCAGCACATGATCTCGTCCGCCCAGCCGGGGTGCGCCCCGGCCAGCGCACGCACCGAAGGCAGCCAGGGCGCGCCCCGGTCCATCCCCTCGTTCATCCCGTGCAGATCGACCTCGGCCATCAGCGCGCGCCGCCGTTCAGGCCCGATCAGCCGGTCGTAAAAGGCATCAGGCTGCCACTGCACCAGCACATTGCCGATGTCGAAAACCACGGCTTCGCGTCGCATCACGCTTTCCTCTCCCCCTCCGCGCCCCGGCGCATCCGCGCCTCGCGCCAAACCACAACCAGCGCCGCAGCCGCGATCAGCGCCGCGCCGAACGGCAGCCGGTCGGGCGATGCGCCGGTCATCCCCGGTCCACCGCCGCCGCCCGCACCTCGCGTTCGAGCGTGTCGAGGAACCGGCTCCGGTCCGCCCTGGAGAAAGGCCGCCCGCCGCCCTGCCGGAACGGATCGGCCGCGCGCAGGTCGGCCATCAGGTCGCGCCCGGCCAGCACCTGCCCGATGTTGCGCGCATCGAGCACCTCGCCATTGTGCTTGACCACACGCGCACCGGCGGCCACGCAGCGCGCGGCAAGCGGGATGTCGCCCGTGATCACCACATCGCCGCGCCCGGCGCGCTCCGCGATCCAGATGTCGGCCACATCGGGCCCGTCCGGCACGATCACCGTCTCGATCAGCGGATGCGGCGAAGGGCGGATGCCGCCGTTGCTCACCACGAACATCCAAAGCCCGTGGCGGGTGGCGACCCGCTCGGCCTCGGCCTTGACCGGGCAGGCGTCGGCATCAACGTAGATCAATGGCCCACCTCCGGCTCAAGGGTCAGGCGTAAAGCGCGTCCGCGTGAAAGGCAAGGTGATCCTCCATGAAGCTCTGCACGAAGAAATAGCTGTGGTCATAGCCCTTTTGCAGCCGCACATGCGCCGCCTGCCGCCGCCGCGCGATGGCCTCGGCCAAGGCCTCGGTCATCAAGAGGTCTGCAAACTGGTCGGCGGTGCCGGTGTCGATCAGCATCGGCCCGTCAAACCCGTGCCGCCGCATGAGGAGCGTCGCATCATGGCGCGCCCATGTGCCCTCGTCCGGCCCCAGATAGGCGGCGAACTGGCGCCGCCCCCAGTCGCTCGCCGAGGGGTGGCAGATCGGCGCAAAGGCGCTGACCGACCGGAACCGCCCCGGCAGCGCCATGGCGAGCGTCAGCGCCCCATGCCCGCCCATCGAATGCCCGGTGACCGCCTGCCGGTCGGCATCCACGGCAAACGCGGCGGTGACCACGCGCGGCAACTCCTCGGCCACATAATCCCACATCCGGTAATGGGCCGCCCAGGGCGCCTCGGTCGCGTTGACGTAAAACCCCGCCCCCTGCCCCAGATCATAGGCCGCATCATCCGCCACCCCCTCGCCGCGCGGGCTGGTATCGGGAAAGACGATGGCCACCCCCTGCGCGGCGGCCCAATGCTGCGCCCCGGCCTTGATCATCGCATTCTCATGCGTGCAGGTCAGGCCCGACAGATACCACAGCACCGGCACCGGATGGTCCTCGGCCTCGGCCGGCAGAAAGAGACCAAAGGTCATCTCGCAGCCCGTGACGGCCGAGGCATGGGCATAGACCCCCTGCACGCCCCCGAAACAGCGGTTTTCCGAGATCGTTCTCATGGCGACACTCCTTGCACTGGCCCGGACATCGGCATGAACCCCGTCACCCAGGCGATGACGAATGACACGGTCAGCACCGACGCCGCCGTGGAAATCAGGATCGAGGCCGACACCCGCTGCGGCGCCACCCCGTAATGCTGCGCGAGGATATAGACATTGCCCGCCACCGGCAGACTGGCCGAGGCGATCATGACACCGGCCGCATAGGGCTCGACCGCAAACAGCACGAGCGCACAGACCGCCACGGCGCCCGGATGCAGCACCAGCTTGGCGAAGGAAAGCCAGCCCGCAACCGCCAGCCGCTCGGCCGATTTGTCGGCCAGCGAGGCCCCGATGGCAAAGAGCGCACAGGGCGTCGCCGCCGCCCCCAGCAACACAAGAAACGCATTGACCGGCGCCGGGATCGGCACGCCGCTGCCCGCCACGGCAAGCCCCAGCACGATCGACACGATCATCGGGTTCTGCAACAGCCCGATGCCGACCCGCCCCAGAACGGCGAGCCGCACCCGCCCTTCGCGCGATCCCGTCAGGATGATGACGATCAGGCTGGAAAACACGATCAGATCGACCGCGAGCATCAGCATGATATAGCCGATCGCCCGCTCGCCCAGCAGCAGCGCCAGCATCGGGATCCCCAGAAACCCGATATTGCCGATCGCCGCACATTGCGCCTCGAACGCCGCCTCCGCCACCGGCCGCCCGCGCCCCAGCGCCACGGCGGTCGCCACCAGATAGACGGCCATCGTGCCGCACAGATAGGCCAGCACGAATTGCGCGTCGAACAACTCGCCCAGCGACAGGTTGGCCGAAAACCGCAGAAGCATGGCTGAGAGCGCGAAATAGAACACGAACCGCGTGAGGTAGGCCGTCGCCTCCGGCGTGAAGAACCCCCGCCGCCCCGCGCCATAGCCCAGCCCGATCACGGCAAAGAACGGCAAGGTCTGATAGAAGATCTGGATCATGACCCGCGCTTACCGGGCCGCGCGCGCGAAAGCAAACAAGCCATCCCCTGCCCCCATCTTTTGGCCAGAAATATCCCGGGGGGAGGCGCCAGCCGGGGGGCAGCGCCCCCCAGCCCGCCCCCCATCAGGAAAACACGCTCATCACCTCGTCGAGCCTCTTCTTGCGCTTGGCCACGGCCGGCACGGTCGCCTCCGCCGCCGGATAACCCACCGGCAGGATCATCACCGCCTTTTCCTGCGCCGGCCTGCCACAGAGCGCGGGCAGGAACCGCATCGGGTTGGGCGTATGGGTGAGGCAGACCAGCCCCGCATGATGCAGCGCCGCGATCAGAAAACCGGTCGCGATGCCGACGCTTTCGGGCACATAGTAATTCTTGTAGCGCGCGCCGTCCTGCGTCACGCCATAGCGCTGCGCAAAGACCACGATCAGCCAGGGCGCGTCGGTCAGATGCGGCTTGTCCGCGCCGGTGCCGATCGGCTCCAGCGCCGCAAGCCATTCGTCCCCGCCACCGCCCGCGTAGAACGCACGCTCCTCCTCCTCGGAGGCCGCACGGATCTGCGCCTTCATCGCCGGGTCGGCGATCGCGGCGAAATGCCAGGGCTGGTGATTGGCCCCCGAGGGCGCGCCGGCCGCCGTGGCGATGCAGGCGGCGATCACCGCTTCGGGCACCGGGTCCGACGCGAACTGGCGCACCGAATGGCGCCGCTTCATGTAGTCGCGGAACGCCTCTGCCGCCGCCAGCGCCGCATCGGGCGGCATCTGCACCCGGTCGGGCAGCGCCAGCGCCTCGTAACTCACCTCGCCCTTGCGATACATGTCCGCCCCCGGTTTCAGCCGCTGCCGATCAGCACCCCCGCCGCAAAGACAAGAACACCGCCAAGCACGACCTGCAAGGCCGCGCGGATGAACGGCGTCTCCATATACCGGTTCTGGATCCAGGCAATCGCCCAGAGCTCCACAAAGACCACCACCATCGCCACCGTCGTCGCGGTCCAGAAATCCGCGATCAGATAGGGCAGCGCATGGCCCAGCCCCCCCACCGTCGTCATCACCCCGGCGGCAATGCCCCGCTTGACCGGCGACCCGCGACCCGAGATCTGCCCGTCATCCGACGCGGCCTCGGTAAAGCCCATCGAGATCCCCGCCCCGACCGAGGCGGCAAGCCCCACCAGCAGCGTCGTCTTGGTATCCTGCGTGGCGAAAGCGGTGGCAAAGATCGGCGCCAGCGTGCTCACCGATCCATCCATCAGTCCGGCCAGCCCCGGCTGCACCCAGGTCAGGATGAACTGCCGATGCGCCGCGCTGGCCTCGTCGTCGCGCACGCCATCGCCCAGATGTTCGGCCTCGAGCGCGTTGGCCGTCGCCTGATGCCCGGCCTCGGCGGCGGCCAGATCCCCCAACAGCTTGCGCGTGGCGGCATCGGTGGTGCGCGCGGCGGCGGCGGCGTAGAAGTTATGCGCGTCGCGCTCCATCCCCGCCGCCTCTTCGCGGATCCGCTCAAGGCCGAGGTTCTCGACCAGCCAGACGGGCCTGCGCGCGTAATAGCCCGCCACATGCTCGCGCCGGATCAGCGGGATGACATCACCGAATCGCGCGGTGAAAAGGTCGATCAGGCGGCGGCGATGGCCGTCCTCCTCGACCGCCATGCCGTCGAATACCGCCGCCGAGGCGGGAAAATCGGCGCGCAGGCTCTCGGCATAGCTCCGGTAGATGCGGGCGTCGTCCTCTTCGGATGAAATGGCGAGCGCGAGGATGTCACGCTCGGACAGCTCGGAAAACCGGCGGCGGGTCGAAAAACCGGGGATCATGCAAGAAGGCTCCGTTTTGGAATGGTTCTAAACTAGCGAGACGCGCGGGAAAGGCAAGGCGTGGTCACGGCCCCTTGCCCGAAGTGAACCGATGCGTTTACATTCCGCGACCGATGGGAGGGCAGATGGCCGACGGATCAGATCAGCTCAAGCGGGGCCGCAAGTTCGACCAGGTGCGCGACGGCGCGCGCGAGGTGTTCCTGTCGGCGGGGTTCGAAGGTGCCAATGTCGATGACATCGCGCGGGTGGCGGGCGTGTCCAAGGCCACGATCTACAGCTACTTTCCCGACAAACGGCTGATGTTCATGGAGGTTGTGCGCTTTGAATGCCAGCGCCAGTCCGACAGCGCCATCGCCGCGATCGACATGGCAGCCCCTGTGCGCGACCTGCTCCTTTATGCCGCGCGCACGATGCTGGCCTTCATGACCTCGGATTTCGGCCAGCGGATATTCCGCATCTGTGTGGCCGAAAGCGAGCGGTTTCCCGAGCTTGCGCAGAATTTCTACGACAGCGGTCCGGCCGTGGTGCGCAACCGGCTGACGGAGTTCTTTGCCGAAGCGACAGCGCGCGGCGATCTGGTGATCGACGATCTGGACCTGGCCGCCGACCAGTTCCACGCGCTGTGCAAGGCCGACATCTTTGACCGGATGGTGTTCGCGCAGTCGCAGACCTTTACCCCCGCCGAGATGACCCGCGTGGCCGAAGGCGCGGTCGCGACGTTTCTTGCGCGATACGGCGCGCGCTAGGGCCAGACCACAAAGATCAGACCACAATGATCAGACCGCAAAGAGCGGAAAGGTCACGCCCAACGCCCAGGCGAGGAACAGGCCCAGCCCCACGCCGGTGGCCCAGGGCCGCCAGGTCGCCCGGCCGACCCAGCCGGCGATGGTCCCGAACAGAAGGTAAAAGAGCAAGATCACCGGCAGGATGATGACGAGGAACATCAGCCCTTCGAAATCGAGCGCCACCGCGAGCCCGAGTGACCCCAGCGCCGCGCCGCGCATGACCAGCACCCGCCACAAGGGCGCGCGCCCGGCCTCGGTCAGCACCGCATCGGCCAGCATCCAGGGCACCGCCCCCGCCGCGATGGCGGCGATGAGCAGCAACCGCTCGGGCGTCGGAAAGAACGCCGCCACATGCCGGTCGAGCGCGCCGCCGAAAAGCACGATGCCGAAACCCGCGACCGGCAGCGCGAGCAGCAGGCCAACGGCGTCAACCCGCAGCGCGCCCCCCCGCGCGGCCAGCACCAGCGCGAGCCCGCCCATGACGAGGAAATGCAGCGCGAGATAATCCGCCACCAGCACCGGCAGGAACCGCGTGTCGAACGGCCAAAGGATCAGCGGCGTGGCGATGGCCGGGCCCAGCACGGCGAGCAGAAACGCCCCGCGCGGGAGCCGCAGCGGCGGCGTGGCGGCCCGCCAGCGCCGGGCGAGCCCGGCCAGCGGCCAGCCCAGCGCCACAACGGCGACGAGCAGCAGCGCGACCCAGCCGCCGCGCGCGGCCACCGGCCCGCCGCTCTGCCGGTCGAAACTCGCATCGAGCCAGTCGCGCGCCTCGCGCAGGGTCGTCGCGGAATAGAGGACGCCCACATGTTCCACATCTGGCGCAAGCACCGCGCGCCGCCCCGTGCCGGCGCCGGGGTCACCCACCGTCTGCGCATAGCCCGCGCCCGCATCGGCCAGATGCAGCGCGGCGAGTGCCTCGGCCGCCAGCATCCCCTCCCATGCGCCCGCGACCACCAGGAGGTTGCGCGGCGCATCGGGCGTGACGGCGAGCGAGAACATCGACACCGCGACCACCGCCCCCGCGCGGCTGTCGCGCACCGCCTGCCGCACAACGATGTCAGACGCCATCGAATGCCCCAGCAGCGCCAGCCGCCCGTCAGCCCCCGGCAGCGCAAGCGCCGCATCCGCCACGCGGGCAAGCTCGTCCATCAGCACGGTTGTCGTGCCCTCGATCACCGTCACATCGCCCGACATCGGCACCGGGTTGCGACCATGGCCCAGCAGGTCATAGCTCACCACGATGTAACCCGCCCGCGCGAGGGTGAGGGCAAACCCCTCCATCAATTGCCGCGACCCGGCAAAGCCGTGGGCGATCACAACCACAGGTGCGGGCGCATCGCCGCTGCGATAGACGGTGGCGGGGGTCTCACCGACCGTCAGCGGTGTTGAGACGACCCCGCCGCGCAGCGCCTCGAGCCGTTGCAGCGCCAGCCCCGCAAGGCCCAGCGCCACCAGCAGCACCAGCCAGCGCAGCGCCGACATCGGCCCGTCAGCCCCAGGTCGGGTGGAACCTGCCCGCCGGCGAGAGGGTGAATATCTCGACCCCGTCGGCAGTGATGCCGACCGAATGTTCGAACTGCGCCGAGAGCGACTTGTCACGGGTCACGGCTGTCCAGTCGTCGGCCAGCACCTTGGTCTCGGGGCGGCCGAGGTTGACCATCGGCTCGATGGTAAAGAACATCCCCTCCTCGAGCACCGGGCCGGTGCCGGGGCGGCCGTAATGCAGCACATTGGGCGGCGCGTGGAACACCCGGCCCAGCCCGTGCCCGCAGAAATCGCGCACCACCGACATGCGGGCGGCCTCGACATAGGTCTGGATCGCGGCGCCGATATCGCCAAAGGTGGCGCCGGGGCGCGCGGCCTCGATCCCCTTCATCAGCGCGTCATGCGTGACCTGCACGAGCCGTTCCGATTTGCGGCTGATCGTGCCCGCCAGATACATCCGGCTGGTGTCGCCATACCAGCCGTCCACGATCACGGTCACGTCGATGTTGAGAATATCGCCGTCTTTCAGCACCTTGTCGCCGGGGATGCCGTGGCAGACCACATGGTTGACCGAAATGCAGGACGCGTGCCTGTAGCCCTTGTAGCCGATCGTCGCCGATACCGACCCGGATGCCGTCACCATCTCGGTGATGATGCGGTCGATCTCGGCGGTGGACTGGCCGACGGTCACATGGGGGGCGATGTCATCGAGAATGGTGGCGGCCACACGGCCTGCCACGCGCATCCCCTCGAAATCGGCGGTGTCATAGATGCGGATACCGTCGCGCGTCAGCCGTCCCCTGCGTTCGTCCAAAGCCTGAGTCCTTTCACACTGCTCTGCGGGAATAGGACAAAACCGCAGCGGAATCTAGGGCAGCCCGGCACGGCTGTGATGAGCGGTGGAATTGCCACGGGGCGCGGCCTATAGATGCGCCAAAGCCGCAGAAAGGACCGCGCCATGACGAACCCCACCGCCGCCATGCTCGTGATCGGGGACGAGATCCTGTCAGGGCGGACGCGCGATGCGAACATGCATTTCCTCGCGGGCGAGCTGACGCGCCTGGGCATCGACCTGCGCGAAGTGCGCATCGTGGCCGATGACCGCGACGCGATCATCGCCGCGGTGCGGGCGCTGGCGGCAGGGTTTGACCATGTGTTCACCTCGGGGGGCATCGGGCCCACGCATGACGACATCACCGCCGATTGCATCGCCGCCGCATTCGACGTGCCCATCGACGTGCGCGACGATGCGCGCGCGCTGCTGCAGGCGCATTACGACCGTGCGGGCAGCGTGCTGAACGACGCCCGCCTGCGCATGGCGCGCATCCCGGACGGGGCCAGCCTGATCGAAAATCCGGTGAGCACGGCGCCGGGATTTACCCTTGGGAACGTGCATGTGATGGCCGGCGTGCCTTCGGTGTTTCAGGCGATGGTGGCCTCGCTGCTGCCGAGGCTGACCGGCGGCCAGCCGCTCTTGTCGCAAAGCTACCGCATCGCGCGGGGCGAGGGCGATATCGCGGGGCCGCTGGCGGCGCTGGCGGCGGATTATCCCGACCTCAGCATCGGCAGCTATCCGTTCAACCAGAACGGCGTCCATGGCGCGAATATCGTGATCCGCGGCCATGACGGCGGGCAGCTCGACGCGGCGATGGTGCGGCTCGTGGCGCTGTTTCCGGCATGATGCCGGACCCGGCCGCAGTGCACGCCGCCGTCGCGGCGACATGGCCGGCGGCGGCGGTGACGCGTGTCGGGCCATGGATCATCCGCGAAGGGCGCGGCGGCGGATCGCGGGTGTCGGCGGCGACGCAGGCCGGGCCGGTGAGCGCGGCGGATGTCCCACTGGCCGAGGCGGCGATGCGCGCGCTGGGGCAGCGCCCGCTCTTCATGCTGCGCGAGGAGGATGGCGCGCTCGACGCGGTGCTGGCGGCGGCGGGATATGGGGTGCTCGACCCCGTGGTGGGCTATGCCGCGCCGGTCAGCGCCATCGCCACGCAGCGCCCGCCGCCGATCACCACATTCGAGGTCTGGCCGCCGCTGGCCGTGCAGGCCGAGATCTGGGGCGAAGCCGGGATCGGCCCCGCGCGCCTTGCCGTGATGGACCGCACAGCACAGCCCAAGACGACGCTGCTGGGCCGGGTCGATGACCGCCCCGCCGGCACCGCCTTTGTCGCCTGCCACGAGGGCATCGCGATGCTCCACGCGCTCGAGGTCGCGCCCGCGCTGCGCCGGCGCGGCCTCGCCGGGCACATGCTGCGCGCGGCGGCGTTCTGGGCGCAGGCCCAGGGGGCGGACTGGCTGGCGCTGGTGGTGACGCGGGCCAATGCGGGGGCCAATGCCCTCTACGCTTCCCTCGGCATGACGGTTGTGGGACAGTATCACTACCGCATCCTGCCGGAATGACCTGACGACGTGACGCCCCGTGACGCATACCCCCGACTGGCCGCGCTCCTTTGCGCGATGGCCACCTGGTCGGGCGTGTGGTCGGGCGCGGGCGCGGCACTGACGCTTGATCTGCCGGGCAATGCCGTGCTGACCGGCACGACCGAGGTGGCACTGGGCAGCCACATGCTCGCCACCGGGGCCTTTGCCGAAGGGTATATCCCGCATCTCGCGCTCGAAGGGGCGGTGTCGGTGCAGGCCTGGCAGATTTCCTCGCCGGGGCTGACCACGCTGCAGATCCTCACGCCGCTGCGCGCGCAGGTCGAGGCGGCGGGCTTTGAGGTGCTCTTTGACTGCGAGACACAGGCCTGCGGGGGCTATGACTTTCGATTCGGCATCACCGTGTTGCCGCCGCCCGCGATGCATGTCGATCTGGGCGATTTCCGCTACCTGTCCGCCGCGCAGGGCGTCGGGGGCGCGGCAGAGCACCTGAGCCTTCTGGTCAGCCGCACCAGCAACGCGGGCTATGTCCAGATCACGCGCGTCGGCGGTGACATCGCCCCGATCGCCGCGAGCCGCGAGGCGCCGATGCGCGGCGCGGCAGAGCCCGCCGCCGCCCCCGGCAATCTGGCGTCGGACCTGGACAGCACCGGCCGCGCCGTGCTGCCCGGTCTGGTGTTCGACACCGGCTCGGCCCAGCTTGGCCCCGGCCCCTTTGCCGCGCTCGACGCGCTTGCCGCCTATCTGCGCGACCACCCGACGCGGCGGGTGGCGCTGGTGGGACATACCGACAGTTCCGGCGCGCTCGACGCCAATATCGCCCTGTCCAAACGGCGCGCGGGGTCGGTGCTGGAACGGCTGGTGAGCGATTATGCCATCCCGCGCAGCCAGTTGGCGGCCGAAGGCATGGGCTATCTGTCGCCGATCGCGAGCAACCTCACGCCCGAGGGGCGCGAGGCCAATCGCCGGGTCGAGGTGATCGTCACCTCGACGCAATAGGCATTACCAGGCTTCGGGCCCCTTGTCGGCAAAGGCATTGACCAGAAAGTCGATGAAGGCACGCACCTTGGGCTGGGTAAAGCGGCCCGGCGGATAGACCGCATAGATGCCCTGCACCTCGACCGGCAGATCGGGGATCGCCTCTTCGACCAGACCCCTGGCCATGGCATCGGCATAGAGGAACGAGGGCAGATAGGCGATACCGAGGCCCGAGATGCAGGCGTTGAGCAGCGACTGGCCGTCATTGACCGTGAGCCAGCCCGCCGTGCGCACCTGCCGCTTTTCCCCCGAGGGCGCGGTGAGCTTCCACACCGCCGCATTGGCCTGGTTGGAATAATGCAACAGCTTGTGCGCGTTCAGGTCGTCGATCTTTTCGGGGCGACCGTATTGCTGGAAATAGGACGGCGCCGCGATCATCTTTTTCGTGGTCTCGGTCAGCTTGCGCGCGCGCAGCGTGCTGTCCTCGAGCTCTCCGATCCGCACGGCCATGTCAAAGCCTTCGGAGATAAGCTCTACATAGCGGTTGTTGAGCACCATGTTGACGGTGATATCGGGAAATTCCTGCAAGAATTCGCCCAGCACCGGCGACAGGTGATTGACGCCGAAATCAGTCGCCACGCTGATGCGCAGCAGCCCCGAGGGCGCGGATTGCATCGATGTGACGAGCGCATCGGCCTCGCCTGCGTCATTGAGCACCCGGCGCGCGCGGTCGTAATAGGCAAGCCCGATCTCGGTCGGGCTGACACGGCGCGTGGTGCGGTTGAGCAGGCGCGCACCGAGGCGGGCCTCAAGTGCGGAGACATGTTTGGAGACGGCGGATTTCGAGATCCCCATCTTCTTGGCCGCGTCCGTGAACCCGCCCTGGTCCACGACTGTGGCAAAAGCTTCCATTTCCGTCAGGCGGTCCATGCGCAATCCTTCGCAGCAGCAATTCTTTGGACCGGTATGGCCGTCAATGAAGGCGGGATTGGGACGGATGCCTGACAATATCAGGGTTTTCGCGGGGACTGGTGAGAGCGGGGAAACAGCGCAGGGGGGGCGCGGCCCGGGCGGCCCGGGCGGGCCGGGCGGGCCGGCCAGAGCAGTCAGGGCCGCTGCGCACCCGTCGCGGTCACATAGACCGCATAAAGCGACGTCGTGGCGGTGATGAACAGCCGGTTGCGGCGCGGCCCGCCAAAGGTGAGGTTGGCCACCACCTCGGGCACCAGAATGCGCCCCAGCCGCGTGCCGTCAGGGGCAAAGCATTGCACGCCGTCGCCCGCGCTGGTCCAGACGTTGCCCTGCGTATCGACGCGAAAGCCGTCGGGGATGCCATGGTCGATCTCGCAGAACACGCGGCTGTTGCGCAGCCCGCCGCCCTCTAGATCATAGGCGCGGATGATGCGCGGCGCGTCTGGTGCGTGGCTCGCGCCGCTATCGGCGACGTAGAGCACACGCTCGTCCGGCGAAAAGGCCAGCCCGTTGGGTTGCAGGAAATCATCCGCCATCGCGGCCACAGCCCCACTCAGCGGGTCCACGCGATAGATGCGGCGGGCGGTCTGTTCGGGCGCGGCCTGATAGCCCTCGTAATCCGACAGGATCCCGTAGGTCGGGTCGGAAAACCAGATCGCACCATCCGAGGCCACCACCACATCATTGGGGGAATTGAGCCTGCGCCCGTCATGGCTGTCGGCAATCACGGTGATGCTGCCATCGACCTCGGTCCGGGTCACGCGGCGGTTGCCATGCTCGCAACTCACCAGCCGGCCCTGCCGGTCGCGGGTATGGCCATTGGCAAAGCCCGAAGGCGCGCGAAAGACGCTCGCGCCGCTTCCGTCCAGCGCGCCGGGCGCCCAGCGCAGGATGCGCTGGTTGGGGATATCGCTGAACAGCAGGCAGTTCAGGTCGTCAAACCACACCGGCCCCTCGGCCCAGCGCAGCCCCGTCACGAGCCGGTCAAGACCCGCACTGCCCACGACCAGATGGCGAAACCGGGGGTCGTGGTGGACATAGATGGATGACATGGCAGCCCCCGTTTCAGCGTGTCGCGCCCTGCCGGCCCGATGCCAGCAGGATCACGGATATGATGATGAGCCCGGTCAGGATCAGCCTGACCCCCGCGCCGAACCCGTAGGTGTTGAGCATCGAGACGACAAGGAACATGAAGAGCGACGCCCCCCAGATGCCGGGCACATTGCTGTCGCCGCCTGCCACCGCCGTGCCGCCGATGATGACCACGGCGATGGACATCAGCAGATACTCCGCCCCCATGTTGAGCGCCGCGCCACCCGAAAAGCAGGCGAGAAGGAAGCCGCAGACAGCGGCGAGGGTGGCGCAAAGGACATAGGTCGCCAGCCGCAGCCCATCCACCGGCAGACCGGCCATGCGCGCGGCGGGCAGGCTCTGGCCGATGGCGGAAATCTGGCGACCGTAGGTCGCGCGCATCAACAGCACCCAGGCAATCGCGGTTATGCCCAGCGCCACCAGGGCCACATTGGGGATGCCCAGCGTCAGCCCGGTGGTGAAGTCGGCCATCGCGTCTGGCGGCTTGATCCGCAAGCCACGGTTGGTGGCAATCGCGGCGGACTGGATGATGAAGCTCATCGCCAGCGTCGCGATGATCGGCGGGATGCGCAGCGCCTTGATCAGCGCATAGTTCACGAAGCCCACCCCGATGCCGATGCCGATCGCGATGCCCAGCCCCGGCAGGATCAGCGCATCCTGCGTGTCCATGTATTTGAGCGCGACAGTCCCCGCGAGCGTCATGTTGGCCGGCACGGCCAGGTCGATGTTGCCCGGCCCCAGCGTGATGACGAACATCTGCCCGGTGCCCACGATCACCGAAAACGCGGCAAAGGTCAGCGTCGCCTGCGTCAGGCCGATGGTGCTCGCCCCGCCGGTGGCCATGATGGTGACGAACCACACGAGGCCCGCGGCGACAAAGGACCAGATCCAGGGCTTGCGCAACAGGCTCATGCCCGCGCCCCCCGCCGTTCGAGCCGCACCAGCAGCAAGCGCAGCGCGAGGATCAGGATCAGGATCATCCCCTGCGCGCCGATCTGCCAGTCGGGCGGCACGTTGAGAAAGGTCAGGAACGACCCGGCGAGCAGCAGCGTCAGCGCCCCGACCACGGCGCCGATGGCCGACACCCGCCCGCCGGTGAACTCGCCCCCGCCGAGGATCACCCCGGCGATGGAGAGAAGCGTATAGCGCAGCGCGATATTGGCGTCGGCCGAGGTCATCAGCCCGACCAGCGTGATGCCCGAAGCGACAGCGAATGTCGCCGCCGTCGCATAGGCCGCCCCCCGCGCCAGCAGCACCGACCACCCCGCGCGCGAGACCGAGCGTTCGTTGCCGCCCACGCCGCGGATCAGCACACCGAAGGACGACCGCATGATCAGCAGATGCGCAAGGACGGCGATCAGGATGCTCCCCGCGATGCCCACCGGCATCAGCGCGGGCCGCGCGCCCATCACCGCCGCGACCCAGCCGGGCGCCGTGCCGCCCGGCGTCGGCAGCACCAGCACCGCAAGGCCCGCCCAGACGAAACTCATCCCCAATGTGACCACGATCGACGGCAACCCCCGCGCCGCGATCACCATGCCGAGCGCGGCATAGACCGCGATGGCGCCCGCCAGCATCAGCGCGCCGATCAGCGGTGCATCGACCAGCCAGGTGGCGGTGACGCAGGCCACGAAGCTCACGAAACTGCCCATCGACAGGTCGAGGTCATTGACCGACATGATCACCATCTGCGCCAGGGTGGCGAGGGCGATCGGAATGCCGAGCTTGAACAGCAGATGCAGCCCGTTATAGCCCATCACATTGGGGCGCATGACAAAAACGCTGACCAGCAGCGCCGCCAGCGCCATCACCGGCAGCGCAAGGCGCAGCGCCTCGGGCGAGGGGCGCCACCTCATGCCGCACCCGCGAATGAGGCCGCCAGGATCGCGTGTTCGCTGATCGCGTCCCCCGAAAGGTCGGCCGCGATGATCCCGTCGCGGAACACATAGACCCGGTCGCAGAGTGTCATTTCGTCCATTTCCGTCGAATACCAGACAAAGGTGCGCCCGCCTGCGGCCTCGGCACGGATGATGTCATAGACCTCTTGTTTCGTGCCGATATCGACGCCGCGCATCGGGTCGTCCATCAGCACCACAGGCGCGCGGGTGGACAGCGCGCGCGCAAACAGCACCTTTTGCTGGTTGCCGCCCGACAGCGACAGGATCGACAGGCCCATGTCGGGGGTGCGGATGCCGATCCGGTCCTTCCACTCTGCCCCGCGCGCGGCCTCCGCGCCCGCCTGCACAAGGCCCCGGCGCGCGAGGTCTGGCAGGCTCGCCACGCTCATGTTGCGCAGGATCGACCACAGATCAAAGGTGCCGTTGAGCCGCCTGTCGCCTGCCACAAAGGTCACGGCAGGGTCGCGGGCGGGCCACCAGGCGGGGCTTGCCGCCTCGAAGAGGGCCACCAGCGCCTCGGTCTGGCCATGCCCGCCAAGGCCCGCAAGGCCGATCACCTCGCCTTTGCGCGCCACAAAGGGCAACCCGCGCGGCAGGGTCAGGCGCAGCACCTCTGCCGCATCCCGGCCCCCCTGCGTGCCGCGCGCCTGCGCCTTGGCGGTGCTGCCCATCGCGGCGACAAGACCTGCGGTGTCGAATGCGCGCGCCGGCCGTTCAGCCGCGATGCGGCCGTCCTTCATCACCACGATGCGGGTTGCGGTATTCAGGATCTCGCCCAGGATATGCGACACCAGGATCACCGCGCCGCCCTGCCCCACAAAACGGCGCACATGGTCGAGCAGTTGCGCGGCAAGCCCTGCGTCGAGCGAGGATGTGGGCTCATCCAGGATCACCACGCGCGGCGCGATGCCTGCATCGGAAAAGGCCATCGCGATCTCGACCATCTGGCGCTGGGCGATCGACAGCGCGCCGACCGTCGCGGCGGGATTGATGCCGTGTCCGGGAAAGACAGTGTCGAGCGCCGCCGAGATCACGGCCCGCGCCCGGCCCCGCCAGCCCCAGCCACCAAGGCTGCCGCGATGCATCAGGCGGGTGTTCTCGGTCACGGTCAGGTTGGGGCAGAGCGACAGCTCCTGAAACACGCAGCGCAGGCCCCGCGCGCGGGCCTCCGTGACGCTCCAGTGCATCAGCGGCGCGCCATCCGCCGCGATCTGCCCCTCCTGCGGGGTCAGGCCGCCGTTGATCACATTGACGATGGTCGATTTGCCCGCGCCGTTGTGCCCCACCAGCCCGATGCATTCGCCCTGCCGGATGGCGAGCGTCACCCCGTCGAGCGCGCGCACCTCGCCAAAGCGGACGCGGGCGTCGGTCACGGAAAGGAGCGGAGTTGCGGTCATGGGGGCGTCCGTCGGTGACAGTTTGCCCCGCCGCAGCCCGGGAGGGAGCCGCGACGGGGCCGGACCTGCCGGGGCAGATCACATCGCGCCGTCGATCACCGCCACGGCATCCTCGAGCGTGTATTCCACGTTGGCCACGCCGCCCTCGGGCGTGGTCGCAAGGCTCGCGTCGAGCGTATCCTGCGAGATGCTCAGGAACGGCACGACGAGGTCCTTGGGCACCTCCTTGCCATCGAGGATCTGCTGCGCGACCCAGAAGGCCAGAGTCGAGACACCCGGCGCGATCGACACCGACATGGTCTCATAGCCATTGGCGGCCTTCTGCTCGGACCACCACAAGAGCTCGTCCTGCCGGTTGCCCATGACGATCACCGGCATGTCGCGGCCCGCTGCCGCGATGGCCTGCGCGGCGCCGTAGCCGTCGCCGCCCTGCGTCACGACGCCCACAAGTTCGGGCAGCGACGGCAGGATGCCCGCCACCGCGCGCTGGGCCACGTCCTGCGCCCAGTCGCCATGCACCGACCCCACGATGGAAAACTGCGGGAATTGCGCAACGCCCTCGTGGATGCCCGCGCTGATCTCGTCATCGACGAACACGCCGGCAAGGCCGCGGATCTCGAGCAGGTTGCCGCCCTCGGGCAGCACCCCGGCCAGGTATTCGACCTGACCGCGGCCCATCTCCTTGAAATCGACCGCGATGCGCCAGGCGCAGGGCTCGGTCACGATCCCGTCGAACGACACCACGACGATGCCCGCGTCGCAGGCTTCCTTGACCGCGCCATTGAGCGCGGAGGGCGAGGCGGCGTTGATGACGATGGCGTCATAGCCTTCGAGGATCATGTTCTGGATCTGCGCGGCCTGTTCGGTCGCCTGGTTTTCGGCGGTGGTAAAGGCCGAGGCCTCGGCCACGATGCCGGCCGCGACAGCGGGGCCGGTAATCGTCTCCCAGCTTGTCAGCATCGCCTGGCGCCAGGAGTTGCCGGCATAGTTGTTCGACAGCGCGATCCGCGCGCCCGAGGTGTCGGCGAGGACCGGCACGGCCGAGAAGGCCAGCGCGACCGAGGTCAGCATCAATGTCTTGGCGTTCATCTCTCTCTCCCTGATGGTCCGCGCCGTGGCGCGGATGTTGTGGGCCCCGCCGGTGGCGGCCTCCATGACCCGGATGGCGAGCGCGAGGCTCTCCTGCGCCCAAGGATGACGCAGGCGCGCCCCCCCTGCCTAGGGGCAAACAGGCAAGCCGTTTGCGGGTGCTGCCCTGCGGCATTGCGGGTTCCCGCAAGGCGCGCGCCAATCGCCCCATGGCGCCGGCCGCATAGCTGCGCCATGATCGGCCCATCCCCCGGAGGAGGCGCATCATGGTCAGGTCGGGCAATGCCGCGAATGCCCCCGCGACGCGGCTCAAGCAGTTCTTCCGCATCTCGCGGCTGCTTGCCGGGCAGCTCGACTTCAGCCCTGCGATCCGCGCGGTCGCGGCCGAGATCGCGGCGATCGTGCCGCATGACCACCTCGACGTGTGCATCGTGCAGGGCGACGGGCGGTTCCATACCGCCTATGAGACCGGGATCGACACCGCCTGGGGGCAGCTTCCGCTGGGTCCGGTGATCAACAGCCCGATCCGTGCGCTGCTGATGGGCGAGGTTGACGATATCCTGACCGACGACGCGATGTCGGACCTGCGGTTCCGCTTTGAAGGCGCCTTTCACGCGCCGATCTTTGACCATGGCCTGCGCTCGCGGCTGCATGTGCCGATGATCGTGCATGGCGAGATCATCGGCGCATTGAGCTGTTCGCTGACCGCGCCCGCACGTTACGGGCCCGACGACCTGCGCAACGCGCGCTATGTGGCGGAACTGCTGTCGCCCTATTTCTTTGCCTTGCGCGCCGCCGAACAGGCCCGCCAGTCGGCCATCGTCGAGGCCGAGGCCCGCGCGCGCGAGGAGGGGTTGCGGCAGGGCGCGCTGCGGCTGACAGAGGCGCTCGAGCAGGAACGCCAGCGCATCGGGATGGACCTGCACGACCAGACGCTCGCCGACCTCACCCGCCTCGCGCGGCGGATCGACCGGCTTGCGGCGGGCGAACAGGTCGCGGGGTCGGATGTGGCCGATCTGGGCCGGGCGCTGCACCTCTCCATGCAGTCGCTGCGCCAGATCATCGAAGAGGCCAAGCCATCGGTGCTGCATCTGTTCGGCTTTGCCGATGCGGTGGAAAACCACCTCGACCGCGCGATCCGCGAGGCGGGGGGCGGCCTTTCGGGGCGGCTCAACGACAGCAGCGACGGGGCGATCGACGCGCTCGAGGCGAATGTCGCCATCGCACTGTTCCGCATCGTGCAGGAGGCAGTCAACAATGCCGTGAGCCATGCGCGCGCGCGTCATGTGACGGTGGACCTTGCTTTGACCGGAGGCGCCAGCGCCAGCACGAGCGCCAGCACGAGCGC